>Ga0209415_10012474_pt1 | contig 14153 bp, 14 predicted proteins | sample PeaSoiSIISIP2007_FD_187696 | JGI IMG/M metagenome (GOLD analysis project Ga0209415, IMG submission 187696) | Peat soil microbial communities from Weissenstadt, Germany - SII-SIP-2007 (SPAdes) (version 2) | ecosystem: Environmental > Terrestrial > Soil > Wetlands > Peat | place: Germany... | reverse complement strand
GTCCCCGGGGGCGCAGGAGTGTCGCAATCGAGGCCGGGATGCCGGGGCCGCCGGCGAGGATGCCGTCGAGCAGGGAACCCCACGGCAGGATGATGGTGACCTCGTGGGCCAGTCCCACCAGCTCTCGGGGAAGGGACTCGGCGGCGGCCACGACGAAGAGGGCGTTCTCCAGCCCGCCCTTCCGCACCGGTCGCGAGGCACGCGCGGAGGCCTCAGCCATCGCGGCCGCGACCGGGTCGATGCCGATGGCCAGGGTGGCCGGCTCACGCAGGGCGCGCCGCAGCACGACGCGCCCGTCGCCGGTACCCAGGTCGATGGCCACCCGCTCGTGGCGGGCGACCAGGTCGGTCAGTTAGCCGACGCCCACCTCGATGAGGCGGCGTCCGCGGACGGTACGCATGGCCCTACGGTACCGCATGGCAACCCGCGGGGCGAGACCCTAGGATTAGGCCATGCCCCCGAGCGCGTCAGCCAGCCACCGCGTGACCGTCATCCCCGGCGATGGCGTGGGGCCCGAGATCGTCCGCTCGGCCATGCGCGTCATCGAGGCGGCGGGCGTGGCGATCACGTGGGAGGAAGCGACGGCGGGAGCGGCGGTGTTCCACGCCGGGGACGCCAGCGGTGTGCCGCGGGAGACGCGCGACTCGATCGAGCGGACCAAGGTCGCGCTCAAGGGTCCCCTCGAGACACCGGTCGGGTTCGGCGAGAAGAGCGCCAACGTCACGCTGCGCAAGCTGTTCGAGACGTACGCCAACGTGCGGCCCGCGCGCGAGCTGCCGGGCGTGCCCACCCGCTATGCCGGCGAAGGCATCGACCTGGTCATCGTGCGCGAGAACATCGAGGACCTGTACGCCGGCATCGAGCACCTCGAGACGCCGGACGTGGCCCAGGGCCTGAAGCTGATCACGCGCAAGGGCTCGGAGAAGATCATCCGCTACGCCTTCGAGCTGGCCCGGCGCGAGGGCCGGACCAAGGTCACGGCGGCCACCAAGGCCAACATCATGAAGCTGACCGAAGGCCTCTTCAAACGGGTCTTCGAGGCGCTGGCGGCCGAGTACCCGGGCATCACGGCCGAGCACCTGATCATCGACAACGTGGCCCACCAGCTGGTCAAGGATCCGGCCCAGTTCGACATCGTGGTGACCACGAACCTCAACGGCGACATCATCAGCGACCTCGCCTCCGGCCTGGTCGGGGGCCTGGGCTTCGCGTCGAGCGGCAACTACGGCGCCGAGGTGGCCATCTTCGAGGCGGTCCACGGGTCGGCCCCCAAGTACGCCGGCAAGGACGTCATCAACCCGACGGCCCTGATCCTGAGCTCCGTGATGCTGCTCCGCCACATCGGCGAGGGGGCCGCGGCGGACCTCGTGGAGAACGCGGTGCTGGCGACCCTGGAGGAGGGCACGGCCGTGACCCAGGACCTGGCGCGCCAGACCGGCGCTGACGTCGAGCAGGCGGCCTCCACGAGTGGCTTCACGGACGCGGTCATCGGCAACATGGGCAGGGTGCCTGCGGCGACCCTGGCCCGTCGCGCGCGCACGCCGGACCTTGCCGCCGTGCCCCGGCCGCGGTGGGACTACGGCGCCGCGCATTACGCCGCCATCCCGCGGGCGCTCGTCGGCCTGGACGTGATGGTCGAGAGCGACCTGCCGATCGAGCAGCTGGGCCCGTCGCTGGCCGCCGCGGCGGGTGACGTCTTCCGGCTCGAAGGCGTGGCCAGCCGGGGCACGCACGTCTACCCCGGCGAGGCGGTGGGCGACAGCGTGCGCTGGTTCACCGCGCGCTACGTCGCCGCGGACGGACGCGAGCCGCGCGGGCGCGATCTGCTGGACCTGCTCGGGCGCGTCGCGGAGCACCATCGCTGGACGCACGTGGAACGGCTCCAGTCGTTCGATGGCGAGCTCGGCTACACGGCTTCGCAGGGCGCCTGACGATGCCGGCCGGGGACGGGATGGGTGCCGCGGGCCGTCCGCGCGTCGGCATCGTGTGCGGCAGCCGCTCGGACTTCCCGGTCATGGAGAAGGCCGTGGCGCTCCTGGCCGAGCTCGGCGTGGCCAGCGAGCTGCGCGTCATGTCGGCCCATCGCACGCCCGAGCTGGTGACCCGCTATGCGGAGACCGCCGCCCAGCGGGGCATGGAGGTCCTCATCGCCGGCGCGGGCGGCGCGGCCCACCTGGCCGGCGTGCTGGCCTCGAAGACGCTCCTGCCGATCATCGGCGTGCCGATCCCGACCCAGGTCGGCGGCGGCCTCGATTCGCTGCTCTCGACCGTACAGATGCCCAGGGGCGTGCCGGTCGCCACCGTGGCCATCGGCGGGGCGGAGAACGCGGCCCTGCTGGCGGCCCAGATCATGGCCCTCCACGACGACGGCTTGCGCGAACGCCTCGCCGCCTGGCGCCGCCGGATGACCGAGGCCATCCTGGCCGACGAATCGAACGCGGAGCCGCTCCCGGACTGATCAGGCGCGTGCCCGGGAGGGCGGTGACGACGCGGGGCGTACACTCGAGCGGTGACCGAGACCCCGCGGATGGACGACGAACGCTGGCAGCCCGGGATGCCGGTCCTGGCTCGACAGGAAGCAGCGCCGGCGGTCCGCAGGGCGGGGCGCCGGGCCGTCCCCCAACGCGTCCCCGAGACACGACCGACCCCGCTCCAGGGCATCTTCATCTACCTCAGCGTCGTGGTCCTGATCTGCGGCACCGTGGCCATCACCGCCTGGGAGCTCGGCGCGCCGCTCTCGGCGCCCATCGTGCGCCTGCCGGTGCTCATCGCCGGGGGCCTGCTGCTCGTGACGACCGGCGACGAGACCGTCCGCATCGGCCGGTCGGTCGGGGCCTGGTGGCCCGTCGCCCGCGGTCGCGCCGCGTTCAGGGCCGTCTGGGTGGCCGTGCTCCTGATCGGCATCGCCCTCGAGCTGGGGGCGATCGCGCTGGTCCTCGCGGCATGACGGATCCCGCCCCCGGAGCGGCCGGCCGCTCGCAGGGTCCCGATCTCACGAGCCACGACGACCTGCTCGAGCTCGAACCGTGGGACCAGCCCCGCGGGCCTGGCGGCGTGCCGACCTGGATGGGCGAGCTGCTCAACTTCTGCTCGCGCTGCGGGGCGGAGCTGCGCTTCGGGCCCATCGACGGCGATCATCGCGATCGCCTGAGCTGCCCCGCCTGCCAGTTCGTGGCCTACGTCAACCCGCGCCTCGTGGTGACCACGCTGCCGATCACGCCGGCCGGTGAGGTGGTGCTGCTGCGGCGCGGCATCGAACCCGGCCTGGGGGCGTGGGCGCAACCGGGCGGCTTCCTCGAGATCGACGAGACCGTCCGTGAGGGGGCGATCCGCGAAACGCTCGAGGAGACCGGCCTCCTCGTGGAACCGGGCGAGATCGTGGGGTTGTACTCGCGGACGCAGGCGGCCATCGTCGTGGTCGCCTTCGAGGCTCGCATCGTGGGCGGGGAGCTGCGCACGAACCCCGAAGCCCTGGCCTTCGGCACGTTCCGTCCGGAAGCGATCCCCTGGTCGGGCATCGCCTTCAAGACGAGCACCTGGGCCTTGCGCGACTGGGTCCACCGCGTCCGACCCGACCTCCATCCCGACCGCCTGATCGGGCACGCCACCGCCTGATCCGACCGATGCCCGATCGAGCGCCAGGCTGAGCGAGCGACGGGGCCTGGGCCTCACGGGGCGACGGGACACAAACGGCCCGTTATGACGACGCAGCGGCCGACCGAGTGGCCCCGGGGGACGCTTCGTGTCCGAAACGGCCGCGGAGCGCCCGGATCCCGGCCCGCACGGGTGGTTCGGCGGCCGCAACGGGCCCTTGATGTCACATCCGGGCCCGCGGCGCGCCCGACCAGTCGTGCGGCCCCGATCGGCCGCGCTGGCTAGGACCCCCGCACGAGGCGGGCAGGCTCTACGGCAGTACGCCGACCGCTGTTGGCCACGGCCTTGGCGAACGCCACGTCGTGGGCCCGCTGCTCCTCCGTGTCATCGAGCGGCGCCAGTTCGACCGGCACACCCATGCGCCGTTCGAGGGCGACGCGGATGAGCTGATCGGCCAGCCAGGGGTTCTTGGGCAGGACGGGCCCGTGGAGGTACGTGGCGTACACGTGGTCGCGCACCGCGCCCTCTGTCCCGTCGCGCCCGTTGTTGCCGGCTCCGGCGATCATCCGCCCGATCGGCCTGGCGCCGGGCCCGAGCTCGGTGAGGCCCGAATGGTTCTCGAAGCCCACGACCGTGCCGGTCGCGCCGTCCACCGTCATCTCGACCGCGACGTGCTGCATGAAACGCTGGTCGCCGCCACGGGTCTCCAGGTCGAGCAGCGCGATCCCCTCCATCGGCTCACCGGCCGACGGCACGTAGCGCCGGCCCAGCAGCTGCAACCCGGCGCACACCGCGAAGACGACGACGCCCTGGTCGGCCGCCTCCCGCAGGGACGGGGCCTTCAGGCCGAGATCGGCCGCCGCGACCTGCATCTCCACGTCCTGGCCGCCCTGGATGAAGACGATGTCGAAGGTCGAGAAGTCCGGCGCGTCGCCCACCTCCACGTCCACCACCTCCGTCGGGATGCCCCGCCAGGCGCAGCGCTGCGCGACGGCCATGACGTTGCCGCCGTCGCCGGCCACGTTCAGGAGCGACGGGTAGAGGTGGGCCAGGCGGAGGGTGGGATAGCCGGTCATCGGATCACGCCTCCCAGTAGCGATCGACCCAGCCGCGCCGGTGCATCTCCTCGCGCAGCTCGATGGTGGGGGTGTAGCCGGCCAGGATGGTCAGGGTACCGCCCGGCGGGATGCCCGCCAGGGCGGCGTCGAGGGCGGCCGGGCGGTCGGGGATGACGGTCAGGCGGTCGGGCGTGACGCCGGCGTACTTGAGGCGATTGGCCAGCTCGTCGGCCCGCAGACCGGCCACCGTCACGTGCTCGACGTGGGCGGCTGCGCCCTCGAAGTCGACGTCCCACAGCCAGGCGAAATCCTCGCCATCCACCAGGGTGTTGCTGGCGGCCACGAGCAGCTGGCGCGGCAGGCCTTCCGCGGCCAGCGAGCGCAGCGTGGTGTTGAACGAGGTGGGGTTCTTGGCGAAGCCCAGGACGATGCGCCGGTCGCCGGCCTGGATCTGCTCCAGCCGACCGAACGCCGGCCCGACGGTGGCAAGGGCCGTCGCGGCGCCCTCCAGCGGCACACCGAGCCCGACGCAGATGGCGATGGCGGCGGCCGCGTCGTAGGCGATGTGGACGCCCGACTGGGGGATGGTCAGGTCAAGATCGCCCGTCGGCATGCGCACCGTGAACCTCGTCTCGGCCAGGCCGCGGACCTCGAGGGCCGTCACGGCGACGTCGAGCGGCGGTCGGGCGAGGCCGCATGCCGGGCAGCGCCAGGCGCCCATGTGGCTCAGGTAGACGTGCGCGTACGCCAGGTCGGCGCGGCAGCGGGGGCAGCGGATCGTGTCCGCCGCGCGGGTGATGCGGTCCGTGTCGCGGTCCAGCTCGAAGCCGAACGTCACCCGCGGCCCGCGGCGGTCCGCCGCGAGGCCGGCCACGATCGGATCGTCCCCGTTGATGCACAGGACGCTGTCGGGGGGCAGGGCCGCCGCGACGGCCGAGAAGGCGTCGGCCACGGCGTAGATCTCCCCGTACCGATCGAGCTGGTCGCGAAAGAGGTCGGTCACCAGGACGGCCCGGGGCCGCAGCTCCGCCAGGACGTGCGGCAGGGCGCCCTCGTCGACCTCGGTGACCATGACCGCGCGGGGCATGCGGCCACGGAGGTCGGCCGACGTCACGGCCAGCGACGTCACGCCCTGGACCAGGTTCGCGCCCGTCCGGTTGTGGCGCACCGGGAAGCCAGCGCCGCGGAGGAGCGCCGCCGTGAAGCGCGCGGTGGTGGTCTTGCCGTTGCTGCCCGTGATGGCCACGACGGGCACGCGCTGGGCCGCAACGAGTGCGCCAAGGATGCCGGGGTCCACGCGCCGCGCGATCATGCCCGGCAGTGACGTCCCGCCGCCGCGACCGCTGAGGCGGGAGGCGGTGGCCGCCGTGCGGCCGGCGAGGAGGGCCGCAAAGCGGCGGGCGGTCAGGGGCGGGGCAGGCCCGCCAGCGGGCAACCGGAAGGGGGCGGGGGCGGCCATCGCAGCCAAGGATAGCCCGCGACGGCTGATCGACCAGCGCCGGGGGTGTTCCGGAGGGCCGGCGGCGCGCCGGCGTATGCTCGAGCATCATGCAAGCGCTGGTCGGCCTGGATCCGGAGCTTCGACCGCGCCTCGCCGAGCTCGCGGCCGGGCGCGCGCTGGTCATCGACTACTTCGCCACGGCACGGTGCGGCGGGCTGGTGGGCGACCTGACCGCGGAGCTCGTGCGAGAGCCGCTCGGCTCCGAGTACGTGCCCCTGCGGGTCCTCGAGACGGTGCCCTGCTACGCCGAACGACGCCTGGTGCCGCTCCTCGCGGAGGTGGAGACGACGATCCGCTTCGGTGGCCCGCCCTTCGCCCGCCACCTCGCCGTCTCGCTCGATCCCCCCGAGCGGTGGCTGGACTTCCTGGAGCAGGGCGTGGGACGGGCTAGGACAGGTCTACGAAGACGTTCTTGAGCTCCGTGTAGAGCTCCATGGCGTGCATGCCCAGCTCGCGCCCGATGCCCGACATCTTGTAGCCGCCGAAGGGCGCTTCGGTATGCACGGAGCTGTTGGAGTTCACCGACAGGACGCCCGCCTGGACGCCCTTGGCGACACGGATGCCCTTGGCCAGGTCGCGGGTCCAGATCGAGCCCGACAGGCCGTACGGGGTGTCGTTGGCCAGGCGCACGGCATCCGCTTCATCGTCGAAGGGGATGATCGAGACGACGGGGCCGAAGATCTCCTCGCGCACGATGCGCATGCCGGTCGTCGCGTGGTCGAAGACGGTCGGCAGGTAGTAGGCGCCGTTGCAGAACTCGGCCGCGTCGGGGGCCTTGCCTCCGAGGACGAGCTCCGCGCCCTCCGAGAGGCCGACCTCCACGTACCCGGCGACCCGCTCGCGCTGCTTGAGGCTGACCAGGCTGCCGACTTCGGTCTTCTCGTTGGCCGGATCGCCGACGACCACCTTCCGGGTCGCGTCGGCGAACAGCTGGACGACCTTGTCGTGCACGGACCGCTCGACGAAGATCCGGCTGCGTGCGCAGCAGTCCTGGCCCGCGTTGTCGAACACGGCGTAGGGCGACTCGCGTGCGAAGCGCTCCAGGTCGGCGTCGGCGAAGACGATGTTGGGGCTCTTGCCGCCGAGCTCGAGGCTGATCTTCTTCACGTTCATGGCGGCCAGCCGCATGATCTCCTGGCCCGTCGTGGTCTCGCCCGTGAAGGCGACCTTGCCCACGCCCGGGTGGGCGGCGAGGGCCGCGCCGGCGGAGCCGCCGGGACCGGTCACGACGTTGACGACGCCGGGCGGGAACCCGGCCTCCAGGGCCAGCTCGCCCAGGCGGATGGCGGTCAGCGGCGTCCAGCTGGCCGGCTTGAGGATGCACGTGTTGCCGGCGGCCAGCGCCGGCCCCAGTTTCCAGCTGGCCATGTTCATGGGGAAGTTCCAGGGCACGATCAGGCCGACCACGCCGATCGGCTCACGCAACGTGAAGTCCAGGCCGGGCTTGCTGACGGGGATCGTCTCTCCGAAGAGCTTGTTCGCGGCGCCGGCGTAGTACTCGAAGACGAGGCTCGTCGCGAGCGCCTCGCCACGGGCACCGCTGATGGGCTTGCCCACGTTCTGGCTCTCCAGCTGGGCCAGCTCTTCCAGGTGCGCCTTGACCGCGTTGCTGAACCTCTGGAGCGTGCGGCCGCGCTTGGCCGCCGACCAGGACGACCAGCCCCTGGGGTCGTCGAACGCATCTCGGGCCGCCCTTACCGCCCGATCCACGTCCTCCTTGCCACCCAGCGGGGCCCGCGCCATGACCTGGCCGGTGGCCGGGTTCATGACCTCGAACGTCTGCCCGTCAGCCGCCGGCCTGCTCTGGCCGCCGATGACCATCTGCACGTCCCGGATCGGGGTGGCTGGCTGGGCGGGTGCGTGCTCGGTGGTCATGGTCACTCCTGGGAGGGGTCCACGGAAATGGTCAGCGGTGGCATCGGGGGGCCGCCCTGGATGATACGCTGCACTGCCGCGGCGTCTGCCCCGACCGACTGCCCGTCGTCTTGCGCATGTCGCCCACGTGGGACACCGGGTCCCGCGGTGAGCTGGACGACACACCGTTCACGCCCGATTCAGGACACCTTCACGCGAGGGGTCGATCGTAGGCACCGTTCGCTCCTCCTTCTAGCGGGTCCACGCCATGTCGCTCGAGGCGGAACTGCTGCTCGGCTGCACAGCGATGATCGCCCTCGTGGCGCTCCGCCTGGCGCGCGCCCGCCTCGGCCGGTCGCCGTTCCCCGATGGGCGAGGCCAGAGCCTGCTCGTCGTCGCGTTCCTGTTCGTGCCGCCGATCGCGGCCGACTGGCTGATCGATCCGGTCGTAAGGGCCACCCCGCTCTTCAGCGTGGCGGCGGTTCCCCTGTACCTGGCGGTCATCGCCGTCGTCGCCGTGCTCATGAACGTCATCGTGCGGCTCGACACGCGCCTCCGTCCTGGCCATGCCCATCGATGGCTGCGGGTCGCCCTGCTGGGACGGGACGATGACCCCGACTACCTGGCGTACGACCCGCCGGTTACGGGCGAGCTGGCCCCGCTGGTGGTCCGGGTCGAGCGGAGCAACGCGGCGTTCCCGCGCGGCGCCGCCTTCCCGGAGCAGGTCGATCGGCCCGGCTTTCGCGCCGCATGGGACGCGCTCGACGGCGACACGACATCACTGGAGCAACGTCTGGTGAGCGAGCGCCAGTTCGGCCGGCCCGTGCCGTCCGAGGCCGTGGCGACCGCCGCGGACGCGCGGAGTCGCCTGGAGACGCTGCGTTACCTCGCGCGCGCCAGCGGACAGGCGTGGTCTACCGATGCGGGGGCCGCCCACCCCGCGGGGTAGCCGGGGAGCCCGGGCGGAAACGGGCCACCGGGCGCCGGCCCAGGCCGGGACCTGGTCGGACGGGACATCAAACTGGTCGGACGGTACGGACGCTGGTCGGACGGGACGGACGCTGGTCGGACGGGACATCAAAGGCCCGTTATGACCACGGAACCGGCCAGCTGGGCGCAAGCCCGGGGGTTCCGTGGCCAGATGGGACAGGAAACGCGCTACCCGGCGGGGGAGAGCCGCGGTCCGTCGCTGTAATGGGCGCTTTGTGTCACACGACGGGCGGATGCGGGGCCACCGCTCAGGGGTGGGGCCAGGCCTCGATCGCGGGGGACGGGCTCGCCCCGGCAGCCAGAGCCACGAACCCCAGCGCCACCGACGGCAGCAGGAAGATGCCTATGCTCAGGGCTCCCAGGATGGCGACGATCAGCAGCGCCAGCACCGACACAGCACCGAGGACCCGACCGAATCGCGCCCCCGTGCGGGCGTGGAGGATCGCACCCAGCGCGATCCCGACGGAGCTGAGAACGGCGACGGCAAGCACCACCGCGGTGATGGGGTCGAGGCCAGCCTTGAGCAGGCTTTCGGTGCCGAAGGTGGTCGTCACGGTGCCATCGGATGAAGCACCTGCGCTCTCGAAGGAGTAGAGCGGCCCCACCAACACGAAGAGGACCGCGGTCACGCCCAGGGTGCCCGCCACGATCCCGGTGGCCGGTTCGATCAGGCTTCGTCGACGGTGCTGCGACATAACGTGCTTATCCAAGGTAGCACATTATTCAGGCCAGGACCGGCCAGCGGGCGTCGGCCCAGGCCGTGAGGCGGCCGACCGGGTCACCCGGCCACGCGATGCGCCCCGCCCCCGAGCCGACCCATTCGTCGAGGTTCCAGCACACGATCGGGGCGATGCTGGCGAGGTAGGCGAAGGTGGACCAGAAGCCCGTGTACAGCGTCACGAGGTAGATCAGCAAGCCGGCCACGATGACCCCGCGGCCGCTGCGGACGAACGGCACGGTCGCCACCGCGGTCGCCGCCCCAAGGACGTACCGCAGCCGGTCGAGCCACGCCTCCGACACACCGCCCACCACCGAGGAGAGCCACGCGCCAAGCGAATAGTACGGCCCGCCGTGGATCGACTGCGACCGCCCCAGGCTGTCGAGGAACGCAGGCACGCCCCACACGAGGTACACCGGCGCCCAGACGATGAGACTCACCGCCCCGAAGCCGATGAGCCCGGCCACCGGGGACCACCAGACGAGCGGGATGAACCAGGCGGCGGCATAGGGCTTGAACGCCGTGGCGAGGGCCAGCAGCGCGGCCCCGCCGAGCGGGTTGCGCGGCAGCACGACCAGCGCGGCCAGCAGCAGCAGCCCACCGCTCGTGTCGTTGGATCCGTCGCTCGCCGTGAGCACGAGCGGCAGGGCGAGGGAATAGACGGCCAGCCCCAGCGGCCGCCCGCGAACCGCCAGCAGCAGGAGGATGAGGAACGAGACGGCGGTCTCGACCACTCGCGGGTCCCCCTGGAAGGGCACGTACCACCCCAGCGCCAGCGGGCCGTAGGGGAACGGCGCGCCGGGCGGCGAGGATGAGGCGAACCCGATGCCGTAGGGGTTGCCGCCCGCCAGGACCGTCTCGATCGCCGACCGCGTGACGGTCAGGACATCGGACGTGCCGGCGTGGAGCAGGTCGAGGCGCATGGCCACGCCCGCGACCGCCAGGGCGGCGATGGCCACCAGCCCCAGGTCCCAGCGCAACGACAGCCCGAGCAGGACCGCGAGCGCGAGCAGGATGACGACGCCCAGCGGCCGGTTGGTGTTGTCCTGGGCGGCCAGCACGATGCCGATGACGAGGGCCAGGCGGGTCGGCCCGACCACCGCCTCCGACTCCCCCGACGACCGACCGCCGGTCGCCGCCGTCACCGCCATGGGCGGCTCAGAAGTAGTTGACCGAGATGCCGCCGTCCACGACCAGCGACGCGCCGTTCGTCCAGCGCGACTCGTCCGACGCGAGGTACATCGCGAGGTACACGATCTCCTCGGGCTTGCCGAAGCGGCCCGTCGGATTGCGGGCGAGGCGGATGCGCTTGGCCGCCTCGTCCTTGACCAGCCAGTCCATGAGCAGCGGCGTCTCCACCGGCCCTGGACAGATCGCGTTCGTCCGCACGCCCTGCGGGCCGAACTGGACGGCCAGGCTGCGGGTCATGGCCAGCAGCGCGCCCTTGGAGGCAGTATAGGCGTCCTGGGGCACGGAACAGCCCAGCAGGGCCACGAAGCTGGCGATGTTGATGATGGAGCCGCCGCCGGCCTCGATCATGGCCGGGATGGCGTACTTGCAGCCCAGGAAGACGCCGCGGACGTTGATGGCCATGACCTTGTCCCACGTGGCGACGTCCGTGTCCACGACCGAGTGGTCCGCCTCCGGCATCACCCCGGCGTTGTTGTAGAGGCAGTCGAGCCGGCCATACGTGGCCACCGCATGGTCGACCATCGCCCGGGCGTCGGCCTCGGCCGAGACGTCGACCTTGATGAAGGTCGCCTCGCCGCCGTGTTCCCGCACCAGGCGCACGGTCTCCTCGCCGGCGCCGCGGTCGTACTCGGCCACGACGACCCGGGCGCCCTCCGCAGCGAACAGCTGGGCGGCGACTCGTCCCATGCCCCCACCCGCCCCGGTGATGAGCGTGACCTTGTCCTGCAGCCGCACGTGCCTGGCCTCCCTGGTAGCGATGGATCAGCGAGCGGAAGTAGCGGCTTCCTCGCGAAGCCCCACGACATTGTGGACGGGCACCGGCCGGCTGACGCCCTTGAGCGACACCTCGCCGATCGATTCGCCCACGACCAGGTCCTCCACGGCCGCGAAGGCGCGCTGGCTGAGCAGGATCTGCCCGGCCGCCGCCTCCGAGCTGAGGCGCGAGGCCATGATGACGACCATCCCGATAGCGCCGTAGTCGTAGCGGCCCTCGAAACCGATCCGCCCCAGCGTCGCGTGGCCCACGGCGATGCCCACGCCGAAGCCCAGGTCGTAGCCGCGCTTGCGCCAGCGCTGCTGCAGCGTATCGAAGCGGCTCCGCATCGCCACCGCCATGCGGACCGCCTGCTGCTCGTGCTCGGGCACCAGCTGCGGGTCGTTGAAGAAGACGAGCAGACCGTCGCCGGCGAAGTGCTCGAGGGTCCCGCCGTACTCCACGACGAGCTCGCCCATCGCCGCCTGGTACTCGCGCAGGACGCCGAAGAGCTCTTCCGGCTCGGCCGTCTCGGAGAACGCGGTGAAGCCTCGCAGGTCACAGAAGACGGCCGTGATGAGCCGCCGATGCCCTTCGAGCAGGACATGGCCCTCCTGGGTCGAGACGAGCGCCGCGACCTGCGGTGACAGGAAATGGGCCAGTTCGGCACGCTGGCGCTCGATCGTCTCCAGCAGCTCGGCCTGGCGGGCCGTGTACTGGCGCTCCAGGTCGTGCAGGTGCTTGGTGGCCAGCGAGGCGGACAGGCGCGCCCGCAGGATCGCCGCGTCGAAGGGCCGCGGCAGGTAGTCGGTGGCGCCCATCTCGATGCAGCGGACGACGCTGGCCAGGTCGTCCACGGCCGAGATGATGATGACCGGCACGTGCCTGAGCCGCGGGTCGGCCTTCATGCGCCGCAGGGTCTCGTAGCCATCGAGCTCCGGCATCTCCAGGTCGAGCAGCACCGCGTCGACATCCCGGCCGCCCTCCCCGCCGAGCCGGGCCAGGGCCTCCCGGCCGTTCTCCGCCTCCGTGACCTCGTAGCCCTGCTCCTGCACGGCGCGGACGAGGAGGCTGCGGTTGACGCGGGAGTCGTCCACGACCAGGACGCGTCCGGAAGGCCCCTCGGTCATCGAGCCGCCCCGCCCAGGCGCTCCTGGAGGGCCGCCGCGACCGGCTCGTAGGCCACCACGACGGCCTGGATCCGCTCCGCCAGCCAGGCCGGATCCGCTTCCAGGGCGTTCGTCTCGACCTCCCGGCAGGTAGTTGCGAACGTCGCCGCGCCCAGGCTGGCGCTGGTGGACTTCAGGGTGTGCGCGGCGCGGCGGAGCGCGGCCCGGTCGTCGACCGCGAGACCGGCCCGCATAGCCGCCAGAAGGCCGGGGCTGTCGGCGAGATACGCCTCCACCAGCTCGGTCAGGAAGGTCCGGTCGCCACCGACCGTCTCGAGCAGCTGGTCCAGGACGGCCTCGTCGAGCACAGCGTCAGGCATCGCCCGCACCCCCGTGGCTGGTCGTGGCGGCCAGGGCGGCGGCCAGCTCCGCCGGCCGGATGGGCTTGGAGACGTAATCGTCCATGCCGGCCGCCAGGCAGAGCTCCCGATCGCCGGCCAGGGCGTTGGCGGTCATGGCCACGATCCGCACCCCCCGCGAGGCGTCGCCGGCCTTGCCGGCGCGGACCTGCCTGGTCGCCTCCAGGCCGTCGAGCTCCGGCATCTGCACGTCCATGAGCACGACATCGTACGCGTGCGTCGCGAGGGCCTCCACCGCCTCGAGACCGTTGGTCGCCACGTCCGCCTCGTATCCGATCTGGGACAGCAGGCGAAGGGCCAGCTTGCGGTTGACCGCGTTGTCCTCCGCCAGCAGGATCCGCAGTGGATGGCGCTCGCCGAGACGCGGGCCGGCGTTCGGCCTGGCCTCTGCCGCGCCCTCGCCCACCGGCTCGCGCCCCAGCAGGACGGTCACGAGGGCATCGTGCAGCGCCGAGGGCTTGACCGGTTTCAGCAGGAACGACGCCACGGCGGTCGACGGCTGGGCGTGGTCGCGATGGCCGATCGAGGAGAGGATGATGACCGGCAGCCCGTGGCCGTGGGTCGATCGTTCCAGCCCGTCGGCGAGCGCGTAGCCGTCCACGTCGGGCATGGCCAGGTCGATCAGGGCCACATCGAAGTGTTCGCCGGACTCGACCAGCCGGAGGGCGGCGGCGGCCCCATCCGTGTCGCGCGTGCTCATGCCCCATCGCGCCACCTGGGCGACCAGGATCCGCCGGTTGGTGGCGTTGTCATCCACGATGAGGACCCGGCGGCCGGTGAGCGCCGGCAGCGGACCGCTGGGGGCGGCAGCGACGTCGGCGTCCGCGGCTACCGGTGCCCGGAAGGTCAGGCGGAAGAGGCTGCCCGCGCCGTCCCCGGCGCTCTCCGCGGTGAGCGACCCGTCCATCAGCTCGGCCAGACGCCGGCTGATGGCCAGGCCCAGGCCGGTGCCGCCGTAGCGGCGG
>Ga0209415_10012472_pt1 | contig 14154 bp, 8 predicted proteins | sample PeaSoiSIISIP2007_FD_187696 | JGI IMG/M metagenome (GOLD analysis project Ga0209415, IMG submission 187696) | Peat soil microbial communities from Weissenstadt, Germany - SII-SIP-2007 (SPAdes) (version 2) | ecosystem: Environmental > Terrestrial > Soil > Wetlands > Peat | place: Germany... | reverse complement strand
ATCAGCCGCGAAGACTGGGTGCGGGTGGCCCACAAGCACAATGTGCCGTGCTTCAACGATGCCGCCGCCGACGTGCCGCCCATCTCCAATCTCTGGAATTACACCCAGATGGGATTTGATCTCGTGACGTTTTCAGGCGGAAAGGGGATGCGCGGCCCGCAGTGCAGCGGATTGCTGCTGGGGAGGAAGGACCTGATCGAATACGCCGTAAAGAACAACAACCCATACGGAAACACCGTCGGTCGCGGCATGAAGGTCGGGAAGGAAGAGATCGTGGGGATGGTCGCCGCAGTGGATTGGTTCCTGAGCCAGGACGAAACGGCAATGATGGCGGACTTCCAGCGCCGCGCCGAGAATATCGCCGCCCAGGTGAAGAGTATTCCGACCGTGGAAACCAAGATCTTCGTTCCGCCGGTCGCCAACCACGTTCCGCACTTGCAGGTTAATTTCGACCAGAATCGAATCGGCCTGACCGGCCAGCAAATCATGGACAAAATGCGAAAGGGAAGTCCCCGAATCGAGTTGAACCCCGCCGTCGGCCCCAATTTTGTTACGGTGGGAGTCTGGATGCTGAAACCGGACGAGGACGTGATCGTCGCCCGGCGCCTGCGGGAGGTGTTTCAGGGGGCAATCCAGTCCTGATGCGGGCTAGACGTGGCACGGGCGTCCCGCCCGCGGTCGCGGGGCGTCTCGCCCCTGCCGGAACTCGGGGGCAGGATGGCCGCTGCAGTAGCGCTGACGTTTAGGTCAGCGCCCGGCATTCCGACATGAAGGTTGGCGCTACAGATAGGCGACTTCAAGTAATACATGAATATTTGACATGGGACTTCGGCCTATCCTCCAATTGGCTGTGTTGCTGGATTGGCAGCCTACCGGCACTGTGGCGGACATCGGCGCCGGTCACGGCCAGTTAACCGTGGCTGTGGCCAAGCACGTCGGCGAGATCTGTTCCACCGAACTCGACGACAAACTACCTTCAGCAACTCGTCGCCGCCCGAAGGCGCCCCAAAAAACCGCGGCGCACAAGGCATGCCGCAAAAACTTCTAGTCGAGGAATTCACCTCAGTAGGCTTTGGGGCGGTCAAAACGGTCGACGACTGGCCCAACCACGATCATCCCACGAACTGCCGTTACTGCGCCGTGTTCCGTAAGCCGAGCCCTTAGCGGGAATTGAGAGCACGTCAGGATTGGACCTACCTTGTAGTTAACATAACATAACTTATCAGACCCAAGGGCCATTTCGAAACTGCTGCGTTTAACGGGGCAAAAAGACCACGTCTGCTGCAACACTCAGGTGTGCGGTCCATCTAGGTTTTTCGGCTGAGCGTGGACTTTGGAGATCCTTTGGCGTGATTCTCAAAGTAGGCTTTCAAGGCCTCAAGCACCGCTGCCCTACCGGACAAGGCGGAACAAAAAAACTCCGCTTTCGGCCTCGCCTGACACAGATGGCGGGCGCGGCGCACCGCGTTGACCCAAACATGATGGACTGTTCACAACAACTCAGGTATCCAATGAAGATCTGCATGTGGAGCGATTCTGGCTCAGAAAATCGGCAACTATCCAGGCTGCTCCGGTTATCGCCCAATTCTGCGCATTGCCGACCCAATTGATCATTTCGTGGGGATCGGTGAACGGCGCTGGCAGCCACACCAGCAACCCGAAACCGACGAACATTGCCGTGAGCAATCGAGATGCGAGCAGGGCCGAACGACCGGAAAGCAACGCGATGGCGGCAAGCGCCAAAGCAATCGTTGTTGTAATCGCCCAGAACATCTGGCCGGGAGGAATCCACTTTGGAACGAAGGCCGCCGTTGCGGAGATGTAAAGGAGTTGTTCAAGTGTGAACGAAATAACGCAGATTCCAAAGAAGATGTACCCGACCCGCGCCAGACGCGCCGCTCGTCGAGAACCCCCGGCGAACGATGCGTAAACGATCAGCGCCACGGAAACTACAGAAAACTGCTCGAAGAAATTGCCCCAGCGATCGTAGAGCAAAGGCTCCATTGCAATTCGCGGAACCCAAAGCAAAGCCCACGTAAGAAAGACGGCGCCTAGCGCCGCAACCCCTACTCGCGCGGTTTTAGGCCACTGAATCGCGAGACCTCCCAGGAGTTCGACCCCGGCGGCCAGGTAGACGAGAACGGCTCGATGAGGAACATTCCCAAGCGCCTGGATCTGCTGCCAGGGGCCGCCGAAGTCGTGCCAGACCAGAGCGATGACGCCAAAACCAATGGCGGCCAATCCGTACACGTGACGTCCGAGGTGGATTTTCATATGCCTTAAAGATTCGCATTCGAAGTGGTTTCGTTCAATATCCACTTGATGGCCTTCTGATATGACCATTATGATTCCAGGATATGAAAAAAGCGCCTTCTGGAATCACTCCAGTCATCGCGGTCAACAAGAGGTCTCCGAATTCTCTCTACAAGCAAGTCTATGAGGGGTACCGTCGCGCGATTGCCGCAGGCGATTTGCGCAGGGGACAACGGGTTCCCTCGACCCGCGTGTTGGCTGCGGAACTGGGAATCTCGCGCATGCCGGTCCTCGGTGCTTATGCTCAACTCTTGGCGGAAGGGTATTTCGAAAGCCGCGTGGGTTCGGGCACGATTGTGTCCACTTCCCTGCCCCGTCGAGGGGCCATGCCCCAAACCCAGGGCAATCCCATGAAGACTCCAGGCCTGAAACGGCGGGAACTTTCAAAACGCTGCGTCGTTCTACCAAGCGCGGAAGGTTTCTACGGCCGCCGGGACGTCAGGCCATTCGTGGTCAGCCAGATTGCATTTGAGCATTTTCCGCTCCGGATCTGGAACAGTCTGCTGACGCGTCACTCTCGAAGCGCCAGCGCCCAATCGCTGGATTACGGTGACCCGCTGGGATCAAGAGATCTTCGGGAAGTGATCGCCGTTTACCTCCGAACCGCGCGCAGCGTGCGCTGCGAGGCACAACAGATCGTAATAGCGAGCGGCTCGCAACAGGGACTGGAGGTAGCAACGAGAGTGCTGCTCGACCCGGGAGAGCGAGTTTGGATGGAGGAGCCGGGATACAGCTTTGCGCGAAGCATCTTTGCCATGAACGGCTGCCCCATCGTGCCGGTTCCGGTTGACGCGGAGGGCCTGGACGTGGCCTCTGGCGTGAAAATGTGCCCCGACGGGCGCGCGGCATTGGTGACGCCCTCCCATCAGTACCCTCTCGGTGTCACCATGAGCGCCTCGCGGCGCCTCCAACTCTTAGATTGGGCGGAGAGGCATCGGTCTTGGATTATCGAGGATGATTATGACAGCGAGTACCGCTTCGAAGGAATGCCGATTGCTTCCTTGCAGGGGCTTGATCGCAACGGTCGCGTCCTGTACGTCGGCACGTTTAGCAAGGTGTTGTTTCCTTCGTTGCGGCTAGGCTACGTAGTTCTGCCGGCGGACCTGGTCGACCGCTTCCTCGCTGTCCGATTTGCCATGGACATAAGTCCCCCAACCTTGCACCAGTTGGTGCTCGCCGATTTCATTCGGGAAGGTCATTTCTCGCGCCACATTCGCAGGATGCGAGCGGTCTATGCCGAACGTCGAAACGCCTTGATGGAGAGCCTCCGCGAGGAGCTGGGCACCGGAGTGGAGGTATCGGGAGGCGAGACAGGGTTGCATCTTGCCCTCCTTTTGAATACGGCCTGGGATCGTAGGGTCGCTGACCGCGCCGCGCGCCAGAACCTGACTCTAACGCCCCTTTCCCCTCTTTACGCGGGTAAGGCTGGCCGGCAAGGATTCGTCCTGGGTTTTGGCAGCACGCCAGCGAGGGAAATGCCCGCCGCGGCACATAGGCTGCGCATCCTGCTGAGATCAACCTGAGATCAACGCGTTAGGTTCACAGCCATTGGCGGTGGATACTCGTGAGGGCGTCGGTCTGAGAACGTGGCGCAGAATCGCCCTTTTGCGACTTTGCGGCTTTTGAGGTTGCATAATTCAACCCAAATTCCGAAGTTGCGAGTCTCTGTGGGAGGGAACCCCTCACCCGGTTCGCTACTCTCGCCACCCTCTCCCCAGCGGAGAGGGCTGAAATCAATCATCGTTGACCGTCCACTCCCTTGAGATTCCTCGCGGAGTTTGCCCTCAGCATCCAGAGCGAGATTCCTTCACTTCGTTCAGGACAGGCCCTTCGCGGAGTTTACCCTGAGCGGCAGAGCGGGATTCTTCGCTCCGCTCAGAATGACAAGCGAAGGGCCGAGGATGACAGCGAAGGGCTCGGAATGACAGGCCGAGCCTCCAGGGAGGGTGGTCGAGATCGAAGCCCCGATGTCCCGCGAGCATCATACCAGCTCTACTTCCAGCCGCCGCCCAGTGCCTTGTAAAGCTGTACGAGTCCCTGGTATTCGTTGTTGCGCGCCTGCGCCAAGGTGAGTTCAGCGCTGAACAAAGAGCGCTGGCTGTCGAGGACATCGAGATAGCTCGCGGTTCCGCCCCGATAACGCAGTAGCGACACACTCACGGATTCTTGCAGATCCTTCACGGTCTGTTCCTGGCGCTCCCGGACTCCATGTTGTTTTTGATAGCCGATGAGGGCATCAGAAACATCGCCGAAGGCGCGCTGGATGGTCTGCCGGTAGCTAATCAGGGCCTGCCGCTCTTGCGACTTGGCATAGCGCAGGTTATTACGCAGGTAGCCGCCCTCGAAGATAGGCTGCCCCAGGCTGGCCTCATAACTGTAGATGCTTCCGGGTGCCGGAATATTGCTGCCAAAGAAAACGCTGTGTCCCCACGCTCCGCCTCCGGAGCCGGTCAAAGAAACCTGAGGAAAGAACATTGCCTTGGCCACGCCGATGTCGGCGTTAGCGGCGATGAGGTTCTGCTCGGCTTCGCGGATGTCCGGCCTGCGTTCGACCAGCGACGATGGCAGCCCTGCCGGCAATTCCGGGGGCAAAGCCTCGGCCCACACCCAGCCGTTTGGCGTCTCGACGCCAAGGCTCTTCCCCCGCGGCACGCTTTGCGGATCGTTACCCAACAAGATGCTGATGGCATCCTCCGTCTGTCCGATTTGCCGCTCCAGGTCCGGGATCTGGGCGTTGGCGGTATCGAGCACTTGGCGTGACTGAAGGACGTCGAGCCTCGTGCCAACACCGTGACTCAGGCGCATCTCGGTGAGCTGGACGGAATTCTGCTGGGTTTTGACGGTGTCTTGGCTAATCTGAAGTTGGAGATCGAGGTCGCGGAGCAGGAAATAATCGCTCGCTAAATCGCTCACCAGCGTCAGGATTACCGTCTGTTGGGCGTCTTCAGTACCCAGCAGTTGGGCGCGGGCCGCCTCGGTGGCGCGTCGGTAGCGTCCAAAAAAGTCTAATTGAAAAACCACGTCGCCCGTGAGAGAGAAAATGTTGGATTTGATGCCTTGGTCGGTCTTCCCGCCGCTGAAGCTCGGATCCGCGGAAAGCTGGGGCAACGGAGCCGCGTGGGTAATGCCGAGTTGGGCCCGGGCGGCAGTGACACGCTCAACCGCCAGTTGCAGGTCAAAGTTCTGTTTCAACCCTGTACGGATGAGCTCCTGAAGTTGCGGGTCCTTAAACACTTGCCACCAGGGCAGGTCGGCGAACGAGGCGGTCTGCCCTTCCGCTTGCTGGGGCACGTCAGGAGCGCGGAACGACCCCGGAATTTGCACATTGGGCCGGTGGTAGTTCGGCCCAACAGCGCAGGCGGCCGCTAGAGTTGCTGCGGTGAGAATGAAGATCCATAAAGTGTTACGCATGTGACTCCCCCTCCGCCGGCAAGGAGCGATCGGGACCGGATGTCGCGAGTCGCTGGCTGGCCGAGGCGGACCATTTCTCCACCAGATAAAAGATCGCGGGAACGAAGAATCGGCCGATGAAGGTCTCCGCCACCATGCCTCCGATCACCGTCGTCCCCATGATCTGGCGAGCCACGGAGCCGGCGCCGGAGGCCGTCCAGAGCGGGACACACCCGAGAATGAACGCGAACGAGGTCATCAGCAGGGGTCGGAGGCGAACTCTCGCTCCCTCCAGTGCCGAATCCATCAGGGGCTTACCTTGCTCGTAGTATTCCTTGGCAAACGCGACGATCAAGATCGAGTTTTTAGCCGCCAGCCCGATCAGCATCACCAGGCCGATTTGCGTGTAGACGTCGTTCTCGATCTGAACCATGTAGGGAGGCAGGTACAGTCCGAGCACAACCCTGCGCAGCCAGAGTGCGGCGAGCGCCCCGAACACCGCCACGGGCGTGCTCAGGAGCACGCTGAAGGGCAGCGTCCAGCTCTCATACAGCGCCGCCAGAATCAGAAAAACGAAAAGCAAGGAGAAGCCGAAGATGGCAGAGGAGGGCAGCCCTTTCCTCGCCTGCTGCTCTTGATAGGACATGCCTATGTAGTCGTAGCCCATTTCGCGCGGCATCGTCTTCTTGAAAACGTCCTCCAGAGCTGCCGTTGCCTGGTCCGCGCTGTAACCCGGCGCGGCGCTGCCGAAGATCTCTGCGCACCGATACTCGTTGTAACGCATGGTGAACTCAGGGCCGGAGCGGGTCTCGAAGTTAGCGAGGGCGGAAAGTGGCACCATCTCACCCCGGTTGTTGCGCACATAGAACTGCGCGAGGTTTCCGGTGTTCGACCTGTAAGGCGCTTCGGCCTCTAAGTACACTTGCCAGGTGCGGCCGAAATTGTTGAAGTAATTAATAAACAGCCCGCCCATGTAGGCCTGAATGGTTTGGTAAACGTCGTTGATCGCGACTCCCTGCTTTAGAACTTTGTCCCTGTCCACATTCGCGAACTCTTGCGGCACGCTTGGCAGAAACGTGGTCGCGGCCATGGCGATTTCCGGGCGCTTGCGGACAGCGGCCAGGAATTTCGCCAGGTTGCCCGCCAGAAACGGGACGTCTCTGCCGGCACGGTCCTCCAGCATAAACGTGAATCCCCCGGAGGTCCCGACACCTGGTATCGCGGGCGGCGAGAAACTGAAGACCGTCCCTTGGGGCAGCCGGGCAAGTTGCTGGTTCAAACGCATCCGGATTTCTTGATATTGCTCCGCGCGGGTGTGGCGTTCCCCCCAAGGCTTCAGCGTCACAAAGAAAAAGGCGTTGTAGCTGGTCTGGACGAAACTGAGCAGGCTGAAGCCAACGACGCTGGTCGTGTACTCGACGCCCGGCGTGGCCGCCAGAATCTTCTCGACGTCTCCGGCGGCGGCATCCGTACGCTCCAGCGAGGCCGCACTGGGAAGCTGCATGTTGACGAAAATGTAGCCTTGGTCTTCGTCGGGAAGGAAGCTCGAGGGCAGCCGGCTGCCAAAGAACCATCCGGCCACGCCGCAAGCAGCGAGCAGAACAAGCACCAGGGCGCCCTTTCGAATCATCCCGCCTGACAGGCGCACAAAACTATTCGTGGAACGCTGGAAATAGCGATTGAATCCGTCAAAGAACCTGCCGAGCAATCCATGGCGCTCGCCGGCGCCGGGCGCCTGCTTTGGCCGCAACAGCAATCCCGCCAGGGCGGGGCTTAGCGAGAGCGCGTTGAAGGCGGACAGGACCACGGAGATAGCGATCGTCATAGCGAACTGCTGATAAAGTCTTCCGGTGATGCCCGGGATAAAGATGGTTGGCACAAAGACCGCGGAGAGCACCAGCGCAACGCCAATTACAGGGCCGGAGAGCTCCTCCATGGCCTTTCGCGCCGCGTCCTTCGGCGACAGACCCTCCTCGATATGGTGCTGCACGCCTTCGACGACGACGATGGCGTCGTCTACTACTAGTCCGATGGCCAGCACCAGCCCGAACAGCGAAAGCGTGTTGATCGAGAATCCGAACAACGGGAACAGCATAAAGGTGCCCACCAGCGAGACGGGTACGGCCAGCATGGGGATCAAGGTAGCACGCCAGTCTTGCAGGAAGAGGTAGACCACCAGGATGACCAGCACGAGCGCGATCAAGAGGGTCTCAAGGATTTCCTTCATGCCTTCCGTCACGGGCCGTGTCTGGTCTAATGATGTCGCGAAGTCGATGTCTTCGGGAAAGCGCTGCTTCATCTGGGACATGAGCTTCCCGATACCCGCCGACGTTTGTACCGCATTGGAGCCGGGCAACTGGTAAATGGCGATCACGGCTGTGGGCTTGCCATTCAAACGGCTAATCAGGTTGTAATATTGCGCGCCCAAATCGACCCGCGCCACGTCCCGCACTCGAACGGTGCCGCCATTCGGAGCCTCGCGCACGACGATGTTTCCAAACTGCTCCGGCGAGATCAGGCGGCCTTGAGCCCGCACGGCATAGGTGTATTGCTGGTTACCCGGGGCGGGCTCGCCTCCGACCTGGCCCGCCGGGTTCACGGTGTTCTGCGCCTGGATGGCGTTTGCGATGTCGGAGACGGTAATGCCTAGCTTCGCCAGTTGATCGGGCTTTACCCAGAGCCGCATGGCATACTGTCCGGCGCCAAACACCTGAGTCTGCCCGACCCCGTAGGAGCGCGCGATGGGGTCATTGAGGTTGATATAGGCATAGTTGGCCAGAAACTTGGCGTCGCGAGTGCCGTGAGGCGAGTATAAAGCGATCAGCATGAGCGGAGCGGTGGTCGACTTCTTGATGAGGACCCCGTAGTCATTCACCTCGGGCGGCAGTTGAGCGGAGGCCAGTTGCTCGCGCGACTGGGTGAGGATCAGGTCCATGTTGGGGTCAGTCTTGGTATCGAAATCCGCGAACAGGGTCATCTGCGAGTTGCCCGTAGAGTTTATGGAGTACATGTACTCCATGTTGTCCACGCCGTTCAGTTGTTCCTCGATGGGCGTGGCGACCGCCTGCTCCATAGTCTCCGCATCGGCCCCCACATAGTTGGCCTGCAACCTGATCTCAGGCGGGGCGATGTTAGGAAACTGCGCCACCGGCAAGGTTGCGACGGTGATCGCGCCCACAATCACCATAAGGATCGCAATGACCACCGCGACAATAGGCCTTCGTATGAAAAACTTGGACATGGAAACCTCCAGTACTTCGTCCGTCGTCCGTAGTCAGTTGTCCGTGGCCCGCTGCAACCGACAATTAGTGTCCTGGGTCAGAAGTTCGTTAACAAAGTCTCTCTCATGCTCGACCGTTCTTTGGAGCCCCGTTAGGGGCGGCATCGAGTAGCCCAGGGCGTAAGCCCTGGGTTAGATGCCCCTCACCCCGCCTTCGGCACCCCTCTCCCGCTGGGCGGGAGAGGGGACTGGGGTGAGGGTGGGCTCCCGCGACCCACGGCTTGCGCCCTGGGCTACTCGCTGCCGCCCGCTCTGCGGGCTGAGATATCGAACGCACTTCTGACCAGGACACTAGCCGCCGGCCACGCAACTCACAACTAAGCACCACTGACCACTCGTCACTTGTCACTTGTCACTGCTCTTAAACGGCTTGGGTTGGACCGTCGCGCCCGGCCGGAGCATCTGCTGGCCTTCGACAACGACACGCTCACCGGACTTCAAGCCATCCTCGACCACCCACATCGTGCCCACACGCTCTCCGACTTTGACAGGGCGGATGGCCACGTGGTCATCCGGTCCGACCACAGCAACCTCGAAGCTGCCTTGCAGCTCAGTCACCGCGGGTTGAGGGACCAGCAGGGCGCCTTTGCGCACGCTGACCACGGCGCGGACTTTTCCATACTGTCCGGGACGAAGGACGTTTCCGGGGTTCGGAAAGAGCGCCGCCAGTTGAATGGCCCCGGTGCTTTGATCCACAGAGCGGTCGGCGAAGTAGAACTCACCTTCGTACGGATATGTACTCCCGTCAGCAAGAATGAGCTGTAGTTTCCAGCGCCTCGAATCGGAACTTGAAAGCTTCTTCTGGAGCCTGAGGAATTCCTCGGCGCTCACGGTGAAATCAGACGCCGGGCGCCTGAGCTTACTCATAGCTGTCGCGTGCAGCTCGAGATAGGTCTGCTCGCTGACAGTGAAATAGTCGCGAATGGGATCGAGTGTCGAGACGGTGGTCAGCGCGCCGCTGCTGGCGCTGACCAGATCACCTACTTGGGCCTGAGCCACGCCGACGATGCCGTTGATCGGTGAGGCCACTCGGGTAAAACCCAGGTTGATGTTGGCGGTCTCGACGGCGGCCTTGCCGGCCTGAATCTGAGCCTTAGCCGCGGTGATGGCCGCCTTCGCGGCCTGCACCTGGGCCGTGTTGGCGAGGTTCGTTTGTACGGCGTTATCCAGATCTTGCTGGCTGACGGCTTCGGCCTTGGCCAGCGGAGTGTACTTTTCGACGTCCAGTTCGCTCTTGTGTTGGTTCGCCTCCGCCGTAGCGAGCTGCGCTTCAGCTTGAACGAGTTGCGCCTCTGCTTGCGCCAACTGGCCCTTGGCCTGATCGAGCGTCGCCTGGAAAGGACGGGAATCGATCTCAAAGAGCAACTGGCCTTTTTCGACGTAAGATCCTTCCTGATAGTCTCGGCGGAGCAAATATCCTGCGACCTGCGCCTTGATGTCTGCGTTGACCTGTCCGGCGAGTGTTCCGATCCATTCTCCGAAAACGGGAACATCCTTTTCCTCTACCGGGGCGACTTCAACGATCGGCCGAGGGGCGGCCTGCGGTGTGGATTTTGCGCCCACGTGAACGATAGCTCCGAATACGGTAGCCACGAGCGCGGCCGCTGCTGCCCACACGACGTGTTTCAATTTCAGAACGGAATTAGTTTTCATCTCCCCGCCTCTCTCGGTTCTGTAAGTCTCGGCCCGCCCGGATCCTCGGGACACGAGCATCCCGCCGGTTAACCCGACTTCTTGTTTGAACTTGAGTCCGCTATTCCAGCCCCGCAGTGATTGTGCCGGTGCGCGGGCTTGATCCGCGCACGACTTATCAGTTGCCCCACAACGTATCCGCAGTAGAGGCCCTTAACTTCCAGGTGCGCTCCCTCCGCGATCATAGTCTCGAGGGCGGCCTCCCCTTTCAGGTCGATGGCAGTAACCCCCTTGAGATCGATCACAATCCGGTGGCTCCCGCCTGCTTGGCGAGCTTGATTCCAGGCCGATTCGAGTTCTGAAACGCAAGGCCCGGTCAACTTGCCTTCTACCATTACCTTCTGTTCTAAACCGCTATCAAGAACCGTGATCTTTAGCATCGCGCCCTCGTCAATGGCGATCTAAAGAGCACCCTCGCAACCAAACCCGCTCAGCCATTCGGTAGCCGCGACGTGCAGATTCCAATAGACATAGAAACAGGCGAAAAGGCGGGCGCTTGCCAGTGCCGAACGAGGTGTGCCGGTATCTTGGCGGTCTGCTGAAAGGTTGGCACCCAGAAGGCGCCATGGAGTGCGGCAGCGAAGCTGCCGCCCTGGGATTCGAGCGAACGGCGGGAGCTGGCGCTGCCGCACTCCATGGCGCCTTCGGCACGGGCATTTTCTAAGCAGAGATGGCTGCGGGAAACTAAGGAGCAAAAGCTCTAGTCACTGGCTGGGGATTTCGGGAGATCCCGAGCTTACCCATTCGGTATTGTAGCGTGGATCGCTTCATCCCGAGGCGCGCGGCGGCTCCATTGGGTCCGGCCAGAACCCAATTGGTTTCTTCGAGCACGCCGAGAACGTGCTTGCGCTCGGCTTCTTCGAGCGTGTCGGACCTGCTGGGGCTGGCTTTCGAGTTCGCCGCAGGCTGTTTCAATTCGGAGAGAGAGACCCTCAGCACCGGCCCGGGCGACAGGATCACCGCCCGCTCGATCACATTCTGAAGTTCCCGAATGTTGCCGGGCCAGTGATATCGCGTAAGGGCTTGCAAAGTCTCGGAACGAATCGTATCGATCTGTCTGTTCATGCGCCGGGAAAACTCCTGCGCGAAATGCCGAACCAGCAGTGGGATATCTTCCGCGCGTTCCCTTAGCGGGGGCACTTGTAGGGGAAAAACATTCAGGCGGTAGAAAAGGTCAGTGCGGAATTTACCCTCCTCCACCATAGCGGCCAAATCGCGGTTGGTGGCGGCAATCAGGCGCGCGTCGGTCCGGAACGTACGAGCGTTTCCCAGCCGCTCAAACTCCCGCTCTTGGAGCACCCGCAAAAGCTTGGGCTGCAATTCCAGAGGGACTTCCCCAATTTCGTCCAGGAAAATGGTTCCCCCGTTTGCCAGTTCGAAACGGCCGAGACGCTGCGCGACTGCGCCTGTAAAGGCGCCCTTTTCGTGCCCGAAGAGTTCGCTCTCCAAAAGGCCTGTCGGAATGGCGGCGCAATTCAGTTTGACAAACGCCCCGGCACGGCGCGGGCTCCCCTCATGAATTGCGCGCGCGATTAACTCTTTGCCGGTGCCAGTCTCGCCGTACACCAACACTGTGGACTCTGTCGGTGCGACCGTACCTACCTGGTGGAGCGTCCGGCGCAGGGACGGGCTATTGCCCACGATCTGCTCAAAATTCAGTTCGCTCCGAATTTCATCTTCCAGATAGAGTTTCTCTTGTGCCAGCTTGTCTCTCAGATCGGCGATCTGGCGATACGCACAGGCGTTCTCCACCGCAATAGCGATCTGGCCAGCCATTTGTGTTAAGAAGTGAACTTCTTCCTGACTGAACGGCATCTCCCCCCGCCGCGCGAGAGCCAGAACGCCAACAGTTCGATTTCGGCTGACCAGCGGTATGAAGCAGTAAGATCTGATCCCCTCGACCACGGCAATGACTGACTTTTCGGGAGAGGTCTTGGACAAGTCAATGCGGTTCAACACCACAGCCTGACCCGTCCGGAACGCACTACCCAAATGCGATTCACCGATTGGAATCTCGCGCTCTTCCTGGAGCATTCCCTTGCTTTCAGGAAAGTCAAGAGCGTGAATCCGCAGGTGGCGACCATCGCAATCCGCGAGCGCCACTCCGACGGCATCGCACTGCATCACCCGTCTGACACTTGCCGACATGGCCCGCAGGAGGTCGCGAAGATCCAGATTGGAGACCAGTTGATTGGTGACCTCGAGCAGCAATTGCAGGCGGTCGCGATCGTCATGGAGTTCGACGTGCTTCCGTTGCAACTCCTGTTGCGACCGCTCCGACGCCTCGAAGCTCAGCGCGGCGTCCAGGGCCAACGCCACCTGGTTGGCAACGAGCGAAAGAAAGCTGACTTCCTCGCTCCGAAAGGCATCCACGTCTTTGCTGCCTATCCCCAAACTTCCAAGGCGCCGATGTCGAGTCGTCAAGGGGAGTGAACATACCGACCGAATGCCATGCGTCCTCAGCACCTCCACCGACCGCGGAAATCGGTTATCTTCATTCAGGTCGGGAATGATCAAGGGCCGCTGGTGCTGATAAACCCACCAGGTGAAGGTCTCCTCGGGCGCGAGTTTGGGAGCTGTCAGGCTTCCCCCCGACGGGTCGAAACACTTGAGGCGCACTTCGTGGAGCTTCTCATCGTATATGCCTGCACCCAAGAAATCGAAGCTCACTACCCTGCCCAACTCGCGCGCGAGAATATCAAACAGTCCCTCGGAACAGTGGACCGAAATCAGCGCTTGTGAAACCCGCAGAAGCGTTTCGTAGCGGTCGGTCATCGTAGCGAAAGGCGCTGCTTGTGTCCCGGCATTCATCGTTACAAAAGCCCCGTCAATACACGTATAACGCATTAGATGCCTGAAATCCTGGTCGGTTTCAAAGCGGCCGGTGAGGATAAAAGGCGCAGAGGCCATAGGCTCACAATAATAGCCTCTACGGGCTGTCGCGATGTTAGTCCGACAGGGCCACCACAGGCAAGAACTACGGACGCAAACAGAAGAAGACTCTCTGGCATGCAGGAAGAGTCGCAGAGTCCGAAGAGGAGGGGCTCCGCGCTACGAGCTGGCGTGCTAAGTAGGCTACATACGACGCGTTGTCAGCCGGGGATTGGGGTGTCGAGCGCATTCTTGGTCTTGATGCCGACAAAGGTTCCCCTGTGGTGCTTTCGGTAGTAGCCGCGCAACATGCTTTCCGCGATACCTGGTTCCAGATGGTCAAATTGCTCCATGACGACATCAAAGCCAACATCTAGTATCGCTTGCAGCAGATATTCCCGTTGTATCCAAAAAGAGCGACGGTTATCCCAGGAGGCCCATTTGGAGGTTTCTCGCCTGGAAAACGACTTATCATTCTTGTACTCCACGAACCATTGTCCCACAAGGCCCTCATTCTCGGTAACCCGTGAAAGGCCATACCTGTCAATCTCGCTTTTCGTCACCGTTGCAAGTAACCTTTTTAATAGGGTGGGTAAAGGCCAAAACAG
>Ga0209415_10012470_pt1 | contig 14154 bp, 12 predicted proteins | sample PeaSoiSIISIP2007_FD_187696 | JGI IMG/M metagenome (GOLD analysis project Ga0209415, IMG submission 187696) | Peat soil microbial communities from Weissenstadt, Germany - SII-SIP-2007 (SPAdes) (version 2) | ecosystem: Environmental > Terrestrial > Soil > Wetlands > Peat | place: Germany... | reverse complement strand
CCATGGCCTGGCCGCCATGGCCTGGCCGCAAGCTGATCTAGCCGCAGCTCGGGGTGGTATGACAGAGTGCCCGCATGGGACCTGCCATCCAGACCAGGTACGGAACGCTGCGCGGCCAGGTCCGCGACGGGGTCGCCAGCTTCCTCGGCGTTCCCTACGCCGCGAGCCCGACCGGGCGGCTGCGCTTTCGCGCGCCGCAGCCACCGGACCGGTGGACCGGCATCCGCCCGGCCGACGCGCTTGGCCCGACGCCGCCGAAGCCCGACTACGCCGCGCCGTTCGACACTCTGCTCCCCGAGCCTGGCATTCCGGGCGCCGACTGGCTGAACCTGAACGTCTGGACGCCGGATCCCGGGGCAGCCGGCCTGCCGGTGATGGTGTGGATCCACGGCGGCGCGTTCGCGAACGGGAACTCCGCCATCGGTATGTATGACGGCAGCAACTTCGCCAGGGACGGGGTCGTCCTGGTCAGCATCAACTACCGGCTCGGAGTCGACGGCTTCGCGCTGCTCCCTGACGCCCCGGCCAACCGCGGGCTGCTCGACCAGATCGCCGCGCTTGAGTGGGTTCACGACAACATCGCCGCGTTCGGCGGTGATCCGGCAAGGATCACCGTCTTCGGCGAGTCGGCCGGTGCGATGAGCGTCACGACGCTGCTCTCGCTGCCGAAGGCCAGCGGGCTCTTCGGCGGTGCGATCGCCCAGAGCGGCGCCGTCCAGGCGGCGGCCGACCCGGCCGACGCAGCCCTGGTCACCGCCGAGCTTGGCCGGGCGCTCGGCCGGCCGGCCACCGCGGCCGATCTCGCCGATGTTCCGCTGCCCGCGCTGATCACGGCCCAGGCCTCGGTCAGGGACGCCCTCGCCGCCGACCCTGACCCGGCGAGGTTCGGCGCGAGTGTCGTCGCGAGCCTGATGGCCTTCATCCCGGTCGTGGACGGGGATCTGATCGCCGCCCACCCGCTGGCGGCCATCGCGGCCGGGGCCGGGGCCGGTGTTCCGCTGCTGATCGGAACCAATGCCGACGAGTACCGGCTCTTCCTCGTGCCGTCGGGGATGGCGGCGATGGTTACCGACGAGCTGCTGGCCGGCATCGCCGACCGGGTCGGCGCCACCGGTCAGGTGCTCGACCTTTACCGGGCCAACCGGCCAGCCGCGTCCCCTGGCGACCTGCTTGCCGCGCTGCTGACCGACCGGTTCTTCCGGCAGCCGGCCATCGCTGTCGCGCAGGCACGCGCTGCTGGCCCGGCACCGACCTACTTCTACGAGTTCGCCTGGCCGAGCCCCGGGCTAGGAGCGGCTCACGCGGTGGAAATCCCGTTTGTCTTCGACAACCTGTCCGCAGGCGGCGTGGAGCTGATCAGCGGACCCGCGGCACCGCAGGCGCTCGCCGATGAGATGCACGCTGCCTGGATCCGGTTCGCCAGCACCGGCGATCCTGGCTGGCCGGCCTTCGATCAGCGGCACCCGGTCAGGGTCTTCGATGCCGGCGGAGGCTCGGTGCAGCTCGATCCGCGCCGCGACGAGCGCGTGATCTGGCCAGGCGGCTAGGTCCGCCGCAGCGACCCGCCGCGGCGAGCCTCGCGACCGGAATCCGGCCAGCGGGCAGGCTCACGCCCCGGCGCGGCACTCCCGCTCCGGCACAAGCCAGCTGTCGGCCGGTGCATCACCGGACCTCTCGCTAGGCCGCGCACTCCCGGCAGACCGGCTCGCCGCCACGGGTCTCAGCAAGCTGGCTCCTGTGGTGCACCAGGAAGCAGCTGGAACAAGTGAACTCGTCCGCCTGCCGCGGGATCACCCGGAAGGACAGCTCCTCATTCGAGAGGTCTGCTCCGGGCAGCTCAAGCGACTCGGCAACGTCGTCTGGGTCAAGATCGATCGCGGTCGATGACTTGTCCAGCCGCCGGGCCTGGAGCTCCTGCAAGCTGTCCTCGGTCAGCTCCTCGTCTGTCTTCCTCGGGCTGTCGTAATCGGTAGCCATCGTGGGCTCTTACCTCCATCGTCATACATCGTCGCGCGGGTGCAACGCTTTAGCGGGCTCAGTTGTGCCCGAATCCGGCGGGGAATTCTGTCACGTCGCGCTGTCAGGTACACGTAGTCGGCTAGACCAGCGGTTCGTGTCGCCGCTGAAGTGCGATCAGAGCAGCGCTTACTGCCGCATTTCCGGATTGCGAGGCACCGGGCGCCGCGGCTCTCCGGCATCGCGGCCGCCCGCCAGGCCGGCTAGCCGGCCGCGCCGCGACCAGCCAGGCCGTCAGTCATCGCGCTCGGCATCGAGGCTGACAAGCAGATCATGCAGCTCGCCGAAGAGCGCTGGCCCGCCGCCGACCGTCATCGACGGCCCGGCCGGCTTCCCTGATAGCCCTCCGACCACCGCACCTGCCTCACGGGCGATCAGGCTGCCCGCCGCGATGTCCCAGTACTCCACGCCGCGCTCGTAGTACCCGTCCACCTGTCCAGCGGCCAGCGAGCACAGGTCCACGGCGCAGGCACCGTTGCGCCTGATGTCGCGCACTCGCGGCAGCACCGCGCTCAGCACCCGGCCCTGCACCCGGCGGCGGTCCGGCGAGTACCCGAACCCGGTAGCGATCAGCGCGCGACCGAGCGGCACGCCGCAGTTGCAGGCCAGCCGGTCCCGCACGGCTGGCAGGCCGGGTGCACCAGGCCCGGTGAGGGCCGAGCGCCAGGCGCCGCCGCCGAGCGCCGCCCCGAACAAGGAGTCTCTGCGCGGCACGCAGACCGCCCCGGCAACCACCTGGCCGGCGACCTCTGCCGCGATGCTGACCGCCCAGTCCGGCAGGCCGTAGAGATAGTTCACCGTCCCGTCCAGCGGGTCGACGATCCAGCGAACGAGGGTGTCCGCGCCGGTCTGGCCGCCTTCCTCGCCGAGGATCGCATCGGCCGGCCGCTCGGCCGCGATCGCGTCCCTGATCAGCCGCTCGGCCGCGTTGTCCATCTCGGTGACCACATCGGTGGGGCTTGTCTTGGTGCCCACCACGGCCGGCCGCCCGCGCTGGCCGGCCAGCATCGTCCCCGCGGCCACCGCGGTGGCGCAGGCCAGCGCGAGCAGGTCGCGGCGGTCGGGCTCGGATTCAGTCATCGGCCCGCCGGATCCGGACCGGCCGGAGCCGCCGGGCCGGGCAGAGCCGCCGGGCCGGGCAGAACTGCCTGACCGGGCAGAGCTGCCGGGCCGGGCGGAGCCGCCGGGCCGGCGCCGCAGCAGCCCGGCTGGCAGAAATACCCCGAATCGGGCGCCAGGTCATCGGCCGCCCGGCTCGCGCCGCCCGGCTGAAAGTCCCTGACCAGATCCGAGATCATCGACACGAACCGCCGGTCGGTGCCCGGCGTCGCCGCCCTGACCAGCGACAGCCCGAGTTCCTCGGCCAGCCCGGCGGCCTCGATGTCCAGGTCGAAGATGACCTCCATGTGGTCGCTCACGAATCCGATCGGCACCACGACTACCGCCCGCGAGCCCGCCTGGGCCAGCTCGGTCAGGGTCTCGCCGATGTCCGGCCCCAGCCAGGGCACGGAAGGCGGACCGCTGCGACTGGTGTAGGCAAGCCGCCAGCCGCTCCGGCCCAGCCTGGCCGCGACCAGGCTGGCGACCTCGGTCAGCTGCGCCGGGTACGCCCATCCGGCCGGGCCGCTGGCCGCCGCCATCGGCTCCGGCACGCTGTGCGCGGTGAAGACGAGATCGGCATCGTCCCGGCTGGCGGCGGGAAGCGCGCGCAGCGCACGGGCTGCGGCGGCGGCGAACGAGCCGACGAACTCCCGGCGGCCGAAGTACGGCGGGATCTTGGTCACCAGCGGCGCGCCGGGTCCCGCCTGCGCCCGGGCCCGGTCAATGTCGTCCAGGTACTGACGGCAGCTCGAGAACGAGCTGTACGCCGAGGTCGCGAACGCGATCGCGTTCCGCACCCCGTGGTCGGCCATCGAGCGGATGGCGCCGGACAGGTACGGCTCCCAGTTGCGGTTGCCCCAGTAGACCGGCAGCTCGATCCCGCCCGCGGCGAATTCCTGCTCGATCGCGGCTAGCAGGTCGCGGCACTGCGCGTTGATCGGGCTGACCCCGCCGAACCGGTAGTAATGCTCGGCCACGGCCGCGAGCCGGTCCTCGGGCACGCGGCGCCCCGCGGTCACGTTCCGCAGGAACGGCATGACGTCTTCCCGGCCCTCCGGCCCGCCGAAGGAGACAAGCAGAAACGCATCGTAGGGCGCCATGACGCCATCCAACACCCCGCGCGTCCGGCCGGCCGCCATACCCCGGCCGGCGGCTGACCGGGACGGCCCGCGCGCGGGTCGCCGGACCGGGCGCGGAACCGGTCAGCGGTAGCCGGCGGCATACCTGGCGGCGAGCGCCAGGACCTCGTTCACGTACCAGGTGGCGTGGTTGTAGTCGAAGATCGCCTGCCGCAGGCCGGCCGCGGAACCCGCCGAGGCACCGTCCGCGCAGAGCATCCTCGCCGCGGACGGCACGGCGTCGAGCGGGTTCATCACATCCGGCGGTCCGGCCCGGCCGAACCCGTCGATCCCCCAGGCCGCCCAGGTCGACGGCAGGAACTGCATCGGGCCGAGCGCGCCCGCGCTTGACGGGCCGACATTCTGGCCGTCGCCGCTCTCGATCTGGCCGATCGCGGCAAGGACGGTCCAGGACAGGGCCGGGCAGTACCGGGCCGCCGAGGCCTGGAAGAGCTGAAGGTAGCTGGTGATGTCGGCGGGGGCCGTGACCGCGGTCGGCTGAGTCCGGCCGCGCAGGATCACCAGCCTGGCGCCGGCGCCGAGAATCCGCTGCACCCGGGCCAGCAGGCTGGTCATGCTCAGCCCGGGCGCGCTGATCAGGGCGGCGACCCGGCTCACCAGGCCAAGCCTGGCGGAGACGGCCTGATTGACCAGCAGGTCGATGCCGGCGATGCCGAGCCGGGCCGAGCCAGCGAATCGCACCGTGAGCGCGGAGCCGCCGGTGAGCCGGTAACTGCCGCCAGGCCGCGCGTGCAGGCTGGCAGCGGCGGTATCGGAGGCGACGAAGCCGCCCGCTGCCAGGCCGGTCCAGAGCGCCTGGTCAGAGGCGGTGCGCAGGGGAACCCAGGACCGGAACTGAGCAGGGCTGACACCGACCACGCTGGCCGACTGGCCCGCAGCGGTGATCTGGCCGCCGTCAAGAGTGATCATGCGGCTCACGCCTGAGATCGCGTGCAGGCGCGCGGTCTGGGCGCCTGTCAGCCCGGCAGGGACGACAATCAGCAGGTCAGGCAGGACGATCCCGCGGAACTGGCGCGCCGCTCCCGCTGACCGGGCCGGCCCGGCGGAGGCGGCAGCGGTGCCGCCGGCGCCGTCACCCGCGGGGAGCGGGCGGCCGGCGCCCTGGGCGATCCCGCCGGCCGGGCCGCCCGCCGCGCCGCCCGGCCCGGGCTGGCTGCCGGCGGCGACTCCGCCGCCGGCCAGCGCGGCGATCACGAGGATCCCGGCCAGGATGGCGGCGCCTGACGCGACCGCGGGAACGGGCACGGGCCACCCGGTCACGGTGCTCAGATGGCGGGAGACGCGCCGCTGCAGGCGTTCCATGGCAGTCATCACCTTAGCCTGTGACACCAGCCGACCTGAAGAGGCAGACGGCGCGGGACCGCGTGGAGCGAGCGGGACCCGGTGCGGGCGCCAGGACGGATCGCCGTAAGCGCGGCAGCACCGCGATGGGCGCGGGGCAAACAGGTTGCGTCGCCCGATACGGTCAGATGGGGAGGTTAGCAGCGATGACGCAGGTTCGCGCCCGGCATGGCGGCCGCGGCGATGCGGATCCTGCCGTCAGCGGCCGGAATCCGTACCTTGAGCTGCTACGAACTCGCGGGGCGGTGGCGTTCTCCGCGAGCGCATTCGTCGCCCGGATGCCGATGGCCATGTACGGCCTCGGGACCGTGCTGCTCATCGTCTCCCTGACCGGCCGCTATGGCATCGCCGGGACCGTGGCAGCGGCTGGCTCCGTGGGCTACGCGCTGTGCGGGCCGTTCATCGCCCAGCTCGCGGACCGGCTCGGTCAGCGGCGCGTGCTCCTCCCGCAGACCGCCGTCTTCGCGGCCAGCACCTCGGTCTTCATCGCCTGCGCCGAGCTGCGCGCTCCGTTCTGGGCGCTGCTGGTCATCGGCGGGCTGGCCGGCGCGTCGATGCCGGCCACCGGGAGCATGGTTCGAACCAGGTGGAGCGCGCTGGTAGGCGGAGACTCCCATCGGCTGCATACCGCGTTCGCGCTCGAATCGGTCAACGACGAACTGATCTTCGTGGTCGGGCCGGCCCTGGTCACCCTCCTCGCGACACAGTTCCTGCCCGCGTCGGGGGTGGTCATCGCGAGCGTGCTCTGCGTGACCGGGACGCTGCTGTTCGCCGCGCAGCGCCGAACCGAGCCGGTTCCCCGCCAGCGACCACGGCCCGCGGCAGGTCCGCCGCGGGCGCTGGCCAGGCGGCTGCTGCGACCAGGCAGGCCGAGGATGCCCGCGGCCGGCCTGATCACGCTGTCCCCGGCATTCCTGCTGCTTGGCTCGATGTTCGCGACCATCGACCTGAGCACGGTCGCCTTCGCCACCGAGCGCGGGCACCGGCCCGTAGCGGGGTTCATCCTCGGCACCTACGCGCTCGGCAGCGCGGTAGGCGGGCTCTGGTACGGAACCCGGCGCTGGCGCGCCCCGCTCGGACGCCGGTTCATCGCCACCATGACGCTGACGGTGGGCGGAGTCGCCACCTTCTGGACCATGCCGGGCCTGCTGGCACTCGATGCGATGGGATTCGTCGCCGGCCTGGCGATCGCGCCCACCCTGATCGCCGGCTACGGCATCCTGGAGCGGCAGGCGCCGCCGCACCGCAGCACTGAGGGAATGGCCTGGCTCAGCTCGACCATCTCGGTCGGCGTCGCCCTGGGCTCCGCGATCGCCGGGCACATCATCGATGCCCACGGCTCCCGCTGGGGCTTCGTGTTCGCCGCTTGCTGCGGGACGCTCGCCGTGCTCGCCTGCCTGACCGGACTCGGCAGGCTCGGAACCGAACCCGCTGATCAACCGGCAGAATTGACCCTGATCCCGCGCTGACCTGCCGCGGCCGTGCCGGAAGTCCGGGCCTGGCGGGCCGCCCCGGCGCCGTCACCGCGGCCCCGTCCGACGAAGGGCAGACGCCGATGACCAGCCAGCCAGGCGCGCCAGGCGCCGGCAACTCGCGCACCGCGCCCGCCTGGCGGAACTGGGCGGGCAACGTCACAGCTCACCCGGAGCGGGTGCGCACGCCGCGGTCGGCCGCGGAGGTTGCCGACGAGGTCAGCCGGGCCGCCGCGGACGGCCTGCCGATCCGGATGACCGGCAGCGGTCACTCGTTCACGCCGACCGCCGCCACCGACGGCGTGCTGCTGCGCCCAGACGGACTCACCGCGATCAGGTCGATCGACGCCCGGGCCGGCCTCGTCACCGTCGAGGCCGGCTGCCGGCTGACCAGGCTCAACTCCGAGCTGCTTGCCCACGGCCTGTCGCTCGCCAACATGGGCGACATCGACGTGCAGACGGTCGCCGGCGCGATCCAGACCGGTACCCACGGCACCGGCCGGCTGACCGCGGGTATCGCGGCCCAGGTCGCCGGGCTTGAGCTGGTGCTCGCCGACGGCACCATCCGCACCTGCTCCGCGCCGGGGCCGGGCGCCGCCAGCCCGGCCGAAGCCGGCCCGCTGGCTGGCCTGTTCGACGCGGCCCGGGTCGGACTCGGCGCGCTCGGCCTGCTGACCGCGGTGACCTTCCGGGTGCTGCCCGCGTTCTTGCTGACCGCCCGCGAGGAACCGATGCGCTGGTCCGAGGTGATCGCCCGGCTGCCGGAGCTGACCAGCCAGAACGAGCATTTCGAGTTCTTCTGGTTCCCGCACACCGAGGGCTGCCTGACCAAGCGCAACAATCGCTCCGACGGACCGGCCAGGCCGCTCAGCCGGTGGCGGCACTGGCTGGACGACGAGTTCCTGTCCAACTCGCTCTTCGGCGCGACCTGCCGGGTCGGCTACCAGGTGCCCGGCGCTATCCCGCCGATCAACGCGATCGCCAGCCGCGCGCTGAGCGCGCGCACCTACACCGACGCCGCCTTCCGCGTCTTCACCAGCCCGCGCCGGGTGCGGTTCAAGGAACAGGAGTACGCGATCCCCCGCGAGCACCTGACCGACGTGCTCCGCGAGGTGCGCGAGCTGCTCAGCAGCCGGGACTGGCGGATCAGCTTCCCGATCGAGGTCAGGGTGGCGCCAGCCGACGAGCCGTGGCTCTCCACCGCCTACGGCCGGGATACCGCCTACATCGCGATTCACATCTACCGCGCGTCCCCGCACGAGGAGTACTTCGGCGCGGTCGAAGCGATCATGACGGCGGCCGGCGGGCGCCCGCACTGGGGCAAGCTGCACACCAGGGATGCGGAGTACCTGCGCCGCGCATACCCGCGATTCGATGATTTCGCCGTGCTACGCGATCACGTCGACCCGGCGCGCCGGTTCGGCAACGCCTACCTGCGCCAGGTGCTCGGCGCCTAGCGCCGGGCCAGCGCGACGACGTCGAGCGCGGCCCGCGCGGCGGCGACGTCGTGCACCCGGAACACCCGGGCGCCCTGCCAGGCCGATATCGCCAGCGCCGCCATCGTGCCCTCGCCGCGCTCAGCGGTCGGCAGGCCGAGCGTCTCCCCGACGAAGTCCTTGTTGGAGAGCGCGACCAGGACCGGCCAGCCGGCCGCGACCAGTTCGCCGAGCCGGCGGGTGACCTCGAGCGAATGCCAGGTCGTCTTGCCGAAATCGTGGGCCGGGTCGACCAGGATCGACTCGGGGCGCACGCCGACCGCCACCGCGTGCTCGGCCAGCGCGGTCACCGCCGTGACCACGTCCCGCACCACGTCCGCGTAGGCCGGCCGGTGCGGGCGGGTGCGCGGCGCCATCGGCCCCGCGTGCGAGCAGACCAGCCCGATCTGGTGCGCGGCGGCGACCTCGGCCAGCTCGGGGTCCGCTCCGGCCCAGGTGTCGTTCAGCAGGTCAGCACCGAGCGCTGCGACCGCCTCGCCCACCTCGGCGCGCCAGGTGTCCACGCTGATCACCACGTCGCGATGCCGCTCCCGCACGGCGGCCACCAGCTCAGCGACCCGGCCGATCTCCTCGGCGGTGCTCACCGCCTCGCCCGGGCCGGCCTTGACCCCGCCGATGTCGATGATCTCGGCGCCGTCCGCCACCGCCCGGTCGGCCGCCGCGAGCGCCGCGGCGAATCCGAAGGTCGCGCCGCTGTCGAAGAACGAGTCGGGCGTCCGGTTCACCACGGCCATGACGGCGAACGCTCCGGGCGGCCACGCGCGGCCGCGCAGCCGCAGCGTGCCAGGCCTGTCCATCAGGGCCACGATATCCAGGCCGGCCGTCCGGCGGTCAGCGGCATCAGCACGCCGCGGCAGGCGCGGCGGCCGGTCATGGCGCGATGGCGTGCATACTCCGCCGGTGCGGGCAGAATCGCTAGGTGCGATTCCTCCGCGAGCCAACCTATGACCTGACCTACAGCGACGTCTTCCTGGTGCCGAACCGCTCGGCGGTGAGCTCCAGGCTCGACGTCGACCTGGCCTGCACGGACGGCAGCGGGACCACCATTCCGGTCGTCGTCGCCAACATGACCGCCGTTGCCGGGCGCCGGATGGCCGAGACCGTCGCCCGCCGGGGCGGCGTCGCCGTGCTGCCGCAGGACATCCCGGTCGACGTCGTGGCCGAGGTGATCGCCTGGGTCAAGGACCGCGACCTCGTCTATGACACCCCGCTGACGCTCGGCCCGGAGGCGACCACCGGTCACGCGCTCAGCCTGCTGCCGAAGCGGGCGCACGGCGGCATCGTGGTGATCTCCGACGGCCAGCCGGTCGGGATGGTCACCGAGGCCGACTGCACCGGCGTGGACCGGTTCACGCAGCTCCACCAGGTGATGTCCCGTGATCTGCTGACCCTGCCCGCCGGGACCGACCCTGAGCGAGCGTTCGGCCTGCTCCAGGCCGGCCGGCACAGGCTCGCGCCGGTCGTCGACGGCACCGGGCGGTGCGTCGGGATCCTGACCCGCACCGGGGCGCTGCGGGCGACGATCTACCGGCCGGCCACCGACCATCATCAGCGCCTGCGGGTCGGCGCCGCTCTCGGCATCAACGGCGATGTCGCCGGGCGGGCCGGGCTGCTGCTCAAGGCGGGGGCAGATCTGCTGGTCGTCGATACCGCGCACGGGCATCAGGAGAAGATGATCCAGGCGCTGCGGGCCGTCCGGGCGGTGTCGCCTGCCGTGCCGGTCGTCGCGGGCAACGTGGTGACCGCCGCAGGAACGGCTGACCTGATCGACGCGGGCGCGGACATCGTCAAGGTCGGCGTCGGCCCCGGCGCCATGTGCACGACGAGGATGCAGACCGGGGTCGGGCGGCCGCAGTTCAGCGCCGTTCTCGACTGCGCCGCCGAGGCCAGGCGGCTGGGCAGGCACGTCTGGGCCGACGGGGGCATCCGGCATCCTCGGGATGTCGCGCTCGCGCTCGCCTCCGGGGCGGCGAACGTGATGATCGGCTCGTGGTTCGCCGGCACCTGCGAGTCGCCCGGCGATGCCTTCCGTGATCCGCAGGGCAGGCTCTACAAGGAGAGCTTCGGGATGGCGTCGGCACGCGCGGTTCGCCTGCGGACCTCGGCCGACTCGCCGTTCGAGCGCGCTCGCAAGGAGCTGTTCGAGGAGGGCATCTCCAGCTCGCGGATGTACCTCGACCCGCAGCGGATGGGGGTCGAGGACCTGCTCGACGCGATCATCACCGGCCTGCGCAGCGCATGCACGTACGCCGGAGCGCGGAACCTGGACGAGCTGCATCAGCTCGCCGTGGTCGGCGTGCAGAGCGCCGCCGGGTATACCGAGGGCATGCCGTCGCCCACGAGCTGGTAAGGTCCTGTTTCCCCCCGCAGGAGCGCCCATGCCAGTACCGCGCCGATCCCGCATCGGCCTGACCGCCGTCGGCGGGCTTGCCGTCGCCATCGCAGTCGCCGTCCCGCCGGCCGCGGCCAGCCAGGCCGGCCCAGCGCGCCAGGCCGGCCCGGCGCGCCAGGCCGGTCCGCGCCACGCGGCCGCTGCCGCGAGCCGGGTGCCCGGGTCGCCGGCCGACATCCAGGCCGTGGCGGCTGAGCTGGCCAACGGCCGCACCGGCAAGCAGCGATGGGGCCGGCGGCAGTACGCCAGCCGGCCGATCGCGAGCATCACGAAGGTGATGACGGCCATGGTCGTGCTGCGGGCCGGCCATCTCGGCCGGCGCATCAGGATCACCCAGGCGGACGTCGACTACGTGCTGAACAACGGCACGTCGAGCGCCGGCCTGATCGCCGGCGACGTGCTGACCGCACGGCAGCTGCTCTACGCCATGCTGCTGCCGTCGGGCGCCGACGCCGCCCTGGCCCTCGCGAACAGCTACGGCCCGGGCTGGCCCGGGTTCGTCAGGAAGATGAACGCGGAGGCGCGCAGGCTCCGGCTGCCGGGAACGCATTTCACCAACTTCGACGGGCTCCAGGCGTCCGACGTCTCGACGCCGCGGAACCTGCTGCTGCTCGGCGAGGCCGCGATGCGCCAGCCGGCCTTCCGCGACGTCGTCCGGCGCAGGTGGTATCACGTGCCGGCCGCGCGGCGGCACCACAGCTACCTGTGGCGCAACACGAACCTGCTGCTCGGCCGCTATCCCGGTGTGATCGGAATCAAGACAGGCTGGACGCCGGCCGCCGGCGAGTGCCTGCTGTTCGAGGCCACCCACGGCAAGCGCGAGCTGATCGGTGTCGTGCTGGACAGCGCGCCGACCAATTCCGGCGTCACTTTCATCGACGCGGCCCGGCTGCTGAACTGGGGATTCGGCCTGCACGAGCCGGTGGCGCTGCCGCCCCTGCCGGACGGCGTGCCGCCCGGCTGACCCGCCGCCGCCCGGCATGACCGCGACGCCCGCCGTCCTGGCTTACTCTCTGATGACATGACAGCCCCAACTGCCGTACCAGGCCCGGCGGCCGGCTCCGGCCCCAGCGTGCTAGTCGTCGAGGACGATCCCGGCATCGCGACTCAGCTGGTGCGCGGGCTCACCAGGGGCGGGTACCAGGTTGACCACGTCACCACCGCCACCGAGGCGCTGGCGCACGGCGAGCGCGATGTCGTGCTGCTCGACCTGGAACTGCCTGACGGCGACGGCGTCAACGTCTGCCGCAAGATGCGCGAGCGCTCCACCGCGGCGATCATCGTGGTGACCGCGTACGGCGAGGAGTCCGACCGGGTCAATGCGCTGGACGCCGGCGCCGACGACTACCTGGTCAAGCCGTTCGGGCTGGCCGAGCTCCAGGCCAGGATCCGCGCCGTGCTGCGCCGGGTGCGGCCCGAAGGCGAGCTGCTCAGGCACGGGCCGCTGACCCTGGACCTGCGGACCAAGAAGGTCACGGTCAACGGCGCCGAGGTGGCGCTGACCCCCAAGGAGTTCGACATCCTCGAGTGCCTGGCGCTCGACCCCGGGCGCGTGGTCGGCAGGCAGGAGGTGCTCGAGACCGCCTGGGACTCGCACTGGTACGGCCCGACCAAGGTGCTTGACGTGCATGTCGCCGCGCTGCGCCGCAAGCTGGGGATACCCGGCCTGATCGAGACGGTCTACGGGCGCGGGTTCCGGCTCGGCGAGGTCTGATGGCACGCCGGATCGCGATCACCGTCCTCGCGCTGATCACGATCCTGCTGAGCACGGTCGCCGTCCCGCTCGGCCTGATCACCGCGGGCCAGGACCGGCACGACTTCACCGACGAGACCGTCGCCGCCGCCGCCACCGTGGCGAGCGTCGCGGAGGAGCACCTGGACGATCACTCCACCGGCCCCGCTCTGGCCAGATCGGTCTCCGAGCTCGCGCGCCGCGGCGACCAGGTCGCCGTGTACGACGCCGCCGGACGGCGGATCGCGGGAACCGGGGCGGTCGCCGGAATCTCCGGTTATCTGATCGGCCGGGCCCTGGCCGGCGCGAGGACTTCCGGGTATCCCACGGCCGACCGGCTGCTCGTCGTGACGCCCGTCGTGCATGACCGCAGCGCCCGGCTCGGCGCCGTGGCGCTGTCGGCATCCACCGAGCCGCTCGACCACCGGCTGGCCGTGCTCTGGGCGTGGCTCGCGGCGGTCTCGGCCGGCGGCCTGCTCGCGGCCGCGCTGATCGCGACCAGGCTGGCGCGCTGGGTCGGCCGGCCGCTCGGTGCCCTCGAGGCCGCGGCACAGCGGCTCGGCGACGGGGAGCTTGAGAGCCGGTCACCAGCCAGCGCCGGCCCGCGCGAGGTGCGCAGGCTGGCGATGAACTTCAACCGGATGGCGGCGCGCCTTGAGGCGCTGGTCGACGGGCACCAGGCGATGATGGCCGACGTCTCCCATCAGCTGCGGACTCCGCTCGCCGCGCTCAGGCTCCGGCTGGACGTGCTGGCTCTCCAGACGCCGGCCCAGGTCGGCGATGAGCTGGCCGGAGCACAGGAGGAGGTGGCCAGGCTGTCCCGGATGGTGGACGGGCTGCTTGCGGTAGCGCGCGCGGAGAAGGTGACCGCGGCGCCCGTCAGCGTTCCCGTCGATACCGTGATCAGGGACCGGGCGGCCGCCTGGCGGCCGGCCGCGGAGGAGAAGTCCGTCACCCTGGACGCGGCGGTCCTTGAGCCGCTGACCGCCAGGCTCGGCGAGGGCCATCTGGAGCAGATCCTGGACAACCTGCTGGCCAACGCGCTCGAGGCGGTCCCGGGCGGCGGCCACATCCAGGTCAGGGCCGCTCCGGCCGGCAGCCGGGTGCGCATCGTCGTCGCGGACGACGGACCGGGAATGAGCGCGGCCCAGCAGCGCGCGGCCTTCCGGAGGTACGTGACGGCAACGCCCGGCGGCACCGGGCTCGGCCTGGCGATCGTGCACCGCCTCGTCACATCGAGCGGCGGCACCGCCGAGCTGTCCGACACCGAGGGAGGGGGCCTGACGGTGACCCTGGACATGCCGACCGCGGCGCGCGACCGGACCCGCCGGCCGGGCGTTCCGTCATCGGCAGGTCGCGATCTTTAGCATTTCTGAAGGATTCCTGAACCGGATCCCCATGCTCCATCGGGCAGGCTAAGGGGCGCCGACCCATCGCACGGTGCAGTGACGCGCCGTGCAGTGAC
>Ga0209415_10012469_pt1 | contig 14155 bp, 13 predicted proteins | sample PeaSoiSIISIP2007_FD_187696 | JGI IMG/M metagenome (GOLD analysis project Ga0209415, IMG submission 187696) | Peat soil microbial communities from Weissenstadt, Germany - SII-SIP-2007 (SPAdes) (version 2) | ecosystem: Environmental > Terrestrial > Soil > Wetlands > Peat | place: Germany... | reverse complement strand
CGGGCTCCGGCTCGACCGGCTCGGGCTCCGGCTCGACCGGCTCGGGCTCCGGCTCGACCGGCTCGGGCTCTGGCTCGACCGGCTCGGGCTCTGGCTCGACCGGCTCGGGCTCCGGCTCGTCGCCGCAGCCGCTCGGCGTCGCCGGCAGCTGGCATTCGATCTTCGATGACGAGTTCAACAGCGGCTCGCTGAACACCAGCTACTGGTTGACCGGTTGGGGCGGCTCGGGTCTCACGGGCCCGGTGAACACCGAGGAGCGCGAGTGCTACAGCCCCTCCCAGGTGGTCGTGGGCGGCGGCGAGCTCGACCTCAACCTGATCGCTCAACCCCAGACCAACTGCCCACTCCAAGGCGGCGGCACCGTCAGCGAGCCCTACACCAGCGGCATGATCCACACCCAGGGCAAGTTCGCCTACACCTACGGCTACTTCGAGACGCGCGTCTGGCTGCCGGGCGGCTCAAGCGGCGTCGATTGGCCGGGTGTCTGGGCGGTCGGCGCCAACTGGCCCGCCGGCGGCGAGCTCGACCTCGTCGAGGGGCTCTCCGGACAGGCCTGCTGGCACTTCCACGACCCCTCCGGCGGCCCCGGCGGCTGCGCCGGCGTCTACACCGGCGGCTGGCACACCTTCGGCGCCGACTGGGAGCCCGGCAGCGTCACCTGGTACTACGACGGCAAGCAGGTCGGCTCGGTCACCCAGGGCATCACCAGCTCACCCATGTTCCTGCTCGCCACGATGGCCGTCGACAACACCTACGGCGGCGCGATCCAGGCCCCCGCCACGCTCCGCATCGACTACATCCGCGTCTGGCAGCACTAGCCGGACGCGGCGCCGGCCGCTAACGCGGCTTGCCTTCCGGATAGCGCTCGAGGCCGTCGTCGGGGATCGGCTCCCACGGCGCGGCGTAGGAGACGTAGGTGCGCCAGCTCGGCCGCACGCCGGGATCTCCGTCGAAGGCAGCCATGCGGATGCTCATCTGCGCGTGGTCGTCGGGGTTGCGGCTGAAGAGGTGCGACCCGCAGCGGGAGCAGAAGCACTTCTCGAAGCCGCCGTCGGGGTGGCGCCAGGCGCTCACGAGCTCCTCGCCGGAGCTGAAGCGGAAGCTGCGGCCGTCGATGCGCGCCTGCGCGGAGGCGGCGGTGCCGGTCCGCTTCTGGCAGCGCGTGCAGTGGCAGTAGCCGGCTTGCGTCGGCGGCTCGCTCAGCGTGAAGCGAATCGCCCCGCACAGACAACTCCCAGAGGCCGCAGGGGGGTGCTCGTGTGGCTCGGGCACGCTCAGGGCCCGGGCGCGGTGCCGCGCTTGCCCTGCCACTGGCGGAACAGTCGCAGCACGGTTCGAATCAGACGTGCGATCAGCACGCGTGCAGTATTGCTGGTGGCGCGGCGGCGATTGCCGTAGGCTGCGACGTCGCGTCGCCATGCTGCTCTACGACTCCCCGGTTTCCGGCAACTGCTACAAGGTGCGCCTGCTGTTCGCGCAGCTCGGGATCGCCTACGAGCGGCGCGAGCTGAGCGTCATCGACCGCTCCGATCGCCGCGAGCTGCTCGGCGAGCTGAACCCGGCGCTGCGCGTGCCGACCCTGATCCTCGACGACGGCCGCCCACTCGCCGAATCCCACGCGATCATCTGGTACTTCGCCGAGGGGACGCCGTTGTTGCCGGAGGACCGCTTCGAGCGCGCCAAGGTCATGCAGTGGCTGTGCTTCGAGCAGTACGACCTCGAGCCGACCGTCGCCGTCGTGCGCTTCTGGGTCTGCTTCGCGGCGGAGCCGCCGCCGGCGGCCGAGATCGAGGCGCGGCGGGCCGCGGGCCAGCGTGCGCTCGACGCGCTCGACCGTGCGCTCGCGGATCGCGACTTCCTCGTCGGTGGCCGCTACACGATCGCCGACATCGCGCTCTACGGCTACACCCACGTCGCCCACGAGGCCGGTTTCGAGATGGGCGGCTACGACGCGATCGCCGCCTGGGCGGAGCGCGTCGCCTCCCAGCCGGGGCACGTCCTGATCGGGGACTGACGGCGGGCGCTCAGGCGTCGCGCCTGCGGAACAGCCACAAGGTGCCGGCGGCGATAGCCGCCACATAGACCGCGAGCGTGATCAGCGCGTGGCCGTAGGAGGAGTTGTCGTTGCCGCCGTGCGCGAGCGAGTCGAGCAGCTGCCCGGGCAGCCAGTGGTCGCCGCCTCCCCAGATCACGCCGACGATGATCGCCTCGCCGGGCAGGATGTAGGCGACGGCGGTGCCGATCGCGACGCCCGGCGAGCGCAGCAGCACGCCGATCGCCGCGCCGAGCACGCCGTAGCCGACCGAGGCGAGGAACACGTGGAAGGTCGCCTGGGCGAGGTCGTTCAGACCGGTGGAGCTCGTCCAGGCGCTCGTGCTGATGCCGCGGCCGGGAGCCAGCGCGAAGGCGACGCCGCAGGAGATCACGATCTCGAGCACCACGGCGATGCCGATGAAGGCGGCGATCGCCAGGAACTTGCCGGCGAGCAGGCGCGAGCGGCGCGGCTCGCGCACGAGCAGGTTGCGCATCGTGCCCTGGCTGTACTCGGTCGCGAACGCGCCCGCGAACAGACAGAGGGCGACGATGCCTATCAGGCCGCTGACGTCGACGACGCCGTGGACGAGCCCGTCGGGCATCTCCAGCTCGGCGAAGCTGATGCGGACCCCGCGGCCGCCCTGGAAGAACTGCGGCGTGCGAACGGCGCGCTCGATCGTGAAGATCGTCGCCAGCACGGCGAAGAAGAGGCCGCCGCCGAGCCCCCACAGCAGCATCGCGCGCCGGCGCAGCTTGACCCACTCGCTCGAGAACGCGCCGAGCATCAGCCCTCGCCCTGCTCGCCTTCGGTGATCGCGAAGAAGGCCTGCTCGAGCGAGGCGCGCGCGACGGCGAGGCCGCGGAGGGTGATGCCCGCGGCCATTGCCGTGCGGTTGAGCTCGGCCGCCCAGTCCTCAGGCGCCTGAACGTGGACGGCGTCGCGCTCCACGCGGGCGGGCTTGCCCGCGGCGATGCACAGCTCGGCGAGCGCCGGCGCGTCGGACGGATGCTCGGGCGTCGCGACGATGTCGGCCTGCTGCGCGTCGATCAGGCGGTCCATGCCGCCCTGGAAGACGATCTTGCCCGAGTCGATCATCACGAGGTGGTCGCAGACCGCCTCGATCTCGGCGAGCAGGTGGCTCGAGACGAAGACCGTGATACCGCGGTCGGCGAGGCCGCGAATAACGCCCCGGATCTCGCGGATGCCAGCCGGGTCGAGGCCGTTGGTGGGCTCGTCGAGGATGCACAGCTCCGGGTTCGGCAACAGCGCTGCGGCAACGCCCAGACGCTGTTTCATGCCGAGCGAGTAGGAGCGCACGAGGTCGCGCGCGCGGTCGCTCAGCTCGACCAGCTCGAGGACCTCGGCGATCCGCCGGGAGTCGATGCGACCGAGGCGCGTGAGGACCTCGAGGTTGCGGGCGCCCGACAGCGTCGGGTAAAACGACGGGGCCTCGATCAGCGCACCGACGCGGCCGAGGTAGGAGGCCGGGTCGGAGATCGACTGTCCGAGGACCTCGGCGCTGCCGCTGGTCGGGCGGCATAGCCCGAGCAGAAGCTGGATCGTCGTCGTCTTGCCGGCGCCGTTTGGGCCAACGAAGCCGCTGACCACGCCAACGGGCAGCTCGATGTCGACGGCGTCGACGGCGAGGCGCTCACCAAAGCGCTTCGTGAGCGCGTGTGTAACGATGCTGGAGGCCACCGTGCCGTACGCTAGCGTCGCGCGCCGACGTGCGAGGCCGCGCCCGGCGGGTTGGGGGGCGGCTTGACCGACGCCCCCGGCGGGTGGGTGATATTCGGTCCGAAATTGGTGGTCTTTCTCACCAAGCGCAAATAAGCCGCTTGCGCAGCCGTTATCTTGCCATCCTCGCCGCCGCAACAGGCGGAATGGGGCTATCCGGAATCGGCACGTTTTTCAGATAAGACAAGGCTTTTCTGCTCGCGGGGGCAGCCTGCATGGACGTCATGGAATCGACGGCGGCAACGACAATCCTGTCCGGTGCCAAGCGCGCAAATCGCGGTTCGAAGGGGCGCTCGGCGTCGATCACGGTGGTGATGCCGACGCTCAACGAGGCAGCGAACCTGCCGCATGTTCTGCCTCTGATCCCAGACTTCGTCGATGAGGTCGTGCTCGTCGACGGCCACTCCGACGACGCCACGGTCGCGATCGCGCGTGCGATCCGCCCCGACATCCGCGTCGTCCTGCAGGACCGCCGCGGCAAGGGCAACGCGCTCGCGTGCGGCTTCGCCGCGGCCTCGGGCGACATCATCGTGATGCTCGACGCCGACGGCTCGACCGACCCCAAGGAGATTCCTCGGTTCGTTGCCGCGCTGCTCGCGGGCAGCGACTTCGCGAAGGGCTCGCGCTACGTCGATGGCGGCGCGAGCACCGACATCACGCGCCTGCGCTCGGCCGGCAACAGGGCGCTCGCGCTCGCCGTCAACGTCCTCTTTCGCACGCGCTACACGGACCTCTGCTACGGCTACAACGCCTTCTGGCGCCACTGCCTGCCGTACATGAACGTGACCTGCGACGGCTTCGAGGTCGAGACCCTGATCCACGTGCGGATGGCGCGCGCCGGCCTCAGCGTGACCGAGGTGGGCTCGGTCGAGCACGCGCGGCTGTACGGGGAGAGCAAGCTCAACGCGCTGCGTGACGGCTTGCGCGTGCTGCGCACGATCGTGCGCGAGCGCGCGCGCCAGCAACGCGGCGAGCGCCACTCCGACGGCTGGCGCCCGTCCTTCCGCGAACTCGCGCAGGGCGAGAGCATCCAGGTCGCCCCCCAGCGCGCGGACAGCGGCCCACGTCACGGGGTTCACGCGCACGCGCCCGCCGCCCTTTCAGAGCTCTCACCGTCGGTCGGCGTCAGCCGGCCATGAGCCACCGCGCGCGGTGGCGCTCGGCGCCGGCGCGACCGACTCGGGGGCCCGCGGGCGGTCCGCTCGCGAATGCCGGCTCGCCGTGGTACCAATCTGTGCATGAGCGCCCCCGGCGCCAACGCTGACAGCGGCGAGCGGATTCTCACCACCGAGCAGATGCAGCGGGCCGCAAACGCACGCACCTGGGCATCCGGCGGCCTGCTGCGCAGCTACCGCGGCCGTGGCCTGCGCCGGGCCGAGCGCGAGCTCTTCAGCCGCCACTCCGACCGCCTCGCCGGCCGCGTGCTCGAGCTCGGCGTCGGCGGCGGCCGCCTCACAGGGCATCTCATCGAGCTCGGCGGCACGGTCCACGGGATGGACATCGCCGCGCGCATGGTCGCCCACTGCCGCAGGACCTATCCGGGCGCAAGCTTCAGCCAGGGGGATCTGCGCGAGGCCTCGAGCTGGGGCGGCGGCACCTGGGACGCACTCGTCGCGGGCTGGGCGCTGATCGATGTGCTCACCGACGAGGAGCGGGCGACGTTCTTCGAAGACGCCCACCGCCTGCTGAACCCCGGCGGCCTGCTCATCTTCTCCTCGCACAACCTCGCCTGTGCGCCGCTCTTGAAGAGCCCGATCCGCAGCATCTCCGCGGACACACCGCTCAGCTTCGCGAGCCAGCTGCTGCGACTGCCGCGCAGCTATCGCAACCACCGCCGGCTGATGCGCTGGCAGCGGGTCGAGCCTGACTACGCGATCCTCAACGGCGCCGCCCACGACTTCTCGCTGCTGCACTACTACATTTCGCGCGACGGCCAGCAGGCGCAGCTGGCGCGCCACGGCTTCGAGCTGCTCGAGTGCATCGACGCCGACGGTCGCGAGGTCGGGCTCGGCGAGAGCGCGCTCGGCTCGCACGAGCTCCACTATGCAGCGCTGCGCCAAGACACCGCTCCGCAGGGCGGATGAGCGGCGCGGCGGAGCCGCAACGGGGTGTTAGCAGCGCTGACTATCATCAACCGATGGGCGTCAGGGTCGGGATCGACATGGTGTCGATCGACGCGATCGAAGAGGCCATCCGCGTCCACTCCGGGCGCTATCTTGCGCGCGTGTACACGAGCACCGAGCTTGACGACTGCCGCCGCCCCGACGGAACCTACGACCCGCGGCGGCTCGCGGCGCGGGTCGCGGCGAAGGAGGCCGTGCTGAAGGTGCTGCGCGTCGAGGACGGGGGGATTCCGTGGCGGGCGATCGGCGTGCGCCGGGACCACGCCGGCCGGCCGAGCGTCGAGCTGACGGGCGCTGCGCAGGCGCTGGCGCACGAACGCGGGGTGACTGCGCTCGACGTGAGCCTGACCAACGGCGGCCAGTTCGCTGCCGCGGTAGTCGTCGCCGAGGTGCGTGGCGCGCGTTGAGCGACGAGACGAAAGGAGAGATCCGGCGTGTGTTGAGCGAGCACGCCCGGCTCCCGGTGGACGTGGACACGCTCTCCGATGACACCGACCTGTTCGCCTCGGGCATGACCTCGCACGCGAGCGTCAGCCTGATGCTTGCGCTCGAGGATGCGTTCGACCTCGAGTTCCCCGACCGCATGCTCACGCGCGCGGTGTTCGAAAGCATCGCCTCGATCTCGGCGGCGATCGAGGAGCTCTCCGCCTCGCCTGGCGGCAGCGGCGGCGGGTAGGGGTCACGCCGTGAGCTTGCTCATCGACTCCGAGCGGGACCTGCTCGCGCAGGTTCGGCGGATCGCCGAGGAGGTCGCGGCTCCCGCGGCCGCCGAGGTTGACCGCGACGCGCGCTTCCCGCTCGAGGCGATCGACGCCCTGCGCGGCGTCGGCGCGCTGTCGGTCGGCCTGCCCGAGGCGCTCGGCGGTGGCGGCTGCTCGCTCGAGGCGGTCGCGCGCTGCTGCTTCGAGCTTGCGCGCGGCTGCAGTTCCGCGGCGATGGTCTTCGCGATGCACCAGATTCAGGTGCTGACGATCGCACGCCATCTTGACGCGGCGCCGTGGTTCGAGAGCTATCTGCGTGAGCTCGCCCGCGAGCAGCGGCTGGTCGCTTCGGTCACCTCCGAGGTCGGCACCGGTGGCGACATGAGCCGCTCGATCGCCGCCGTGACGGCTGCCGAGGGCGGCGGGCTGTGCTTCGAGAAGCAGGCTCCGACCGTCAGCTACGGCGCCCACGCCGACGACCTCTTCACGACGCTTCGCCGCGGCGTCGACGCGGAGCAGAACGACCAGGTGCTGGTGCTGACGCGCTCGGGCCAGGCGCAGCTCGAGCAGACCGGCGCCTGGGACACGCTCGGCATGCGCGGCACCTGCTCGCCCGGGTTCGTCGTGCGTGCGAGCTTCGCGCCCGAGCAGGTGCTCGGGGCCCCGTTCGCGCAGGTGATGAACCAGTCGCTCGTGCCGCTCTCGCACGTGCTGTGGTCGCACGTCTGGCTCGGCATCGCGACCGAGGCGTTCGAGCGGGCGCGCGAGTTCGTGCGGGCCACTGCGCGGCAGCGGTCCGGCGAGCCCGTGCCGGCGGCGCTGCGGCTCTCGCACGTGATGACGGAGCTGACACTGCTGCGCGCCGAGGTCGCCCAGGCGCTCGCCGATTACGTGGCCTTCGAGGCGGTGGGCGGGCGCGAGCGGCTGATGACGATGGCGAGCGTGCTGCGTTTCAACAGCCTCAAGCTGGCGGCGTCGGAGCGCTCGCCCCGCGTCTGCGAGGGGGCGCTCGAGGCGATCGGCATCGTTGGCTACCGCAACGACAGCCCCTACAGCGTGGGACGGCATCTGCGCGACGCACTGTCGGCGCGCCTGATGGTCGCCAACGAGCGCCTGCACGCGACCGACGCCTCGCTGCTGTTGATCGCCAAGGAGGCCTGATGACCGCAGTCCGCCAGGCGACAGGCGAGCAGGCGGCGTTTCGAGACGAGTTGCTCGAGCGCGGGCTGCTCGTCGCCAGCGGCGTCAGCGGCCTCTATGGGAGGGGGGCCGTGTTCGAGTCGATCCGCCAGCGCGTCGACGCGCTGATCACCACGCTCGCCGCGGCGGACGATCCGCAGGCGATGAGCTTCCCGCCGCTGCTGCCGCGGCGCACGCTCGAGACGATCGGCTACCTGCACTCCTTCCCGCATCTCGCCGGCAGCGTCTTCTCCTTCGACGGCGACGAGGCGCAGGCGCTGCACCAGGGCGAGCTCGCCGACCGCCACGAGGACTGGAGCGAGTACCAGACGATGACCGAGCTCGTGCTCGTCCCGGCCGCCTGCTACCCGGTCTACCCGGCCGTCGCGGCGCGCGGCCCGCTGCCGCCGGGCGGCATCGTCGTCGACGCCGGCGGCGGCTGGGTCTTCCGCCACGAGCCCTCCGAGGACCCGGCGCGCCTGCAGATGTTCCACCAGCGCGAGATCGTGCGGCTCGGCGCCCCCGCGGAGGTGCTCGCCTGGCGCGACACGTGGTCGCAGCGCGGCCTCGAGCTGTTCGCGCGGTTGGGGCTCGCCGCGCAGCGCGATCGCGCGAGCGATCCCTTCTTCGGGCGCAGCGGGCGCATGCTCGCCGCCAACCAGCGCGAGCAGGAGCTCAAGTTCGAGTTGCTTGTACAGATCGCGGGCGATGAGCCGACGGCGCTCGCCTCGTTCAACTACCACCAGGACCACTTCGCCTCGAAGTTCGGCCTGATGCTCGCCGACGGCGGCGGCGCGCACACGGCTTGCCTCGGCTTCGGGCAGGAGCGGATCGTGCTCGCGCTGCTGCGAAACCACGGGCTCGACCCCGAGCGCTGGCCGGTTGCGGTGCGCCAGGAGCTGTGGGGGCCATGACGGTGACGCGCGGCGCCAGTTATCGAAGCCTCTTCGACCTCGACACGCGCACTTACCAGCCGCACGCGGTGCACGGCTCAGACCGCACCTACGCCGAGAGCAACTGTTACACCGACATCATCATCGAGCTTCTGCACGGGCGGGGCGACGAGCCGCTGGCCGCGCTCGGCTGTCTCGTTCGCACCGACTTCGAAGGCGACCAGTGGACCTTCTTCAAGCCGCCACCGGAGGACCTCGAAGCGCTGTTCGGCATCGACATCCACGAGATGCAGCCCTACCGGCCGCTGCCGCTGCAGATCGCCGAGCAGATCGACAGCGCCCGCACGATCATCGTCGAGCTCGATTCCTGGTTCCTGCCGGACACGGCGGCGACCAGCTACCGCAACGAGCACGTCAAGACCTCGGTCGCCGCCGAGGCGATCGACCTCGAGCGCGGTTGGCTGCGCTACTTCCACGGGCCCGGCCTCTACGAGCTCGAAGGCGATGACTACATCGGGATCTTCCGCCTCGACGGCGAGGTCTCGGCCGAGATCCTGCCTCCCTACACCGAGCTCGTCCGCTTCGACGCCGGGCCGCGTCTGGCCGGTGGCGAGCTGCGCGAGGCGGCGCGCGGCTCGCTTCGCCGCCATCTCGAGCACCGGCCGCGCAGCGACCCGTTCGCGCGCTTTGGCGATCAGCTCGCGGCCGGGCTGCCGCAGCTGTTGGAGGCCGGCGTAGAGGCCTACCACGCCTACGCATTCGCGACGGTGCGGATGGTCGGCGCCGCCTATGAGCTCGCCGCGAGCGCCGCGGAGTGGCTGTTCGGCGATGATGCCGCGCCCGCGGCGGCGGCGATGAAGACGATCGTCGACGGCTGCAAGGTGCTCGGCTTCCGCCTCGCGCGCCGTCGCGAGTTCGATCCCGGGCCGGTGCTCGCGTCGCTGAGCGAGGGATGGGCCGGGGCGACCGCCGCGCTCGAGGAGGTCGTCGGATAGCGGCGGCGGCGCAGGCAGGCCCGACGCCCGGCGGCGCTGCGCGCGCGCGGGTCGAGAGTCATGAGCTGATCGAGCTGGCCAGCGGCTGGGAGGCGGCTGGCTCGGCGCCCGGTGAGCACGCCGGCCCCGACGCGTTGGAGGGCTTGGCGTGGGCGCCGGCGGCTGTGCCCGGGACCGCCGCCGGCGTGCTGCGCGCGGCGGGCATGGCGCCCTGGGAGATTCCCGCCGAGGCGCTCGACGGGAAGGACTGGTGGTTTCGCACGTCATTTGCGGCGATGGACCGCCGCCGCGATGAAGTGGAGGACGTGCTCGTCTTCGAGGGGCTCGCGACCGTCGCCGAGGCCTACCTCAACGGCCGCCTCATCCACGAGAGCTCGTCGATGTTCGAGCGCGCCGGTGTCGAGGTCGGTGATCTCCTCGCCGAGCACAACGAGCTCGTGATCTGCTGCCGCGCGCTGACGCCGCTGCTCGCGCGCAGTCGCCGCCCCCGCGCGCGCTGGCGCACGCGGCTTGTGGCGCAGGCGGGCCTGCGCTTCTTCCGCACGATGCTGATCGGCCGCGCCCCCGGGTTCGCGCCCGGGCCCGCGGTCGTCGGGCCCTGGCGGCCGGTCCGCCTCGAGCGCCGCCGCGCGCTCGCCGTGACCGCGCTCGAGCTGCGCCCGAGCGTCGTCGGCGCCGACGGGGTGCTGTCGGTGCGGATCGGCCTGCGCGCGCTGGGCACAGCCGTGCCCGAGCGCGTGTCGGTCGAGCTCGACGGCGGCGCGCACGGGCACCACCGCGGCGAGCTCGAGCTGAGCGGCGGCGAGGCGCGCGGATCGCTGAGCGTCCCCGACGTCGCGCTGTGGTGGCCGCACACCCACGGCGAGCCGAGCTTGTACGGGGTGAGGCTGCTGGTCGAGGGAGCGGGGGAGAGCCACTCGATCGACGCGGGCCGCGTCGGCTTCCGCGTGCTCGAGGGGGGCGGCGAGCGACTCGAGTCCGACGGGCTGGCGCTGCGCATCAACGGCGAGGCGGTGTTCGCGCGCGGCGCCGTCTGGACGCCGCTGGAGGCAGGCGGCGACGCGCCCTCGCGCGAGGTGCTCGGGACGGTGCTGCGGTCGCTGCGCGACGGCGGCCTGAACATGGTGCGGATCCCCGGCGTCGGCGCCTACGAGTCCGCCGCCTTCCACGACCTCTGCGACGAGCTCGGGATCCTCGTCTGGCAGGACTTCATGTTCGCGAACCTCGATTACCCCGAGTCGGATGCCGAGTTCCTCGACGGCGTCCGCGCCGAGGTGCAGCAGCTCCTCGACGAGCTCGGGGGCAGGCCGAGCCTGGTCGTCTTGTGCGGGTCCAGCGAGGTCGCTCAGCAGGTCGCGATGCTGGGCCTCGACCCCCGCCTCGCCGACGGGGCGCTGTTCGGCGAGCTGCTGCCGGGGCTGGTCGCCGCCTCGGGCGTCGATGCGATCTACGTTCCCTCGGCGCCGTGGGGCGGGGATCTGCCGTTTCGCCCCGACCGCGGCGTCGCCAACTACTACGGCATCGGCGCCTATCGCCGCCCGCTCGATGACGCCCGGCTGAGCGGCGTGCGCTTCGCCGCGGAGTGCCTCGCCTTCGCCAACGTCCCGGAGCCCGACGCGCTCGACGAGCTCGGCGGCGCCGGGCGCGCGCTGGCGGTGCACGACCCGCGCTGGAAAGCCGGCGTGCCCCGCGACGAGGGCAGCGGCTGGGACTTCGATGACCTGCGCGATCACTACCTCGCGGCGCTCTACGACGTCGACCCCTTCGAGCTGCGATCGGTCGATAACGAGCGCTACCTCGAGCTCTCGCGCGCGCTCACCGGCGAGGTCATGGCCGAGACGTTCGGCGAGTGGCGCCGCGCCGCCTCGCCCTGCGGCGGCGCAATCGTCCAGTGGCTGCGCGACCTTCGCCCCGGCGCCGGCTGGGGGCTTCTCGACCACCGCGGCGCCCCCAAGGTCGCCTACCACCACCTCCGCCGCGCGCTCGCACCGGTGGCCGTCTGGAGTACCGACGAGGGCCTTTCCGGGATCGCCGTCCATGTCGCAAACGACCGGCCCTGGCCGCTGCTCGGGCGGCTGCGCGTCGCTCTGTACAGAGACTTCGAGGTCCGCGTCGAGGAGGTGGAGCTGGAGCTCGAGCTCGCGGCGCACGCGAGCGTCGAGCACGGCGTCGAGGCGCTGCTCGGCCGCTTCGTCGATGTTTCGTGGGCCTACCGGTTCGGCCCACCGACACACGACGTGGTCGCCCTCAGCCTCGAGGACGCCGAGGGGCGCCTGCTCTCGCAGTCGTTTCGCCTGCCGGTCGGCCGGCCGCTCGAGCGCGAGGCGCAGGCGCGGCTCGGGCTCAGCGCGAGCATCACGCCGCGTGGCGCGGATGCCTTTGAACTGTCCGTGCGGAGCCGGCGCTTCGCGTACGGTGTGCGTGTGGACGTCCCGGGGTTCACGGCATCGGACGATGCGTTCTCGGTCGAGCCCGGTGGAGAGCGCAGGATCGAGCTCGAGCGCGACAACGGCGCCGGCGCCGGCGCCGCGCCCGCCGGCGCCACGATCGCGGCGCTCAACCTCGCGGGGCGAGTGCCGATCATGATGGAAGAGGCCTCTTGACCAATCTCGCGCCCCATCCAGACACCGACGAGGCGCTCGCGCTGCGCGGTCGCCCCGGCTACATTCCGCTCGACGGCGAGCCCCTGTTCGCCGTGCTGCACCTGCCGCCGGAGGGGCGGCCGCAGGCGCAGACCGGCGTGATCATCTGCCCGCCGTTCGGCTGGGACGAGCTCGGCGCGCACCGCAGCCTGCGCGCGCTCGCCGGCGCGCTCGCGCAGGGCGGCTTCCCGGTGCTGCGCTTCGACCTTCCCGGCACCGGCGACAGCGGCGGTTCTCCGCGCGATCCCCACCGGATCGAGACCTGGACGGCAGCCGTCGTGGCGGCCGCTGGCGCGTTGCGCGCTGCCTGTGGCTGCGAGCGCGTGGTTGCCGTCGGGGTCGGGCTCGGCGGCATGATCGCCTACAGGGCGCTGACGCTGGGCGCCGCCCCGATCGACGACCTCGTGCTGTGGGCGGTGCCTTCGCGCGGCGGTCTGCTCGTGCGCGAGATGCGCACCTTCGCGCGGATGGCCGACTCCGAGCTCGTCGACACCGGCCTGGCGCGCGAGGAGCCGCCGCCATCCGACGCGGATCCGCTGGCGGAGGGCGACCTCAACGTCGCAGGGTTCGTGCTGACGGCCGAGACGCTCGCCGGCCTGGAGGCGCTCGATCTGACCGAGCTCACGCTTCCCGAGGCCTCGCGGCGGCGCGTGCTGCTGCTCGGCCGCGACACGCTGGCTCCCGACCGGCGCCTGCGGGCGCTGCTCGAGCAGAGCGGCGTCGAGCTGACCGTCTCCGACGGCCCCGGCTACGACAGGACGATGGTCGATCCGCACCTCGCCCAGATCCCGTGGGAGACGATCGCGCGCGTACGCGACTGGCTCGACGCCGGCGCGGAGCCGGCGGGCGAACACGCCGATCGCGCGCTCGCCGCCGCGCTCGTCGACTCGATCGAGCTGGCGGTCGGCGAGGCCGTGATCCGCGAGACGCCGCTGAATTTCGACTACGAGGGCGACCAGCTCGCGGCCATCCTCACCGAACCGCTGTCTGCCAACGAAGCCGACCTCTGCGTCGTGCTGCTCAACCCGGGGGCGGTACGCCACATTGGCCCGCAGCGGATGTGGGTCGAGGCCGCGCGTCGGTGGGCCGCCCTCGGCGTCAGCACGCTGCGCCTCGACGTCGTCGCGGTGGGCGACTCCGACGGCGATGGCAGCGGCTACGCGAACCGCGGCGCCTTCCAGCGCCCGGAGTTCGCCGCCCAGGTCAGGGCCGCCTTCGACGAGCTCGAGCGCCGCGGCCTCCCGAACCGGTTTCTCGTCGGCGGGGTCTGCTCGGGCGCCTACTGGGGCCTTCATGCCGGGCTCGAGGACGAGCGCGTGTGCGGCCTGCTGCTGCTGAACCTGCTCGCCTTCTACTGGACGGCGGAGCTCGGCGCGGTACGCGACTCGCGCCGCGCCCGCGCGCTGCTGCACGAGCACGAGATCGCGACCGTGCTGCGCATCATCGCCACCGACCGCTGGCGCATCACGCGGATGCTGCTGACGAAGCTTCACGGCCTGCGCCGGCGGCGCCGGCGGGAGGCCGACGAGCGCTCCCACCTCGTCGATGAGGTCGTCGCGGTGCTCGACTCGATGCGCGACCGCGGCGTGCAGATGACGCTGGCGCTTTCGCTGAACGAGCCGCTGTTTGAGGACTTCGTCGCCGACGGCCTGATCGGCCGGCTGGCGGAGTGGCCGAACGTGCACCTCGAGCGGATGCCGACGATGGAGCACGTCTTCCGCTCGCCCGCCTCGCAGCGCATGGCCCATGAGGTGCTCGACGGCGCGCTCGCGCGCACGCTCGGGAGCTTGATGGCGCCGCCGGTCGACGGCTGACGCAGCGGGTTGCGCGGGGCGGCGCGCGTTCGGGGC
>Ga0209415_10012468_pt1 | contig 14155 bp, 7 predicted proteins | sample PeaSoiSIISIP2007_FD_187696 | JGI IMG/M metagenome (GOLD analysis project Ga0209415, IMG submission 187696) | Peat soil microbial communities from Weissenstadt, Germany - SII-SIP-2007 (SPAdes) (version 2) | ecosystem: Environmental > Terrestrial > Soil > Wetlands > Peat | place: Germany... | reverse complement strand
CGTCTCGACGATGGACTCCGAGTAGACGCGCAATTCCTTCACCTCCGCCTTCAGCGCGTCGATGTCCAGCAGGGCCAGCACCGCTCCCTCAATGACATTCTCGGCCGTTTTGTAAGGCCGAATGCGCAGCGAATACCAATGGCCGTACCGGTCCTGCACCTCCAATTCCTTCAGGCTCATGGTATCAACCGATTGGGCCACCAGGCTCTCCAGGTTGGGGATGTCGATGTTGGGCTTCAGGTCCGTAATCGGCCGGCCGATATCGGTAGGGATCAGGTTCAGCACCTTCTCCGCCAGTGGCGTATAGCGCCTCACGCGGAGGTCCCGGGAGAGCATCAGCACCGGGATGTTGATGTTGTTTACCAGGTTATTAAGATCGTTGTTGAGCATGCTCAGTTCGGTATTGCGGTTCTGCAGCTCCTCATTCAGCGTGGTCAGTTCCTCGTTCGAGGATTGCAGCTCTTCCTTGGCGGTCTCCATTTCTTCGTTGGTGCTTTGCAGCTCTTCGTTGCTGGACTGGATTTCCTCGTTGGCGGAGCGCAATTCCTCATTCGTGGCCTCTTGCTCCTCCACGATCGACTGCACATGGGCGCGCGTGTACTCGAGCTCTTTCGTCAGCCGGTTGTTCTCCGCTTCTTCGGCTTTGCGCTTGGCTCCCTTAGCTTCCACTGGACCGGGCTTTCTGTGCCCATCCGGCCCTTCCTCGCGGAAAAGCACCAGGAAATAGGACTCTCGCGCGCTGGCGCCTTTAATCGGCACCACTTCCAGAGTAATCGTGCGGTAGCAGCCATTGCCCTTGAGGCGGACGCCTTCCCGGATAACCGGCGCGTCTTGCTTTTTGGCGGCATGGATGAGGCTGCGGATGTCCAGGGAGAGGGTCCCCTGGGTCAGCTTCGCCAGGTTCAGGCTGGCTTGCCCGGGCGCCGGCTCGAGAAAACTGCCCATCCGTCCGATGAACTGGAGGATGCCCAAATTGCCGGTGACCACAACTCCCGGCGGCCCGTACTCCGTCAACAGGAGGTGTTCCACTTCTTTCTGCACGTCGAAGGCCGGCGTTGCCTGGGCGCTTCTCTTTACCGGCAGAGCTTTTTCCCACGCAATTTTAGGAAACCAATCCCTCCCAACATGCACGAAGCTGCTCGGGATCTTCGCAAAGACCTTGAATTTCTTGTCGACGGAGGCAAACAGCTCCGAGAATCCACTGAGATTCTCGGACGGACCCAGAACCAAAAAGCCCGGAGTGCGAAGGGCGTAACCGAAGGTCGGTATGATCTTCTTCTGTGCGGCCGCCTCGAGGTAAATAAGAAGATTGCGGCAACTGATCACGTCCATCCTTGAAAAAGGAGGATCCTGGAGCACATTGTGGCGCGCAAAAACGCACAAGTCCCGAATCGACTTGGCGATCCGATAACCTCCCGGCGCGGGCGCAAAAAAGCGCCGCAAACGCTCCGGCGTGACGTCGGAGGTGATGCTTTCCGAAAAGTTTCCGGCGCGCGCTTTCTCGATAGCTGCTTCACTGATGTCGGTGCCGAAAATCTGGATGGGGATATTGCTCTTTGCGGCGCCCAGGAATTCCAGGGCGCAGATGGCGATCGAGTAGGCTTCTTCACCGGTCGAACACCCGGGAACCCAAAACCGCAGCGGAGAGTCCGCAGGACGGTTCTTCAAAAGCACGGGGAGCACTTTCTTCTTTAGAGCCTGGTAAACATCCCGGTCGCGGAAAAAGCTGGTCACGTGAATCAGAAAGTCCTGATACAATTCCTGCAATTCCCGGTTGTTGCCGCGCAAGTATCGGACGTAATGGGCCAGCTTATCCATCTTTTGCAGGACCATGCGCCGTTTGATCCGCCGCTTGAGGGTGTTCTTCTTGTACCAGGTGAAGTCGTCGCCGGTCAAGCCGCGCACCAGCGCCAGGATCTGGTTGATCTCGTCCTCGCCCGCCGCAAGGTTTTCTTCCGCCTCGGCGGCCATGGTTTGGATAAGGTAGGGGTGGCGGCCGATTCTGGCCAGCTCCTTCGCGATTCCCTCCGGCGGCAGGATAAAGTCCACGCAGCCGGCGGCAATGGCGTTGCGCGGCATGCTGTCGTACTTCGCTGTCTTATCATCTTGCGCGAAGGTGATCCCGCCCTCTGCCTTGATGGCCCTGAGGCCAAGAGTTCCGTCGGAAGCCGTGCCGGAAAGGATTACGCCGACCGCTCTGCCCTTGCGATCTTCCGCCAGCGAACTCAGGAAACAGTCAATGGGCATGTGCTGCAATTCGCCTTCGCGGCGCGGCATGAGATGGAGCACGCCGTCCGCGATCACCATGTTGCGGTTGGGAGGTATCACATAGATGTTGTCGGGAGCCACCTTCATCCCTTCCTTGACCTCTTGGACGGGAATCTTGGTGCTCCTCGAGAGCAGTTCCGACAACATGCTTTCATACCGTGGCGCCAGGTGCTGCACAAACACGAAGGCCATGCCGGTGGTGGTGGGCAGATGGTTCAAGAGCTGCTGGAAGGCCTCGAGCCCGCCTGCCGATGCTCCCACACCCACAACGGGGACCGGCTTAGTTTCGGGACGCGGTCTCGGGGCGCGCGAACGCTCAGCCGTTGACTTGGTGGAACTGGAATTGGCCACGCATTCCTCCCCTGAACTGGTCAGCGCCCCCGGGCATGGCCATGGATGGTACCGCCTGGAGTGCAATCTCGCTAGTGCTTAGTTGGTTTAATATGCGCAATTTCAAATGGCGCTCGGAAGGGCGGGGCTTCGGCCCCGCCGCCGAGGGATCCAGCCCTGGAAGGGCCTTTAGGCCCTGAAACCAAATTGCTTTAGAGGCTAAAGCCCCTCGCTCAATTCCCGTGATCAGCGGCGGGGCTAAAGCACCGCCCTTCCCGTCAGATAATCTTCGGCGTGTGTTTGGCCGCTCGAGACATTACAGGGGACTCGCCCTTCGCGAGCGCCCGGATCGCGGCAATCAGATCACTCGCCGCATTCGACTTGAGCACATAGCCTCGTGCTCCGGCCTCGAGAGCGGTCTGCATCATCTGTTCGGAATCATGCATGGTGAAGATGAGCACCTTGGTCTGCGGAGAGGTTTCCATGATCAGGCGGGTCGCGTCCAATCCACTCATCACCGGCATGGTGATGTCCATGATGACGACGTCGGGTTTGGTCTGGGCTACCTTTCTGACGGCGTCCGGGCCGCTGGCGGCTTCCCCTATCACTTCCCAACCCGCCTGGGTTCCCAGCAGGGCGAGCAACCCCCGGCGGACCACTTCGTGGTCGTCAACGAGAAGAATGCGCAGGTTCTTCATGGTTCGGCCCTGGGAAAGTGTGCTTTCGCGGCGCTAATCTTGCCTGAAACTGACACCCGGCGCCTCGTGTTTAGTGTAACACAAAGCGCAATGTTCTGGTTTCAGCGTAGCCCTGGACATTACAGGCTGCGAAAAACCCTTGAAAGCTGTCATTCTGAGCGAAGCGAAGAATCTCGGCAGTTGGCACGGCCCCGCAGGGGCTGAACATAAGTAGCCGGGGGCAACGCCCCATAGGCGTTAACTTAAGATCGCCCCGACCATCGGAGCCGCCGAGCGGCGGCAGAATGTGGCCCATGGCGACAGCCATGGGATAAAGCATAAGCGTCACCAGCAAGCCCCGTAGGGGCGACAGAAATATCGGACAGAGCGCAGGAAGTCTGCCGCCCGCTGACGCGGGCTTGATCGTCAACACCGTCGGCCATCCCACGGCTTTCGCCGTGGGCCACAATCTTTCGGCCCTCCGGGCCTGCGAGAGTCGCAGCGAGAAGCATCTCGCAGACGGCGGTAGGCTTAAGTTAACGCCTATTGGGCAACGCCCCATAAGCGCTAAGATACGGCTTGACCGAGCGGCCCCGAATGGGGCCAACCGTCAGTAGCCGCAGGTTTTAACCTGCGGATGACAGGAGCGTTCACAAATCAGGCCAACCCCAACGGGGTTGACCCCGGACGGGTCGGCCCCTCCAGGGCCGGAATGTTGATGGACGCTTCATTTTCCGTAGGTTTCACCTACGGCTACTCAATCAGCTCCCCTCCAGGGAGCACGGCCTTTCGCGCAGTCTACCATCCCGATTGGAATCGGGTATAGAAAGCCTTGAAACAGCTTCTCGTCACGAATCCTGCGCTAATTATTCAGCAGTCCGTAGACGCTGAGCGTGGTCGTAGTCCCCACGTACACCTTGCCGTTGGCAATGGTGGGCACGGTGAATTGTACGGCGGGCCCGGGATTATCGCGCGCCAGGTTTTGGCTGCTGTCGTAAAGTTCGCCGCCGAGGCTCGCGGCGTCAAAGGCGCGCAGGACCGCGGGCCCGACAGTACCATGCGCGCCGGCGTCGATGCCCCACACGATGCCATTGGTATTGCCGTTGGCCGATACGGACGGCGTCGTGGTGGGATAGCCGATGACGACCGATCCACTATCCACGGGCTCGCTCGAGAGCATTCCATTCGTTATGCTGAAAGCCTTCAGATAATCCAACACTCCCCAAAAATAAAGGGTGGAGTTCCAATAGGCAGGCGCGCCGTAGATGCCCCCCACTGTCAAGTTAACCGTCTGAAGATTGTTGTTGGAGGTGGGATTATAATGGCCCAGGCTGTTGCGGTTCGCCAGGAAAATGGTGCCCTCTTTGCCGCTCTGCACAAGCAGTTGATTCGATGTCCCGGGTTGCGGCGGCAAGAGTACAACGCCACCCGAGCCGAGGTCCGTGTCACTCTCATTCAGGATGTCCTGGTTTTGCGGCGTGAAATAGTCCTTCACGCCGAATTTACGGCTGCCGGTCGACCTGACTCTGCCAGTCACCATGCCCATTTTGACGATGGTATCCCCGTAATTGCAGCCCCCTTTGTCGGCATCAAAAGTTCCATTGCCGGTGGCGAAGAAGATGTTTCCTTCACCGTCCCCGGCTAATCCTGTGCCTCCCATCCACACTCCCCCGTCGCCATAATTTGTTGTTACCGACCATAGGCGGAGGCGGGTCAGCGTCCTGGCGTCGTAGCCCATCAGCCAGCCGGTGAATGGGCCAAAATCGCAGTGGGAAGCCCAGGCGATATAGACCACCCCCGCCTGAAGGAGTAATCCCGCCCGCTGGTTCTCCATCAACGCGTTGAACGCCTGCCCGCCGTACGTAGCCTGAATCTCCAGCGGCCCCCCGAATTTCTCCGCGCCGGTGGCCACGTCGAGGGCGTGCAGACGCTGAACGTAGCTTCCATTTTCCTTCGTGTTGGCCACCACGTAGAGCGTGTTGGTCGAGGGGTCGATGACCGGGGTGCCGGTAATTCCGATCTCAGGCGCTATATCGCCGCACCCTTCATCCGAGCTGGGAACCGAGGTAATGCCCTGCGCCGGGTTGGTAAAGCTCGCCGTCCAGAGCGGGTTTGCGTTCGCCCCCTGGTTATTGTCGGCATCAAAGGCATAAACGCTGGCGTTCTCTGTCGCCACGTAAACCACGTTGTGGATGCCCTGGTTAGGGATGTTTACATTTGAGATATAAAGAGGCTGGGCATAGATGGCTCCGTCAACACTTTGAGAGAAGAGCCTGCCGAAGCTGCCGGCGTTGACGTTCGCAGGCGTCAATACCGTCTCGCTGACGTTCTGCCCGGTTCGAAAGTTGTCGTTGTGCTGGGTCAATACGTTCACTTGGGCCCATCCTGCCGACAATCCCAGCCACCCATGTATAGCCGCGGCCACGCAAATAACGGAAAATCTGGACATGCTGAAAAGACCTCTCCAATCCCCCTTGACCGGATACGCCATTGCCCGCTCGCGAGAGCCAAGGCAGAGGCCTGCGGTGCCGGAGCGGTTGTAATTCGGATTTACAAAATGCTGGGCGGCACTATATACGAATTGCTCGTTAACAACAAGGGCGTACCGAATTGGTACATATTCAGTTGGTTATAGCGTAGTGCCAGGCCGTGGCGTGTACCTACGGGTAGTTTCTGTATCTCGGCCCTAGCCGGCTTCAGAAGAGGAGCGGCTCCGCCGCCTGACGTGCGGAAAGGCTTTGCCTTTCCGCAGCGGCGCAGTCCTGCTATTATTCCTCCCCGCCGAGGCTCTGCCTCGGCGGAGGCGGCAACGCCCACCATCAGCAAGGACAACCCATGCCTCTTTGCCACCACCGTGGCGCGTGATCGGCTTCCAGTATTCCGGACCGATGCTCTGAAGGCTGTCGCCTGCCGTGCGCTGGACGAAGCCCGACGTTCCGGCGGCTTTGCCCTCTTCGCCTACGTCATCATGCCTGATCACCTGCATGTCCTTGCCGATGGAACACTCAAGGCTTCCGACACCTTGCGTTACATCAACGGGATTCTCAGCCACCGCGTGATCGAATTCCTGAAGGAAGGCGATTTCTTGAGTTCACTCCAGAAACTGCGCAGTACGCGGAAAGGCCGTGGGCAGAAATATTCCCTTGTCGACCACCATTCCAACGGAGTGCCGGTTTTCAGTGAAGGGTTCTTCATGCAGAAGGTGAACTATATTCATTTGAACCCCGTTAGGCAAGGGCTGGTCGGGCGCGCGCAAGATTACCGCTGGTCAAGTGCCCGCCAATGGTGGGGGCAGGTGGCGGAGGACGAACCGCTGCTCATGGACTTGGAGAACATTGACTGGCGCAGGCCTACATAGCCTTCAGGGAAGGCGCAGCCTTCCCCGGGGAGAAAGAAGGCTGGATCACTTTCGGAAAGGCAAAGCCTTTCCGCAAGTCAGGCGGCGGAGCCGCCACTGAAACGTTCATCCAGCTGAGAAATGTAGGAACTTCGCGTAACCGCCCGCCATCGCGTGCCCCAGCTACGATTCTCAACTCAGGCCGCGAAAAATCGGCCCCCGAACCTCAAGTCCGCGTGCTAGTATGACGGCTTGTCCGAACTCACCCCTGAAAGGAGTTTCATGAAAACCATATTCGCCCGATTCGGTATGGTGTTGGCACTGGCGGCGGCCGTCGCGATCTCCAGCAAGCTAGTGGCGGGACAGTCACCTGCCCCGGAGCCCGACGCGAACGAAAAGGACGTCTTCAAGAACCTGGAGTTTCGCAACCTCGGTCCGGCGGTGGGTGGCGGGCGGGTTGCTGCCGTGGCGGGGATTCCCGGCAACCCCAACGTCTACTATGTGGGCGCGGCGGCCGGCGGTGTTTTCAAAACCGAAAATGGAGGCATCACCTGGAAGGCGATCTTCGAGCACGAAGCCACGGCCTCGATCGGCGCCCTGGCGCTCGCACCCTCCGACCCCAGCATCGTCTGGGTGGGGACGGGCGAGTCGAAAGTTCGCAACGACGTGATCGACGGCCGCGGCGTGTACGTCTCGGGAGACGCCGGGCACACCTGGCGATTCGCGGGCCTGGGCAACGTGGGACAGATCTCCCAGATCATCATCGATCCCACCAACTCCGACGTGGTTTACGTGGCCGCCTTAGGGCACGCATGGGCTCCCAATTCCGACCGCGGGGTGTATCGGTCGACCGACGGCGGAAAGACCTGGAACAAAGTTCTGTTCGTCAATGACTCGACCGGCGCGGCGGATCTGGCGATCCAGGTCAACAATGCCAAGGTGCTGTTCGCCGCCATGTGGGAGTTCCGGCGCTACCCCTGGACGCTTGTGGATGGCGGGCCCTCGAGCGGCATCTACCGCTCAACAGACGGCGGCGACACGTGGAAGAAGCTCACCAAAGGCATGCCGGACGGCCCGCTGGGCCGCATTGCGGTGGCCGTTGCTCCCTCGAACCCCAATCACGTTTACGCGCTGGTGGCGGCGAAGCGCGGCATGCTGTGGCAATCGACCGATTTGGGCGATAACTGGACAGAGGTCAGCGACAATCACTCTTACGATATTCGGCCCTTCTATTTCTCGCGCCTCATGGTCTCGCCCGAGAACGAGAACAAAATTTATTTCATGTCGTTCAACCTGGTCGAGTCGGATGACGGCGGCAAGACTTCGCACACCGCGGACCGCGGGGTTCACGCCGACCATCATGCGCTTTGGATCGACCCGAAAGACCCGCAGCGGATGTTCCAGGGCAACGACGGCGGCGTCAACGTGACGACCGACGGAGGCAAGACCTGGCGGTTCCTGAACAACATTCCGATCGAGCAATTCTACATGGTCTCGACCTCGAGCGAGGTTCCCTATTCCGTGTGCGGCGGCTTGCAGGATAACAGCGCCTGGTGCGGCCCCTCGAGCAACCTGGGCGGGCGCTCGGTAGGCGGCGCCGAGTGGTACACGGTGACGGGCGGCGACGGCGAATACGCGGTGTTCGCTCCGAGCGACCCAAGCATCATCTACGTCGATGCCCAGAACGGCAGCATCGATCGCCTTGAAAAGAAGACCCACCTGACGCGCTATATTCGCCCCTATCTTGAGGGCGTCGAGGAAATGAAACCGGCCGACTTAAAGTATCGCTTTAATTGGACCTCTCCCGTCGCCGTTTCCGAGACCGATGCCAACGAGCTTTACCTGGGCGGCAACGTGGTCTTCAAATCCACGGACGGCGGCAAGCATTGGACGGCGATCAGCGGCGACCTGACGCGTAATGACAAATCCAAGCAGGATATAGCGGGCGGCCCCATACAGCACGACATCAGCGGCGCGGAGAGCTTCGACACCATTCTCACCATCACCCTCGCCCCCACCGACCCGAAAGTGATCTGGGTGGGCACGGACGACGGTGTGGTGCAGGTAACGCGCGACGGCGGCAAGAACTGGGCTAACGTTTCGCCTGCCGGCGCGCCGGAATGGGCTCGCGTCTATCAGGTCGGCGTCTCGCCGTTCGACGCTGGAACGGCTTTTATCACCTACGATGCCCATGAGCTGGATGACCCCAAGCCCTACGTTTATAAGACCTCCGACTACGGCAAGACATGGACGCCTATTTCGAGCGGCCTGCCCGCCGACGCTCCCGCGCACGTGGTGCGCGAAGACCCGAACCAGCGCGGCTTCCTGGTGGTAGGCACGGACACCGGGCTTTTCTACTCCGAGGACGCGGGAGAGCATTGGCAGCCGCTCAAGGCCAACTTTCCCACCGTGCCCATCTACGACCTGAAGTTCGTGAAGGCGAGCGACGACCTGGTCGTGGCCACGCACGGCCGGGGCATCTTTGTGCTTGACGACATTCGTCCCATCGAGCAGATGAGCTCCAAAATCCAGGACAGCGATTTCGACCTCGCCAGCACCGCTCCCGGTACACTCTTTCACCACTGGCGCGGCGGAATGTTCGGCACGGCGTCGGACTACTCCGCCCCCAACGCTCCTGAGGGCGTGGTGATCGACTACTTCCTGAAGAAGGAGATCGAGCAGAGGCGCGGCGGCGGCCCCGGAGGGCCCGGCGGCGCCGCGGGAGGCGGGGGTCAAGGTGGCGGGCGCGCAGGCGCCGCGGCGCCGGCAGGCCAGGGCGGACAAGGTGAGCAGGCAGGTCAAGGCGGTCAAGGCGGTCAAGCCGGCCAAGCGGGCGCTGAAAGCGGCGAAGGCCCGGGGGGCCAGCGCGAAGGCCCGGTGAAGATCGTGGTCACCGACGAACACGGGAATCCGGTGGCCACCGAACACGGCCCGTCCAAGGCGGGAGTCAACCGCTTCGTCTGGTCGATGCGCTACGACGGCCCCGAGCGGCTGACCTTCGAGCGCCAGCCGGAACAGAGCGAGTTTGCGGAGTTCTTCGGGCGCGGCCGCGGCCCGCAGGTGCTGGCCGGCAAGTATCACATGGTCATCACGGTGGCCGATCACAATGCGGAAGCCGACGTCACGGTGCGGCCGGATCCTAACATCAAAATGGATCCCGAGAATTTCCGCGCCTCGCTGCGCTTTTCGCTCGAAGCGCGCAACGCCACGACGGCGCTCCACAGCATGCTCAACCGCGTGGACGGAATGCAGAAGACGCTTGCCGCCTTCCAGGGCATGGTGCGCTCGAGCGACGACAACGACTTGAAAAAGAAGTTCCAGCCGCTCATGGGAAAATCCGCGCAACTGGGCAGGAAGCTTCGCGAGCTGAAGGATTCCGTGTACAACTCGGAAGTCCAGCCCGGCTCGGAAGACGATATTCACTATCTCGCGGCGTTCTCGAGCAAGCTCTCCGAACTTGGAGGTTTCGGCAGCATCGGGTACGGCGAGCCTCCCACTCAGTTGGCCCTGGATCAGAAAGCGGAGTTGACCAAGGAATTGGAGCAGCATCTGGCCGAGTTCAATAAGCTCATTCAAACCGACGTGGCGGCCTATAACAAAGATGCCTTCGCCCTCGGCGCACCTACGCTCTACGCAGGCGAAGCCATTGCGGTGAAGAAGATTCCGGAAGGGCTCTGAATTCAAAGCTTGGTTGAGGTATAATAAGCCGAGAATGAGTGTTACGAGTCCGGTCTATCTCGACCTTATCGATTTCATCGCCGCCGGCACCACTCCGGAGGCTGTCGCCAACTTCTGCCCTCCGCCGGATGCCCGGCAGAGACTGGAGGCATTGATCGAACGGGACAAATCCGGAACTCTGTCGTTGGAAGAGAAAGCCGAACTCGACCACTTCATGGACTTGGAGCATATCCTAAGGACGGCCAAGGCCCGAGCCCGCCAGATCCTGCATCGTGGCGAGTGATATCGGCGACCAACTGCGAGCTAACGTGGCCCAGCGAGCGGGCCGGCGCTGCGAGTACTGCCTTATCCACGAGGAAGACGCCGGTTTCCCGCATCAAGTTGACCACATACTCAGTCGCAAGCACGGCGGCCCAACATCCTTCGAAAACTTAGCCTACGCCTGTATCGTTTGCAACCGCTACAAGGGGAGTGACATCGCCTCGATTGAGCCGCAGTCGGCAGAGGCAATTCGCATCTTCGATCCCAGGCGGGACCGTTGGACAGATCACTTTAGAATTCACGGCGCAGTCATCGAACCGAATTCCAAGATCGGCTCCGCGACCGTCCTCCTGCTTCGTATGAACGCACCTGAGCGTATCCTCGAGCGCGGATTACTGCAGATCTTGGACCGCTACCCTCGGCGGTAGTGTACATGCTTTCCGTTCCCGGCTCGAGAACGTCCATTGCGCCCTGCGGAGTGGGGCCGTAAGCCCGGCGGGCGCAATCTCCCCGTCGGCTGACGGGCACGGGGAAACCATGAAAAGGCGATCGTAGGGGGCGGCTTGCCGTCCCCTGGATGGGTGGAGCTCACACCAACCGGGGTAGGGCAAGCCCTACCCCTACGCGTTTCCAGGGCAGGCAAATTGTCCGAAAACTCGGCTAGGTGCCTCTGCGGCCCAGCCAAGGGCTTATTTCGCGAGGGCCTTCACGAAACCCGCTAAAAATGCGGCATTCAGAAAATAGAGGCTAGCTTACCCCCACCCATGCCTCGAGAACGCCTTATTTCGGCTCCTAGGCCCTAAAAAGGCCTATTCTACGAGCCCAATCCGCCGAATCTGACACATCTCGGCCCCTACTCGTTTCGCAAAGCCTGCATAGGGTCGAGTTTCGAGGCGTGAGAGGCGGGCAGCCAAACGGCGAGGAGGGCCACGGCCGAAAGCACGAGCGGCGCCGTGATGAACACCGCCGGATCCCAGGGCTTGACGCCGAAGAGCAGGCTCGAGAGGAGCCGCGTCAAAGCGAAGGCCACGGCGATCCCTACCGCCGCGCCCGCGAGCGCCAACTGCATTCCCTGCCTGACCACCAGGTTGCGAATCGCCGCGCCATCCGCACCGAGCGCCATGCGGATGCCCATCTCCTGGGTGCGCTGTTCGACGGAGTAGGCGAGCAGTCCGTAAATGCCGATGGCGGCGAGGACCAGCGCCACGACGCCGAAGATGGTGAGCAATTGCATGTTGAACCTCTGGCGGGCTGTCGAGCGGCCCATTACTTCTTCCATGGTACGGACATGCGCCACCGGAAGGCCGCCGCTCCCGAGGCGCAGTTGTTCTGTAATGGCGGTGATGGCCCGACGGGGATCGCCCCGGGTACGCGCTGCCCAGATCATCGCGGAAGTATCGGAGTAAGCCGCGGCGTACCAGTCCACCACCTGCGCCGTGGGAACCATCAACATGGGATCGGGAGGATGGCCCAGGCCGTTATTGTGCGTATCGCCCACGAGTCCAATGATGGTGCGCGGCGGCTCGTCGGCCTGCACTCCCATACCCGTGCCAACCTGGATTTGCCGGCCCACGGGGTCCTCGCTGGGCCAGAATTTGTTGGCCAAAGCCTGATTGATGAGCGCCACGCCGGGAGCCGCGAGCGTATCGGTCTCTCTGAAATCGCGCCCGCGCAGAATGGGAATCTTGAAGACACTCAGATAGCCGGGCGAGAAACTCATCCAGCGCACGCCCGCCCAGCCCTTCTCGGGATGTCCAGCGATTTGGAAGACCAAACCGTCGTCGACCTGGTTAGGCAGCCAGACCGTCGAGGCCGAGACTTCCACGCCCGGAATCGCGTTGAGCCGCCGGCGGACATTCCGCGAAAGGTCCGCGATCCCCGCCGTGGTGTGGAGGCGCGCGCCGGTCATAGACATCTCGGCGGTCAAAACGTTCTGGGCGTCGAAGCCGGTACCGACCGCGCGCAGGCTCATAAACGTGCGGATCAGCAGCGCCGCGCCGATCAGCAGCACCAGCGCCAGGGAGACTTCGCTAGCCACCAGCAGCGAGCGCGTTTTGCCGGAGCGGAATCCCGTGCCAAAGCGATTGCCGCCTTCCTTGAGCGAGCTGTTCAGGTCGGCGCGCGAGGCGGCGAAGGCGGGGAAGAGCCCAAACAGAATACCGGTGACGAGCGAGACTCCCAGCGTGAACGCGAGCACGCGCCAATCCATCGCCACCGCGGAGCCGTTTTCGCCAAGGCGCGGCAGACCGGCGGGGCTCGCGGCGAGCAGCGCGCGCACGCCCGCAAAACCCAACAGCAGGCCCAGAGCCGCGCTCCCAGCCGAGAGCAGCACACTCTCGGTCAGCAACTGGCGGATCAGGCGGCCGCGGCCGGCGCCCAGCGCGGAGCGGATGGCCAGTTCGCGTTTACGTCCCGCGGCGCGCACCAGCAGCAGGTTGGCGACGTTGGCGCAGGAGATCAGGAGCACCAGTCCGACCGCCCCCAGCATGACCATGAGCGATCGCCGGGCGTCGCCAATGATCAGGTCACGCAGCGGCTCAACGGCAAATATCTCGCCGTCCCTGGGGTTGCTGATGGGAAACAGGCGGTAGTACTCCTCGGTGGCCAGCTTCATTTGCGCGTTGGCGGCGGCGAGCGTGATGCCCGGCTTGAGGCGTGCGGCAGCCTGAAAGTATTGGTTCCCGTTGGTGCTCTCGGGTTCAAACTGGAACGGCAGCCAGATGTCCGCGTCCGGGTCGGAGAAGAACTCCTTCCCGATTACCCCCACGACGGTGTACGGCTCATTACCCAGCGAGATCCACTTTCCCACAATTCCGGGATCGCCGCCGAATCTGCGCTGCCAGAAGCCATAGCTCAGCACCACGACCTCGCCGCCGTGCGGGGAGTCCTCGAGTCGTGTAAAGGTGCGGCCCAGCACGGTCCGGGCGCCGAAGAGACGGAAGTAGGCCCCCGTAACGTGGATGCCGTGGAGCTGTTCGGGCCGGTCGCCGGTAAGATTGAACCCGGGGCTGGTGAAGTCGTAGGCGGCCACGTCCTCGAACACGGCGGTCTGCCGCTCGTAGAGATGAAACACCGGAATCGAAGCCAGATTCGAGGCTAGAAGGCTGCCGCGATTGAGCGGTTTGTGAAAGAACTCGACCATGCGATCGGAGTCCGGGTAGGTGAGCGGCTTGAGCAGCACTGTGTTGACGACCGAGAAAATGGCCGTGTTCGCTCCGATGCCCAGCGCCAAAGCGGCCAGGGCGGTGAGGGTGAAGCCGGGGTTCTTGCGGAACATCAGCAGCGAGTGCTTCGAATCATTCCGGAAACCGCCCATGCCTCCACTCCTTTTGCCGGCGAATAGCCGAGAGGCAGATTATAACAGCGGGCGGTCTGGGGAGGACCACGTCTCCTGGAAGACGCGATATGTCCGGACGGGCTCATCCTGAGCGAAGGATTCATGATCGTTCGTCTCACCGCCTGTCATGAAGATGATTCCCCACTTTTGCCTACTTGTAGGGGAACGGCTTGCCGTCCCCTAACGAACGGGGTAGGGCATGCCCTACGCTTGTCCAAATTGCGATCGGTTCCTTCGATGGCGACCTGCGGCTTTGCCGCCTGACTT
>Ga0209415_10012466_pt1 | contig 14155 bp, 11 predicted proteins | sample PeaSoiSIISIP2007_FD_187696 | JGI IMG/M metagenome (GOLD analysis project Ga0209415, IMG submission 187696) | Peat soil microbial communities from Weissenstadt, Germany - SII-SIP-2007 (SPAdes) (version 2) | ecosystem: Environmental > Terrestrial > Soil > Wetlands > Peat | place: Germany... | reverse complement strand
GAAGTGTTGAACAGAATCCTTGGCCAAGACATCGGATTTATGCGAGTTTCGAGGAATGGGCTCTGCGAGTCATGATCCCGGAAAATAAATACGAGTAGTTCGCTCCAACTGCTATACATCTCGCCTGGATATTTTTGGAATCTTTTCAGAGATAAGACGCTCGAAATTTGCTAGTTGTACTGGCGTTTCAAAGGCGCGTTTTGGGATCACCGTGAAGGAACGACTACCGTGGTAAAGGACGAATGAGTATGCGTCGATAAGGGCACGACCGTACATACTCCATTCGAGATGGGAATTAATGTGAGCGGTCTGAAAGTGGATGCCCTCTCCCGAAAATGTAAGCGAATATTCATCGCGGAATTTCGGTTCGCCCCTGAAAGCCATCCCGGGCACAATGCCAAAGGCGACCGCGAGAATTAGAGCAAAAACGGCTGAGACGGTAACCAAACTTATACCCCACCAAGCTGAATCTAAGGAGCGCCACTCGTAGAAGCCCAATGCTGCCGCCAGTACGATTACAACGATGTCTATCTTTAGCCGGAGACGTGACCTGAGATGCGCACGCATGGCTCGGACGTAATCTTGTTCCGAGTAACGGAATGAGAGGTGAACTGTCGAATCCATCGGATAGTCTCCGTGAGTTTGATCGTCAGAGTCGAACGGCATGTCGGTCTCGTTACTTGCATAATAGCGAACACGGTTCGGCAGCGCCACTTAGCACACTGCGAGATTCTCCGGATTTTGGGCGCCGTCTTGCCAAGAGGGAGGCTAGCCTTCGAGGGCGCCGGCGGAGCCTGCTGGGAGTTCGATGGCGTATTTGGTGCGGGCTTTTTCGGCGTGTTGTTCGAGGGCTAGCTCGATGAGTTTGTCGATGAGTTGGGGGAACGGAATGCCGCTGGCTTCCCAGAGTTTGGGGTACATGCTGATGGAAGTGAAGCCGGGGATGGTGTTCACTTCGTTGAGATAGACTTTTCCGCCGTCTTTTCCGAGAAAAAAATCGACGCGGGCCATGCCGCTGAGTTCCAGTGCGCGAAACGCCAGGACGGCGAGGTGTTGGAATTTTTTGACTTGCGCGGGCTTGAGATCGGCGGGGATGAGGAGTTTTGTCCCTTCTTCGAGATATTTCGCGGCGTAATCGTAAAATTCACGGTGCGGAACGATTTCGCCGGGGATGCTGGCTTGCGGATCGTGATTGCCGAGAACGGAGACTTCGATTTCGCGGGCGTTGACGGCGCGCTCGACGAGAATTTTCATGGCAAATTCGGAGGCGAGATTCAGCGCGGGAGCGAGTTCCTGGCGCGAATGGACTTTGGTCATGCCAACGCTGGAGCCGAGCGCGGCGGGCTTCACGAAAACGGGATACGTAAACTCCCGCTCGATTTGGTGAACGATTTCGGGCTGGTGGCGTTCCCAGTCGTGGCGGTGGATGCAGAGCCAGGGAACAACGGGAATTTTTGCGGACTGCAGCAACTTTTTGGCGACGTCTTTATCCATGGCGACGGCGGAGCCGAGAACGCCAGCGCCGACGAACGGGAGGCCGGCGAGATCGAGCAAGCCTTGAATGGTGCCGTCTTCGCCGAAAGTGCCGTGCATGACCGGGAAGACCACGTCGATGCGCTGGCCGCCGCCGCTGCCGTCGAGACGAACGAGGGCGGCGTCGGTGGGATCGGCAGTCATGGTGACGCGCTGGCCGGTGCGCAGAACTTCGGGCAGCATCTTTTGCGCGCCGCTGCCGATGAGCCAGTGGCCCTCTTTGGTGATGCCGATGGGCACGGATTCGTATTTGTCGGGGTCCAGGCCGCGGATGACGGAAGCGGCGGAGGCGAGAGAGACTTCGTGTTCGCCGGAGCGGCCGCCGAAGAGGACGCCAATGCGGAGTCGTTTTTTGTCAGGGCTCATGGAGATCGTTGGTTTTGGGCTTGGGCGCCTTTCTTAGTTATAGGGGAAAGGGGTGGAGTTGTCGCGGGGGAAGTAGCGGAGGCGTGCCGGAGTAACAACGGAGAATGGGCGACGGTTTAGGCGGAAAAAATTGATGCAGGCAACGGAACTTTCTGCGAATTGCATCGTCTACAGATGTGCGGGAACTACGCAGGAGGTCCGTCGTGTCTAAAAACCGGAATGGGGGAACGCCGTTTTTCGAGAATTTGCGGCGGGATGTGCGGTACGCCGTGCGGACGCTTTTGCGGGATGCGGGCTTCGCAGCGTTTGCGATTTTGATTGTGGGGCTGGGTGTGGGGGCGAGCTGCACGGTATTCAGCGTGGTGAACACGATTTTGCTGCGGCCACTGCCATTTCGCGATCCGGGCAAGTTGGTATGGATGGCGAATCACCAGGACGAGACCAAGGACATGTCTGGAAAAACGGTGCAGGTGAACTACCTGCTCGAATATCGCGAGAAAAACAAGTCGTTCGAGGATCTCGCGGCGTATTTCGCATTTTACGGAGCGGGAGACGCGAAGTTGATTGGCGATGGGCAGCCGGAGCGGCTGACGAGCGTTCCGGTGACGCAGAATTTTTTTCCGCTTCTGGGCGTGGAACCGCAGCTGGGAAGGCAATTCAGCGCGGAGGAGTGCAAGTACAATGGGCCGCGCGTGACGATGCTGAGCGATGGATTGTGGAGGAGAAAATTCGGCGCGGATCCGAACATTGTGGGACGAGCGCTGCCGTTTGATGGCGGGCCGGTGACCGTGGTGGGAGTGCTGCCGGCGTCGTTTGATTTTGCAACGATTTTTACACCGGGCAGCCGCGTGGACATGTTTGAGCCGTTTCCGCTGTCGGCGGAGACGAATCGCTGGGGCAATACGATCGCGATTGTGGGACGGCTGAAGCCGGGCGCGGCACTGGGGACGGCCCAGGCGGAGGCCACGATTTTAGGGAAACAGCTTCAGGATCTGAATCCGAAATTGAATGATTTTGAGCCGAAGCTTTCGATGCTGTCTGAACATGTGAGCGGGCAGCTGCGGCCGACTCTGCTGGTGTTGGCTTGCGCGGTGGGCGTGGTGATGCTGATTGTGTGCGCGAACCTTTCGAATTTGCTGCTGGCGCGCGGCGCTGGGCGGAAAAAGGAAATTGCGATACGCACGGCGATGGGTGCGGGGCGCGGGCGGTTGATTGGGCAGATGCTGACGGAGAGCTTGGTGCTGTCGTGCTGCGGGGCGGCGGTCGGATTGGCGCTGGCGTTTGTGGGGACGCGCGCGCTGGCGCATTTGACGTCGGTGAGTATTCCGTTGCTGAGCGATGTGCGGATTGATGGCAGCGTGCTGGGATTTACGTTGCTGGCGGCGCTCGCAACGGGATTGTTGTTTGGATTGGTCCCGGCGCTGCAGGTGCAGGATTTGAAGCTGCACGACACATTGAAGGACGCGAATCGCGGGTCGAGCCAGGGGCGCGGGCACGCGTGGATTCGCGGCGCGCTTGTGGTGTCCGAGATTGGGCTGGCGTGCGTGTTGCTGGTTGGCGCGGGGCTTCTGATACGGAGCTTCTTGCGCGTGCTGGATGTGAATATGGGATTCGTGCCGGAGCGGGCGGCGGCGCTGCGGATCGATCCGAATTCTTCGTACAAAACGCAAGAGGCGCAGAACGCGTATTTTACGGAGGCGTTGCATCGCGTGATGGAAATCCCGGGAGTGGAGGGGGCTGGGCTTTCGGACTCGCTGCCGCTTGGGCACAACCGGAGTTGGGGCGTGGCGGCGAAGGGGGTGCAGTACACGCCGGAAACGTATCCAAATGGATTTCCGCGGATTATCAGCGATGGATATTTTCATGCGATGGGAATACCGTTGAAGGCGGGACGCGATTTTACGGAGCGAGATACGAAGGGCGCTCTGAACGTGATTATTTTGAACGAAACCTGCGCACGCAATTTGTGGCCGGGTGAGGATCCGATCGGGAAAATTGTGCGCGCGGATAATCCAGAGCGCACGGTAGTGGGCGTCGTTGGCGACGTTCATCACATGGCGCTCGAAGAAGCGTCGGGAAATGAGTTTTACATTCCGATGCGGCAAACGCAGGATTACGGGACGGTGGACCTGGTAGTGCGAACGTCGCTGCCGACGGCGGAGCTTGCGTCGCGGCTGAGCGAGGCGCTGCGGCCCATCGAGCCGGATTTGCCGACGGCGAATATGCGAACGCTGCAAACGATGGTGGATCGCGCGGTGTCGCCGCGGAAATTTGTGGTGTGGCTGCTCGGCGGGTTCGCGGGATTTGCGCTGGTGCTGGCTTCGCTCGGAATCTATGCGGTGATTTCGTATTCGGTGAACCAGCGGACGCAGGAGATCGGCATCCGTATGGCGCTGGGCGCATCGGCGGAGACGCTGCAGCGAAGCATCCTATTGCAGACGCTTGGGCTTGCGGGGATGGGCATCGTAGTGGGAGTCGTGGCGTCATGGGCGCTAGCGCGGACGCTGAGCGGGCTTTTGTTTGGGGTGACTTCGAGCGATCCAGTGACGTTTGCGGGGATGCTAGTAGTCCTAACTGGAGTGGCTGCGCTCGCAGGCTATTTGCCAGCGCGGCGCGCTTCGCGCATCGACCCCATGTCGGCGCTTCGCATGAGTTGAACTGCCAACGTAAAATAAAAATCAATTAGAGGATTTTTTTGCCGAGGGCGGAGAGGACTAGCTCTACGCCGAGGAGCGCGGTGCGGTTGTGTTCGTCGATGATGGGATTTATTTCGACGACCTCGAGGGAGACCATGGCTTCGGAGTCGGCAATCATTTCCATGGCGAGATGAGCTTCGCGGTAGGTGACGCCGCCGCGGACGGGTGTGCCGACGCCGGGAGCGTCGCTGGGGTCGACGAAGTCCATGTCGAGGCTGACGGCGATGCCTGCGGTGTCGTCCATAGCGTATTTGAGGGCGTCGGCCATGACTTCGCGCATACCGCGCTCATCGATATCGCGCATGGTGAAGACGTGGATGCCGGATTTTTTTGCGATTTTGCGTTCCTGCGCGTCGAGGTCACGCGCGCCGACGATGACGATATTGCCCGCTTCCGCCTTGGGCCGGAAGCCCATAAGATCGACAAGCTCGGTGGGGCCGTAACCCATGATGGCGGCGAGTGGCATGCCGTGAACGTTGCCTGACGGAGAAGATTCGGGCGTGTTCATGTCGCCGTGCGCGTCAAGCCACAGGTAGCCGATTTCTTTTTTGTCTTTGCGATAGTGGGAGGCGACGCCGGCAGCGACGCCTGCGGCGATGGAATGGTCGCCTCCAAGGACGAGCGGGAGAAATCCTTCGCCGAGAGATTTTTCAACGGTGGTGGCAAGATCCTTACAGGTTTCCGCAATTTCCTGAAGATATTTGGCGCGCTTTTCACCGACCTGCATTTCTTCCGGTTGCTTCACTTCGAGGTTGCCGATGTCTTCGACGTTTACGCCAAGCTGTTTGATGCGCGCTTGCAGCCCAGCGCCACGAAGGGCGGAGGGCCCCATGTCCACGCCGCGGCGGCTCTGGCCGAGGTCCATGGGAACGCCGATGATTCTGACTTTTTGCGCCATAAAAAGACTCCGTGACTCGTGACTGGTGACAAACCGAGCGTGTGCCGCAGCGGCACGGCCAGCCACACGACTACAACCAGCTCTTTTGCACAACAGAATGCGGAAACCGCGGGAAAACAACAGAACTACCCCGCACTAAGGATACACGCGATAAATCATCCGGGGAAAGGGGATGACTTCGCGAATGTGCTCGGTGCCGCAAATCCACGCCACGGTGCGTTCGAGGCCGAGGCCAAAGCCGGAGTGCGGGACGCTGCCGTAGCGGCGCAGGTCGAGGTACCACTCGAACGATTCCTGGGGCAAGTTGTGCTCGTGCAGGCGCTTCAGAAGCAAATCGTAGTCGTGGATGCGCTGGCTGCCGCCGATAATTTCGCCGTAGCCTTCGGGAGCGATCATATCGAAAGCCAGCGCCAGTTCAGGGCGCTGCGCGTCGGGCTGCATGTAAAAGGCTTTAATCGCGGTGGGGTAGTGATGAATGATGACAGGGCGGTCAAAGTTTTTGGAGATGATGGTTTCTTCGTCGCCGCCGAAGTCGTCGCCAAACTTCGAGGGATTGCCTGTCTTGTTCAGCACAGCGACGGCGTCTTCGTAGCTGATGCGCGGAAAGGGTGGCTTGATGTTTTCAAGTTTCGTGACGTCGCGCTTGAGCGTTTCGAGCTCGCGCGATTTATTTTTCACTACACCTTGCACGATGGCGCTGACCAGGCCTTCGCCGAGCGTCATGATTTCGTCAAATTCGACGTACGCCGCTTCCGGCTCGAGCATCCAGAATTCGGTGAGGTGGCGGCGCGTCTTTGATTTTTCCGCGCGAAACGTGGGGCCAAACGTGTAGACCTTGCCGAGAGCCATCGCGATAGCTTCGGCGTACAGCTGGCCGCTCTGCGTTAAATAAGCCTTTTGCTCATCAATGTAATTCACTTCGAAAAGCGTGGAAGTGCCTTCGCAGGCAGCCGGCGTGAACATCGGCGCGTCGGCAATCGTGTAGCCTTGCCCGTCCATGAATTCCCGCGCCGCGCGGATTGCTTCCGCGCGAATGCGCAAGATCGCAGCCTGCCGGGGCGTGCGAATCCACAGGTGCCGCTGGTCCAACAGAAAATCGACTCCATGCTCTTTCAGCTGAATGGGAAACGGCGTCGCGTCCGGAACCTTCTGAACTATTTGAATCCTGGCGACGCCCATCTCGAAGCCGCCCGGCGCACGCTGCTCCGCGCGAATTTTTCCGGTGACAATGACGCTCGACTCCTGCGTCAATCCCTTCAACGCTTCAAACGCTTCGGGATTTTCCTTGAGCGCACAGACACCCTGGATAATCCCGGTGCCGTCGCGAAAAATGGGGAACATCAGCTTGCCCGATTCGCGCAAGTTGTAAAGCCACCCGCGAATCGTGACTTCCTGCCCGTCGTACTTCCCCGCCTGGTCGATAGTGATGATCGTCATAGTTCCGTTTAGAAATGGAATTTCAAACGAACAGTTTACCAGAGAGGTGGAAATCGATTCACGCGAACAGCAGATTAGCGATTGGCCATGGTGCGAATGGTGCCGAGGCCAAGAAGACGTTGGTCTGCGGTGACTAGAGTCAGGTCAAGCACTTGAGCTGTTGCCGCGATAAAGCGATCAGCGGGATCGCCATGAATGGGGAGCGATTCAGACGCGATGGCGATCTCATGAGTGAGAGGAGCCTCTTGAATGCCTGGCGAAGATTGTCGCAGCCATGCAATAAAATCCGGTCGCAACCTGAGGCGCCCTTTTCGCTGCAACATCAGCGCCTCCCACGTGCTAATTGGCGAAACCCATAGTTCGTTGCTCGCGTTGACAAGTGCCTGACGCGTCGCCAAGCCAAGCTGTTCAGGACTTTGCAGGAACCAAATCCAGATGTGTGTATCCAGCAGGAACTTCAATCGCGAAGAACCTCCCACTCGTCTTCGTCGGTCGCGGGCGAAATAATATCGCCAAGAATCTGGATAGAATCTCGCATTGAGCCCATTAAGCTAGCTCGGTCTACCTCGATAGTTGCTGGCACCACTTCAGCCACGGGCTTACCGTGCCGAGTGATGCGGATAGGCGTTTTGGTCTTTTCGACCTGGGCCAGAATAGACAAGCACTTGGCCTTGAACTCGGAAATGGCAATCTCTTGCATTCGCTTCACCTGACCACATTATAGACCATAGTCAGAATAATGGTCAATTTGTTCCCAGCTAGGCTTAGCTCCACTCGCGCTCGAAGCGGTCCAGCGACTCGTTCGCAGCAGCAAGCTGTTCGCCGACGCCAGGTGTATCGGGTCCAGTGCGTTCCTTCAGCTCGAGGGTCAGCGGCAGGTCGGTCTCCGGGCCGGACTTCATGATTTTGACGGCCGACTCCCAATCGATGTTGCCCGCGTAAGGCGCCAGATGCTCGTCCTTCTCGCCATGATTGTCATGGATATGCGCCGAGACGACGAGCTCGCGCAACGGCGCAAACGCCTTTTCGATGCGTTCAGCTTCCGGACCATCCGCCAAATGGGCGTGGCCGATGTCGAAGTTGAAGCGCAAGCCGGTCAAACGCGTTTCGTCCACAAACGCTCGCAGGTAGGCGGGATCGCCCATTTCGCTGGTGGTGTTTTCGACGGCGATGGTGACGCCAACGTGGCGTGCGTGCAGCACCAGATGTTCGAGTGAACTGAAGGCCGCATCGCGCTTGCGCGGGTCAGCAGTTTCCCGCGGTCCGCCCATGTGCAGAATCAGCCGCGAAAACGGCAAGTCTTCGGCAACATCGATTACGCGCTTCAACTCGTCCATGGCTTCGATGCGGCGCACGCGCTCCACTTCGGTGATGGAAAGCGGAGTGCCGCCTTCCCGCGTGGCACTGAGGTCCCGGCTCGTTGGTGCGTGCAGAGATGCCATCGCAAGGCCATGCTGCGAAAGCGCGCTGGCCGTCGCTTGCACTTCCTGCTTCGAGGTGTAGTCGAAATGGCCGCGCGTGCCAAAAATCTCAACCGCCTCGAAACCGGCTTCGGCGATTTGCCCGAGGAGTTCCGTGGTCAGTTTTCGCGACACAAACAAATAGGTGGATAGGGTTCTTCGCATGGTCTCGTGCACTGCGTTCTGAGATGAAGAGCCGGATACCGCACTCTTGCCCGCCAAAACCAGCCGGGCGGGGCTGCAAAACTCTACTTCAATAGTTCACTTCCGTGCTTCACTCCAATAGATAAAGATCAGTAGCCCAGCGCGGCCCCATTATCGCGCGGGTCCGCCGCGCCCAAGCGCTCGCCCGTCTTCGGATCGATGCCGATGGCGTTCACCAAGCCAATGTGCCCGCGGCGCCGCGTTTGGTAGCCTTGCGCGTTCAGCGCAGCTTCGAGACTCGCGGGAAAATCCTTTTCCATCAAAATCACGTCCGGCATCCACTGGTGATGAAAGCGCGGCGCGTTGATGGCTGCCTGCGCGTCCATTCCCAAGCGCATCCAGTTTAAAACGGTGAGCATCGTGGCAGAAATAATCGTGGGGCCGCCGGGCGAACCAGTTACGAAGCTCAGCTTGCCGTCTCGAACAAGAATCGTCGGCACCATTGAGCTGAGCGGTCGGTGCCCAGGCGCTATGGCGTTGGCTTCGGACTGGATCAAGCCGAAGAGCGCATTGGGAACTCCGGGCTGCGTCGTGAAATCATCCATTTCGTCGTTCAACAAAAACCCTGCGGAAGAAGTTACGTGCGAACCGTAGCTGTTGTTCAGCGTGTAAGTGCTCGCCACCGCGTTTCCTGCGGCATCGACAACGGAGAAATGCGTGGTGTGCGGGCCGTCGTTCAAGCTGATAGCGTGCGGAGCCGCGGAGTTGGACGCAGAGACGCCGCAAACGTGCGGTGTGCCTGCCTTGACCTCTTTGCTGGAAGAAGCGTGTTGCGCGTCAATCGTTGCTGCGAGTTCTCTGGCATAGCAGTCGCTCGTGAGGCCATCGACAGGTACTTTGGAAAAATCCGGATCGGCGAGATAGGCCGCGCGGTCGGCAAACACGCGCCGCATCGTTTCCACCACCATGTGCATGCTCTGCGCGTCGTCCCATCCTTTTAGCGGAACATCCCGCAGCATGTTCAGCGCTTCGATGATGGCCACGCCGCCGGAGCTGGGCGGAGGCGATGTGATGACGTCCCACTTGTGGCCGTCGAGATCGTAGCTGGCGTGCAACGCCTCGCGGACTTTCGGCTGATACTGCGAGAGATCCTCCAGGGTGATCAGTCCGCCCATGCGCTGCATATCTTCGACGATCATCTTCGCCGTTTCGCCGCGATAGAATTCAGCCGCGCCGTTCTTTGCGATGCGCTTCAAAGTGGCGGCAAGCTCGGGTTGCTTAAACGTATCGCCGGGGTGAAACATTTTTCCGTCGTTCAGAAAGATGCGGCGGCTGAGGTTGAACTGCTGCAACTCGGCACGCTCGCCGTCTAGTTGGCGCGCCAGTTTTTCGCTGACGGGAAAACCGTCTTCGGCAAGATGGATGGCGGGCGCCAACACGTCCGCAAGTTTCAGCTTGCCGTAGGTTTTCAGTGCCAGCTCCAGGCCAGCGACAGTTCCAGGAACCGCGACGGATTTGTAGCCGATGACGGAGAGTTCTTTGTCGAGCGTGCCATCGGGCTTGATGTACATGTTGCGCGAGGCTTTGCCAGGCGCGACTTCGCGGTAGTCAAAGAAGGTGGTGCGCCCATCCGCAAGGCGTACAAGCATGAAGCCACCGCCGCCGATGTTTCCCGCGGCAGGCTCGACCACCGCGAGTGCAAACGCGACGGCCACGGCGCTGTCGACGGCGTTTCCGCCACGCTTCAGGATTTCGACGCCCGCTTGTGAGCCCAGCTCTTCGTCGGTGGCCACCATACCATGCGCGCCACGAACGGCTTGCTGCGGCCAGGCCGCCGGCGCTTGCGTGTGGTCGCGGTATTCCGCAGCGGCTTGCCCTCGCGACAGAGGCGCGAGCAGCGCCAAAAGCCCCGCCGCCAAGCACACCGCACGCGTACATGTTTTCATCGGAGACTCCATCGCAAGCAAAAGACACTAAGTGATTCGAAGCGGAGCGTCAAGACGGTAAGATAGCCGGTCAGTTTCCAGTAAAGTACAACTTACCAGGGTTGAGATTGTGGGACTGTTCAAAGACCCGCCAATTATTCAAAGCTCATTGAAACGTGGAAGTAATGGGGAGCGACTGGCGGGTGTGGAAATTCGTCTTGTTGCAGCGTCTGCCGCGCACAGGCAAATAGGTTGGTTTCGTGATCTACGTAGAGCCGCAAAACACGACCATCTTTTCCGATTGCCGCAATGAATGAGAACGGCGATGTGTCGGGGTGTTCAGTCGACCTTAGACAAGACTGAAAGACAGGCGAGTATTTCTTCTGGTAGTACGGCGTCAGATCGAGATGAATATATGCCTGTTCAGCGCGTTCCTTTTCTTGTGCATCCGCTAGGGCGGCAGCTTGTTTGAATGAACTAGCGAGCTCACCCGCTCTGCCGGAAGTCGTCAGCAGAGAAAAAAGGACGATGGCAAAGAGCTTCTTCATAAGTCACGCCTCCCAACCGGGTTTGTCGAAGTAGATTTCGGATCTTTATTTGAATCCTTCAGGCCTGGACTACGTAATTGTGGCAGCTCCGCTTGCCGTCTGGACCTGACCAAAGGGCCAGATGTTTTCTAGGCGGCAACCAACTCCCGATGTCTGACTAACGCTGCCAGCGTAACCGGAAACAGACCCCACCATCGGCAGCTGCGGGTATTGGACAAGACCAAGACTCTGGTTTAAGAATAGCTCTCTGGTCTCGCATGGTTTAACAGGTGCTTCATGATCGCTCGTCGTCTTTCTATCGGCTTTGGCCTGTTGTTAGTCGCGGCAAGTCTCACTCAAGCGCAGGACTTGGTCGAAACGGGGATTCGCATCCCCACCAAGAGTGCCGGCAAAAAAGGCCTTGAGGCCGTAATGGTGCGGCCGAATGAGCCTGGCCCTCATCCCTTGGCGCTGCTGACGCACGGCACGCCACGCGAACCGGGCGATCGAGCGGGCATGTCGCCCTGGCAGATGGTTCCGCAAGCGCGCGAATTTGCGCGGCGCGGCTGGACCACCGTGATTGTTCTTCGGCGCGGCTATGGCGATTCCGGCGGCGGCTTCGAGGAAGACGCCAGAGCCTGCTCAAACCGTGCGGATTACTACGACTCCGGCAAGGAATCCGCGAAGGACTTGCGCGAGTCCATCGCTTATCTCTCCGCACTTCCCGAAGTCGATCCCTCGCGGATCATCAGCGTCGGGATTTCCGCCGGAGGATTCGCGACTGTGGCCCTTACTGCCGATCCGCCTCCCGGCTTGGTGGCCGCGATCAGTTTCGCGGGCGGTCGCGGGTCGCGGAGGCCCGACGAAGTCTGCAATCCCGCTGAACTCATTCGCTCCTTCCGCTCGTTTGGAGAGAAATCGCGCATTCCGATGTTATGGGTGTATGCCGAGAACGATCATTTCTTTGGTCCACAAATCGCTGCGAGTTTTTTTCAAGCGTTTACGCAAGCCGGCGGCAAGGCGAGTTTCGTTCGCGCGGCGCCGTTTCGCCGCGATGGCCACGGGCTGTTTTCACTAAACGGGATTCCCATTTGGACTGAAATCGTCGACGCCTTTTTGAAGGACCAGAAACTTGTTCTGCGCACCTCGCTTCTTTCTTTGCCTCAGCCGCCGGATGTTGCTCCTCCCGCTCAGCTCAAAGAAGCTGGCCGCGAGGAATTTCGCAATTTCCTTACGCTGCCGCCCCACAAAGCCTTCGCTGTCTCCAGCGAAGGCCACAGCGGTTATGCCTTCGGCCGCCGCTCCGAAAAAGACGCCCAAAAACTGGCCAAGGAGCGTTGCGAGGAGGCTAGTCCGCGCAGCGATCCCTGCGCGCTTGTTCCACTCGATCTTCCTAACACTCCCAAAGATACTATCGCCAATTGAGTGCGGAGTCGTATTCTTACAGAGCCAGGCGATTCTGCCAAAACTAACTCCCCGGGAAGGGTCTTTTGTCTTCTCTGCCATCACTTCACGATCGGGTATTGGGCAGTTTGCTGGGCGCGCCGCTTGGCGATGCGTGGGGCGGTCCATTTGAAGGTGCAAAGGGGCCTGTGAAGTTCGAAATACCTTCGCGCCTTGCCTTTTCCGACGACACACAACTCACCACAGCTACATGTGAATCCATCATCGAACGCAGGCGAGTGGAGCCAGAAAACCTGGCCTCCAATTTTGCGAGATGGTTTGTCGAGGGGCGCATTCGAGGAATCGGCGCGAGCACCCTGAAAGCAATGCGGGACCTCGTAGCCGGCAATCACTGGGCACTTGCCGGGAGTCGAGGGGAGTACGCGGCCGGTAATGGCGCTGCTATGCGCATAGCACCGCTGGCGTTCCTATTAGAGCCCGCAATTCCGCAAGACCGTACTACAATTCGTGATGTTTGCCGGATCACGCATCACAATGATGAGGCTTACGTTGGAGCGCTCGCGGTGGTCCTTGCCCTTCGTTCTGTCCTCGACGGCAGTTGGTCGTCGGATTGCAGTTTCCTGTCCATCGTGCAAGGCTCCCTACCAGACTCTGCTGTCCGCGATAGGATCTCGGATCTGCTCCCCTTGCAGCTACCCGCCGCCGAAGTTGCTTCCCTTTATGGCGCCTCCGGCCATGTGGTAGACACTGTTCCTCTGGCCCTCTATTGTGCGCAGTCGATCTCTGCCCATCCGCTTCCGGCGGTGCTCGCGCAGACCATTGGAGTAGGCGGAGATACGGACACGATCGCCTCCATCGCCGGACAGCTTGCAGGAGCCGTGACAGGGACTTCAGGCATACCGCGAGAACATCTCGAAAATGTAAACGGAAAAAACGAAATTGTTCATGTCTTTGAGAAGTTTGCTGAATTTGCTGCGAACGCAGCGCTTCGCTAGAAATTACGCTGTCACATCCGCTACCAGCCAAACCATGCGTCTTTGTGTTCTAATGCACCACGCGCATCCCTGAAAGGAACACCAAGATCACTATGAAGACGATTCTATTGCGTCGATTTGCTCTCACATTGTTTGTTATTTTTTACGCTTCATCCCTACGCGCCCAGAGTGGGCCGCCGGCGGACTTGGACGCCTATGTTGCGCGGGATATGAAGGCGTTTGACGTGCCGGGGATCGCTGTCGCCATCGTGAAGGACGGCAAGGTTGTGCTCGCAAAAGGCTACGGCGTAAAAAAGCTGGGAGACCCCGCGCCTGTCGATGAGAACACCCTGTTTGGAATTGGCTCGAACACCAAGGCATTCACCTCCGCGGCTCTGGCTTCTCTGGTCGATGCCGGAAAAATTTCGTGGGACGACAAAGTATTCGAGCGGCTCAAGGGCTTCCAGATGTACGACCCGTACGTCTCGCACGAGATGACCATTCGCGATTTGCTGACGCATCGCAGCGGCATGGGATTGGGCGAAGGCGATCTTCTCTTTTGGCCCCGCACTACGTTTACGCGCGACGAAATCATTTACCGCTTACGGTTCATGAAGCCGGCCTCCAGTTTTCGCAGCCGCTTTGCCTACGACAACCTGATGTACATCGCCGCTGGGCAGATTATTCCGGCGGTTACCGGGAAATCGTGGGAAGACTACGTCCGTGAAAAAATTCTGCTGCCCTTGGGAATGAAGACGTCGAACTTGAGCACGAACGCCTTCATGCCCGGA
>Ga0209415_10012464_pt1 | contig 14157 bp, 8 predicted proteins | sample PeaSoiSIISIP2007_FD_187696 | JGI IMG/M metagenome (GOLD analysis project Ga0209415, IMG submission 187696) | Peat soil microbial communities from Weissenstadt, Germany - SII-SIP-2007 (SPAdes) (version 2) | ecosystem: Environmental > Terrestrial > Soil > Wetlands > Peat | place: Germany... | reverse complement strand
GGGGCCAGCGAGAACAGTCTGCTCGGGGGGTCGACCTCCCAGCCTTCGGGGCCGAGGAGCTCCAGCTCTCCCGAGTACGCCCCTTGAGCGGCGCCCGAAGCGACCTGCGCGATGAACTCCCCTTCGTCACCGGAGCGGACGACGAGCGCCGTAGCCAGCGCGTGGACGGCCAACGCTTGGTTACCCATGGGGGCGGCCCCCTTGTTATGGAGCCAGTACCGGCTGAAAACGGGTTGCGCCGGTTCAGTCGCCAAGGGCTCGGTGGCCTCCAACGAGCCGGCCTTCAGCTCTGGCGGGCGAGGGACGACGAGGCGGACTGTGGCCAGTTGGCCGGGCTCCAGGGACACGGCCGCGCCCCGGCTCGGGAGATCTCCGGCAACTAACGCCAAGTTCTCGCCCGGCCCCTCCTCCAGGAGGTTGACCGAGCGCGCCGCTGCCAGGCCAAAATGGCTCTCGAGCGTGACATCGGTGCCATGACCCTCGGCCTCGTACAGGCGAACGGTAAGTTCGGCACCCTCTTCGGGCACATCGCCGGCCGGGCCGTGCCCGCTCGAGGCCAGGTGGTTGCCTGCCGGCTTTACCGCGGCTAGGACGGCCTTGCCAGGCCCTTGCGTCTGGCGAAGGCCGAGGAGACGGGCGTCGCGGGGCAGCACCCCGGGATGAGGCTTGGCATAGGTCCCTATCAGTGGTCGGTTATATGCCTGCGCTTCCTGCACGCAGCCGGCTTGGCGCCAATCGCCAGGGCCGGCCACAAGCGCGTGATCGAACACATGGCTCCAATGTTCGAGTTCGAAGGCCGACCCGTCGGGTGCCGTGCGACGAGGAGGGTCGATCCACACCCCCGACGGCCAGCCGCTACAGGCTCGCAATAGTGAGACATAAAGGCTTCCCGACGAGTCGACGGCAAAACCGGGGGTCCCCCTGTTGATGATTGCCACGGTCCAACCGGGTACTTCCTCGCGGTGGGGGACCAGTGAAGCCGGCTGCGCGACAGTTATCCTCCCGGTCATTATCTCGGTCGCCAGGTCAGAGGCCGCCGCTGTGGTCTTGTTCTCGTCGCTCGCCGCCACCACCAGCACGGGCAGCGCCCGAGCGTCGCGCAGGTCGGCATTTGGCTGCCAGCGCTCCGCCAAAGGGCGCGTCGGCGGCACCAGCACGCGGGCCCAGCCCTGACGAGCCAGCTGGTCCTCGAGCTCAGCCTTGTAGGCGGGCCCTGCATCTTCCAAGACCGCCGCTACAAATGAGTTTTCCGTCGGGCCTCCGACGGCGATGCGGAAGTCCGGCAAGTTGGAGTCTCCGTGGAGGGCCCCGTAACGGTTCCCCTGTGCCTCCGAACAAGTGGCTGTTACTCCTTTTTGGATGAGCGCAACCACTAGTTGACGAGCCCAAGGAGCGGCACCCTTTCCTGGCGCCGTAACGATCTCGGCTACCCCCACTGCCCGGCGGTGATAAGCGGGGCCATGCTCGGACGCCTCAACTACCAGGGTGGTGGATAGGCCGAACCATTCCGCCGCCGGGTTGTCCAGTGTCCACGGCGCCGTGGCCGAGTCGTTGTCGAGCAGGGCATAACCGCGTGCAACCACGGCGTCCCCCACGGCTGAGACCGGCGTAGCCCCGGCCAGGACCGTCGGGAACCGCAGGCGCAGTAACTTGTCCTTGGCCGCCCAACCATGGATCTCCGTGCGCAGCTCGGCGCGGCGGATGCCCCGCCACAGCGTCACAACCTGGCGGTAGTCAAAGCCGTCACTGCCGGCTCCCCCGTCTCCGCCTAGCTCCATCCGGCCGTCGACGACCAAACGTTCTCCCAGGGCGGAAGTTTCCCGCCGGACGAGCGCCTGACCGGAGCTAGAACGTGCCGGCTTCCCGAACGGCAGCAGGTGCCATGGCCCTTCGCCGAAAACCGGGTGGTCCGGGTACTCCTGGTAAACGACTAGCTCGTTAGCAACATCTCCCATCGGGACAAGCTCGAACCCATTGGCTCGTTCCGTTATGCGGACCAGGCCACCACCCCGGGACGGCTCGCTGGCGACCTCGAAATACTCATTGGCGATCTCGGCTCCCGGCGCGGGTGCCCAACCGTTACCCGGCGTAGCAGCGGCTGCCCGGTGGCGGAGGCCGAAGGTGCGGTACCCAACCCCGGGCACGTCGGCAGCCAGGAACCGGAGCCGGACAGTGGCGGGGCCGTCGCCGTCTTCGACAAGGACCGGCAATACCTGCCCGGAAGTACCTGTAATATCTGGGACGTACCCAACCGGCGGGGCGGGCACCTCCAGGCAGACCAGGTCAGAACGGTCTTCTCCTGTGGTATTGGAGACAACGACGGCGATGGCCTCGCCAGTTGTGTCGACGGCAGCAACCAACTGTTGCCGGCAATGCTCCTCGACCTGACTGGCCAGTTCGAGGGATTCGCGCCAACCCGCAAGGAGATCCAGGTACACCTGGTCCGACTCCGACCCGGTGATCCCGTCGTGGTGGGCACCGAAAACCAGTTGACGCCAGGCTTTGTCGAGGGCCCGGTGCGGGACCGCAGCGCCCAGTACGTGGGCAAGAGCGGCCATCGTCTCGGCGTCGGCGAGCTTGCTCTCGGCTAATCTCTGCGCCTGTTTTGTGTCGATGAAAGAAACATCTTTGCCGGTGTAAATGGGGCCCATGTCGCGGCTTTGGGGCGACGGTGCCACACCCCGGCGTGAGAGCTGGTCCCGGACCGCAGAAAAGAACTCACGTGGCAGACCGACCTCGAAACGGGGCCACACGTAACGAGCAGCCCAGGTTTCAGCGATATCGGAGACGAAGCGGCTTGGGGGGGTATAGTCGGTACCGACCGGCAACAGGGTCACCTGGGTGGCGGACACTTGGGCGAGGTCGGAGAAGAGCTCGTAAGCCCTCCACATCGAGCCTTCCAGCGAAGTTGCCCTCTCGAGCTCCCAGCCGGATGAATAGTGGTTCGGCATGTAGCTCGTAAGAAGCCCGCGGCCGTTTGGGGCGACCCATTCGAACTCGGACGGGAACTGCATCCACGAGGTCGACCCGGTGTGGTGGTGCGGCCCCCACTGATGGAACGGCCCCCGCGCCCACGCCGCCGAATCCAGCCCGCAATCGGCCATGATGCCTGGGAACTGGGGGTCGTGCCCGAACACATCCAGTTGCCAGGCACTGCGGGGGTCGGCGCCCATGACGTCGCGTTGGAAGCCGATGCCGTACACCGCCGCGCGAATAGCCGTTTCTGCGCCCGTCAGGTTGGTGTTGGGTTCGTTGTACGTCCCGCCGACAATTTCCAACCGCCCCGCCTCGAGAAGAGCCCTCATTTCTGCTCGGCGGTCCGGGTAAAGGTCCCAGAACGGCTTAAGGTAGTCCACTTCGGCGAGCACGAACTTATAGCGAGGGTCGACGCGCGCCCGTTGCAGGTGCGCCTCCACCAGGACCAGCCCCGTGTGCTGGAACGTTTCGCGCTTGTCCTGCGCCCAGAGCAGTTCGTCCCATCCCGAGGTGTAACCGGCCTGGGTGTTCCACCAAACAGGGTCGTAGTGAAAGTGGGAGACCATGAGCATGCGCCAACCGGGTTCGCGCACAATGACATCGGCTTCGGCCTCGGCCCGCTCGGAGCCGACTTCGGCTACGGCCCTGACCCTGACCACGCTGCCCGGGCGCTGGTCGGGCCCCACCACCATGGGCACTTCGACTACAACGCCTTCGGGCAGCGGTGGTCGCGGCGTGTACCTCCCGGGGCCGGCGAGCCCAGGGTCGTTGTTGGGCGCCCAGGCCGGCCCGCCCTCCTCACCCGCTCGTTCGGGGCCGAGCTGCCCGCGCCACGGCGGCGCCCCTAGCAACTGCGGTCCCTCGAGGCTGATCGTTGCACTCGTCCCGGCCGGAGCTTCGGCTACGACGACCCTGACGACTTGCGCCAATTGGTCACCGGCAAGGACAAAGCAATAAGTAGAGGAGACGGAGCTGACCCGCATGTCCTACCGCCCTCCTTCGAGCTTGCGGCTCCGCTGCTGTGACCCGGGGCCGCCGTAGGGATAGTCAGCCGCCCCCGGGTCGCTCACCCGGTCCAGCGTCGCTATCTCTTCCGATGTCAGGTCGAGCTCGGCCGCCCCCAGGTTGTCGTCGAGCTGCTCGATAGTCCGGCATCCCAGGATCACCGAGCTGACCGTGGGCCGGTCCCGCAGCCAGCTCAGCGCCACCTGAGCCATGGAACATCCTCGCCCACCGGCAATAGTGTCCACAGCCGCCAGTACTTGCCACGTCCGCTCCTGGGGGCCGCGGCGCCCGTAGGCCTCCACCCCTCGCTCGGGGTCTTCGCCAAGGCGCGTGGCCCCAGTCGGCAGCTGGTCGCGCCGGTACTTGCCGGTCAACCAACCACCTCCGAGCGGGGACCACGGGAGCAGGCCCAGCCCCTCGGCCTGACAGGCGGGGACTATCTCCCATTCGATTTCGCGCACCAACAAGTTGTACTGCGGCTGGAGCGTAACCGGACGGCTGAGATGAGATGCCTGCGCCACGTCAACTGCTTTTTGGACCTGCCAGCCAGTGAAATTCGACAGGCCCACATAGCTGACCTTGCCCATGCGCACGGCATCGTCGAGTGCCCGCAGCGTTTCGTCGATAGGCGTGAGGGGGTCAAAGCCGTGGACCTGGTACAAGTCGATGCACTCCACGCCGAGCCGGCGCAGCGACGCGTCGATCGCGCGGCTCAAATGCCGACGGGACAGCCCGAGGTCGTTGGGGCCAGGCCCCGTCGGGAACCGGCCCTTCGTGGCGATCACCGCCAGCTCGCGGATCTCCGGGGACTGCTTGGCCAGCCAGCGACCGATGATCGACTCCGACCTGGTGCCGCTATAGACGTCGGCCGTGTCGACCAGGTTCCCGCCCGCCTCGAAGAAGCGGTCAAGCTGAGCCTGGCTGGTGGCCTCGTCCGATTCGGAACCAAAGGTCATGGTGCCCAGGGCCAGGGTCGAAACGGCGCAACCGCTGGCGCCGAGAGTGCGATAGCGCATCAAAATCGCCTTCCTTCTTTCTCTGTCTGTTCGTGGAGCCACCGGTAAGGTGACGATGTTTTAAAACCGCTCAAAGCAGTTCAGGGTCGGGCGTCATTGCGTCCCTCACCAGCGCGGCGAGATCGGCGGTTGCCCGCAGGAACTGGCGTAACGTGCGAAGGGTCGGCCCGAACGAGTCCAGCTCTTCCATGGCCAACCCGTCCTCGTCGTACGCTCGGCGAAAGTCTGGGAAACGCCTGGTCAAATCTGCGATTATCGCCGGTGCCACCGGGCGGTCTATCGCTGGCTCTACGGGGATGTCGCTGGCGTTGATGCGCACCTGCCAGGCGTGGGGCGGCGAGACAACGAGGTCGCCCCCGATGAGCTCGCTCCAGTGGAAATGGTTACGGAACGCGGCCGAGAGCAGCCGCGCCCGGTACCCCCGCTCCATGAAGATCTGGTATGCCTTTTTGAACACGGCCACGCCAGCCCATTCGAGGTAACCGGGGTCGGTGAGGATGCCCTCCTTGTCTGCCCTCACCTTGAGCCAATCGTCGAGCCTCCCGACCATGATCGTGCAAACCGGTCCCATGCTCGATATGTCTTTGCCTTCCGCCTCCCTACGGCGCAGCCCGCGCTCGACAGCCTCGGCCACCATGACCGCTTGCGAGACCGTAAAGCTCACTGTGGCGTTGATGCTGATGCCAGAGTAAGTGGCTTCCTCGATAGCGGGTATGCCTGCGGCCGTGGCCGCGATCTTGACAATCATGTTGCTGGCCAACGCGTTGAAACGACCGGCTTGGGCCAGGATCGCTTCGCTGTCGCGGTAATAACGTGGGTCGGTCTGTATGGAAAGACGACCATTGCGGCCCTTTTCCTCTTGGAAAATAGGGGCTAGGAGGGAGGCGGCGTTCTTGGAGACCTCTTCCACCAGCATCCAAGCAATCTCATCCTCGTTCGCCCTCGGGTTAACCTCGATGAGCTCTTGTAGGCGCGGCATCCAAGTGGAACGTTCGCGCTGGACGATACCGAGCACGATAACGGGGTTGCACGTAGCCCCGACGGCTCCGTTGTCAATGGCGTAGGTCAACTCCGAAGCTGATGCAGAGTCGTTCCACAAACATGTGGGAGTCGTCTGGGTCATCTCATACAGAGGGCTCTTGTACGCGCCGTTCCTGGTCGTCCCCATTCAGCTCACCTGCCTGTCGTCGATGTCGCTTTGGTGCCCGCCCCTGATCGTCGCCGCGGCAGCCGCCGGCGGCCTATAGCCCATTCGCCGCGATATTTCGGCGGCCCCGTTGGTCACAAGCTCTACCGCGCGTTCGCCCCCTCCATAACCCAGGATCGCCGACCGCATACCGCCCACCGATATGGCGGCGTGGACCTGGCCGCGGTGATCGAAGATGGGAGCGCCCACAGAAGTGATGCCCACGGTAACGTCCTCGTCGCTGATGGTATAGCCGAGGTGCCTTGCCTCCTCGAGGAGCGCCACGATGCCCGCCTGGGTGGTCGGCGTCCGAGGTGTACGCGGCTCGAGCTTCGCCTCGGCGAAATAGTCGTCCCAGTACTCGCGGGGCTCGAACGCGAGCAGCACGCGCGGGCCCGCGCCCAGGTGCAGCGGCAGGGCCCCGCCGAGCTGGAGCGCCATCGAGCGGATGTGAACACCCTCGATCCGGTCTATGCACACGGCCTCGTGATGGCGCCGGACCACGAGGTAGACGGTCTCTTCCAGTTCGGCATGAATGGTGTTCATTACCGGCGCTGCCCGCTCACGCACATCGAACCTCAGCCCGACGAGCGAGCCCAGCCGGAACAGTTCAAGGCCGAGGCGGAAGGTACCAGGTCGGGGCCCCTCCTCTAGGTACCCGAGCAGTGCCAGGTCCTGGATAAGCCGGTACACGGTAGGGCGAGGCTCGCCTAGGCGCTGTGCCAGGGACGCCGGCGTCGAGTCGGGGAACTCGGCCAGTGCCTGCAGCAGGCGAGCCGCCTTTGCCAGCACCTTTATACGCGGCGAACTCATTTAATACCTCTCACATTGTGAACAAGCGTCCAAATAGTACATTAACCAATGTGACGAGGACTGACCGATGAAAGCACCTCCCGGCGGCGTCGAAGAGCGGCTCGCCGGAGCTCCGATCTCGTGGGGCGTCTGCGAGGTCCCGGGCTGGGGGATCATGCTGCCACGCGAGCGGGTCCTTTCGGAGATGCGGGATCTCGGCCTGAAGGCCACCGAGCTCGGTGCCCTCGGCTACCTGGGAGACCAGCCCAGCGAGATCCAAGCTTTGCTATCGCAGAGCTCCCTGGGCGCGGTCGGCGGCTTCGTGCCTCTGACCCTCCACGACCCGGGGAAGCGGGCGAAGGCAGAGCAGGATGCCGAACGGGCCGCGCGGCTACTCGGCGGCGCGGGTGGCTCGTACTTTGTCACCGCGGTCGTGGTCGACGAGGCATGGTCCACGCCTTTTGAGCTAGACGCTCGGCAATGGGACGAGGTCGCCGCCCAGCTGGCCCTGGTCGACCAGGTCTGTGCCCGGCACAACCTGCGCCAGGTGCTCCATCCCCACGTCGGCACCCTGGTCGAAACTGCCGAGCATGTACAGGAGGTCCTCTCCCGATCGGATGTGTCGTGGTGCCTTGATACAGGGCACCTTGCCATCGGCGGAGTGGGCCCCGTTTCGTTCGCGACCGACCATGCCGACCGGGTCCAACTGGTCCATCTGAAAGACGTCGACCTTTCCTTGGCTCCGGCGGTCCTGCACCATGAAATGTCCCTGCTCGACGCGACCCGCTCGGGCTTGTTCCGTGCTCTGGGCCAAGGCGACGTCGACGTCGCAGCAGTCGTGGCGGCGCTCGAAGGGCGGGGCTACGCAGGATGGTACGTGCTCGAGCAGGACACGACCATCGAAGGCGCGGATGCCGGGTCGGCCAACCCCTCGGCCGACGTCAAACTGAGCATCGATTATCTGCGCGGGGCCGTCCGGCAGCAGGTGAAGTGAACGCGCCAGGCCTAGGGGGCACGGCGGCGCCGCTGCGCGTTGGCCTGATCGGTTCGGGACGGATCGGCAGGATGCACGCGGGTCTACTGGCCGGCGCGATCAATGGCGCCGTGCTTTCGGCGGTGACGGACGCCATGCCCGACCTGGCCGATGAGATCGGTCGCACCTACAACGTGCCGGCGGTCGAAACCGACCGTTTGATCGCCGATCCCGCCATCGACGCCGTGGCCATCTGTGCTCCCACGAGCACCCACGTGCGCTACATCATCGAGGCCGCCGAGGCGGGGAAGTCGATCTTCTGTGAGAAGCCTGTTTCGCTCGACCTCGCTGAGGTCGACCGAGCGCTGGCGGTCGTATCACGTGCGGGTGCTCGTCTTATGGTGGGTTTCAACCGGCGGTTCGACCCGTCCCACGCTGCCGTCAGAGTGGCGGTCGCCAACGGGTCAGTGGGTGCTCCCCACATCGTGAGGATCACGAGCCGCGACCCTGAACCCCCACCGATGAGCTATGCCCGGGGATCGGGGGGCATCTTTCTCGATATGACGGTTCACGACTTTGACATGGCTCGCTATGTGGTCGGCAGCGAGGTAGTCGAAGTAACTGCCGCCGGCGCCGTACGGACCGACCCCGAACTCGAAGGGATCGGCGACGTCGACACGGCGGTGACCATGCTCCGCCACGAGAACGCCTGCCTGACGGTGATCGACAACAGCCGCCAGGCAAGCTACGGGTACGACCAGCGAGTCGAGGTGCTCGGGGCCAAAGGCCTGGCCGGCTCCGACAACCCGCGCACGACTACGGCGTTCACCTGGGACGGGAGCGGGACGCGCGCCGCGACGCTGCCGTACTTCTTCATCGAACGCTACCGGGAGTCGTACTTGCGACAATGGGAAGCCTTCGTCGCCTCGGTGGCATCAGGGACGCCGCCTCCAACCTCGGGGGCGGACGGTCGTGCCGCCCTCGTCCTCGGCCTAGCGGCCAAGCGGTCGCTTTTGGAGCACCGTACAGTGCAAACCGCCGAGATCCAACCTCAGGTGGGCACCGGACGGCTCGAGGCATGAGCGGCGACGCCGAGCAGGAGCGGTCGCGCCCGCCGCTGTTGCACCGGCGCGCCGGGACATTGGCCGACGGCCCGTGGGCGATCGAGCTCAGCCAATCGGAGGCCGGTTGGTCGTGGACTTCTCTTCGTGTCCTGAGCCTGGGGCCGGGCGCTTCGCACACATTTGCCACTGGCGACGAGGAGGTGCTCGTTATGCCTCTCAGCGGTTCTTGCACCCTGTCGTCCGCTGGCGTCCAGCACCTGCTCCACGGCCGTGCCAGCGTCTTCGCCGGCCCCACGGATTTCGCCTACGTACCGGGCGGTTCGACGGTCCAAGTAGTGAGCGAGCAGGGTGGCCGGTTCGCCGTCCCTGGGACCAAAGCCGAGGTACCGCTGCCTCTGCGGTACCAGCCGGCTGACCAAGTCGCCGTCGAGTACCGCGGAGCCGCCAACTGCTCGCGGCGAATCGTGAACTACTGCATGCCGGGCACGTTCCACGCCGGCCGGCTCCTGGTTTGCGAGGTGTTCACGCCCGGCGGCAATTGGTCGTCGTACCCGCCCCATAAACACGACCAGAGCGGCCCGGATGAGACAGAGCTGGAGGAGATCTATTACTTCGAGGTCGCACCCGGGCCATCGGGTGGGCCCGGCCTCGCATACCAGCGCGTATATGGCACGCCGGAGCGCCCGATCGAGCTCCTGGCCGAGGTAGGCACAGGTGACGTCGTGCTAATCCCCCACGGTTACCATGGGCCATCGATGGCCGCTCCCGGCTACGACCTCTATTACCTGAACGTCATGGCGGGGCCAGGGCAACGGGCATGGCGGGCGACTGATGACCCCGCTCACGCGTGGGTCCGGGCCACGTGGGCCGGCCAGGTCGTCGACCCACGGGCCCGGTCGACGGTGGCGCCCCCGCGGGAAGGGAGTAGCGCATGAGCACGGCTCGCCTGACCGTGGGCCAAGCGGTGGCCCGCTTCCTACCTCAGCAGTTCACTGAGCGCGACGGGCGTGAACATAGGCTAATAGAGGGCTGTTTTGGCATTTTCGGCCATGGCAATATCGCCGGGCTGGGCCAGGCTCTTTTGGAAGCAGAGCTGGAAAACCCAGGGGCCCTCGTGTACCGCCAGGCTCGCAACGAGCAGGGGATGGTGCATGCCGCCGCCGCCTTCGCCCGCATGCGGGACCGCTTGTCGACATTGGCGTGCACGTCATCCATCGGGCCGGGAGCCACCAACATGGTCACCGGGGCAGCGCTAGCGACGATCAACCGGCTCCCAGTCCTGCTGCTCCCTGGCGATATTTTCGCCACCCGGGTGGCGGACCCCGTACTTCAACAGCTCGAGCACACGGGCCAAAGAGACGTCTCGGTAAACGACGCCTTCCGCCCCGTGTCCCGTTTCTTCGACCGTGTAGCCCGGCCGGAACAGCTGCCCGATGCCTTGCTGGGTGCGATGCGCGTGTTGAGCGACCAGGCCGAAACCGGTGCCGTCACCGTCTGCCTCCCCCAGGATGTCCAGGCCGAAGCCTTCGACTGGCCCGACGAGCTTTTCCAGCGCCGGGTGTGGCACGTAGACCGGCCGGTGCCCGACCGCTCTGCCCTACAGCGGACGGCCGCCACAATTCGTAGCGCCCGGCGCCCGCTGATCGTGGCTGGGGGAGGCGTGATTTACTCAGAGGCGACCGAAGCCCTGCGCGCCTTGGCAGAGGCCACGGGAATACCGGTAGCCGAGACTCAAGCAGGAAAAGGATCGCTTCGCTTTGACCACGCCCAAGCGGTGGGTGCCCTTGGCGCAACCGGGACGACCGCGGCCAACGCCCTGGCCCGTTCGGCTGATGTGGTCATCGGGGTCGGGACTCGCTGGAGCGACTTTACGACCTCGTCCAGGACAGCGTTTGCCCACCCCGACGTTCGGTTTGTGAGCTGCAATATCACCCGGTTCGACGCCGTGAAGCAAGCCGGCGAGCCCTTGGTGGGAGACGCTCGTGTGGTATTGGAACAGCTCGGGGAAGCCCTGGCCGGATGGTCGGTGGAGCCCTCCTACCGGGAGGAGTCCCGCAGGCTGGCGCAAGAATGGGATGCAACGGTGGAGCGGGCTTACAAATTGGGCCACGGGCCGCTCCCGGCCCAGTCCGAGGTGATCGGAGTGGTCAACGAGCTCAGTGGCCCGCGCGACGTAGTGGTATGTGCGGCGGGCGCGATGCCCGGGGATCTGCACAAGCTGTGGCGAACACGCGACGCCAAGGGTTACCACGTCGAGTACGGCTACTCCTGCATGGGTTACGAGATCGCTGGCGGATTGGGTGCCAAGCTGGCGTGCCCGGACCGAGAGATATACGTTCTCGTCGGCGACGGCTCCTACCTGATGATGGCCCAGGAACTGGTCACCGCCGTCCAGGAGAACATCAAGCTCACGGTCGTCTTGGTCAACAACCATGGCTTCGCCTCTATCGGGGCGCTCTCTGAAGCGGTCGGCACACCACGATTTGGCACCTGGTACCGCGAGCGCAACCCCAGCACAGGCCGCCTCGACGGCGACGTGCTCCCTCTCGACTTCGTGGCCAACGCGCAGAGCCTCGGGGTGACGGCGTGGCGCGCCGGTAGCATCGACGCATTAGCCGGAGCGCTGGTTGCGGCGAAGTCAGTCCCCGGACCAGTCCTCGTAGAGGTTGAGACAGACCCGTTGGTCCCCGCTCCCGATAGCGGGTCGTGGTGGGACGTACCCGTAGCCGAGGTGTCCCACCTGGACGCGACCCTCGAAGCGCGCAAGTCCTACGAAGTGGAGAAGGGCCACCAGCGCCATTACCTCTAGGCGTTGCTGCCCTGGGGAAGAACGAGGCTGTCGACATTTTCGGGTGCGCCTGAGGCGGCATAAAAGAAACCTTGCGCGCGATCGCAACCGAGATCGACAAGAACCTCGCGTTGGCTCGCTTGCTCCACCCCCTCGGCGACCACAGTGAGGTCGAGCGCATGCGCCACAACGATGATGGCGGAAACAACGGCCCGGTCTCTCTGGTCGGTAACAAGGCCATCGATGAACGACTTGTCGATCTTGACAAAGTCGAGCGGGAACTGCCTTAGGTAAGCGAGCGAAGAGTAGCCCATCCCGAAATCGTCCAGGCCTATCTTCACGCCGAGGGCTCGCAGGGAGCGGAGCCCGGTCATGGCCGAATTCGAGGCTTCCATGAGCACCTGTTCGGTCACTTCGACTTGGAGGTCATTGGGAGGCACGTTGTTCGCCTCGAGGTGGTCGACGACCGCCTGGCGGAAATCGACGTCAGCCAGGTGCCGGGCCGTGACATTGACGGCGACACCGCCAAACTTGGGCCCCAGTCGACCACGCCAGGCCCCAGCTTGTTTTACGGCGTCGGCGAGCACCACCTCGTCTATGGGGATCAACAACCCGGTCTCCTCGGCCACGCCAAGGAACGAACCCGGCAGCCGCAGGGCGTCGTCGGCCTCACGTATGCGGACGAGGGCTTCGGCGCCGAGGGGGTAGCCGCTCCTGATGTCCACCATCGGCTGGTACTCGACCACGATACGGTCCTCGTCAAGGGCGCGCCGCAACATGCGTTCTGTGACCATACGTTCGACGGCAGTGGTGCGAAGTTCCTCGTCGAAAACGGCCACACGGTCCCGGCCCTTTTCCTTCGCCCGGTACAGGGCCAAGTCAGCTTCGGAGAGCAGTTCCACGCCACTGCGCCGGCTATCGGCGGTGCAAGTCACGCCGATGCTCATGGTGCAGCTGAACTCGTCACCATCGATGTGGAACGCCTTACGCCCATCTTCGATTACCCGGTTGGCCAGAGTGATAGCCGCTGCCTCGTCGGTGACCCCTTCGGCCACGAGCACGAACTCGTCACCGCCCAGGCGGGCCAATGTGTCAGCGGGGCGGAGGTGGTGCGTCAGGCGCTCGGCCAATTTCAACAGCACATCGTCACCAATGCGGTGACCGAGCGAATCGTTGATGACCTTGAAGTGGTCGAGGTCCAGGTAAAGGACCGCCAGCACCCCTTGGCTGCGGCCGAGCCGGCGGAGGCCCTGGTGCAGCCGGTCCATCAGTACGGTCCGGTTCGCCACCCCGGTCAAGGGGTCCGTAGTCGCCCGCAGCTCGAGGGCAGCGGTGTGCATCTGGCGCTCTGTGATGTCGCGCACCGTGTTCACGACGACTTCGGCGTCGCCTATTTTCACGCGCCGTGATGTCGCTTCGACCCAGCGGTAGGCGCTGTCTTTGCAGCGGAGGCGGTAGGTGGCTGTCACACGCTTTCGCAAAGCCCGCGCCGAGCGGCTCGCGCGGACCGTCGGCCCGTCGTCGGGGTGCACGAGGTCGTCCTCCGACATGCCGAGGAGCTCGTCTGGGCGCCAGCCGAACATATCTAGGGAGGCCGCCGAACAGTACAGGTACCGGCCGGCAAGGTCCACCACTGTGCTCAGGTCACCCGATCTGGCCACGAGTTCTGGGTAATCAAAACCCCTCGATCTGCCCTTGCCATCCTCGTTGCGCTGTGGCTGGCTCACCGTGCACCATCACCTTCGGCGAAAAATATCGCCAAAATCCGGCGGCGCGCATTCTGGACCGCAGCTAGTCCCGTGCCCTAAATACTAGGTGCGTAGTTTACCACAAAAGCACGCAGAGCATTGGTACAGCTACATTACAAGCTCACCAGGCGCCGCGGTGCAGAGCTCACGAGCCTCGCCGAACGGGGTATGCTTTGTTTACCTCGGTCTGGTCCCTGCAGGGGACGTTTTTCCGTCCTTTTGTAGTACTGGAGATGCGATCAACCGCTGGAGCTCATTTTCCGAAATTCGGCCACCGGTGGGTGCGCGCCACCAAACGAACGCGCAGCAAACAGGCCCGGTGGCGGCGCCACCGGGCAAACGGCCCCCGGTGGCCGCTCCGCCCCCCCTGCAACGGTGGCGGTACTGGGTCATGGGCCTCGTCGTTGTCATCGCTGCGCTGGTGTTGTCCCGCGTAGACGGCACAGGGGCCCCGACCCAACACTTCAGCTACACGAGCTTTGTCAACGAGGTGACCACCAACAAGGTCTCGACCGCGACCATCGGCCCGACCGGTTCCGTTAGCGGCAAGCTCGGCAGCGGGGCCGCCTACACCTCGCAGATCCCCATCGCCCTGGACGATACCTCCCT
>Ga0209415_10012463_pt1 | contig 14157 bp, 11 predicted proteins | sample PeaSoiSIISIP2007_FD_187696 | JGI IMG/M metagenome (GOLD analysis project Ga0209415, IMG submission 187696) | Peat soil microbial communities from Weissenstadt, Germany - SII-SIP-2007 (SPAdes) (version 2) | ecosystem: Environmental > Terrestrial > Soil > Wetlands > Peat | place: Germany... | reverse complement strand
GCGCGCCACCGCGATCTTGTCCGCCGCGTTCAGTTGCGCCCCGATGGCCTTCATCGATCCCGTCTCGAGCGCCTTCAAGATGTCCTGCCAGGGCAGGTTGCCCAGGGCTTCCGGCAGCGGCGCGTGCGACTCGCTGTTAGGATCGTGGCACTGGATACAGCGCGCGATAAAGACGTGGGTTCCTTCCTGCGCGGCGCACAATGCCGCCAGCGCCAACCCGATCGCCACACTTCGCATCGTATGCATGTCGAGACTCCCGTCCTAAAACAATCCCTGCGCGGCCGCCAGCACCAGGCGCTGCCCCGATCGATCTACTATGGTAAGTTTTCCGCCCTCCAGGGTAACGTCGTCGATCCTGGTGAAGCCTTCCGGCACTTTCGTGTAGAACAGCAGAAAGCGCGTCCGAATCTTGGCCTTCGCCGGCAGCCAGCGGAATGTGGGTGTGCCAAACAGCGGACTCATAGCCACGGTCTCCGCGTGCGAAACATCGAATGGCTGCGTGGAAAACTCCATGCCGCGCGCCGCCCGATTGTCGCCGGTATAGTTCATCCAGCTCATCAGCCACGGGTAATCTTCCTGCCGGAACACATATCCGAACAACAGGTGCTTGTCCAACTGCAAAGCCGTCACGAATTCCAACTTGCGCTTGGGGTCCATCTGGCAGCTTGCCAGGTCCAGCCAGTTCTGGTCCGGAACCAGCCGCAGGTCGGCCTGCCCGCGGTCGTTGGTGGGCGCCATGGGCCATTCAAAATCGCGCTCGTACACCAGCCGTCCGGGAATCGGGCCCGGCTTGAACGGCCGCACGCGACAGTTCAACGCCGGCATATCCACCACGGTCTTGCCCTTCTCGAGGAAGGGAGGCCCGATGGTCGCGTGCTCGGCCCACGAGATCGGCCGGTCCACGCCAACCGCGCTCTCGAGGTCGCTGGTGATGTAGACCACGTTTTCGCCGTCCCTCATCTCCACCGTCCTGGTGAGCGTCTCCTGCGCCAGCGGAAGCGCGATCTCGAGGACCACCGAGCGCAGCGGTCCGGAACTCTGCGACGCCTTCACCTTGGCCACCTGCTTGGAGGCCTCGCCGTGGAAAGGCATGCCCGCGGCGCGCTCCTGATCCGAAGGCGCGCCGAAACCATCCAGCGCCAGAAAATGACCGATCGTCGCCAGCGGGCTCACCGGCTCCTCGCCGCGCAACGTCAATCGGGAGAGCGTGCCGCCCGTCCCCAGAATCGTCAGCTCGATCCGATCGTTGGCCAACACCAGGTTGGGCGGGCGGGGCGGTTGTTGCGCGGAGCCCGCCATCACCATCAGGAAACCGGCAGCCAGCGAAATCGGTCTCACTTCGATACCTTGGTTAGCCAACCGTTCAGCTTGAGCCACTCCTCTAACCGGTCCAGGTAGTGGTCCGCGCCGCCGCCCTTCTTTCCGAAGCCGTGCTGGCCGGTCTGGAATACGTGCAGCTCGGCAGGCAGCCCCGCTTTTCTCCAGGCGCCAAACAGGTCGATCGACCCCTGGTATCCCACGGTTTGGTCGTCCGCTGCCACCGCGATGAAAAGCGGCGGCCCTCCTTCGGGCGGTGGATTCGAATTCGCACCGGCGGCGTAGACCGGGGCTGCGAAATCCGGCCTTCCATCGGCCGGCCCGTACACCGCCGAGAGCAGCACCGCGCCTCCGGCCGAGTAACCAATCATGCCGATTCGATTGGAGAGCACGCCATATTCGGCGGCATGCCGCCGCACCAGCCGCACCGCTTGTTGTCCGTCCGCGCCGGCCATCTCACGCACATTCTGGCCCGCCTGCGGACCTGTGGTGGCGGGACCTCTCCCGGCGGCGGGCGGCGCATTCGGGTCGACATAGGTCGTGCGGTACTTCAAAACAAACGCGTCCACACCCATCTGGTTCAGGCGCTTGGCGACATCCACTCCTTCATAGGACATCATCAGCGTCCGGAAGCCGCCGCCCGGCGCGACAATCATCGCCGTTCCCACCGCGTTAGCCTTCTCGGCCGGATAATAGAGCAGTACCGGCCGAACGATATTCTGCGCCTGCGGCCTCTCCGCCGTGCCGGCGGCTCTTTCCGGATAGTTCCAATTCTCCGAACCGGGAGCCACCCCCGGATAAAGCGGGATTTCCCGGGCCGGCGGGGCCGGTTGAGCCCGCCCGGCAGCCGCCAATCCAGCCAGAATACAGACCCTTGGAAGCGCAAAGGCCGCGGCGCGGTACCATACAGCACAGGAACTTGTTCGCGCCGCGGCCGTTTTGCGCGAGTTCCTCAAAAGGTTCACCCTGAGCATTCGAAACCTCTTTCTCCGAAAATGATATGTTACATCGTTACCGCATTCCCGCGGCCTCCTTCACGTATTGAGCCACCTGCGCGCAAGTGGCGAACCAGACGCCGGGCTTTGACTTCATGTACGCCACAAACGAATCGAGATGCTCCATCGGCGCGCGATGGCCGCTTAAATAAGGATGCAGCGTCAGGATGAAGGTTGTGCCTTCGCGATAAGCCCCGTCGAACTCCCCTTTATAGAGCTGATACAGCAGCTCCGGCGACGGCATATGGCCGTTTTGGCCCAGGTAGGGAGTCTCCGTGAGAGTCCAGTCGATGGCCAGTTCCACAATCCCGGTGTCCTCTCCGCGCGATCGGATTTCGTACGGCTCGTCGAGCGCCTGCAGGCTGCTGTCGTAGAGGAAGCCTTTCTTACGGATCAGGTCGAGCGTGACGCCGCTGAACGCCCACGAGGGCGCGCGGTAACCGACCGGACGCTTGCCCGTCGCCTTGGTTAAGTATGCGATCGCACGATCGAGCAAACGCTCTTCCTCCCCCTCGGCCAACCGCGGTGGAAACTCATGGATCCATCCGTGAACACCCACTTCGTTCTTTCCGTTTTTCAAGATCGCCGCCAGCATATCGGGATGCAGCATGGCGTCTACGCCGGTGACGAAAAACGTGGCCGGCACCTGGTGCCGATCCAACATCTCCAGGATGCGGCGGATGCCGCTCTCGGCGCCGAAATCCGATGCGGAAAGCGTGGTCGGCGACGTGGTGCCGTCCCGCAGGAGGGGCGCTTCCGTGTCCGTGTCGAAGCTCAGGCAGACTGCTACGCGGGCGCCATTGGGCCATGATTTCGGCGTAAGCTTCCGCCCGACGCGGGCCACCTCCACCGTCAGGCGAAGTTGGTCGTCGCTCCATTGCGTACCGGGTTGGTTGGCTTGTTGGGCGTGCGCCGCGGCCGCGAGGGCCAAAGCGGCGACAGCGGTCGGGTAGCTCATTGGATGTTCCTTCCCCCGCGAGCCGTAGAACGAAACGGCCGTGAAATCTGTTCTACTGTAGCTTATTCATGCAGCGCTCCTCAATCCGGCCACCTGGAGGTTGGCTGGCGGTAGACCGCCGCCGAGCCGCGGCCCCCACTCCCCTGCCCTGGGGAGCTTTTTAATCTGCCCCCTGTGGACAACCGGCCTCGACAAGCTCCAAAGTCAGCGACTCGTCCCGGGCCGGATCGAAACGGGAGGTGCGCTATTCCGCGGCTCATTTCTCTCTTGGTGTGGTTGATGTACGGGGGCGCTCGACCTGAGCGCCAGCCGGGATCTTTAACGTAGAGGATTCGACCCTCCGCGACACTACAATTGCAGCGGTATTCCTCGGCCAAGTGGATTGGGAAGAAGGGCGGGTTGTTTTCCGGCGAAGCACTGGAGCTTCAATGGAAAAGCCCGGGATTGTGCCCCGGGCTTCCCAACTCTACGAAGCAGGAGGAGGTGGGCTCCTATGCTCACATTGTGGCTGAAGATCGTCACGATGTTTATGACGGTCAGGCTGAAGCTGACGGTCCGGAAGGGTCGCTAGCCCAAGCCCGGGGCTGGGTGAACGCAACACCTGGCCCCGTACGCCACATTATACCGCGGATCGCGACCGAGGGAAAGATCAGACGCAACCAGCCCATGCATCCTGCCCCGCGGCCGTGGAGGCTTTCCGCAACCCCCGCTCGCTCTCCCGCGTCTTCTGCTATAGTTTACGCTAGACTGGAACTAGACCTATGCGATCCTGGATTGTTTGCATCTTGTGCGCCGCAGCCTTCCTCGGGCTGACCGGCATGTCGGTGGGTCAGCAGCAAGGGCCCCTCAAGGACCCCAGCGTGACGGTTGCCAAGCCCCGCAAATCGGACGACGCGAAGGACGCCGATCCCGACCTGCCTAAGATCCCTTCGGCATACACCAAGAAGGACAAGGTCGACGTGGGAAACCTCCCCAGCTTCTCAACCGACGTCGACATGGTGACGGTAGATGTCGCGATCGTCGACAACAAGGGCCACTTCATCCCCGGCATTCCCAAGGGCAACTTCCGCGTCCTTGAAGATAACGTGCCGCAGCAGATCAAAGGCGTCAACATGGGCGAGGCGCCTCTCACCGTAGCCATGGTGATCGAATTCAGCAACAAGTTCCAGCGCTATTGGGGTCCCGTCTGGTACCAGACCCTGCAACTCGCCTGGGGCTTCGCCAGCACTTTGAAGCCGGAGGACTACGTGGCGGTGGTGGCCTACGACATCAAGCCCGAGATCCTGTCGGACTTCACCACCGACCGCAGCAAGACCCAGGAAGCGCTGTCGCGCCTGCAGATCGCGGCCTGGAGCGAGGCCAACCTCTTCGACGCCCTCACCGATACCGCGGACCGCATGTCCGCCATCGAAGGCCGCAAGGCCATTGTGCTGCTCTCCACCGGCATCGATACGTTCAGCAAGATTACCTTCGATGTGACGCGCAAGAAACTCCAGGAAGCGGGCGTGCCGATCTACGCCATCGGCCTGATGCAGACCCTGCGCATGCTGATGGATGCGCGCGGCGGCATGGGACCGATCGCGAACATGGATTTCCTCCAGGCCGACAACGAGCTCAGGACGTTCGCCAAGGAGACCGGGGGCCAGGCGTACTTCCCGCGCTTCCAGGGCGAATCGGGGCAGATCTTCGGTGATATTCACCAGGCGCTACGCAACCAGTACGTCATCACGTATGCGCCCTCCAACAAGTCTCACGACGGCACGTTCCGCAAGATCAAGGTGGAGCTGGTGAATCCCGCCAACAACGAGCCGCTGCCCGTGAAGGACGAAAAGGGCAAGCCCGTGAAGTACAGCATCGTCGCCAAGGCCGGCTACAAGGCGCCGCGCCAGGTGGAATAAAAAAGCGACGAATAAAAACCAAAGATGGGCGGGAATGCCCACTCTGCATTGTCAAGCACTCAATCTCGCAGTTTTTCAAGAATATGCAAATCCATTGACAGATCGATTACACCTCTGTTAACCTCGCATCCGTTCCCCAATGATAACTGCTCCGCCGCAGCATCCGAATATCCTGCTCGTGGACGACAATCGGGATGGATTGCTCGTTCGCTGCTCGCTGCTCGAGGAAGTCGGGTACAGCGTGCAAAAAGCTACCAATGGTGAAGAGGGGCTGAAACTCTTTAACTCCAGCCGGTTCGACGTGGTGGTCACGGACTACCGCATGCCGCGCATGAACGGCGTGGAGCTGATCCAGAAGATTCGCAAGGTGAATCCCAACATCCGCGTGATCCTGCTCTCGGGATTCGTGGAGCCGCTGGGGCTCACCGAGGAGAATACCGGCGCCGACGTGGTCATCGTCAAAAGCTCCAATGAAGCCGCCCACCTGGTGCGCTGGGTCAAACGCCTGGTGAACCGCGGGGCCTCCCGCAAGCCTCCCACACCGCAACCGGGCCAGCCCGCGCACAAGCGCACGGGCGGCCGCTAAAATCTGGGAAACTGAAGTCGTGGTGGTTTCCAACTTCCGCTGGCTGGCGGGATTCCTGATTCTGATCCTGGCGGCTCCGGCCGCAACCCGCCGTCCGGCGCCCCCCAAGCCGCCTTCTCCGAACTTGTCCAAGGCGTCGCCCGTGGTGCGCCGTTGGATGCGAACCATGACCCTGCGCGACGAGGTGGCGCAGTTGGTCTTTATCGCCTTCCACGGCGAATCGCCCAATACCCGCTCGCGGGAATACCGCAAGTTCGTGCGGCTCATCCACGAGACCAAGGTCGGCGGCCTGGTCCTGAACAACGTGGCCAACGGGCGCGTGGTCCAGAAGGCCGAGCCTTACGCCGTAGCCGCGTTTTTGAACCGCTTGCAGCGCATGGCCACCGTGCCCCTGATGGTGGGCGGCGATTTCGAGCGCGGCGCTTCCATGCGCGTGGACGGCACCACGGTGTTTCCCCACGCCATGGCGTTCGGCGCCGCGGGTGACCCGGCCTTCTCGCGCTTCGAAGGAGAAGTGACTGCCCGCGAAGCCCGCGCGCTGGGCGTGCAGTGGGTCTACTACCCGGTGGCCGACGTCAACAACAACCCGGATAATCCCATCATCAACATCCGTTCTTTCGGCGAGAATCCGCAGGATGTGGCCGCGCAGGTGAAGGCTTTCATCGAAGGCGCGCACTCCGACAAGAAGAACTTTGTGCTGACCACCGCCAAGCACTTTCCGGGACACGGCGATACGGCCGTCGATACCCACATGAATCTGGCCACCATCCCGGCCGACCGCCAACGCCTCGAGCGCCTGGAGTTCGTGCCCTTCAAGGCGGCCATCGAGGCCGGCGTGGATTCCATCATGACGGCGCATGTCGCCGTGCCCGCGCTCTCGCCCCCGGACCTGCCGGCCACGCTTTCGCCGGCCATCCTGACCGGCCTGCTGCGCAAAGAACTGGGCTTTCACGGGCTGGTGATTACGGACGCCCTGCAGATGGCCGGCATCGCCAACGGCTTCGGCACGGGTGACGCGTGCGTGCGCGCTCTCGAAGCCGGCGCCGATGCGCTGCTCCTGCCGGCCGATCCGGATGCGGCCATCCGGGCGGTGATGGCCGCGGTGCAGACCGGCAGGCTCACCCGGCAGCGCATCCAGGAGAGCGTGATCAAGCTTCTTTCGGCGAAGGAAAAGGTGGGGCTGGACAAGAAGCGGTTCGTGGACCTGGAAGCTATCGGCGACATCGTGGATTCGCCCGAGGCCAACGAAAAGGCGCAGGAGATCGCGGACCGCGCGGTGACGCTGGTGCGCAACGGCGGCAACTTTGTGCCCCTGATCGCGCCGGAACACGCGTGCTACGTGGCGATGGTGGAGAGCCGGTCCTCCAGTGCCGGGCAGGTCTTCCTGCAGGAGGTCCGCAAGCGCGTGGCGCGGGCGGCGGCGGCCACGCTGGATCCTTCCATGCCGCGCCAGGAACTCGACGATACCCTCAGCAAACTCTCCGGATGCCAGAGCTACGTAGTGGCCGCCTTCGCTTCGGTGGGCGCCAACCGCGGCAGCGTGGGACTTCTGGGCGAGTTGCCGCACGCCATGGAAACCATCGCCGCCACCGGCAGGCCGGTGGCCCTCGCGGCGCTGGGGAGTCCCTACCTCCTCCGCGATTTTCCGCGCGTCACCGCTTACCTGGCGACCTTCAGCACCGTGCCGCCCTCGGAGATCGCGGCGGCGCGTGCGCTGTTCGGAGAAATCCAGATTCGGGGGCACTTGCCGGTGAGCATCCCCGGCATGGCGAGCTACCACGACGGCATCCAGGTGCAGGCCACGCGGCCTCTCCATGTCAATGGATCGGGGACTGAGCCGCGACTGTAGGGAGCGCGCTACTCGCGCTATACTGATCGGTCGATGGGGCTCATTCATCTCAATCCTCCTCCAATCAGCGTGGAAGCGATCCTGCTAACTTTGGTCCTCACCGCAGCAGTATACGATGTCAGGTATCGGCGGATACCCAACTGGCTAACCGCCGGCGGCGTGCTGGTGGGGCTGGTTCTGAATGCCTTTCTGGGCCCTTGGTCGTCTCCAATTCCGACCTCTCAAATCTGGCTGGGGCTCCGCTTCGCACTCGTGGGGATGGGGATCGCGTTCGCCGTTAATTTCGCTTTGTACGCGTTGCACGCCAGAGGCGCGGGCGATGTGAAGTTAATGGCAGCAATTGGGGCCATAGTTGGTTTCGACGACTGGTTCGGAATCTTCGTCGTGAGCGCAATTATGGGAGGCTTGATCGCGCTGATCCTGGTGGTTGCCAAGAAGCGGGCGATGACCACATTCTGGAACGTCGGATTCATCCTCAATGAGATGAAAAGCGGGCGGGCGGCATATGTGAAGAGGGAGGAACTGGATGTCAAGAGCGACAAGGCGTTACGCATGCCGGCCGGCGCAGTGATCGCCATAGGGACGCTCTTTTTCCTCGCGGCCAGCGCGCATTTCAAGCCGTAGGGCCGCGCCCCTTTCCCCGATCCTCGGAATTTCGTATGATGCTAGCAAACCCGCATGCCGGAGAGTCAACCGATCACCCGTTTGCTGATCGAGTGGGGCGCGGGCAGCGAAGCTGCTCTCGAACAACTGACACCCCTGGTGTATGACGAGTTGCGGAAGCTGGCCCGCAGCTACCTGAGCCGTGAACGTCCGGGACACACGCTGCAGCCCACCGCCCTGGTGCACGAAGCCTATCTTCGGCTGGTGGATCAGGACCAGCAGACCTGGGAGAGCCGCACTCACTTTTTCGGCGTGGCGGCGCATCTGATGCGCCTCATCCTGGTCGATTGGGCGCGCAAAGCCCGCGCGGGCAAGCGGGGCGGCGGGGCGCGCCACGTCCCGCTGGAGGAGATCACGCCGGAAATCACCCAGAGGCCGGAAGAACTCATCGCGCTGGACGACGCGCTGAACGAGCTGGGCGCCATGGATGCGCGCAAGGTGCGGATCATCGAGCAGCGCTATTTCAGCGGCATGACGGTGCCCGAGGTGGCGCGCAATCTGGGGATCTCGACCGCCACCGTAGAGCGCGACACGCGTTTCGCGCAGCTCTGGCTTTGCCGCCAGATGAAAGGCGGCGCCCAGGCCTGAAGCCGGAGCGGCGGATAGCGCATCGAAAAGGTCGCTCCCTATTGTTGTGTCCACGAATTAGCTGGACAAATCGAAATCCCAGGTGCATCGCAAAATCGGCGTTCATCGGCCGCCAACACCCTGGTGCGGGCTTTCTCGAGACCGCGGCCATGGTTTCCGAGCCCCGGCTCCCCACGATCCTACCAGAACATGTGGTGCTTTCGCGGCGCGAAAAGCGTACGATTGCTCCTGGAGTTGAGGAAGCTCTCAACCGGAGGGGGACGCGATGTCTGTGGATCTCCACCGCCGCCGCGGAGCGAGAAACTCGTTTGGCCCAGCTCTGGCCGAGACGCCGGATCGCTGGCAGCGCATCGAAGCCATCGTGATGGAGGCCATCGAGCGTAGCACTGCCGCACGCGCCGCCTTCCTGGAGGACGCGTGCGGCGATGACCCGGGATTGCGCCAGGAGGCGGAGTCGCTGCTCTCCCACGCAGGCGAAGCCGACCGGGTGCTGGCCGACGCCGTCGAGGGCTCGGCGGTATTATTTCAGTCCGATGCCCCGGACGCATGGGGTCTGGGCCTGGCGGAAGGCGAGCGCATCGGCGCTTACCGCATTATCCGCCAGATCGGCCGTGGCGGCATGGGCACCGTCTACCTTGCCGATCGCGATGACGAGTTCCACAAGCAGGTCGCCATCAAGCTGGTCACGCGGGGCATGGATACGGCCGCGCTGCTCGATCGCTTCCGCCACGAGCGCCAAATCCTGGCGCGCCTGGAGCATCCCTACATCGCGCACCTGCTGGATGGCGGCAGCACCGCCGACGGGCGGCCCTACCTGGTGATGGAGTATGTCGAAGGCCAGCCCATCACCGCTTACTGCCTGCAAAATCGTCTGGGCACGCGCGAGCGAATCGAGTTGTTCCGCAAAGTTTGTGCGGCCGTGCAGTGCGCACATCAGAACCTGGTGGTGCACCGCGACCTCAAGCCCGGCAACATCCTGGTGGATGCCGGGGGCGTGCCCAAACTGCTGGATTTCGGCATCGCCAAGCTGCTGGGTTCCGAGGATGCGCCGCAGCTCACCGTGGCGGCCGGCGGGCTCCACATGCTCACCCCGGATTACGCCAGCCCGGAGCAGGTGCGCGGCGGCGCCATCACCACGGCCTCCGACGTCTATTCGCTGGGGGCGATTCTCTATGAACTGCTGTCCGGCGTGCGCCCGCATCGATTCCGGAACAACAACCTCGCCGAGATCGAGCGCGCCATCTGCGTCGACGATCCGGAGAGGCCCAGCACGGCTTCGCGGCGCGCTGCCGCGCAAGAGGCTACGGCCGCCGCGCCGCTCCAGGCCGGCGATCTCGACAACGTCATTCTGATGGCCATGCAAAAGGAGCCCGCGCGGCGCTACGGTTCCGCCGCGGAACTCTCCGAAGACCTGCGCCGGTACCTGGCCGATCTGCCCGTGCAGGCCCGCGAGGACACGGCCTTCTATCGCGCCGGCAAGTTCGTCCGGCGTCACGGCCCCACGGTGGCCGCGGGCCTCTTGCTGGTGGCGACCCTGGCCGGCGGGGTGACGGTCTCCACCATCGAGGCGCGCCGCGCCCAGCGGCGTTTTAACGAGGTGCGGAGCATCGCCCACGCCGTTCTTTACGATGTTTACGACGCCATTCGCGACCTGCCAGCCTCCACCAAGGCCCGCGAGGTGGTGGTGAAAACGGCTCTCCAATATCTCAACGGGCTGGCGCGCGAGGCGGCCGGCGATCCCGGCATCCAACTCGAGCTGGCCGAGGCCTATCTGCGCGTCGGCGACGTGCAGGGCCACGCCACCGGCAGCAGCCTGGGAAGAACCGAGGAGGCTTTGGAGAGTTACCGCAAAGCCATGCAGATCGGGGATGAATTGGCCCGCCGCCGCGGCGGATCCCCCAGGATCGAACTGGTTCGCATGGAGTCGCGCGAGCGGATCGGCGATATCCTGGCGGCCCAGAAACGCGAATCTACGGCGGCCCTGAAAGTCTACGGGCAAGGCGCCGCGATCGGCGAGGCCGCTGCCCGAAACGATCCTTCCAATCGGGAGAGTTTGCGGGATCTCTCCAGCCTCTACGTGTCGATGGCACGGGTAGACCCCAACAGCGCCGGGTCGATCGCCAGCGCCCGGAAGGCGCTTCCGATTCTGGAGCGGGTGGCCGCCGGGAATCCGGGCGTGGAGGAGGATCGACAAGCCCTGTCCGAAGGCTATTCGAATCTGGGCCAGGGCCTGACACTGGCGAACGAATTGGGCGAAGCGCTGGAGTATCTGCGCAAGGCGGTTGGCGTGCGCGAGTCGCTGGCTGCCGCGCACCCGGAAAACGCCCGCTACCAGCGCCAGCTCATGATCGCCTACAGCAAGGTGGGCGACGTGCTAGGCCCCATCCTCCCCAGCCTGGAAGATCCTGCCGGCGCACTCGACAACTACGGCAAGATGCTGGCCATCGCCGAAAAACTGGCTGCCGCCGATCCGGCCAACCCACGCCTGGCCTACGATCGTGCCATGGCGCTCTTGAAGACCGCCAACGCCATTCCGCCCGAAAATGGGGAAGCCGCCATCGAGATGCTGGGCCAGGCGCGGGCCATCTTCGAAAGCCTGGCAAAGACCGGGCCGGACCAGCCGCGTCTTCGGTACAGTCTTTGCGCGGTCTGGCAATTCCTGGCGCGCCGCCAGGCGCACGCAGGAGACGCCGCCGGCGCCCTGCGCAGTTACCGCGAAGAGATGCGCATCATCGAAGAGATGCTCGCGAGCGGCGCGCAGGACCTGCAACTGCAGCGCGCGTTGTGGACCTCCTGCCAGGAATTGGCCAAGGCGCAGGCCGCCGCGCGCCAGCGGGCCGATGCCATCGATCTCGCGCGCAAAGCGATTGCGGCAGCCGAGGCCGCCCGCGCCATCGACCCCTCCAACGCGGTGACGCAGTCCTTGCTGCCGCAGGCTTATGCCACCGCGGGCGCGGTCCGGGCCACGCTGGCGGCCGCGCCCGGCGCACCCGCCGCCGAGCGGCGCGAAGACTGGACGGAAGCCCGCGACGCGTTCCAGAAAAGTGCCGGCGGGTGGGAACAGATCCACCCGATACACGGCTGGCCCAAGGACCGCGACGCTCCACTGGCCCACGCCCGCGCCGAAGCCGCCCGCTGCGCCGCGGCGTTGGCCGTGCTGCGGTAAAGGCCCGCTCTCTCGGACCCCACTCGGTATTTTCCGAAACCGTATTTTCCCATGATGGGTTTTTCTCGAATCTTACGCTGGTCCGAGTGGGGATGGGCAGCACGCCTGTCCTACTAAAACCAACAAATCGGAGGGCGCGGGTTCACCCGGCCCGTTCGTATAAAGAGGAGAAAACGAAATGAAAACGAAGACGAATCTGAAAGCCGGGAGTCTCACGCTTCCGAAGCCGTTTCCGCCCATGCCCGGCAACCACAACGAGACGCTGGCTGCCGGACTGCCCGTGAAGACCGCCGTCAAGGGCGGGAGCATCCAGTGGAGCGGCAGCGGCGGTGCTGGGCTGCGCACGAAGACCGCGGTCAAAGCCGGCCCCATCTACCGTAGTGGCGGCATCAATCACAACGAGACACTCGCCGGGGGACTGCGCACGAAGACCGCCGTCAAGGCTGGTCCCATCTATCACGGTTCCGGTGGCGGCGCTGGGCTGCGGGTAAAGACCGCGGTCAAGGCCGGTCCTACCGCTGTCGAGTAACCTGAGAACCGCAACCAAACCAGCCGGGTGGCACGCTGGAGCCACCAGTGCGACGCCCGGCTCCCGATCGAATCTATAACGAGGCCAAAGCCGCCGGCACTGCCCGCAGAGCGGCCGCTTCAACGTCAGGTCAAAAAAACTTTCGTCTTCGCAACGGATTTCCCTTCCGCCTGCGCTTGTATAGTCGAGGGCGCATGAAAGGCGCCCTTCAACAACACTACGAAAGAGGAAACAAAATGAAAACGAAGACGAATCTGAAGGCCGGTCGTAAAGCTGGCGGAGACCCGAACTAACGCCCAAACCACAACGAGGCCCTGGCAGCCGGACTGCGCGTGAAAGACCGCCGTCAAGGCCGGGGCACTCACCCTCAACCACAACGAGACCCTGGCAGCCGGGTTGCTCCCTGCGGTCTAACCATCAACCCTCCGGATTGGATGCAGGGTGGCGCGTTGGAACCAACCAGTTCGCTGCCCGGCTCCCGATCGGAACCATAGCCCGGCCCGCACGACCGCCGGACAACCGCCTGGCGGCCCGCGGTTCCGTCGCCCTTTCACTGCCCTTCACCGTCAACTACTGGCCGCTCGGACCGCCCTTGGCGTGGGAAGTGACCGGCCTTCGGTCTAAGCCATCGACCTTTGCAACTGCCTGCAGGGCGGCGCGCCGCAACCGCCGCTTCGCCGTCCCACCCTCCAACCTTGCTGCTCCCAGCCCTCCGAATAGAGTATGATGCTTACGACATCCGCATGCCGGAAGCGCAACCGATCACCCGTTTGCTGATCGAGTGGGGCGAGGGCAGCGAAGCCGCTCTCGATCAACTGACTCCCCTGGTCTACGACGAGTTACGGAAACTGGCCCGCAACTACCTGAGCCGCGAACGGCCCGGCCACACGCTCCAGCCCACCGCCCTGGTCCACGAGGCCTACCTGCGGCTGGTCGATCAAGACCAGCGGACCTGGCAGAACCGCGCCCATTTCTTCGGGGTAGCGGCCCATCTGATGCGCCTCATTCTGGTGGATTGGGCGCGCAAGACCCGCGCCGGCAAACGCGGCGGCGGTGCTCTCCGGGTCCCCTTGGAGGACATCTCCGAGGCAACCCCCGCGCGCCCCGACGAGATGCTCGCCCTCGACGAAGCGCTGAGCGAATTGGAAGCCATGGATGCCAGGAAAGCCAAAATCATCGAGCTGCGCTACTTCGGGGGCATGACGGCGGAAGAGGTGGGGCAGAGCCTGGGAGTTTCCACCACCATCGCCGAGCGTGAGACGCGCCTCGCCCGCCTATGGCTGCGCCGCCAGATGAACGCCAGGACTACTGCATGACGCCCGGCGGCATCGAAGGAACGCGGCCCGCCGGCATGACCGCGGAGCGGTGGCAGCGCATCGAGGCGATCCTCCAGGCGGCGCTGGACTGCGACGCCTCCGCGCGAGCCGCCTTCCTGAATCAAGCCTGCGGCGACGACCAGGCCCTGCGCGAAGAAGTAGAATCGCTGCTCGCGCTCGACGCCGGGAGCGAGCAGGCCATCGCCGGCGCCGTGGAGGGCTCCGCCGCCCTGTTTCAAGCCGAGAAACTCGGCCTGGCCGAAGGCGAGCGCCTGGGGGTCTATCGCGTGGT
>Ga0209415_10012462_pt1 | contig 14158 bp, 12 predicted proteins | sample PeaSoiSIISIP2007_FD_187696 | JGI IMG/M metagenome (GOLD analysis project Ga0209415, IMG submission 187696) | Peat soil microbial communities from Weissenstadt, Germany - SII-SIP-2007 (SPAdes) (version 2) | ecosystem: Environmental > Terrestrial > Soil > Wetlands > Peat | place: Germany... | reverse complement strand
CCGCCCAATAGGCATCGATCGTCCCGACATCGCGCCAATAGGGCTCGGCGGCCGGGGTTGTGGTAACGCAGCTGTCTTCGAAGCGGTGCGCGAGCGCCAGCCCGCGGCTGACGATGCTGGGGATGACGTCCCGGCCGAAATCATGGCTCGAAGTCGGATCGTCATGATCGCGCTGCAGTTCGGCATAGAGGAAATCGGCAGAGAACGCGTAAATCCCCATGCTCGCCAAGGCGCGGTCGGGCTTGCCCGCGAGGGCCGGCGGGACCTTCGGCTTTTCGAGAAAATCGACGATGCGCAGCCCCTCGTCGACCGCCATGATGCCGAACTCGGAGGCTTGCCCCAGCGGCACCTCGACGCAGGCGACGCTGCACTCGGCGCCCTTCTCGGCCATATCGGCCAGCATGTTTGAATAGTCCATCTTGTAGATGTGGTCACCTGCCAGCACCATGAAAAACTCCGGCCGCGCCGCGCGCAGGATGTCAAAATTCTGGAAAACCGCGTCCGCCGTGCCGCGATACCAGGTCGCCTCGTCGAGCCGTTGCTGCGCCGGCAGGAGGTCAAGAAACTCGTTCATCTCCGGGCGCAGGAACGACCACCCCATCTGCAAGTGGCGCAACAGGCTGTGCGCCTTGTACTGGGTCAGGACGGCGATCCGGCGGATGTTCGAATTGAGGCAGTTCGACAGCGCAAAATCGATGATGCGAAACTTGCCGCCGAAGAATACCGCCGGTTTGGCGCGGCGGTCGGTCAGCTGATGCAGCCGGCTGCCGCGGCCGCCGGCAAGGACCAGCGCCAGCGTGCGCCGCGCCAATCGTTCCTCGATGCGAGCCGACGAGAGCATGGCTCCTCCTTTGGCGACCGCGGTGCAATCACAGGATGAAGCGCGACAGATCGGCGTTTTTGGCGAGTTCGCCGACCCGCTCGCGGACAGTGGCCGCGTCGATCGTGATCGTGGTGCCGCTCGGCCGGTCGGAGGCGGTAAAGCTGATCTCCTCCAGCAGGCGCTCTAAAATCGTGTGCAGCCGGCGCGCGCCGATGTTCTCGACCGTGGCGTTGATCTGCTCGGCCAAGAGGGCAATCTCGTCGATCGCCTCGGCCTGAAACTCCAATTCGACCCCTTCGGTCGCCAAGAGCGCGCGGTATTGCTTGATGAGGCTCGCTTCCGGCTCGACCAGGATGCGGCGCAAATCGGCGCGGTCGAGCGCCTTCAATTCGACCCTGATCGGCAGCCTGCCTTGCAGCTCGGGCAACAGATCGGAGGGTTTGGCCATATGAAACGAGCCCGAGGCGATGAACAGGATGTGGTCGGTCTTGATCGCGCCATGCTTGGTGGCGACGGTGGTGCCTTCGATCAGCGGCAGGAGATCGCGCTGCACCCCTTCGCGACTGACATCGGCGCCGCTCATGCCGCCGCCGCGCTCGCTGCGCCCGCAGATCTTGTCGATTTCGTCGAGAAAGACGATGCCGTTCTGCTCGGCCGACTGGATCGCTTCGCGGACGACGCGCTCCTGATCCAACAGCTTGTCGCTTTCTTCGGCGATCAGCACGCGGTGGCTGTCGGCGACCGTCATTCTGCGGGGCTTGGCGCGTCCGCCCAGCGCCTTCCCAAAGATGTCGCCGAAGTTGAGCATGCCCATCTGCGCCCCCGGCATTCCCGGGATCTCGAAGGTCGGCAGGCTCGCCGACGCGCTTTCCTGCACGGTAACCTCGATCTCGCGATCGTCGAGCGAGCCCTCGCGCAGCATCTTGCGGAATTTCTGGCGGGTGTCGGCGCTGGCATTGGTGCCGACGAGGGCGTCGAGGACGCGCTCCTCGGCGGCGAGCTCTGCTTTTGCCCCGACCTGCTTCCGCAAGCGCTCCCGGGTCATCGCGATCGCGATCTCGACGAGGTCGCGGGCGATCTGCTCGACATCGCGGCCGACATAGCCGACTTCGGTGAACTTGGTCGCTTCGACCTTGAGGAACGGAGCCTCGGCGAGCCGCGCGAGGCGCCGCGCGATCTCGGTCTTGCCGACGCCGGTCGGGCCGATCATCAGGATGTTTTTCGGCAAGACCTCATCGCGCAGCTCTTGGGTCAGCTGCTGGCGCCGCCAGCGGTTCCTGAGCGCGATCGCGACCGCCCGCTTGGCGTCATCCTGGCCGACGATGAAGCGGTCGAGTTCGGAGACGATCTCGCGCGGGCTGAATGAGGTCGCCGGCGGTTCGGACGGGGAGGTTTTCATTCAGGCCGGGAGCTTTTCCAGGGTGACCTTGTCGTTGGTATAGACGCAGATTTGCGCCGCGATCGCCATCGCCCGCCGGGCGATCGCCTCGGCATCGAGCCCGTCGACGCCGATCAGCGCACGCGCCGCAGCGAGCGCATACCCGCCGCCCGAGCCGATGCCGATGATCCCGTCCTCCGGCTCGAGCACGTCGCCGTTGCCAGAGAGGATCAGCGACACCTCCTGGTCGGCGACTGCCATCATCGCTTCCAGCCGGCGCAGATAGCGGTCGGTGCGCCAATCCTTGGCGAGCTCGACGCAGGCCCGGGTGAGCTGCCCGGAATATTGCTCGAGCTTGGCTTCGAGCCGCTCGAAGAGGGTGATCGCGTCGGCCGTCGACCCGGCAAACCCGGCGATGACGCCGCCGCCGGCGAGCCGGCGCACCTTGCGCGCATTTGATTTGACGATTGTCTCGCCCATCGACACCTGGCCGTCGCCGACGACGACAACCACGCCCGCCTTGCGCAGCGCCAGGATCGTCGTGCCGTGCCATGCCGAGGCGTCGGAGGGTTGCGTCATGCGCTCCCATGTAAGGAGAACACGGCCGCCAGGCAAGCCAGCTCGCGCGCCACTTACCAAACCCGCACGCTGCGCGAGCGTGCCTTCTTCGTCCGCGCCCATCGGGCGCGATTAGGCGGCGATGTCGGCAGCGACGACCGCAGCGAGCTACCGTTCGGTGGGCTGGACGAGGCGAACCGTGATCGCGATCATGCCTCAAAAACGCAGCCAAGATTATCGCGAGTTGAGGAGTTGAAGCACGGGCCGCTGGACCGCGCCTCCGGGCAAGCCTAGCCTCTGCGGCATGTCCTAATTGCCGGGAGGCGCAGATGACTCAAGCGGCCCGCTTTCGCGAATTGTTGCGGCGCGACGGGATGGTAGTGGCGCCCGGCGCCTATGATTGCATCACCGCGCGGCTGATCGAGCGTGCCGGGTTCGATGCCGTCTACATGACCGGCGCCGGCACCGCGGCGACGCTCGGCTATCCCGATTTCGGCCTCGTCACGATGTCGGAGATGGTGGGGAATGCCGGGCGCATCGCCGCCGCGGTCGGGCTGCCGGTCATTGCCGACGCCGATACCGGCTACGGCAACGAACTCAATGTCGTGCGCACGGTGCGCGAATACGAAACCGCCGGAGTCGCCGGGATCCATATCGAGGACCAGGGTTTCCCGAAGAAATGTGGCCACCTCGACGACAAGGAAATCGTCCAGCGGGAGGATTGGCTCGCCAAGATCCGCGCCGCCGCGGCCTCGCGCCGCAACCCCGATTTCCTGGTGATCGCGCGCACCGATTCGCGCGCCGTTGCCGGGTTCGACGAGGCGGTGGCGCGGGCGAACGCTGCGATCTCGGCCGGCGCCGACATGGCGTTCCTCGAGGCGCCGCAGACGCTTGAGGAGGTCGCCGCGGTGCCGCGCCTGGTCCACGGCCCCTGTCTCCTCAACGTCGTGCGCGGCGGCAAGACCCCCGATCTCGACCTCGGCGAGGCGGAGCGCATGGGCTACAAGCTGGCGATCCTGCCGGGCCTGCTGATCAAGAACGTCGTCGGCATCTGCGAACAGATGCTGGTCGAGTTGGCCGCGACGAGGCGCCACCCGGCGCCGGTCAAGGAAATGACCGTGCGCGAGGTCTTTCAGCTGTCGGGCGCCGACGAATGGGATGCGCTACGCACGCGGTTCAGGGGCTAGATGGACTGATCGCGGCGCGCCTTGGCGCGGCTTAGCTCAATGCCGGAAACACATGCTCGCCGTCGGGGCCGAGGGGTAGCGCCGCGACGCTCGCCGCCTCGTTCGGGAAGAGCGGGCCATAAAGGTGCGGGAACAGCGCGCCATCGCGTGACTTCTCCCAACGCAGGCGCGCGCCCAGACGCGCCGCCTCGACCATGACGAGGACGAGCCCCTCCTGCCCGGCGCGATGGCGCCGCGCGCTCTCGGCGATCTGATCAGCCGTCGAGAAGTGGAGGAAGCCGTCGCGGCGATCGTCGTCCGTGCCGAGGTATTGGCCCGCCGCGACCGCCTCTTCCCATGCCGCGGCGGGGCACATGTGGTAGATCATTGCGGTCATGCGACAAGGATACCGCAACCGGTGCGGCGCGCGAAGCCGCCTGCTTCGACCTGTCATTCGGGTGCAAGCGGGAATCCAGAGCCGCGGGAACGCGTCGCTCGCCCTGGACCCCCGCCTTCGCGGGGGTGACAGATCGGGAACCCGGTGCAGGAGGTAATCCCCTCCGCCAGCTCGCCCGATCGCGTTCTGGTGCCGCGCGCTCCGGCGCTGGTTGCCGGGTTCCGCGAGATCCTGTGGCTGTCGCCCGAGGGCGAGATCGAGGCATTGTCGCCGCCCGAGGCGCGCGCCCGGCTGGAGGGCGAGACGGCGATGGTGTGCCATGCCCGTGCGGTGGCGCGGCGCCTCGACATCGCAGGGTTCGGTGGGCTCGACCTCCTCGAGCTGTTCGCCTTTGTCAGGCCGGCACAATTCTGCGTGCCGACACCGCGTGGCCTGGCCGCCGCGCTCGGGCTCGCGCCGCCTGGCACGATGGCCGAGGCCTGCGTCGCGCTCGCCACCGCCGCGCGCGCCTTGCTGCAGCAGCTTCAGGGCGAAACCGAGCCCGACATCCGTGTCATCGCCGAGGCCGCCACCAATGCGGGCTGGGCCTGGGGGCCGGCGGTGCTGGCCGCCCTCCCGCCGGGCGAACCCGGGGCGATGCGCCGCGCGGCCGGCCTGCGCGTTTGGCAGAGCCTCGGCGAGTGGCAGGAGCGTCCGCCCCCGCCGCCACCCGGCAATGCGCCGGTCTCGGCCACGGATGCGCGAGGACGGCTCGCCGCGCTCCTCGGGGAGGGCGCCGAAGCGCGGCCGCAGCAGGCTGATTACGCCGAAGCGGTTGCAGCCGCGTTCGCGCCGCGCGAGCGGCCGGACACGCCACAGGCGGTCCTGGCCGAAGCCGGCACCGGGGTCGGCAAGACGCTCGGCTACATCGCACCGGCGAGCCTGTGGGCCGAGAAGAACCAGGGTGCGGTGTGGATCTCGACCTTTACCCGCAATTTGCAAAGCCAGATCGCCGGCGAATTGGACCGGCTCTACCCCGATCCGGTGCAAAAGCGCCGCCGCGTCGTCATCCGAAAGGGCCGCGAGAATTTCCTTTGCCTGTTGAACTACGAGGATGCGGTACGCGCGGCGACGGCGCGGGGGGCACAGACCGTCGCGCCGCTGGCGCTGATCGCCCGCTGGATCGGCAACACCGCCGCGGGGGATCTGGTCGGCGGCGATTTTCCTGGCTGGCTCGCCGAATTAATCGGGCGCGGCCGGGTCAATGCGCTGGTTGACCGGCGCGGCGAATGCATCCATTCGGCCTGCCCGCATTTCCGCCGCTGCTTTGTCGAAAAAAACGTGCGCGCGGCGCGCCACGCCCGCATCGTCGTCGCCAACCATGCGCTGGTGATGGCGCAGGCGGCGTTGGGCGGGCTCGACGATGCGAGCGTCCCGACCCGCTATGTCTTCGACGAGGGCCATCATCTGCTCGATGCCGCCGATTCGGCGTTCTCGGTGCGCCTCTCCGGTCAGGAAGGGCGCGAACTGCGGCGCTGGATCCTCGGCGCCGAAGCCGGAAGGTCGCGCGCCCGGGGCTTGCAGCGCCGCGTCGGCGACCTCGTCGAGAGCGACGACGAAGCCGGCCCGGCATTGATCGAGGCGCTGGTCGCCGCCCGCATTCTGCCGGCCGATAGCTGGCATCAGCGCGTCGCCGAGGGGCGCGGCCTGCCGGGCTTCGAGGGTTTTCTCGCGCTGGTACGCCGCCAAGTGCTGGCACGCGCCGCCAATGGCGACCAGGGCTACGGGATCGAGGCCGAGGCGCGCCCGCCGATCGACGGGCTCGTCGATTCCGCCGGGCGGCTCGCCGCCGGGCTCGATCGGCTCGCCGTGGCGCTGCGCCGCCTCTCGGCCTGTCTGCGCCATCAGCTCGAAGATCCCGAGAACCCGCCCGAACCGAGCCTGCGCCAGCGTCTCGATGCGACGATCCGCGGGCTCGACCGCCGCGCCGACATGCAGCTCGCCGCCTGGAGCGCGCTGCTGCGCGATCTCGGCGAGGAGCCCCACCCGGAAACCGTCGAATGGCTCGCGCTCGACCGCGCCGACGGCGCCGAAACCGATGTCGCGGTCAACCGCAACTGGGTCGATCCGGGCATCCCCTTTGCCGAGGCCGTCGCCCGGCCGGCGCATGGCATCGTCGTGACCTCGGCGACCTTGACCGACGGCGAGGCGGATCCGGCCGATTCGGGAATTGCTTGGAGCGCTGCCGAAGCTGCAACCGGGCTGCGCCACCTGGAGGAGCGCCCGGCCGCCGCCCGCATCGCGTCGCCCTTCGACTACAAGGCGCAGACCCGCGTCTTCATCGTCACCGACATCCCGCGCGACGATATCGGCCAGGTCGCCGCCGGCTTCGCGGCGCTGATGAGCGCCGCCAAGGGCGGCGCGCTCGGCCTCTTCACGGCGATCGCGCGGCTGCGCGCGGTGCATGAGCGGATCGCCCCGGCGTTGGAAGCGCAAGGGCTCTTGCTGCTCGCCCAGCATGTCGACGCGATGTCGACCGGGACCCTCGTCGACATCTTCCGCGCCGAGGAGGATTCCTGCCTCCTCGGGAGCGATGCGGTGCGCGATGGGGTCGATGTGCCGGGGCGCTCGCTGCGCCTTATCGTGTTCGACCGGGTGCCGTGGCCGCGCCCCGACATCCTGCATCGCGCACGGAAGCCGGTGTTCGGCGGCGCGCAGTTCGACGACCGCATCGCTCGCCTCAGGCTGCGCCAGGCTTACGGGCGTCTGGTGCGCCGCGCCGACGACCGCGGCGTCTTCGCGATCCTCGACCGCGCCCTGCCGTCGCGGCTGCTGGCGGCCTTCCCCGAGGGCGTGCCGGTACTGCGGGTGCCGCTGGTCGAGGCGGCCGAAGCGACCGCGCGCTTTCTCGCGGAGGCGCCTTGACAGACCCGGCGGGGTTTGGTTTGTGCGCCGCAGCATGCGAGAGACGGGCCTGCGCGAGAAAGGAAGGGCGATGCTCGACCCCCACGGCGCCTTGATTTACACGATGGTGATCGTCTCGGCGGCAGAGAGCTACCTGCCCGACAGCGAATTGCGGGTGATCGGCGACATCATCGGGCAGCTGCCGGTGTTTCGCGGCTTTGACCGGCAGACGTTGCCGCAGTTGCTCAATGACTGCGCCGAGTCGCTCGGTCGGGAGAACGGGCTCGAAGAGACATTGAAGGCGATCAAGAAGGCATTGCCCGCCAATCTGCGCGAAACCGCCTATGCGATTGCCTGCGACCTCGTTGCCGCCGATGGCGAGGCCAGCCAGGAAGAATTGCGCCTCCTCGAATTGATCCGCCACCGCCTCGCTATCGACCGGCTGATCGCCGCCGGCATTGAGCGCGGCGCCAGGGCCCGGTTTCAGCGGGTTTAGCATCGGGCTATTTTCGCCTGCGGACTGAATGTGCAACGAGCGCCGCGCCCCGAACCCTCGCCCGCACCGCGGGAGAGGGTGGTCGCGGGCGACAGCCCGCGGCCGGGTGAGGGTATTGGGTGCGAGCGATGCCAAACCAGACCGCGAGACGCTTGAGGCGAGACTTAAGGATGCCGAGCTCCGCCTCTGGTCGCTACTGCGCGACCGACGTCTGGCGGGCTGTCGTTTTCGCCGGCAGCATCCGATCGGTGATTTCATCGTAGACTTCGCCTGCACAAAGCATCAGCTCATCGTTGAAGCTGACCGCGGTCAGCATGCCGACTGCAAAGCAGACGAGCGGCGGACAAAGGTCCTCGAAGAAGAGGGCTGGCACGTGGTTCGGTTCTGGAACAACGATGTCCTTGCCAACACCGAAGGCGTCGTCGAAACAATTCTGCGGATTTTGCAGGATAAATAGACCCTCACCCACCGATCGCCGCGCGATCGGTCCCCCCTCTGCCGCGGTGCGGGCGAGGGTTTATTCGGATCCCGCCTCTTCGCCGCCCACTGGTGGCAGCGCCTGGCGGATCGCGTCGCGGACCTCGGGGGGTTGGCATTCGATGGCCTCGCACAGGCGGCGCATCTGGCGGCGCACGCTGTAGAGCTGGTCGAGCAGCCCGAGGACCAGCGCCATCGCCTCGTCGTCGACCGCGAATTCGCGGCGGATCTCAAGGATCAGCTCGACCCGCGCGATGTCGACCTCGTGGAACAGCCACTGCCCGCCTTCCGCATCGGGCAGGACCCAGCGGTTCTCGATCCAGCGCGTCAGCTCGATGCGGTCGACCGCGGCGAAGCGCCGGGTCAGCTCGTCAAGGCCGATCATGACGCGGCGGCCTTGTCGGCCGCACCGGGGTCAGCCCCGGCGCCCATCGCGCGGCGCGGATCGGTCGGGTGCTTTTCGGCCCAGCCTTTGACGAATTCGGCCAGTTCCGCGTCGCCGCTGGCGCCGATCATCACCTTGAGCGTGACGTACTGGTCGCCAATGGTCTCGTGGCCGCGGCGCTTCTTGTGAATCCCTTTGCCGCGCAGCCGCAGCCGCGTGCCGCTGTCGGAACCCTGGGGGATCGTCATCGTCACCGGCCCAGTCGCGGTCGGCACCGGCACCCGCGCGCCGAGCACCGCTTCGGCGAGGCTGACCGGCAGCTCGACATGGATATCGTCGCCCTCGCGCCGGAAGAACGGATGCGGCGCGATATGCACCTCGATCAGCGCATCGCCCGGCGGGCCGCCGCCGAAGCCGGCGCCGCCCTTGCCCTTCAAGCGCAGCACCTGCGCTTCCTCGATGCCCGGCGGGATCGTCACGTCGAGCCATTCCCCGGGCGACAGCGCGAGGCGCTGCTTGCCGCCGGTCGCCGCCAGCGGAAAATCGACTGTCAGCGTGAACTGGCGGTCGGGACCGGGCATCTTGAACCCCTCGCCCGTCCTGCCGCCACGGCCCCCGCTGCGTCCGAACATCGCGAACAGATCATCGAGATCGCCGACGTCCATCTCCCCTTGCGGCTGGTATTTCCAGCCTTGCGCGCCCTCGGCATGCGGACGGTAGGAGTAGCGCGGCCGCTCGGCGCCGCTCTCGTCGATCTCGCCGCGGTCATAGCGCGCCCGCTTCTCAGGATCCGACAGGATGTCGTTGGCCGCCGTTACCGCCTTGAAGCGCGCCTCGGCGGCGGGCTTGCCCGGGTTGAGGTCGGGATGGAACTCCTTGGCGAGCTTGCGGTAGGCCTTGCGGATTTCCTCGGCGCTGGCGTCTGGTTTTACGCCGAGCACCTCGTACGGGGTTTGCGCCATCGCGAGTTGGCTCGACGGTCAGCGCTGCAGAGCGCGTTGCCGCGGCGCAGACGGGCCGGCCGGGTCGACATGCACCGCGACCTTGCGTTCAGCCCCTTTGCGATCGACGGTCAGCTCGACGTCGTCGCCGATGCGGGTGAGGCCGATCATGTTGCGCAGCTGGGTCCCGCTTTTAACCGCAACGCCATTGACGGCGACGACAAGATCGCCGCTGTGGAGACCGGCCCGCTCGGCCGGCGAGCCGGAATCGACACGGGCGATCACCGCGCCGGTGGTATGCGCGGTATTCATCGCCTGCGCCAGATCCGGGGTCAAATCCTGGATCGCAACGCCAATGCGGCCGCGCTTTACCTCGCCATAGCGCAGAAGCTGGTCCATGACGCGGCGCGCCATGTTGATCGGCACGGCAAAGCCGATCCCGATATTGCCGCCACCCGGCGCCAGGATCGCGGTGTTGATGCCGACGCATTCGCCCTGCAGGTTGACCAGCGGGCCGCCCGAATTGCCCGGGTTGATCGACGCGTCGGTCTGGATGAAGTCCTCATACCCCTCAATGCCGAGCCCGCTGCGGCCGAGTGCGCTGACAATGCCCGAGGTCACGGTCTGGCCGAGACCGAACGGGTTGCCGATGGCCAAGACGAAGTCGCCGACCTGGAGGCGGTCGGAATCGCCCATCGGCACCGCGACGAGATCGCTGGCCGGGATCTGTAGGACGGCTATGTCGGTATCCTTGTCGGTGCCGATCAGCTTTGCGGTGAAGCGCCGGTTGTCCTTGGTGGTGACGTCGATCCGGGTGGCGTTGTCGGCGACGTGGCCGTTGGTCAGAACATAGCCGCGCGCGGCATCAACGATGACGCCGGAGCCGGTCGCCTGGGTTTCGCGCTCCTCGGGAAGCTGGTTTTGCGGCAGGTTGAAAAAGCGCCGGAAAAACGGGTCCTGGAGCAGCGGGTTCTGTTCCCTGACCCGGCCGCGCACAGCGATGTTGACGACGCCGGGGGTGATCCGGGCGAGCATCGGCGCCAGGCTCGGCACCACAGCGCCGCCGACCTCCGGGATCGGCGCCGCGGCCAGAGCCGATTGCGGCGGCGATGCGACGGCGGCGACGGCGCCCATCGCCAAGAGCGCTGACAACATCCTGATCATCGTCGGTGGAACCCTGCGGGTAATGCCTGCGCCGCCAGCAAAACGACGCCGGAAAGGAACGGTTTCGCCACGGCAATAATTTAAACCGCGACGCGGAGCCTTCAAGGAGCGCACGCCGATCGGCGCCGCGCCGGACCTCCGCCGCGGCCCGGCAGCACTACTCACCATCGGCTGCTAACCGGCTGTTTTCCCAGATGCTTTGCTATTGCCCCGGAGCGATCCTGTCGGCATGCTTGTTTCCCAGCGGAAAGGCACAATCACGAGGCGCAACCATGACCCTCTTCGAGCTGCAGAGCAGGGGGTACCGACTCACCACCGCAGAGATCATCTATCGGCTGCCCGACCATCCGGCGCTACTGCAGAGCTTCATCTGGCAGAAATTCGATCTCGCCCCGGAATTTCCCGAGTTGCGCAAGTTTCTCGAATTCTGGAAAGAGAACATCGAGGGCCAGCTGCACTCGGTCAACGTGAAGCAAAGCAGCCGCACCCTCCCCAACCGCTTCCGCCACGTCAAGCATTCCCTGACCTTGCATTAGCCGGGGCTCCGCGCCGCGGGCCATTGGGGTGTTGAGCCCGCCAGCGTCACGCAATCTGTCATCGCGCCGCAGAACAGTCATTTGCTCGGCTGACAGCACAAACAGCGACCGAGGAATGGCGTGTCCCTTTCGACGGCAGCCACCCAAGCTTCTCCCGGCGCCGCCGCGGTGACCGCCCCCAGCCTGCGGCCAGTCGCGATTTGGCTCCTGCTCTGCTGCTTGATGATCTTTGTCATGGTGGTGGTTGGCGGGATCACCCGGTTGACCCTGTCGGGCCTGTCGATCACCGAGTGGGAGCCGGTCACCGGCATTCTGCCGCCGCTCTCGCCCGCCGCCTGGGCCGCCGAATTCGCCAAATACCAGCACATCCCGCAATACCGGCTGATCAACTACGGGATGAGCCTCGACCAGTTCAAGACCATCTACCTCTGGGAATATACGCACCGCCTGTGGGGGCGGCTGATCGGCTTTGCCTATGCCCTGCCGTTGCTTTATTTCGCGCTGCGGCGGCTGCTGCCGCGCGCCTTGCTGACGCCGCTCGCCGGCATTCTGCTGCTCGGCTTCCTGCAGGGCGCGCTCGGCTGGTACATGGTTGAGAGCGGCCTTGCCGAGCGAGTCGAGGTCAGCCAATACCGGCTTGTCGCCCACCTCGCCCTGGCGCTTCTGATCTATGGGGCGACGCTGTGGGTGGCGCTCGACATCCTGGCGCCAAGCTCCCACCCAAACCCTCCCCCGCAAGCGGGAGAGGGAGAGACCCGGGTGGGCCCCGGTTGGCGGCGCGCCTCCGAAGCGCTCCTTGCCTTGGTCGCGCTGACGATCCTGGCCGGCGGCTTTGTCGCCGGGCTCCATGCCGGCCTCACCTACAACACCTTTCCGCTGATGGACGGGAGCTTTGTTCCGACCGGTTATGCGCAGCTCCAGCCGTTCCCGCGCAACTGGTTCGAAAATATCGCGGCGGTGCAGTTCGACCACCGCCTCCTGGCGATGACGACCGTGGCGTCCGTGGTGCTGTTGTGGGTGGTCGGCAAACGCACCGTGCTGCCGCGCCCGGCGCGTCTCGCGTTGCACGCGTTGCTGGCGGCCGCAGGGCTGCAATTCGCTCTCGGGGTCGCGACGCTACTGCTGGTCGTGCCGATCCCGTTCGCCGCAGCACACCAGGCCGGCGCAGTGTTGCTGCTGACTGCGGCGATCGTCTTCCGTCATGCGCTCCAAATCACGCGCGCAGCATGAAATTGGGAAGATGAGACCCGCTGCAATCGTCGCTGCTTTCTTGTGTCTGGCGACGACGGTTGGACCCGCTCTGTCGCAGAATAGGTCGGTCTCAACTCAGGGGCATTGGCACGCCGGTTTCGCTCGTTCGACCGACCCTTGGGGCGCGCCCCCGAAGAGCGTGACGCTCGACGTAATGGTCGATGACGAAACGAGGTACGAGGCAACCGAGACGATCGTTGGACAGGACGGCACGAGGCATCGAGAAACTATGAAAGCGAGGTACGACGGAAGACCCTATCCCGTCGAGGGTTCACCGCACCAGGTAACGATGTCCCTGCGTCGCCTACGGAGCGGGATGCGGGAGATTAAGTTGTCGGCGGTGGGAGGCTTCCGCGCGCTGATCCTCTGCGGACTATCGGCCGACCACAGCACAATGATCTGCGATGAAACGGACGCCGCAGCGGATGGCGGAAGCAGATCGGCGAGAACCGTGTACGTGCGTGATTAGCCCGGATAGGCCGACCGATTGGACCGCGCCCAGCCCGCGGCCATATAATCGCGCTAGGCGACAGCACGCGCGCTGTCGAGCCGGAGGTCACGATGGCGAGCAAAGAGAGGCCCGATGTCGACCGGTGGACTGCGCTGGCCGCGAAGGAGCTGAAGGGCAAGCCGCCCTCAGGCCTCGACTGGCAGACCCCCGAGGGGATCACAGTCAAGCCGCTCTACACCGAGGCCGATCTTGAAGCGATCGAGGCCGCCGGCTTTCCGTGGCGCGACGCGCTGCCGGGCGTGCCGCCCTATCTGCGCGGCCCGCGCGCGACGATGTACGCCAACCGGCCATGGACGATCCGGCAATATTCCGGGTTCTCGACCGCCGAGGAATCGAACCGCTTCTACCGCGACAATCTCAGGGCCGGACAGATGGGGCTGTCGATCGCCTTCGATCTGGCGACCCACCGCGGCTATGACAGCGACCACCCGCGGGTCACCGGCGATGTCGGCAAGGCGGGGGTCGCGATCGACAGCGTCGAGGACATGAAGATCCTCTTCGACGGCATCCCCCTGGAGCGCATGAGCGTGTCGATGACGATGAACGGCGCGGTGTTGCCGGTGCTCGCCGGGTTCATCGTCGCCGCCGAGGAACAGGGCGTGCCGCAAGAGAAGCTGCAGGGCACGATCCAGAACGACATCCTGAAGGAGTTCATGGTCCGCAACACCTACATCTACCCGCCCGGGCCATCGATGCGGATCGTCGCCGACATCATCGAATACACCGCCCATCACATGCCGAAGTTCAACTCGATCTCGATCTCCGGCTACCACATGGAGGAGGCCGGCGCGAATTCGGTCCAGGAATTGGCGTTCACCCTCGCCGACGGGCTCGAATACGTCCGCGCGGCGTTGTCGCGCGGCCTCAAGATCGACGAGTTCGCCCCGCGCCTGTCGTTCTTCTTTGGGATCGGCACGAATTTCTTCATGGAGATCGCCAAGCTGCGGACGGCGCGGCTCCTCTGGGCGCGCCTGATGGAGCAATTCTCCCCGAAAGACCCGGCGAGCCTGGCGCTGCGCATGCATTGCCAGACCTCCGGCGTCAGCCTCACCGAGCAGGACCCGCACAACAACATTATCCGCACGACAATCGAGGCGCTGGCCGCGGTGCTCGGCGGGACTCAGTCGCTGCACACCAATTCGTTCGACGAGGCGCTCGGGCTGCCGACGCCCGGCTCGGCCCGGGTCGCCCG
>Ga0209415_10012461_pt1 | contig 14158 bp, 11 predicted proteins | sample PeaSoiSIISIP2007_FD_187696 | JGI IMG/M metagenome (GOLD analysis project Ga0209415, IMG submission 187696) | Peat soil microbial communities from Weissenstadt, Germany - SII-SIP-2007 (SPAdes) (version 2) | ecosystem: Environmental > Terrestrial > Soil > Wetlands > Peat | place: Germany... | reverse complement strand
GCCTCAGCGTCTCAGCGATCTGCAACAGGTTTCCGGCCTTGTCGTTCCAGTTCACTGCTTTCACGACCAGGTGCTCGTCCCTGAGCACCATCCGTGGATCTTGCAGCACTTTCTCGATGTCTTCCGGATTGTTCTTGCTGCACAGGCATATTAACACGCCTGTTTGAGCCAGCTGCACCACCATGGACTGGATCTCGGAGAACATTTCGATACCATCCGGCCCGTCCTCGCCCAGCACCCCTCTCCAGAGCGTGTTGTCGCAATCCAGGGCAAGCACTTTTTTATATTGGCCATACCTCATGCCGATCAGCGGATATATGAATTCGCAATAAGCGCGCAGGAAGGCGAACTGGTACAGGGCCCGGGAGCTCACGAAGAACCGGAAATCGATGCAAGCATGGGCCGAGCAGCGCGCAAATATCTTCTGCAGATCGACCAGGCGGAACGACTTCGGCGCGTGCTCGCGGATGAATTCATTGACCTCGCTGCAAATCCTGTCGAGGGCCGTGTCCCGCTGGCTGCCGAGCGTAAATGGTATGGCCGTCAGCAGATTCAGTATCACCAGCTTGGAGTCGGCCAGCGCACTGAACGTAAAGGTCAATTCTCTCTTTGCCTTGTCGATCAGTCGGTCGATTCCGCTCTCGTCTATGCTATGCAGCTGAAAGGGCAGATTATCGATGATGCCTGCGAGCTCGTAGAAGATGACGACGCCGTCGCAGTCCCGGTACCTGCCGCTGTCCTGAGCAACGTTGTCGTAGTCTCCAATGGTCACTAGCGCGCCGATGTTGCGGCTACGCAAGGAGAACTCCAGGACCTCCTTGATGGCCGTGATGGTAATGTTCGCGAGCACGGCTAAGTTCAGCGTCGGCCCCGCGTGTGGGGCTAGCTCAGCATTTCGGCGCAACAGCTCGCCGAATTTGATCGGCTCGTACATGGGCTCCGACAACCGCCGCTAGATCATCACCTGTCCGCCATTGACCCGCAGGGTTTCACCAGTAATATAGTCGCCGTCGTCGGACGAGAGGAACAATACGGCGGCAGCCACGTCGTCCGGCGTGGCAAGTCTGCGTCGGGGTGCCTTGGCTTCTATCATCAGACGGGTCTTCTGCGGCACATTCGCAATCAATTCTGTATCGATCATTCCTGGCGCCACCAGATTCGCGCGAATTCCAAGCGGCGCTAGCTCCAGCGCCAGCGTCCTGACAAGACCGTTGAGAGCCGACTTGGCGGCCACATAGGGCGACCATCCAGATACCGGCACATCGGCCGCCTGGGAGCTTATGAATGCAAAACCAGGTGCCTGGCGCTGACTCATCAGGGGCGACAGGTATTTTGCCAGGAGAAAAGATGATTTCACGTTCGCCGCGAGATGCTCCTCGAAATCCGCCCACTCCAGATCAGCCAAAGGCACGGACGCTATCGGCGCCGTTGCCGTATTGACCACGTAGTCAAGGCCTTCGCAGAAACGTCTGCAGCCATCGCGCAGCGCGATTACCTGCGCTTCTTCGGTCACGTCCGCCTGAATGCAGCTCAGGCACCGCCCCGGGCCGCTCAACTCGCCCAAGAGTGGCTGCAGCCGCGCGTAATCCGAGCGATACACCAGAATCAGGTCGTAGCCACGTGCGGAAAATCTCCTGGCCACCGCGGCCCCCACCCCGCCGGAGGCCCCCACCACCATCGCGACTCGCGCCGTTCCCGAGACTCCGGGCGGCGCCGTATTTGCGGGCGCTCGCGGCTCGACCAGCTTCACTCTGGCGGTGCCGCTCGTGACCTTCTGTTTGTGCTGATTGAATATCTCCGTCGTCAGGACGATTACCGAGTCACGCGCGAGCTTGTCGGTTACCGTCGCTACGACCTTGATCTCATCTCCCAGGCGCACCGGAGCAATGAATTCCAGCGTCTGAGAAAACCACAGTGCCCCATCGCCCGGCAGCTTCGTCCCAACCACCGTGGAGATAAACGCCGCCCCCAACATGCCGTGCACCACCCTATTCTTGAAGGGTGTGCGGCTGGCGTACTCGCTGTCAACGTGCAGCCGGTTGTCGTCCCCTGTGAGCTCGACAAATCTCTGCAGATCACGCTCCGTGATGACATGCAGCACCTCCGCGCGGTCGCCCACGGATATCTCGTCAAACTTTGCCATTGTCGTCATCCGCCCCCTGTGTCAGTGCGGCCATCTTCTTTCGATTCGCTATTACTCTCGCCGGGTTGCCGACCACGATCGAGAAGGGGGGCACCGCCGACGACACGACGGAACCTGCGGCAACGACCGATCCCTCGCCGATGAAGGCTCCCGTCAAGACGATGCTCTTGGCGCCCAACCAGACATTGTTCTCGATGACGATGCTATACAGCTTCCCCTGATACTCGATGCGCTTCGACTCGTGCCCTTGGCGCACGATCGGCAGCGTCAGATCCTCGAAGCGGTGGTTCGCTGATCTCAGGTAGATCCCATTTGCCATAGCGACATCATTGCCGATGTAGACCGGGTCGCTGTCCGCTATCTCCAGTACGGCGAAATCCTGCAGCACGAACCTCTCACCCAGGCTCAGCAATTCGCAGCCACTGATTCTGGCCGCGTAGCCGACATGCGCCAGCGTGGAATTCCGCAGCCTGCGTCCCCAATAGCGCCGACGAACCAGCCCGCCTAAATGGCTGCGCGGAAGATGCATGACACCGCATTGCACCAGTGCCTGCAGTTCGAGGCAAACTGCACTAGTCAGTCTTCGCATGCGCTCTGCGCACTTCATCGATCAACTGCAGCAGTCCCTGTCCCAGATCCACGTGCAATGGCGGCGTATACTTGCGCCCGAGTTTTGGCTGATAGGCATACGGTGTACGCACGTAGTGCCCCGCATATTGCTCGTCCCGAAACCTCACCTCGTCCGGGATGCCCATGATCTCACCGAGCATCTTCAGCAGATCGAATACCCGCATGGGCTGGTGACCAGTCAGTACCACGCTCTCATTGCGAAACTCGTCGCCCAGAGCCACCACGCTCGCACGTGCCGCGTCGTCGACATGGATGTACTCACGAATCGATTCCGGATTGCCCGCGTAGCTGATGGATCTCCGTTCCAGTGCATCGCGCACGATCCGATATAGACCGTTGGTCGCGTCTGACCGAGGCCCGTACAGGGACCCGTAGCGCAAGATGGTAAAATCCAGGCCGAAGGCGCGTTGGTATTCCTCTACGTAATGCTCGGCGGCCTGCTTGCTGCAGCGGTAGAAGCCGCCCTCGCGACTATTCACATAGACGGTGCTGGCGTAGACGAACCGCGCCACTCGGTTGTTGCGGCTCGCTTCGAGCGCATTGACCGCACCTTGGACATTTATCTGGGCGGTCTCGACCGGTTTCTTGAGCGCATCGTTCAGATCCGCGATGGCGGCAAAGTTGTACACCACCACGGCTCCAGCGACTGCCCGGTTGAGCGATTGCATGTCGAGCAGATCGCCCACGATCATCTTCTGGTCGGGTCCGAGCCAACGCGAAGCCACCCGGTCGTAGATATGGACCTCATACCCGGCTCCGGTCAACTGATCGGCCACGTGCGACCCCAGGAAGCCGGAGCCGCCGATTACGCAGACCTTCTTCATGTCGGCGATTCTACGGCCGTCGCTCCTGCACGGCGTATTCATCTGGCGGCACCGGCGATTTCAGCGGTTTACCCTGCACGAATCGCACGACTTCCTCGGTAGCCTCTATTTCCATTCGCTCGCGACAATCGACCGACATGGAACCCATATGCGCCGTGAGCAGGCAGCGCTCAATGCCTAGCAGTTGGCCGCTGTAGGGCTCGTGCTCGAAGACATCGATCGCTGCCCCACCCAGATGCCCCGACTGCAGCGTTTCTGCCAGATCCTTTTCATTGATGATCCCGCCGCGCGAGGTATTGACCAGGAGCGCATCCGCTTTCATCTGCAGCAATTGCTCCCGACGGATCATGTTCTTGGTCTGAACCGTCATCGGCACGTGCAGACTGATGACATCCGCGTTGCGGTAGATTGTCTCCTTGTCCACCCATTCCAGCTTCAGTTCCGGCACCAGCTTGGTGTTGGGGCTGATATCGTTGGCCAGAACGCGGGGCGTGCCAAATGCCGAGATGCGTCGCAGCACCCGCGCACCGACCCGGCCGGTTCCTATGATGCCCACGGTCACCTCGGCGATCCGCCGCCCAAGATAGCGATTCCACTTGCCGGCGTGCATTTGCAGGTTGGCAACGTGAATCGATCGCAATAGCGACAATATGAGACCCATGGTGAGTTCAGCCACCGCGGGCGCCGGAGCGTCCGGGGTATAGGACACTTTGATGCCGCGTCGCTGCGCCGATAGCAGGTCCACGCTATCCAGACCGATGCCCACACGTGAAATGAATTTCAGCCGACCGGCTCGCTGCATGACCCGATCGGTGATCGGCTCGGTACCGGCAATGAGCACGTCGACATCACCAACCATCTCGCCCAACTCCTCCTCCTTCAGCCTGCGCCCGAGAGGATTGATTGAGCATTCGATGCCCGCTGCCTGCAGCAACTCCATGGGAAGGCGATTCCTGTCGGCGAATGGCACCGTGGTGACCAGGACTTTGTACATGATCGGCTGTCCTCAGCCCTACGCGGCTCGTGCTTTTAAAAGGTCCACCCAGGGGCGCAGCCAATCGTTTCGGACCGGCACGAACTGGCGCTGGAATTCCTGACGTACTGCCCGCACCGCACTGCTGTTCCACCAGACGCGCGGCGCGGCCCAAATGTCGTTGATGTGCGCCGCCGCCGCCAGAGCGTCATCGAACAGCATGCGCGCCCCCCGCATGCTCTCCAGCATCGATGCAAATTGCGGCGCAGTCTCCCAAAGCTCTGAAGGATACATCAATATCGTCGGTTGGCCCGAGGCGATCGCCTCTGCCAATGTGGTTTGCGGATAAGTGCAGACGATGATACGTGCGGCCGCGACAAAGTCGTCGTAGTCCGATGCAACATCGACTGCATCGGGGCCCAGACGGTCTATGTAACGCTGCCGCGTGTTCCAGCCGCCCTTTGGGTAGGGTCTGACACGGAAGCCCGACCTCGGGGCGGCATGCAGCTGCGAATGGAACTTGCAGACCATTTCAAAGCCGACGAGCACCATTTCGTTCATCGGAAATGCGCCGGCACAATAGACATATCTTGGTTCCTCGTGCCCCAGCACCGCGCAAAATCTGCCAGAGGTCCTGACTCGTCGTCCAACGAGCTTGTTGGGCGGAACCTGCACGTCCCTGGGATCACGCGGAATCGCCCAGCACGCTCGAGTAGAAGCGATGCCATCTTCGAATTCCATCATGTTGAACGCCATGGGCACACAACCTCCATGATCCATGATGATCAAGCGGGCGCCCTGCAGCACCGCCTCGGCGCTCCAGACCTTGAAAAGATCGTTGTGCCAATGGGCATTGGCGGTAGCGATCGTGCTCGGAGTGATGCGTATGCGGGCGGCGCGCGCCGCGAGCAGCGGATAATCCTCGACCAAGGCTCGGGGCATGTCATCCCTCAGGCGTATTCGCAAAAACGCCTGAAAGCGGTCCTTCGGCTCGAAATTCTTCAATAATAGGCGCCGCTCGCGCGAGAGCTCGGTAGCGGCCCCTGCGGGCGTCCACGCGAACTCGCGGCGATATAGACGGGGAATCTGCCTCAGCGCTAGGCTGAGCCTAGCCAGGGCGCGCGGCGAGAAGTAGGTTTCGAACAATACCACCTGCTCGCCGCCGCCGAGCAGGCCGCCGAGATGGTCTGCGAACGCCGCCGCCCTCGCGAGCAGGGAGGCCCGCGGCGGGGCACGCGACACGCTCGTACCTGCCTCAGGACGGTCGGTGGTGTAGCGCACTGCACAGCGCTCCGGATAGGCCTGCAGGATCATGGCCGCGAACAGGCGGTGGTTCCAGACATCCCCGATCGCTCTTTCGAGATGGGCGTCGTAGTCGTTCGGCGGCGGCGACCGCGCATCCTCCGACAGCACAATGGTCTGGTAGGACGAGCCGTCGGCAAACGCCAACCGCAGGCATTCCCATCGGTCGAACACTACCGCCACATAACTCGCCAACCACGGATCCAGGACCTGCCGCCAGTAGGTGGTCGGTCTCTGCACGCCATGCAATGCATTTAGATCCACCGCAAGCGCACCGACCAGGGTCGCATGAAGCTCGCAGAGCACTCGGTAGTCACGCCGCAATTTGCTCCGGTCGAACCAATGATGCGGTACCGTCTCATGCTGACGCGCACCCCATACGGCACGGCGGTCATACAGCCGACACCATTCGCCGAGGAACAGAACCGGTTCGTCAACGCCCCAGGTACATTCCAATGCCGAGGTGACCAATAGCCTGCATTGTGGGTTTCCCACGTCTTGCAACACTGCCGGGTCAGTCGGCAATCAGTTGCCAGCTCATCGGCGTTCCCCGGGCGACGTCTCTCACAACCCGCTTGCCGATCAGGATCTCCAGATACTTGGGCGGCAATCCGTATCCCGGCCGTATGCGCCGCAGATTAGCGTGCGTCAGCACTTCACCGCATCGCATATCTTCAACAATGTATAGCGATCTTCTGAAACGCAGTGAGCTGACCTCTGCCGCCGTCGGCCCATAGTGCACGCCGCCCAGCGCGAGGCGCGCACGTCCGCATTCCGCAACCAGCGAGGCGAGCTCGGGCGGTTCGAGCGAGAATGCATCATCCACGCCCCCTGCGCTCCGGTTCAAAGTCACGTGCTTCTCGATGACAGTGGCTCCCAGCCCGACGGCAGCAATTGCAGCGCCGATGCCAAGCGTGTGATCGGACAGTCCCACTTCGCATCCGAAGGCTGCGCGCAAGTGCGGAATGGTAAGCAGATGGCTGTCGAGCGGCGACGCGGGATAGCTGCTCGTACATTTGAGCAGCACCAGCTCGGTGCAGCCGGCTTCGCGGGCGGCGGCGACCGCCTCGGCGATTTCGTCCAGACGGGCGAGACCGGTCGATATTATGACCGGTTTTCCGGTACTCGCGACCTTGCGAATCAGTTGCAGGTCGGTGTTCTCGAACGAGGCTATCTTGTAGGCGGGCACGTTCAGCGTCTCGAGAAAATCGACCGCGCTCGTGTCGAACGGGCTGCTGAAACAGACCAACCCTAGCTCCGACGCACGCGCAAAGATGCGTCCGTGCCACTCCCAAGGCGTAGCGGCACCGCGATACAGGTCGTAAAGGCTGCGGCCCTTCCACAGGCTGTCCTCTTCATCTATGAAGAAGTCTCCTGCCCTCACGTCGATTGTCATCGTATCGGCCGTGTACGTTTGCAGCTTCAGCGCTTGCGCGCCGCTCTTGGCGACGGCATCGACGGTCTCGAGGGCACGCTGCAACGATCCTCCGTGATTGCCAGATAGTTCGGCGATGATGAATGGCGCGCAGTCCGCACCTATCTGGCAGCCGCCGATGCTGATGTGTGTATGTGCACTCACGGTCTTTCATCCTTTTTGAGCGAGACGATGTACCGGCCGCCCTTGTACTCCAGGAAGCACGGAAACCGCACAGGATCTGCGACACGCAGGAGGTTGAACTGCTCGGCGATGCTCTTGTATGGATCGAGTCTGCTGTCTTCGGGCACCCTCTTGCGGTAATAAGTCGGCTGAGCATCCGACTGGACACGAGGCGTAACTCTGCCGAAGTTCTCCACTGCGAAGCTCATCAACTGCAACACGGCGTCGAATAATTTAGCGTTGATTTCATCGTACAGCTCAGTGCCGTCGAGTTGCAGATCGACTTGCTTCCAGATTGCGCCGCTATCTACCTGATCCTCGGCCTCAAGCAAACTGACGGGGATGGTGGCAGCGCCTTCCAGGATCTGCCATATGTGAGGCGACCACCCCCGTCCTCGAGGTAGCGCGCTGGCATGTACCACCAATGCATGCCCGAAGCGCGCACGCGTCACCGCAGGAACAATTTCGCTGCAGGAAATCAGGAACAGCAGATCGCCCCCGTTCAGCGCCGCGACCTGGGTTACCAGACTCAAATCGTGTCGAGCACGCCGTGCTTCTAGCCAACGCTGAAGATATGGAAAGATCGGATGCGCCCTGCTGGAGCAGACGATGGATATCCTCACACCTTCTCCATCGCCACTGCGACCCGCTCTGTTCCCAACCCGTCCACCAGCTTCATGCCGCGCAGCCCTTTGGCGCGGATGTCCTGATAATTGGATATGCAGCGCGAGACCGTGTCCGCAACCAATTGCTCCGGTACGGCATCGAATATTCCCAGGTATTCCTGATAGCCGAAGTCCGCGAGCGACTTCGAAATTGCAATCTGATTATCGGCCACAGCAACGGCGATCGTGGGAAGTCCGAGACAGCACCGCTCCCAACTGGTCGCCCCGCCACCCCCGACCGCAAGATCCGCATTCGCCATCAATTCGGCTATTGCATCCGTCTGGTGCCGCACCGATGATCCCGGCAACTGGCTGGCCAACCGTTCGATTTCGCGGCCATTCGGATTCAGGCCGCCAATCAGAATGTCAATCTCGATGCCGGAAAGCTGCAGTCTTCGCAGGGCACGCAGCACCTTGGAAGTCTCATTAGTCGGATCGCTGCCTCCAAAAAATACCAGAATCCGTCGCACTGCATCGCGACGCTCGACCCGGCTTCGTGCCGCGAGGAATTCCGGACGCAGCAATGCGAATCGCGGGCCACAGAGGCTGACTGCATGGCCCGGCATCAATGCCTGATAGCGCTGCTCCATCCGCGCATACAGATTCTGATCGAGCAACAGATCGCAATCGTGCGGCCGGTTGGCCAGATCGTCGATCACGAGTATCTTCCGCGCCCACGGCCGCATCGATGATTCGTATTCGGCATCCAGGCCGTAGTGATCCACCACCAGCCAGTCCCAGGCGGTTGCGCTCAATGATCCGGTCGGCGCGGTCGTCATTCCGCTCTGCTGAATCTCGGATAGCAGATTTTCCGGCATGCCGTAGCCGGAAAAGCACACGCTCGCGCCGCTGGCGCATAGCTTACGTGCAAGCGTCAGGCAGCGCATGACATGTCCGGTACCGATTTCCGGCGATGCATCGGCGCGAAACGCCACCCTCATGACTGAGGTCACGCGAGGCGCTTGAATCCCGCATGGCACACCCCTGTCTTCAACAGACCCATCACATCGCGGCCGTCTTCGCACTCCGCGATGAGACGAAACACGGGATCGAGTGCGTCGAAGTACCCTGCGACCACCTGTGGCGTGTGCTCGGTGCAGGTGTAAACCGCTGTCCCTGCCAGGTAACCGCGGGACAGCATTTCTTGCGTTATCAAAGTCTTATAGGCCAGCGCGTTGTCGCCTGCGAACGAAAATCCCGTCAGCGCGGGCAAGCCGCTGGTCTTGATGGACAGCCCGTGCGTCGCGGCCAGCTGTCGCCACCGGGCGGTAATGTCGTTGCCAATATCGGTGATCCGGTCCCATGACTTCTCGCGTTCCATCACCTCGAGCGTCTTGAGCGCCGCGCTCGGACCTATCCTCTCGGTCCAGAATGTGCTGCTGATGAAGGTCGTCTGGGCCGCCTCCATCACAGCGCGCCGGCCGATCACGGCGGTAATTGCGTAGCCGTTTCCGAGCGCCTTGCCGAAGACCGCCAAATCCGGTTCCACCCCGTAGAGCTTATGCAATCCCCCGTAGGCTTGCCTGAAGCCAGAGGTGCATTCATCGAAGATCAATACGATCCCGCGTTCGTCAGCGAGTGTTCTGACCTTCTGCAGAAATCCGTCTGCCGGGCCGAGATTCCGCGACACTTCCATCATGATGACGCCGATATCGTGCGTGCTCAGGAGCGCTCGCAATTCATCGATGCTGTTGTAATTGAATGGAAAGATCGTGCCGCGCAGCGTTTCGGGCACTCCGTTCGGCTCAAGTCCCGGCAGCAGATGCCCCGCGAGATTCCTTTCATCGCCGAGATTGGCCGCGAGATACCAGTCGTGCCAGCCGTGATACCCGCAGATCGCGATGTTGCTCCGGCCGCTGGCAGCGCGTGAAATACGCACTGCGACCGCGTTCGCCTCGCCGCCGGTTCGGGCAAAGCGCACCATCTCGGACCATGGGTGCAGTTCGACCAGTCTCTCGGCCAGATATACCTCCTCCGGGCAGTTCAAGGTCGACATGTTGCCGCTATCGATCGTATGGCGCACGGCAGCATCAACTTCGGGCTGTCCGTAGCCGAGCGTGTTCGTGCCGATGCCCATGAGCGACATATCGATATATTCTCGCCCGTCCAAATCCCACACCTTGCAGCCCGATGCGCGGCTGAAATAGGCAGGCCACTGCTCGGGCAGAAACATCTCAGCGCGTTTGGACAGCAGCATGTTGCCGCCTGGAATGACGCGCCGCGCGCGCTTCCATAGCTTCTGTCCGGTCCCCAGATCGGCACCCTCGTTCCTCACGAGCTTCTCATTGCCGCGGAATAGTTCCGGCCTGGTACGACGGAGCTGTGCGACCTCGGTCCATTCGAAATCGCACCTTGGATGGAACCACTCGAACACATTGTTGATTACCTCGAAATCCGCAGGCTCATCTACCGTCCAGCGCTCCCCGGAAAGATCGCGGCTGTATGACATATTGATGGTGGCGAATCTGCCTGAGCTCCTGATATACGGCGTCACGTGCTCCCGGTCTTCTGCGCGCGTCGCCTCGCGCCACGCGCATTCGAGCGCAGCAAACGAAAACACTTCGACGTCCAATCCATCAGGATAGGTCGGCGGCTGTATATTTGATGCGTAATCCACTGTGCCGGCCTGGAATAGTGCTACCAGTGCATCCACCAGTTCCGGCGCTACCAGAGGACAGTCTCCCGTTATCCGAACCACTACATCCGCATGGCACGACAGTGCCGCCTGATAATAGCGGTCCAAGACATCCTCTTCGCTGCCCCGCCATACCTCGTAGCCAAGTTCTCGCACATAGGCGGCCAGCGGCTCGTTGACGGGATTTTGCGAGGTCGCGACCACGATGCGATCAATGGTCCGTGCACGGCGCAGACGCGCCAGCAGCAGGCCGATCATCGGAGTACCGCAGATCGGCCGCATGACCTTGCCTGGAAATCGAACCGAGCCCATGCGGGCTTGCACGATGGCGACGATCATCTACTGCGCAGTTTGCGGTGTAATCTTCGGTCGATAGCTGCGAGCGTGCTGCAGCTTGTCGTATGGTGTAATGAGTCGCATGCCCTCCGCAATGCGCCCAAGCGCATCGTTACCGTCCGTATCGAGCATTCGACGCACCCGGAGCAGGCCGCCGCGCGCTGCAACCCAGACGCTGTTTCGATACTTTCGGACGATCAGGCCAGACGTATACGGATGGAACTGATTGATGTCGTCCGTCTCCAGTCCCACAGCCAGTAAACGTAGTTCGTGTGCGCCAAGAAAGGTTCCGGCGCCGGGATACGGCGAATCGAAGGCATCGCAGAATCTTTGTATCTCGGCGGCATTCCACGACCAGTCTATCCAGCCGTTCTCACGCGTTATCAACCTGGGGAAATACAGCCGACGCCCGTCAAAGTCGGAGAAACTCCTAACCGGAAACTCAAGCCCCGAGCGGATGTCCGCCAGTAGCTGCCGCACGAATGCAATCAACTCGCGAGCATTGGCTTCACCATACTGCAGCGGGGTTCGTGCCTCCTGCGGAAAGCTGAACAGGTGCTCCCGCAGAACCGGTCCGCGGTCGAGGGCCTCGGTGATCTCCTGGAAGAAGACGCCGCCTTGCTTGTTGGCATTCATGATCTGCCAGGTGGAGTGCGCACCGCCAAGATAGCTCGGAAGGGGGATCAGGTTGAGGTTGAACATGCCGGCGCCATAAGCAGCGCGTACGGCGGCCGGAAATATCCATGCGGGCCCAAGACAAAGAGCCATGCCATTCGGACCGGCGGCCGGCGGGTTCGACACCGTCTCAATGTCTGCTATTACCTGAAAATCCACGCGCTCGTGTTCGAACCTTTCTACCAGCGTCTTCCCGTCCGGCATGCGCTCAGTTGCGTGGCGCGGCGCAACCACCGCGGTGAGACCGAGACCGGCGCTCGCCACCGCCCGCGCGACTGCCGGCATGCAGGTGCCCCCGCCGATCAATGCAACCTGTCGAACATGTCCGAAGGAGCGGTTGGGAAGCCAATCATGATTGGATCGACCGAGCCACACCTGGTCAAGGCGATCGCCATTGAAGTTCCATTGTCCAGACTGCCGCGCCTCCTCGACGAATCCCGCCTTCAGAAACGCGCGCCGCGATCCTTCGTTGGCACTGTATAGTCCGGCACACAGTTTCTTCAGGCGCAGCGCCCCAAATGCGTGTCCGACGACCAGCCGGATGGCCTCGGTGGCGATCCCCTGCCCCCAGATGGTCCTGTCGCCTATCAGCAGACCAATATCGGCGCGTTCGTGGTGACGATTCAACGCACTTAGCTTGATCGTCCCCACCAGTCGGTCGCCGTCCCACAGGTATATTCCCCACAGGATAGAATTATCGCTGTCGGCCACGGCGGCAATGTAGTGCCGCAGCGCCGTCAGGTCCTTGGGCGGGTCAAATCTGACCTCCAGATATTGGGTTACCGCCGGATCATGCAGCCAGCGGAGATAGTCCGGACTCGCATCTGCAGGATCGAGGGCGCGCAGGGTGAGCCGTTCGCCCGCAAGTGTCGAGGTGGCCTTCATGTCATGGCCACCGGCGACGCCAGGCCTTTGGCAACCCACTGACCGACGTAGACAGCCACTTCGCGGATCGGCAACTGGTGTCGATCGGCGATCTGCAACAGGCTGGTATTACCATCGAAATACCGCGGAAGGCACGTCATCAGATGATGCCAGGCTCTTTCGGTCGCGGTCCTGCCATGCTGATCGATACCCGGCGCGGGCGCCGGTCGATACAGATCGTAACGGGGATGCGACAGAGCTATCAGCCCGGTGAAGTTGGCCCGATAGGCTCTATCGAGCTCCATCGCGTCGAGAATTTCGAGCACCGTATCAGTGGACTCATCCAGTGCTGCGGCACTCAACGACGCCGGGGTATCGGCGTCAGTGTGGTATTGCGAAAACGGAACGCGTGTCAGGGAGATCGAAGGGATGGCATACCCCGGTGAATCGAACACCGTCTCGTCATTCCCGTATACCGTCCGGAACGCGCCGCTGCCATAGGTGCCAAAGCGATGTTTGAACACATGATGTGCTGCTCGGTCGATCGCCGATGCGCCGGAAAAACTCTCTTGCAGCTTGAGAGGTGCATCATTTCCAATCGACTTTAGCATGATTGCGAAAGCAAGCTGCCGCGCGTGCTGACCCAGCTTGTGCAGCCAGTGGACGGTGCCGATCAACTCCGGAGCAATGACCAATCGGTAACTGAAGCGGCGGTTCCGCCGTTCCGACAACCGCTGCATCACTCGGATGCCGACCGCACATCCCGAAATGTCATCGTTGGCCTGGAACGGATGACAATTGTGGGCGTTCAGCAGAATGGCTCTTGGGTCTTCGCCTGTCAGAAGGTAGTCCAGCACTTTCATCGTACCGGGACGACTTTCGGTCGCAATGTCGATCTCGTACACCCCGGTATCCGGCAACGACGCCAGCAAATTCTTGGGAATGCACAATCCCCACTGGCGATTTGACGGTCGGTACAGATTGGTCCAGTGATATGGCACCGCATCTGGCTCAACTTCGCTGCAGAATAGGTGCGAGCGGAGTTGTTCGAGCGTGAAGCGCCCGGTCATCGATGGACTCAGTGCAGCAACGCCAAGTGGGCTCGAAGTCGCATCGTAAACCAGGCTGCCGTCACGATAGAGCCTTGCGTGCAGCACTCTCCACGCGGGTGGGACAATCCAGCCATTGATCTCGCTGCCGCTCGCGTACTCGGTGACTTCGAACGGCAATTCGGAACAAAATGCCGGGAGCGCCTGGTCGCTGCCTTCCGAAACGACCGAATAGGCGTGCGGGTAAAGGCTCCGAACCAGGTCAATGACCGATTTCACGTAGCCATCCGTATTGATATTCCTGCATTCCGAATGTGCGCTCGGGTTTGCATCGGGTTTTGGTCCCGGAAGCAGAAGAATGTTCCCGCAGCCACCGCTTCCGCGCCCGCCTGTTCAAATCCATCAACGAAGTGCGCCGCAAGACCGCAGCCGCCGGAAAGAATCACTGGAATCGGCACCGCATCG
>Ga0209415_10012460_pt1 | contig 14159 bp, 10 predicted proteins | sample PeaSoiSIISIP2007_FD_187696 | JGI IMG/M metagenome (GOLD analysis project Ga0209415, IMG submission 187696) | Peat soil microbial communities from Weissenstadt, Germany - SII-SIP-2007 (SPAdes) (version 2) | ecosystem: Environmental > Terrestrial > Soil > Wetlands > Peat | place: Germany... | reverse complement strand
CCCGCGTCGATCCACAACGGCGTGATCTTCGGCTCAGCCTTCTTGATCGCCTTAGCCGCCGTGAGGATGTCCTGCCAGTTCTTGGGATTCCACGGCAGAGTTATGCCCGCCTTCTGGAGGACCGCCTTGTCGTAGTAGATCCCGTTGTTGTTCTCGCCGGAGCTGACCGCGTAGATCTTGCCGCCGATCTTGCCCTCGTTCTGGATCACTGTCGGGTACTGAGAGAACCACATCGAACCCTTGAGCATCGGGGCCATGTTGAGCAGGTAGCCCGTTGACTGGTACAGCGCAATCTCGGTCGACGGGAACTGCGCCACGTCGGGCGCCGTCGACGAGTTGTGGTACAGCAGGGCCAGCTTCGTCAGGAAGTCCGGCTCGCCACCAGTGATCGGGACCAGCTTCAGGTGAAACTGCGGGTACTTGGTGTCAAATTCCTTCTGGACGCCGCCCCACCACTTGACCGCCAAGGGCGTGGTGTCGAACGTGGTGTTGACCGCGTACGCCACCGAAATGGTGGTCTTTGACGATGCGCCGGCCGGCGACCCAATACCCATCGCGAATGTCGCGAGTGTCATTGCGCCGATCGCCGTTCCCGTCATCAACGTCCGTGAAACTGCTCTCCTTGTTACTTTCATTAATCCCCCTAGTTTGCCTTTGCTTGATTTTGAAACACCCTTACGTCGCCCCAGCCTCCGAGGGCCCGACGCTGATCTTCTCCCGCTCCGCCGTGCGGCGAAGGAGACTCGTGCGCGCGTCCACATCGAAGAGGTGCACGCGGTCACGATTGAACGCCAACTGAAGGCGTTGCCCGGACTGTGGAATCGGCGAGCGCGGAAGCCGCGCGATCACTTTCGCGGAGTCGAGATCGACAGTGGCGAACACTTCGGTGCCCGTGTGCTCACAGATGTCCACTACGCCCCCGATTGCCGGACTCTCGGACCGTGACTCTCCTGAGAGATGAAGGTCGTGAGGTCGGACGCCGACCAGGACGGGGCCGTTCTTCACCGAGTCGTCGAGGCGGCCCGCCAGTTCGCTGCTCAGGTCCGTGCGCACCCCGAGGCACTCGACCACGATCGACCCGGCGGAGACCTCGAGGGTCCCGGGCACCACGTTCATCTTGGGTGAGCCAATGAACTCGCCGACAAAGACCGTTTCCGGACACTCGTAGAGGTCGTTGGCACTGTCGACTTGGAGCAGGACCCCGTCCTTCAAGACGGCGACTCGATCGCCCATCGTGAGTGCCTCGACTTGGTCGTGGGTGACGTACACCGTCGTGGTGCTCTCCAGGCGCTTGTGCAGCCGGATCAACTCGGCGCGCATTTGGACTCGCAGTGCCGCGTCCAGGTTCGACAGGGGTTCATCCATCAAGAAGACGTGGGGCTCACGGATCAGCGCACGGCCTAGGGCCACGCGTTGGCGCTGGCCACCGGACAGCGCTGACGGCGCACGCTTCAGAAGGTGTCCGATGCCGAGCATCTCCGCGACCTCGTTGATGCGCTGCTCGAGGTTGTGGCGCGGCTCCTTGCGGACCTTCGGCCCGAAGGCGAGGTTCTTGTACACGGTCATGTTCGGGTACAGCGCGTAACTCTGGAATACCATCGAGATGTCTCGCTGCCCGGTCGCGACGTCGGTCACGTCGGTGTCGCCCATCCAGATCCGTCCGTGGCTCGGGCGCTCGAGTCCCGCGAGCATGCGCAGCGAGGTGGTCTTGCCGCAGCCCGACGGCCCGACGAGCACGATGAACTCGCCTTCGCGAATCTCGAGACTGAGGTCGGACACCACCGCGTTGCCCTCGAACAACTTCCACACGTGGTCGAAGCGGATGCCGCTCACGCGACCGGCTCCCCGCGGCACGGCGTTCGCGCTCCCGTCGGCTCCGCCGACAGCTCGAGCACCCTGTTACCGCCCCGTGCCTCCACGGACCCCCCACGTAGTTCCGATCCCGCTCCAACGACCGCTGTTGCTTCGCGAGCCCGCATTGCCATCGCAGCCACCCCCATGGCCGCACTTCGAGCGACCGTAGTGCAATTCCCACTTCTTGTCAATAACTACTATCAATAGGCTTTACATAGACCGGACATCCGTGACGCCCTCGGCGGTCACGGTGCTCACGAGCGCGTAGCGAGACGCCCGGTAGACGTGTTGGGCGAACTCGATGGCTCGCCCCCGCACGTCGTAGGTCGTGCGCTCCATGGTCAGGAGTGCGGTGCCCTTCGGCTCGTCGAGGAACCGCGACTCGACGGTCGTGGAGTTCTTGGCTCCAATCCGCTGCGTCGCGTGGTCCGGGAAGACGCCACCCGCCCTGAGCAACTCGTAGAAACCGTGCTCTTCGAGCATGTCAGTGCTCAGCGTCACCAACGACGTCGGTATGTAGTTGTGCATCAACGCGATCGGCTCGCCCTCCCCGAAGCGGAGTCGTTCTAGGTAGATCACGAGTTGGTCGTCACCCAGGTCTAACGCCCTTCTGACCAGGTCTGACGGACGAACGACCTCGTTGTGGAGAACCGTGGTCGTGGGGCGCTTACCCGTCGCGGCGAGGTCATCGAAGAGACTCGTGAGCTTGACCGAGCGACTGACCTTTCCCTTGGTGACGACCGTGCCCTGACCACGTCGGCGCAGAACGAGTCCCTTGTCCACGAGGTAGCTGAACGCCGCGCGCACCGTCGGTCGCGACAGTCCGAGGTCCTCGGCGATCTTCACCTCATTCTCGAGGCGGTCTCCGGGGTCCAAGTTGCCCGAGCGGATCTCTTCTTCGAAGTGCAGCGCGAGTTGGAAGTACAGGGGTACCGGGCTGTTGCGGTCCAGGACGACGGTGCCCACGGGGTTGTACGCCGGAACTACTCGCAGGGACATTCAACTCCTCCCGGGTGCGTGACGCGGAAAGTCTATACCCCCGAAAGGCTCAAAGTGCTATTGTCAGGACATATGGGGTCTCGGGGGCTGCTGGGCCATCACTGGCGTGCGCCACAGAGCCGGCCCGGGACGGGGCCCGCCGTCTCGACCGCTCCCCTGACCGGCGCCGGCATCGGTCGCGAGACCATTCGTCACTCTGCGCCGCCGAACCTCGCGCGTCGCCCCGTCCACGAGTGCACGACTGAAGAGACCCAGTGAGCCAGGCTTTCGACGTCATCACGATCGGACGGGTCGGGGTTGACTTCTACCCCACCGAGAGCGGCAGCCTCGTCGGGGTGAAACACTTCGACAAATTCATCGGCGGAAGCCCCACCAACGTGGCGGTCGCGGCGGCTCGGCTGGGTGAACGCAGCGCCGTGATCACGCGCACCGGTCCGGACCCCTTCGGCGAGTACGTGCACGCGGCACTCCGGGGATTCGGCGTTGATGACCGCTTCGTCACGTCGTGCCCCGGCTTCCAGACACCGGTCACGTTCTGCGAGATCTTCCCGCCGGATGACTTTCCCATCTACTTCTATCGAGCGCCCAAGGCCCCGGACCTGGAGATCTACCCGTCGGAGCTGGACTTCGACGCCATCCGCGACGCCCGCCTCTTCTGGGCGACGGTGAGTGGTCTGTCGGCCGAGCCCAGCCGCACCGCGACGGTGGCCGCGCTCGAGTCACGGAGCCGCCACCATCACACCGTTCTCGACCTCGACTTCCGGCCGTCCTTCTGGGCGTCTCAGGACGACGCTCGCGACGCCACGCGCTCCGCCCTGGCCTACGCGACGGTGGCGGTTGGGAACCTCTCGGAGGTCGAGGTCTCGGTGGGGGTGCGCGACCCGGACCTCGCCGCGGACCGGCTGCTCGAGCTCGGCCCTGAGTTGGCCGTCGTCAAGCTGGGTCCCGACGGCGTCCTGGCCAAGTCGGCGAGCGATCGCGTCGAGATCGCCCCATTTCCGGTGGAGGTGGTGAACGGACTCGGGGCTGGCGACGGATTCGGTGGCGCCTTCTGCCACGGGGTCCTCTCGGGATGGACGCTGGAGGACACCATTCGATTCGCCAGCGCCGCGGGCGCCATCGTGGCCTCGCGGCTGTCGTGCTCCGAGGCCATGCCCACGGTGACTGAAGTCCAGGCGCTTCTCGAAAGGGACCATCATGCGTGAAGAGGACCGCAGGCTATTACAGGACACCCGCTTCACCCGACCCGACGCCGTGGGCGAGATGGCGCGGAGTCGACGGTGTCGCACCTCGCTGAGCGAGACGGGCCGACTCCTCATCATCGCGGCGGATCACACCGCGAGGGGGGTGATCGAGGTGGGCTCGAATTCACTCGCCATGGCGAGCCGCTACGAGCTTCTCGATCGGCTCACCACGGCCCTGGCCGTCCCGGGGGTGGATGGCGTGCTCGGCACGCCGGACATCATCGAGGATCTTCTGCTCCTCGGGGCGTTGGACAACAAGGTGGTCTTCGGTTCGATGAATCGCGGCGGACTGCCGGGTGCGGTCTTTGAGATGGACGACCGGTTCACTGCCTATACGACGGACGCCATCGTCGAGTCCAGGCTCGACGGAGGCAAGATGCTCGTGCGCATCGACCTCGATGACAACGGAACCGCCAACACGCTCGAGGCGTGCGCCGGCGCGGTGTCGCGCCTCGCGGCGCACGGGAAGATCGCGATGCTGGAACCGTTCATGAGTCACCGGATCGACGGACGCGCCCAGAATGTCTTGACGGCCGAAGCGGTGATCCGTTCGATGGCGATCGCCAGCGCGCTGGGCGCCACCTCCTCGCACAGTTGGCTTAAGGTGCCGGTCGTGGACGGCATGAGTCAGGTGGCCGAGGCGGCCACGTTGCCGCTGGTCCTGCTCGGCGGCGCCCGCAGCGACCAACGCGACGAGATGTTCCAGCGGTGGGAGGAAGCCCTGCGCCTCCCCGGCGTCCGTGGGCTCGTCGTAGGTCGAAACCTCCTGTACCCCGCGGATGACGACGTCGCCACCGCCGTGAAGACGGCCGCCAGTCTCCTATGACGCGCAGGCTCTATCAACCGGCGCAGGAGCCGGACCCTGAGGGCCTCTTTGTCGACATCTCCCCCGAGAGCGCCGGCTGGGACTACGCCTCGCTCAAGGTCATCGCCATACGACCCGACCAGTCATTCACGTTCGCCACCCTCGACTCCGAGTGGATCGTGCTCCCCCTGGAGGGAAGTTGCACCGTGACGTGCGGAGCAGCGTCGTTCGAGCTCGAGGGACGCTCTAATGTCTTCGCGCGCGTGACCGACTTCGCGTACGCCCCGCGCGGCACCAACGTGACGGTCCACAGTCGCGACGGCGGTCGATTCGCCCTGCCGGGGGCCGTCGCGCGCCGGACGCTGACGCCGCGCTACGGACGGGCCGACGACGTCCCGGCGGAACTGCGCGGGGCGGGCTCGGCGAGTCGCCAGGTCAACAACTTCGCCTCGCCCGAGGGATTCGAGACGGACCGACTCATCTCCGTGGAGGTGCTCGTGCCCGGAGGCAACTGGGCCTCGTACCCGCCGCACAAGCACGACGAGGAACGCCCCGGCGAGGCGAAGCTCGAGGAGATCTACTACTTCGAGGTCAACGGCGGATCGGGGACCGGCGAGCCCGGTCCCGGCGGCTACCAGCGGGTCTACAGCTCCGGAGCCGGCCGTGACATCGACGTCCTGGCCGAGGTGTCCACCGGCGACACCGTCCTCATCCCCTACGGCTATCACGGCCCGACCATGGCCGCGCCCGGCTACGACCTGTACTTCTTGAACGTGCTCGCCGGCAACGCGACGCCGCGCACGATGTCCTTCTGCGACGACCCGGCCCACGAGTGGATCCGGTCGACGTGGCGCGGTCAGCCCCTCGACCCGCGACTCCCGATGTCCTCGCACCGAGCCGCCTCATGAGACTCACGGTCGCCCAAGCGCTCGTCCGATTCCTCTCGGTGCAGTCGGTGGAGAGGGACGGGAAGCGCAACCTCTTCTTCGCCGGCTGCTTCGGAATCTTCGGACACGGCAACGTGGCGGGCCTGGGACAGGCGCTGTTGGAGAGCGCGGACGACTTTCGCTACTACCTCGCCCGCAACGAGCAGGCCATGGTGCACACCTCGGTCGGCTACGCCCGAGCCTCGAACCGCCTGCGCACGTTCGCGTGCACGACCTCCATCGGCCCGGGGGCGACCAACATGGTCACGGGCGCGGCCGTCGCGACGACCAATCGACTCCCCGTCCTCCTGCTGCCCGGGGACGTCTTCGCCACGCGCCGGGCCAACCCGGTGCTCCAGGAACTCGAGGACCCCGCGTCACTCGACGTGTCGGTCAACGACTGCCTGCGTCCGGTCTCGCGGTACTTCGACCGGATTTGGCGACCCGAGCAGCTCCCCGAGGCGATGCTGCACGCACTGCGGGTCCTCACCGATCCGGCGGAGACCGGCGCCGTCACGTTGGCCCTGCCCCAGGACGTCCAGACCGAGGCGTGCGACTTCCCCGACGAACTTTTCGAGCCACGGGTGTGGCCGATCCGCCGGCCGCCGCCCGAGGCACATCTCATCGACGCGCTGGCTGCGCTCGTCCGCGGCGCCCGGCGGCCGCTGCTCGTCGCCGGCGGCGGCGTCCTCTACAGCGACGCCACTAGCGCCCTGGCCACGCTGGTCACCGCCACCGGAATCCCGGTCGCCGAGACCCAGGCCGGGAAGGGCTCCCTGCGATTCGACCACCCGGCCAGCCTCGGCGCCCTCGGGGCGACCGGCACGACCGTCGCCAATGAGGTAGCCCGCGACGCCGACCTGGTCATCGGCGTGGGCACTCGATGGAGCGACTTCACCACCGCGTCGCACTCGGTGTTCCACAACCCCGAGGTCACCGTGGTCAACGTCAACGTGGCGCCCATGGACAGCCTCAAGCTGTCGGGCGCGGCCGTCGTCGCCGACGCGCGCGAGGCGCTCACGAGCCTGGCCGACCGCCTGAAGGGCTGGCGAGTGCCGTCGGACTACGAGACGCAGTACCGCGACGGGGCTCGTCGCTGGAACGACCTCGTCGAGGTGGCGTACGGCGCGGGCCACCAGCCACTCCCCGCCCAGACCGAGGTCATCGGCGCGGTGGAGGCATCGACGCGCGACGGCGACGTCGTGGTCGCGGCCGCCGGGAGCCTGCCGGGCGACCTGCACAAGCTCTGGCGAACCCGCGACCCCGGTACGTATCACGTCGAGTACGCGTTCTCCTGCATGGGCTACGAGATCGCGGCGGGGCTCGGCGTCAAGATGGCCGACCCCGCACGCGAGGTGTACGTGATGGTGGGCGACGGCTCGTACCTCATGCTCAACTCCGAGCTGGTCACGGCGGTACAGGAGGGCGTCAAGATCATCGTGGTGCTCGTCGTCAACCACGGCTTCCAGTCCATCGGCGCGCTCTCGCAGTCGGTGGGCGTCGAGCGGTTCGGCACCGCGTACCGGTACCGGGATCCGTCGGGCCAGCTCGCGGGCGGCATCCTCCCGGTGGACCTGGCGGCTCACGCGGCCAGCCTGGGCGCGACCGTGATCCGCGCCACGACGATCGTCGAGCTCAACGCGGCCCTCGCGGCGGCGCGCGCCAACGCCGAGACGACGGTCATCCACATCGAGACCGATCCGTTGGTCCCCGCTCCGGAGTCCAACTCCTGGTGGGACGTGCCGGTGGCCGAGGTCGCCGCGCTCGACGCCACCCGCGAGGCACTCGCGCGCTACGAGTCCGAACGGACCGTGCAACGCCACTTCGTGCGTCCGACGACGCTGACCGCGCCCGAGTCCGACTCGCCGTCGTGACCTCGTCGCTCACGGAGAGTCCCAGCACCACGCCGTTCGCTCGACGACGTCCGCGCACCTAGACGACGATCCCGTGGAGTCGAGCTCGTCACCCGACTTCGCCGAGGGCTCGACCGAGGTCGCGTTTCGGCCCTTCGCGTTCGCGAGCGCCACGACGATCTTCGTCCTCTTCGGGACGACCGGATCGCTCTACGGCCCGCTCCTCATCAGCTTCTCCCACAAGTTCCACCTCTCGCTGCCCGTCGCGGGAGTCGTGGTGAGCGTGCACTTCATTGGTGCCCTCTGCGGCGTGCCGATCGGGTGGCTCGCCATGAAGCGCCTCCGCGGCAACCTGGTGCTCGCGGCCGCGCTCGTGCTCATGGGCGCCGGGGCCGCCGGCGCGGCGCTCGCCGGCGACTGGACCATGTTCCTCATGTCCGTGTTCGTGATCGGCCTCGGATTCGGCGGGGTGGACTTCTCACTCAACTCGTTGCTCGTGCGGACGTCCCTTCGCGGACGGGCTCATCGGCTCAGCCTGGCCAACGCGGGCTACGGTCTCGGCGCGGTCATCGGGCCCGTCCTCGTCATCGCCGCCCACCCCCACAACTTCCCCCTCCTCTTCGGGGGCATCGCGGCGGCTGCCGTAGTCCTCTCGACGACCAACCGAGGGGTCAGCGCCCCGCTGCTGCACGCCGAGGCCCGGCGCCACGCGTACGCGGCCCGCAACACGCGCCGTCGGCCCATCCTCATCACCTTCGTCGTCGCCTACGTCCTCTACGTCGCAGCCGAGTCCAGCTCGGCCGGCTGGATCGCCCCGCAGCTGCACCAGGTCGGTTTTTCGCAGACCGTCGCCGGGCTGGCCACCGCGGGCTTTTGGCTGGGCCTGACCGTCGGGAGGGTCGCGGGCGGCCCGCTGCACCGGCGACTCTCGGAGCGATACCTGGTCCTGGGCAGCCTCGGCGTGGCGGCGGTCCTGAGCGTCAGCGCCATCGCCAACTCCGTGGCGCCTTTCGCGTACCCGCTGGCGGGACTGGCGCTCGCGTCGGTGTACCCAATGGGACTCATGTGGTACACGGTGCTGTGTCCGCACGATAGCGACGGATTCGCGCTCCTGGTGCTGTTCATGATGGGCGGGGGCGTGGTCGGGCCGGCGCTGGTGAGCCTGATGGTCTCGATGTCGGGGATCCACGCGGTGCCCCTCGTGATTGCGTCCTTCGCCCTGGCGGACCTCGCGGTCTTCGCCAGCGCCCTGCGCTTCACGTCCGTGCCGGCCTGACGCGCCGCGCGCGACATTCGGTAGTGTCCCGACATGGACTACGTCAACCTCGGCAGTACCGGTCTCAAGGTCTCGCGGGTGTGCCTGGGGTGCATGAGCTACGGCGAGCCGGCCCGCGGGGGGCACACCTGGTCGCTCGACAAGGACGCGGCGATCCCCTTCTTCCGTCAGGCGCTCGACCTGGGGATCAACTTCTTCGACACGGCCAACGTGTACTCGGCCGGGAGCAGCGAGGAGATCACCGGGGCCGCCCTGCTGTCGATGGTCCCGCGCGACGAGGTGGTCATCGCCACCAAGGTCAACGGCCGAATGCGCCCCGATCCCAACGGCGAGGGCCTCTCGCGCAAGGCCATCATGTCCGAGATCGACCAGAGCCTGACCCGCCTGGGCACCGACTACGTCGACCTGTACCAGATCCACCGTTGGGACTACGCCACCCCGATCGAGGAGACGCTCGAGGCGCTGCACGACGTGGTCAAGGCCGGCAAGGCCCGCTACATCGGCGCGTCGTCGATGTACTCCTGGCAGTTCGCCCAGGCCCTGTACCTGGCCGACCGGCACGGCTGGACCAGGTTCGTGAGCATGCAGAACCACTACAACCTCCTCTACCGCGAGGAGGAGCGCGAGATGCTGCCGCTCTGCGCCGACCAGGGCATCGGCGCGATCCCGTGGAGCCCGCTGGCCCGGGGGCGGCTCACGCGACGCTGGGACGAGACGACCACGCGATCGGAAGTCGACGAGTTTGGACGGAGCCTCTACTCGGACGACGACCGGCCGGTTGTCGACGCGCTGATCTCGTTGGCGGAAGGTCGTGGCATCCCCCCGGCCCAGGTCGCGCTGGCCTGGCTCCTGTCCAGGCCCCAGGTGGTGAGCCCCATCGTGGGCGCGACGAAGAAGCACCACCTCGACGACGCCGTCGCGGCGGTGGACGTTCGCCTCGACGCCGCCGAGGTCGCTCTCTTAGAGAAGAACTACCGACCCCACCGGGTCACGGGGTTTCGCTGAGCCCCCGAGGTGAGACGGCGCGCGCCAGCGACGTCTCGAACCCTCAGTTGCTCCAGTCCTTGAAGTCGACGGCCCACGCCCCGACCACGAAGGTCGGACACGACTGCCCGCGCAGATTCACCGAGAAGCTCGCCGACACGCCCGCGCCGAGGCCCGCGCTGGGAATCATCGGGACGTTCCAGATCGGCTCGCCGAGAAATCGGCCCGCCGCGGACACGCAGTACAGGGTCACGCTGCCCGGGCCGAGGACGGTGTCGGGACGCGGGTTGCGCATGACCCCGACGACCTGTTGACCGGTGATCTTGGCCGACACCACTCGTAGGTCAGTGAAGAACGTGCTGAGGTTGCTCAGGGGCCAGCCTCCGATGGACACCTTGACGGTCGAGCCCGCCGGCACCTTGACCCTCGGCTCGAGGTAGATGAATGCGAAGCCTTCTTGGCCCGGCAGGAGCCACGCCGGATTGAAGCCTTGGTCGGACCCCGTGGCGACCAACGCGCCCCCGGGGCTCCACACCGTCGCGTACCCGTTCAGGGTGCCCATCGTCTGGGACATGCCGTTGCGGACCACGAAGGGCAGTCGATAGTCCTGATGGGCTTGGAGCGCCGGCAACCTTCCCACCGCCACGACGGCGAGCTCGTGGCGGGCGGCCCCGCTCACACCAAAGGTCGGATCGACGTTGTGGAACAGGACCGTCGACATCACCGGGGCGGCGTCCGCGGAGTGGCTCGTCAACGACCCGATCGCCGGGTTCGCGCCGAGGGTCACCAAGGCCAGAGGAGCCACGAGGCAGAAGACGAGCAACTTCTTCATACCGGCACAGTACAACGCATACACCGCGTCCGTCCGGAAAGGTCCTGCGTCCGACGGTCGCGGCCGGATGCCCTCCTTTCCACGGGAGAGAGGGACGCGTCTCCACTCGATGTGGGTCTCAGAGAGCCACGCGCCGGGTGCTACTACCCGGGGCCAAGTGTGGCTCCCCACCCCGACACGTGCCGGTGCCCGGACCACAATCGAGTCGTGCCGACTCCACCGCGATACGTCACGCCGTGAGACGGGTGCTCGCGGTCGCCGCGTACCGGACTCGCACCACACTGGCCCGCCAGTGGGGTGCCTTTCTCTCCGTCGTCCTGTTGATCGGGTTGCTCGGGGGTCTCTCGATGGGCGCACTGGCCGCGGCGCGCAGCACCGAGTCGTCGATGGTTCAACTAGCCAAGGTTGACAAGGTCGCCGACCTCTACGTTCTGGACGGCTACTACAACCCGTCCGTCGGCCTGACGTCGGGCTATGACCCTGGACTGCTGCGCACCATCCGCCACCTGCCTCACGTGGCCGGTGTGACCAGCGAGGTGGGAATCAGCGTGGGGCCCATGACCGCGCAGGGGCGGATCCTTCCGGTCAGTCAAGGACTCTCGTCGTACGGCAGCGTCGACGGATTCGATTTCACCGTCAACCGGCTCTACGTCTCGCAGGGCCGCATGGCCAATCCTCGACGCGCCAACGAATTCGTCGCCGACCCTTCTACGGCGAAGTTGTTGGGTCTGCACGTGGGCGAGACGACGACGATGGGCTGGATCACCGACGCCCAATCTCTCAACTTCTCGCTGAAGTCGCTCATCCCGCGCTCGCAGCACTTCCGCGTCACGTTGGTCGGCGTTGCGAGCAGTGTCTTCACCAACCTCTTCCAGGACCAGAGCTCGGCGAGCGGCCCTCAGGCGTTGATCTTCACGCCAGCCCTGACGCGGCGCCTTCGCCAGTGCTGCTCCAACGACATGATCAGCGCCATCCAACTCCAGGGTGGCAGTCGCTACGACGCCGCGGTTGAGGACGAGCTGCACCGGGTCCTCCCCACGGGCGTTCCCTTCACGGTCATCGAGGCAAAGGCGCTCGAAGCAACCGCGTCGAGAACGTTGCGACCAGACGCCATCGCTCTGGACGTGTTCGGCACGATCTCAGCGCTGGCGCTGCTGCTCATCGTTGGTCAGATGATCGTGCGCCGGGCCAGCTCTCGCGGTCGGGACCTAGCGGCGCTGCGTGCCTTGGGCGCGAGTCAAGCGATGACAATCTCTGACGACCTAATCGGCACGATGGGCGCGGTGATCCTCGGCACTCTGGTCGCGGCCGTCGTAGCCGTTGGGGTCTCGCCCCTCACCCCACTCGGTCCCGTCCATCCGTACCTGCCGGTCGGGGTGCACTTCGACGGGATCGTGTTGGGTTTGGGGTGTGTGTTGATATTCGTGGTGCTGGCGGCGTTAGCGCTGACGGCGGCGCGGCGCTGGGCGCCTCACCGCGAGGCGACGCGCGTGAGTTCGGCGCGTCGGCCTCTGTCGGACCAGTTGATGCGCAGTCCCGCCGCTGCGGCGCTGCCCATTTCGGCGGCCACGGGCATCCGTTTCGCCCTCGAGCCTGGCACCGGTCGTGACCGGGTGCCCGTGCGATCCGCGATGCTGGGCGCGGCGCTCGCCATGGTCGTGATCACCGGCAATCTCACTTTCGGCGCGAGCCTCTCCGCGCTGGACTCGCATCCAGCGCTCTACGGCTGGAACTGGACCTACGAGATAGACGGGGGCGGCGGACTCGGCGACATACCGGGACCGCAGGCGGCCGCACTGTTGAACGCCGACCCGCTGGTGAAGTCGTGGGCCGGCTTCTACTTCTCGTCGCTGCGTATCGACGGCGTCGCCGTCCCCGTGATGGGCGGGCGCCCGAACGCGCCCGTCGGCCCGGCGATCCTGACGGGCCACGGACTTCGCGGCTGGGATCAGGTCGTCCTGGGCGCGGCCACGCTGGCCCAGCTCCATCGAGCGGTGGGCGACACGGTGTCGGTGAGAACGGCCCACGGCGGCGTCGCGCTTCTCACCATCGTGGGGACCGCCACCATGCCCTCTATCGGGGTCGCCGGGTCGAGCCACCTGGAGATGGGAACCGGCGCTCTCTTGTCCTACCGGTTGATCCCGCCCGGAGCCCGCAACGTCTTCGACTCGTCGCGACCCGGTCCCAACGCCATCCTCGTGCGCATGAAGTCGTCGGTGAGTCGCGCGCAAGGGCTACGGTCGCTGGACGCGATGGGGAACACGCTACAGATACAGGGCAACGGCGGGTCCATCCTCGGCGTGCAACGACCAGCCGAGATCATCAACTACCGAACCCTCGGCCGCACGCCCGCGCTGCTGGGAGGAGCCCTGGCCGCGGGCGCGGTGATCGGGCTCGCGATGACCTTGGTGACGCTGGTTCGACGCCGTAGTCGAGACCTGGCCCTCTTGAAGACCCTGGGGTTCACCAAACGTCAGCTGGCCGCCACGATCGCCTGGCAGGCGACCGTCGACGTGGGACTCGGGTGCGTCATCGGCATCCCGTTGGGCGCCGCGCTCGGGCGCTACCTGTGGGTGCTCTTCGCCCGCGGGATCTACGCCGTGCCGCGTCCGGTCGTGCCCGTCGCCACGGTGCTCCTGATCGGCGTGGCGGCGCTGGTTCTCGCCAACCTGGCTGCCGCGATGCCGGGGCGCCTCGCCGCGCGCACGCCCACCGCACTCCTGCTGCGCGCGGAGTGAGGACCGACGTGCTCGTCCCCCGACGAGGCTCATGTCACCTGCTGTCCGAAGCACTCCCCTAGGAACGAGCGCAACCGCTCCACGTTGCGGCGCAGCAAGAGCTGGCCCTCCTCGCCGCGCTCGATATCGAGCGCGGGACAGAACATGTCCCGGCCGCGGCAGAAGAAGTGCGGCGAACCCTGGACCCCTCGCTCCTGACCCCGGCGCCACCACACCCGCACGATGTCCTGATCGAGCCGCGCTCCCCGCTCCAGTCCGTGTGACTGGGCGATCTCGTCGAGCACGTCAGGCCGCGACACGTCCCGGCCCTCCTCGAAGAGGGCGGTGCGCAGCGCCAGGCTCACCGCCTCGCCGACAGTCGGGCTCACTTCGTAGGCCGACTCCGCCAGCGCCAATGCCGGCATCGTCGTCACCGGGAAGGCCCCTTCGTCAAACCCCGCGAATAGGTCGGGGGCGACCTGCTCTCGCAGCGCGCGCACATTCGCGGCGACCCTCGCCGGGTTCATCGGCTCACCGTTCACAAGTTCGAGGGGCCAGGAGTGGATCTCCAAGGCAACGTCGCCGTGGCCCAGTGCTTCGCGCATCGCCACCGCCGCGCGGAGTCCGACGTGCGAGAACGGGCACCACACGTCGGCATAGGCCTCGAGT
>Ga0209415_10012459_pt1 | contig 14159 bp, 4 predicted proteins | sample PeaSoiSIISIP2007_FD_187696 | JGI IMG/M metagenome (GOLD analysis project Ga0209415, IMG submission 187696) | Peat soil microbial communities from Weissenstadt, Germany - SII-SIP-2007 (SPAdes) (version 2) | ecosystem: Environmental > Terrestrial > Soil > Wetlands > Peat | place: Germany... | reverse complement strand
TCCGTCTGTCCCCGGGTTTCCCCCGGGTTTCCTTTATGAGCCGCAAGGACTTACAGTCCGAAATTTATTTCCCGATAGCCGGTGCCAGTATGGCGGAACGGAATTTCTCAGTCAAGGTTAGATGGACATGGTCGGAGGCTGTTTCTGTGGAAAACGCAGGGCTTAGGGCTCCGCTCGCCAGCCTGTGTTAGCGAGTCAGGTGCGTCTGTACCACTGTTAGTTGACGGGCAGTGTGGCGAACGGCTAATAAAGAAAATACTCACGCAGTTCAGGTTTGCGCGGGCTGGGGCGCTCACCACACGATCGACCTATGAATTTCGGAGAGAGGTTCCCCAACAGTCTCGCCCGCAGTGGGTTCGCCCGCGGTGCTGCCCCCGGATATTTTTCGAGTGCTATTCCCCGCTCGCGCCAGCGGACGGCGAGCCGCCGCTTCCTGTACGCGATGCTTGCGTTGCTGGTGTGGACGGCGAGCGGACTTGCCCACGGCCAGATACCCACCATAACTTCGATTAGTCCCTCCACGGTCGGCGTCGGGAATCCGGCGTTCACTTTGACGGTGACGGGCAGCGGGTATGCGAACGGCGTCTCGACGGTGCAGGTGAACGGGAGCAACCGGCCCACGGTCTTCAAAAGCGCGCTGCAACTTACGGCGACCATCTCTGCCGCCGACGTGGCTTCGCCGGCGACGCTGCAAATCACAGTATTCAATTTTTTCGCAGCGGGCGGAAGCGCCACGTCCAACATCGTGCCGCTCACGGTGACGGCTTTGCCGCCGCCGAGCCTGACCAGTTCAGCGCCCGAAATCGCGGCTCAGGCCGCCAGCCGGATGCAGATGACGCTGGTGGGAGCGAACTTCAGGCCGGGCGCCACGGTGGTCATTTCGCCGCCGCTGAAGGCCGTGACCGACTCCGACGGCCACACTCGCGCCACCGACGTCAACGTCGTGAGTGTGGTCCGGGTGAACAGCAATCTGATGACTGCCATCGTAAGCCTGAGCCCCAGGGCGACGCTCGGGCTGCGGGCGGTAGATGTTCTGAATCTCGACGGCACGAGTACGGCGGGCACGCTTGCTGCGGCGGGAGGAACGTCGCAGCCAATTCAGGTGGAGGCGTCGAACTCGCTGGCCGCGCCGCTCTCGGTGTTGAACGTCGCCGTGACCCGGCCGCGCGACGGCACGGTGGTGGCGCAGGGGCAGGAACTGAATGCGGCGGCAATTCTTGCAGGAACGGGCACCGGCACGGTGATCGGCCAGTGGGTGTGGGATGGAAACGTTGTGGAGCAGTTTTCGGCGTCCATCGTGGGTGGACAAAGCACCACGATCCAGACCCGGCAATCGCTGCCCACGTGGTTTCTGGGCGCGCACACTTTGCAGTTGCGGATGGTGCAGCCCAATCAGATCGCCACGCGCCCGATTGTGGTGGCGGTGACGCCCGAAGGCTGGAAGCTTGAACAGCTGGTTCTGCCCGGCTACGGCGAGGCATATACGGCGGATGCTCCGCCTCGCTTCTTGTGGGCGCCAATTCCGGGGGCGGCGAAGTATCAGGTGGCGTTTTCGCAGGAGCCGTATCTCTCGAAGATTCAGAGCTGGTTTGACGTGGTGGACAACCGTTGGGACATTCCGCCGGAGGTTTGGAAAAACCTTCCGGAAGGACAACTCTACTGGACGGTGCGCGCCGTCGAGGGAACCGGAGCGCAGCGCAAGCCTTTGCCGCTGCGCAGCATTTACCGCACGGCAGCGGGCGGGCTGAATCCGTCGCATCCCACACCCGGCAAGACGGCGGCTGGCAACACGCTGCTGGAATGGCAGCCGGCGCTGTCCTATGGCTATTATTTCGTGACCATCAGCGCCGACTCGGCTGCGACCCAGGTCATCCGGCAGTATCTGACGTCAAATCCGCGCGTGGATTTGCGAGCTGCGGACCACCAACTGACTCCCGGAACTACATATTACTGGCAAGTGGTGGCGCTGCTGCCGAATGGAAACCCGCTGCTGTCGGGTGAGCCGCAGAGTTTTGTGGCGCAAAATACACCCAAGGCCAGCCTGGCCGATAGTGCGCATCTGGTGCGATTGGCTTCTCTGGGAACGCCGACTGCCTTGCCTGCGCCCGCGCCGGATTTGGCTGCGCAAATTGCGGGAAGGACTCCTGCTCCCAACTCCACGACCAGCGAGTCACAGCCTCCGATTTCGGCCAGCTTCGCATCCGCCGTCAACCCGGCCGACATGAGTCTGATGGTGGACGATGTGGATATCACGTCGCTGGCCCAGGCCACCGACATGGGGATTTCGTTCAAGCCGCCGTTGGCGTTGGCGGGCGGCGATCACAACGTGAATCTCACCGTGGGCAGCGAGGCCTTGACGTGGAAGTTCACCGAAGCTGCGCCCGCGGGGACGACGCCTGCGGCAGGTCAGGCTGCAACGCAGCCCTCGGTACAGCCGGGCAGCGACGCCGAGGCTGCTCCTGCTGCGTCTTCTTCATCTTCTGCTTCAGGGGCGGGGGCTGCGGGCAATTTGCCAACGTCCGCCTCCATGGCTGCCGCAGCTCATGCGGCGAAGGCGGGGGCGCAATCCGGCGCGAAAAACCGTCCTTCCGAGCAGGGGCAGATCAGTTCCACCACGCAGTGGTCGTCGGGAGAGAATCCGCCAGACACGAACACGTTTTCGGTGTCGCAACGTTTTACCTATCAAAGCGGGCGCTGGCACTTTGAACAAAATGGCAGCGGCCTGCTGAGCACGACGTTCTTTCCCGAGGTGCAGCGCACCAGCCACGGACTGATCAACGATTACATCTTTCAGGTGGGATACAAAGGCGACAAATGGGGCGCGAACCTGCGTTTCGGAATTGTCTCGCCTGTGCTCTACACCGATGCGCAGTTCGTGACCGCAGCCACTCCGCGGCAGGGCGTCGAAGCAACTATAAACAGTCCAGCCGGGACTCTCGGCTACTACGCCAATACCAACGATGAAGCGCTGGGCGGCGGCGCGGGCATTAATTTCCATCAGCAGATTATGGGAGCAAGCTGGCAGGCTCCGTTGCCCAAGTGGGCGATGTTCCGCGTGATGTGGCTGAGCGCGAAAGATATCGGCGCGCCGACTGAAGTGTCCTATGATTCCATGGGCAACCCGATCATCACCCAGAATCCGGTGGCGGCTGTGTCCAAGGGAAATGTGTATGGCGCGCTGCTGAATATCCATCTCACGCCGAAATGGCTGTGGTCTTCCGAGTATGCGTACACGCGGCAGAATCCGGACACGACGAATCCCGCGTCGAGCAACGAGTCTGGCCGAGCGTGGCGCACAGGAATTTCCGGGCAGGCCGGCAAAACGAATCTCAACGTGGCGTACCGGGATGTGGGGCCGAATTTCGCCAATCCCGCGAACCCCAGCCTGACTCAGTCGAGCCAACCCGATTTGCGCGGCGTGGATTCCGCGGTTACCGAGACCACCAAGGCGGGCACCTTCGGACTGACCTACACCTTCCTTGAAAACAATGTGCACCCGACCACGGCCGTTGAACTGATGATGAACAGCTTCAATGAAACCTGGAGCAAGCCGCTCGACATTAAGACCAACCTGGTGATCGGGGCGCGGCAGTCGCTCACCCAGACCGGAACCGTTCCGGCGGCGCTGCAGGGCCAGCCCCCGGCGCAAACCGGGGCGGCGGATCAGCGCGATGTTTCGGGCAATGCGTCAGTCAGCCGGCAAGTCGGAACCACGACTCTCTCTGCCGGAGCCGCGCGCGACTGGAGCCGCGATAATCTGACACCGGCCAACGACACGATCACTTCATCGCTGAACTTTGGAGCGAATCTGGCGAGCAAGGGAATTTTTCAGCTGAACTCGCAACTCAGTGTGAACTGGGTGGCGGCGGATGGCGTCACGGTTGGAACCACGCGCAACATCACCGCCTATCTGCAGCCGGCGCTGGTGTGGAAGAAGCCGGCGCTGCAGATTGCTCCGCTGATTACGTTTACCAAGGGGCGCACCCTGCTGGCCGATGGCACGCTCACAAGCGATACGCTCACGGGACAATATGGTGGGAGAATCACCTGGACGATGCCCGGCGTAATGAAGTTCAGCACATTCTCGGCGCAGGGCAGTTACAACCAGAATAAGAATACGGTCATGGGCATTAACCAGCCTTCCACACAGTTGCTGGTGCTGTGGACGGCGACGTGGGGTCACAAACATACTTTCTGATTCGAGGCGGCAGAATCCGGCGATGACTCCCACGAAAATGCGCTCGCGCCTGGTCCAGGTTGTGCTGATGAACCTGAGTCTGTGCGCGCTTGTGCTTTCACAGGCCAAACCTTCAGGACCGCCCACGCTTTCCGGTTTCAGCCCGACTCAGGGTGCGGCCGGTTCGACCGTAACGATCACTTTCACTGGAAACAATTTTGTGGCGCGGGGCGCGCGGCTGATTCTGACGCCCAATCAGGGAGTGACGATCGGCAATGCGCTGGTTGCTTCCAGCGGACAAATCTCGGTGATGATTCAGATTGACGCCAGCGCGCAACCGGGCAGCCGGCAGGTTCAGCTGATGGACGCGGATCACAACCTGATCTCGCCCACTCCTTTTACGATCACGGCAGCGCAGCAGCCTTGCTCGGCCAACGGGTTGGCAGCGGCGGCTTGCGGGCCGACGCTTCGCGGATTTACCCCTCTGCAGGGAACTCAGGGCAGCACCGTCACCCTGACTTTCACGGGGACAAATTTTGCAGCGCCCGCTTCGTTGCAATTTAATCCGAGCGCCGGGCTGACGGTGCAATCGGCCACGGTCACGAATTCGAATCAGGTTCAGGCCCAGGTCAGCATCGCGCCCAACGCGGCTTTAGGATCTCGCGGAGTGGTGCTGACGACGGGGAAAACGAAGCAGCCGGCTTCGAATACTTTCACCGTGGTTTCGAGCACCAAGGTGGAAATGTCTCCCATGCAGATTCTGCGCGTGGTGCCGAATCAGATTGCGGCTGGAAGTCAGAACGTGGATCTCACGCTGCAGGGAACGAATTTCGTTCCGGGCATCCAGGTCACATTTACCGTGGGTGCAGGAGTGCCCGCCGCGGTGTTCGCGGCCGGTCCGGCCCGCTACATCAACAGCACCGAAATTCATGTGACGGTCAACGCGCTGCCCGCGGCGCTTCCCGGCGGCCGCGACGTGGTTTTGCAGACTCCCAATCAGCAGACGATGGTGGGCAAAGGGATGCTGAATGTGCAGGCGGTCAAACCAACCGGACCGCCGACTGTACTGAAGATCGTGCCCATCACGCTGCAGAACTTTCCCCAGGGTGTGATCGCGCTGACCGCGCCGACCAACCCCGTACAAGGCAGTGACGGATACGGGGCCGGCTACGTGATTCCGATGCTGGATGACAGCGCGGTGTTTCAGTGGCAGGAGAAAAATCCCGGGCTCGCCGATTACTACGTGCTCCGAATCTACGCCAAAGACGGGAAGACTCTGCTGGCCAGCCAGAAGATTACTGGACCGATGGTTACGGTCCCGCTGCTGGGAACTCTCGATCTGGTGCCAACTTATTTTCGTCCCGACTCGGCGTTTCTGAAGCTGGTGCTTTCCAATTCCGCGGTGAGGATGTCGAACGGCGCATCGGTGACGCCGCAGTTTGATCCGGCCAAGCTGGTGGGCTCCGCCGACATGCAGTGGGAAGTTGCGGGGTTCCATACCTACAACAAGAATGGAGTGGCTCCCCAGCAGAATGGCGCCGGACAAAACGCCGGAATGCGCATGCAGATGGTTTCCGGCGGGGCGCAGAACGCGCAGGCGGCGCTGAATCCGGGGGCGTCTTCGAATACGGGATCGCCACCATCTGGCGGGTCATCCTCTGCCGCGTCCTCCTCGGGCGGAACCGTGGATGTGCAAGTGGAGATTTCGAACCGCTGGCCGCTGGATGCGACCCGAGCCCCGACCGGCCTGGCGTGCAATGGCGGGATGACCGGCACTGGGCTGCAGATCAATGACGTGGACGGCACGCTGCCGAATGGTGCGAAGGACCCCAACAGTTACATCGGCGACCGTTTTGTGCTGAGCGGAAGTTTCTCGGTGGCCGGGTCGCCTTATGCCAGCCAGCAAACCTTTGCCAAAGCGCAGACCACTCCACCGTCCGTCGCTCCTCCGATCACTCAGGTGCAGTTCAATAACGTCTTTGTGGATTGGGGCGATGGGACGGTGCAGGCGGTCAGCGCTCCGCCGTCCGATGCGAACGATCCTAATAAGAACTACATGTGGGATCCCACGCAGTCGGTGACTTTGCCGCAGAGCACCACCGATCCGAACGCGCTCATTCACAAATACCAGGCGACTGGAAGCTTCAAGGTCCGCCTGTTTCAGCTGTCCGAGGCAGACCTGCAGCATGTGAACATCGCGTCCGTCTCCGCCAGCGTGGATGGCGCCACGACCACCTTCACGCAGACCGCACTGCTTTCGAAGATGGCGGCGCAGGGAACGCTGAACGGCGGCAAGTTCACGTTGACCAGCTTGCAGTCGGGAATGCAGGCGGTGTTTGCGGGTGGAGGATCGGGACCGCCGCTGTCTCCGGGGGCGCAGGTGGCGAGCGACGCATACATGTTGTTTTGCGCCCCGGCTACGATTACCGTTCCCGAAGATCTGGCGGCCGACGGTCCGTTGCACCTGAAGGGAATTGATGCCCCCGATTTCAATTCCTACGACCTGCCGAAGATCAAACAGATGGGGCAGCCTGGGATCGAGCGTGGCCCGCTGGGGCAGCAGGGCGGCAATCCCGCCAATCAGTCGGATTTGCATTTGGATCCGCATGCAGTGCAGATCGCGGGGAACGCGGCCACGCCCCAGGCTGGCAAGACTCCGGAAATAGAGAAGTCCGCTGTAGGCTTGGGCAGGACCCCCGGGCTGCCGGGGCAGCCGCAACTGACTCCCATCGCGGTCTGCTCGGAATGTGACGACGGCCTCGACGGCACCACCTTCCTGCATTACTACGGGCAGGGACAAGTGCAGATGACGTGGCTGGTGGACGGCGCGATCGTGAAACAAACGCCGTTGGCGCTGCCTCATTCCACGCGGCGCATGAACTTAACGCGGCAGGGGTTCACCGACATCCAGATCGGCGGGATCATCATTCCGATTCCGACGCCGGAACCTCCCATCATCGTGATGAAGAGTACGCCCATTGATTCGCCGCCGCTGGGCGTGACGGCCCTGGGCAATCACGCGGTGGTGGTGCAGGCGCAGGTGATGCCGCAGCCGACTGCACCCAATCTGTCGAGCATCGTGGATCACGCGCTGCACTCGCTGGTTCCCGTGAACTTCGGGGCAGCGGGCGGGTCAAGCTCTAGCAGTGGCAATAGCAGCGGAAAGCAGGTAACCGGCCCCGATCTCTCTGAGGCGCAGGCGCTGCTGAGCAGTCTGGCGGCTCCCGCGGGAAGCAACTTGCCGCCACTGAAAGTTGGACTGCTCTCGCCTTCCAACCATAGTTCGGGCGGCCTGGGAGCGGTGCAATATATCAACTCTTCGTTGCAGGCAATCATCTCGCAACTTCCGCCCGACCAGTTCGTGGCTTCGAGTCCCAGCGCCTATCAGGTGGTGGCATCCGATTCTAAGAAGCCGTGCAAGTTTCTTTTCCCCGTGCAGAGCGGCGGAGCGTTCGAGATCAGCGGCCTGCAGAACAGCGTCACACACCAGGGTTCAACCTATAACGGCACGGGCAAGCTGATCATTCACATGGCGAACGCGCAGAGTGCATCGAGTAGCCAGAATGGCTATGACCAATACCCGGCCATTCCCATCTCCATCAACAACTGGACTGTGCCCGATGGACTGACGGTGACGAGCGGCAGCTTTGATGTTTCGCCGGCCATGGCTCTGGCAGCGAGCCTGCCTGCTCTGACGGGAACGATTGACAAGTTGCACGGGCAGGTGGGCAACGGCGCAGGTGTGGTGAATGCGACCCTGAGCGTGACCTTGAGCGACAACACGCTGCGTCTCGCCGGCGAATCGCCGGTGGGCTGGAGCGGCGTCACGGCCGAGTTGCACTCCAGCGGAGACTGGATCGCTAAGAACCTGAGTATGCCGCTCACGTTGATCGGCTGGAGCGGCTTCACGATGCAGTCGAACAATGTGACGCTTGACCTCAGTCACCATGACGGCGACGCGGCGGGACTGCTGTGCGGAAATCTCAAAGCCGGAGACTGGGTGGGCGTGCGCTTTCCGACGTTGACCGTCAATCCTTACACCATGAACCTGGTTTCCGCGTCCTCGATGCAGCAGGTGGTGACGGACTGGGGCATAACCAGCGGCACGGGATCGAGCGGCGGCGCGGGACTCTGCGGCGCGTTTACCACCGGGCAGTTTCACGCCACGGTGGGCGCGGGCTCGGTAAGTTTCAAGTCAGTCCATGCGCAGGCCTTTAATGGCAACTTCACCGCGACCTATAACACCATGGACATCCATGTGCCGTTCCTCAACACGGATCTGATCGGGAACGCTTCGCTGCAATCCGGCGGAGGCCAGCAGGCCATGCTTACGTTCCCCTGTTCGACCGTGCCCAATCCCTGCCAGACGGTCACGCAGACGTTCAACGATATCAAGATCACGGCTAAGAACCTGCAGTTCCTCGATTCTCCGCTGGGTTGGGGAGTGCAGGCGGATACGCACTTCGCGTTCTCTGCCGAGAACAAGCCTTTCGCCGCTTTCGATCATCCTTACTTTTTTGGGATGGATGGCCGAGGCTACTTCCCCAACGGCGCCCAGGCGGTGAGCCTTTCGTTGGGAGGCAGTTCGACGCTGGGGCAGACTCCGCTGGATCTGCTGTCGGTGCAGTTGACCGCGCCGGTGCATGGCGCACAGGTGCTGGCAGCGCAATTCAGCACGAACCTGCATATTTCCGAAGCGCTTCCGGCAGCTGCGGTGCAGGTGAATTATGAACTCGACGAGCCGGGAAGCACGTACATCGGAAACGGACCGACGCACAATCCCTTCACCATTGATTTTCCGTTTCCGCCGGGGCAGCCGAGTTCCGAAGCGAAAATCCATCCGCTTTATTCCGGCGCGAACGATACCGAATATTCGGGCAAGGTGGATCTCTCGGTGGTGGGCGGGCCACCGGTCACGGGAGAATTCCGTCTGGGATATTTCCCCAATGGCGGAGACTATTGGCTGACGCGGGTCAGCATCCCTCTTGGGCCTACAGGAATAGTGGTGATTCCGGTGCCGCCGGTGATGAATATGTACCGGATTCAAGGCGGAGTGGGACACAACTTTCCCATCAGCGCATTTCAGGATACGGGTTCGCTGGCCAGCGAGCAGCCTGTGCAGGATGGCTCGGTTCTGGTGAATGCTGGGGTGCGAGTCGGCATGCCGGACCAGTTCACCTACACGATTGACGGTGGTTTAACCATCAAGTCGGGAGGGCAGGATTCGGGAGCGCGCATTGACTTCAGTGCATGGCTGCTGAAGAATCCGCCCGACAGCGGCGATGGTGACTTCCACGGCGTGCTGCAGTTTGCCGGCGGCAACTTCGACGGGCAGGTTTGGGGCGGTCTGAACTTCATGAACGGCATTGCTTCAATGAGTCTGGGCACGCAGGCAGCCCCGGCGGTCACCATGCACTTTGGGCCGAGCGCTCCGTGGCACATCTATGCCGGACAGCAGAACGGGCCGCGGATTCAGGGCCACTTGCTGATCAGCGATGCGAGCATGTATGTCATGCTTTCCGACGCCGGATTAAACATTGGAGGCAGTGAAGGCATTAATCTGACGGTGGGGAGTTCCGGCGTGGCATCGGCCTGGGTGAACGATACCGTGGATATGGGGCTGACGGTGTCGCCGCAGCCGCACATCGCCGGAACCTTCAGCGCGAACGTGAATGCCGGCGTCTGCGTGAATACAGGCATCGCCGGCAATGCCTGCATCTCGGCCGGAGTTTCGGCGCAGATTCAGGCCTCGGCCATGCCGGTTGAGATTGAAGCCAGCGCGAGCATCAGCGTGCCGGTGGTGGGCTCGATTTCGTTCTCGGTGAGCTTGTAAGAACGTGCGTGTACAACGTGGGTTGCAAAAAGTCATGATGATCCGACGCAAACTGTTTCTTGCCGCCGCGGCCAGCTTCCTGCTGGCGTCTTCTCTTTGTGCGGCGCAAGAATCTTCCGGAGCCATGTTTGCGGCGTCGGACGGCAAGGGACATATTTCATTGCTCTGGTTTCCTCCGCCCTCCAATTGGCCGGCCGGCGGATGGAAGCTTTCCGATTCCACGGGGCAGGTGATCGCGGCGCAAATCAAGATGGGGGACGCGGCGGCGTTGAAAGCTCTCTCGGTCGAAGACGCCGATGCGGTCGGCAAGTTGCTGCCGGTGCTGGCCAAGCCCGACGCCAGTCCACAACACAAAAACCTGATCGCCATTCTCGCGCTCAAAGCTTTCAGCGATCCCAATTACGCGCGCGCGCTGGGACTTTCCTGGGCTCTCGACAACGCCGCGCCGGGCAGCCGAACTTACAAGGTGGAAGCGCTCGACGAGTCGGGTAAAACCACAGGTTTGCAACTTACCAGCGCTGCGGTAGATTCCGCGCAGGCGACAGCGCCTCCCCCCGCTCCGGCCGATGCCCAAGCCAAAGGCGACCAGAGCGGCGTCTCGCTGGGATGGACTCCCGCGGCAGAGAGTCGGCAGTTGCCGGTGGTTTCCTACGCCATTGAGCGCGATGGCGGGGGACAATCCGGCGCGGCGGTGAATGCCAAGCCGGTCATCGTGGGAACGAAGTGGGACCCGAAACTGCCTCTGTACCTGGATCGGAATGCGCCGGGCAACGATACGCTGACCTACCACATATTCAGCGTGGACGTGTTCGGGCGGCGCAGCGCGGGCAGCACGGTGCGAATTTTCTATCCGGACTTTCGCGCGCTTGCGCCTCCGGAGCCGGTGTCGGCCATGCCGGGACTCGCGAAAATCGTCGTAGGCTGGAAGAACGAGAAGAAAGCGAATCTTGCCGGCTACCTCGTCGAGCGCAGCTTCCTGGAAGGCGGACCGTACGAAGCGCTCACCGCCCAGGCTCTGCCGCCCGAGACCGCGCAATACGAAGACACCACGGTTCGGGGCGGGAGCGCCTACTACTACCGGGTGCGCGCCGTGAATTCCCGTGGGGACCTGGGCAATCCCTCGAGCGCGGTCATGGCTCAGCCTAAGAATCCAGCGGCGCCGCCGAAAGTGGAGGGTCTAGCCGCGGACCTGGGAGAGACGCGGGTGCGGCTCACCTGGAAGCCGGTGAGTTTTCCGGTTGCGGGTTATTTTGTTGAGCGCCGCGGAATCACAGGCGCGGCGGGCGCTGAAACCGCGTCGGCGAGTGCGCCGGCAAAATGGGTGCGCCTGAATTCGCACGTCACGCCCGAACCGCTGTACGACGATTATCTCGGCCTCAGCTCGGACACAAAAATGGAATACCGGGTGGTGTCCGTGGCGTTCGATAATGCCGAAGGCCCTCCCAGCAATTCGGTGCAGGTGGCCGTGTCGGACCGGTCCGTGCCCTTTGCCCCTTCGATCACAGACGCGAGCGGCGCCGGTGGAAAGGCGCTGCTCAGCTTCATGCCGGCCTCGCCGTCGGAGAAGACGGCGCAGTTCCTGGTGGTTCGGGGCGCGAGCGCTAAGGATCCCGGGGTGGTGATTGGAGATCCGCTTCCCGCAAGCGCGCGCCAGTTTACCGATCTCTACGTGAGCCCCGGGCAAAACTACTGGTACCGGCTGGTGGCAGTGGACAAGAACGGAAACCGCAGCGACCCCACCTCGCCGGTTGCGGTGCACATCGGCACGCCTCCGGCTCCGAGTACGCCGTGAGTAGCTGGAACCCTTCGGGAATGAGATCCAATCAGCGACCGATGCGGGCAAATAAATGCCCGGGTCTAGGGGTGAGCACATAGGCCCGGGCGGGCTGTTCCGCGTATTGGCGAACCGCAGAGGGGACCCGGCGAACTGGTCTCGGCCAGAGTTTGCCGGTGAGCAGCTAGACTCACCCTCGCTTGAGTAGCGCGCGTCCTTTGAGACACCCTTAGGACAGGCGCGGGATTCGCCTTTCGGAACAGCGATCTCCAAACACTAGTCGCTACTTACTAGAGCGTGTTCATAAATGCCTTTCAGCCCGGAAGGCATGTCCCTCAGGGGCCAAAGCCCGCCCTCTGTTGGGCCCTGAACGGCACGGCTGAAGCCATGCCCTACCCAAAACCGATTCATGAAACACGCTCTACTCACTCGCAACTCACTACGTTGGTTCGAACTACTTTTTCTGTGCGTCGCGGATGTAGGTCACGAGCATCTTGACCTGGTCCGGGGTGACGCCCTTGGTGGAGAACGCGTGCATGGGTTTCTTGTCTTTGCCGCCGTTGGCGATCATGTCGGTAAGATCGGCATCGGAGGCCTTCTTGGCATCGTCGCCCACCAGGCTGGGAATCTTGGCTGCGGGTTTCCCGGCGAAATCGGCGCCATGGCACATTGCGCACTTGGCTTTGTAGAGCGTGACGGCGTCGTCGGCTGCCCAGGAAAGGTTAGGCAGAATGAGGAAAAGCGCCAGAGCGATCATCACGATCAGGATTATGATCTTCGACATCTTCATGATTGCGTTTCCTTTCAGAATCTATGAATCGTCCCGGCTCGGCGACGGCGCTGAAGCGCAGAAAATCTCACCGCCGAGTTACGAGACTCGATGAGAGCGTTCTAATTCGTATAGCAGTTTCTACGGATGCGGTGAGTTGGTCTGTGATGGTGGTCACAACAGAAAGTGATCGCAGTATGAACCTAAGCTAATGTGGCGCCGGAAGATACGCGCCAAAAGACTCGCGATCCGCGCCATATGCCGCACTGTCGGAATTTCCGACACCTTCGTGTCCTCGGGAGTGATGCGCAAGTTGCTGAAAACAGGCTGATTGCTATTCCATGGGCGGAGCGGTTCTTTGGCAAATGGCTTGCGGTTCCATTCTGTGCAACTGGCGCACGAGGAGTCTGCCTTGGAACCTACGCTCATGGTGATCGGCCTGAATCATCGCACCGCTCCGCTGGCCATGAGAGAACGTTTCTGGATCAGCGAAAACCGGCGGTACGAAGTCCTGCGGCAACTGAAGAGTGCGGAAGGCATTGAAGAGGTGGTCGTGCTTTCCACCTGCTGCCGCACCGAGTTTTTGTTGTGGGCGGGCGAACCCACGATGGCGGCGAATTCGCTGCTCAATTTCCTGGGCACCGAGCATGGATTGAAGCTGAGCGAATGGCAGCATTTTTACCGCCTGCTGGATGAGAGCGCTCTGGCCCAGGTTTTCCGGGTGGCCTCTGGACTGGATTCTGTGGTGTTGGGCGAGCCGCAGATTGTTTCGCAAGTGAAGGCGGCATGGGAGCAGGCGCGAACCGTGGGGGCCGCGGGGCATTTTCTGGATGCGGTGCTGGAGAAGGCTCTCAGCATATCGACGCAAGTTCGTAACGACACGGCAATTGAAAGGTTGGCGGTCTCGATTCCGTCGGCCGCGCTCGAGCTGGCCCGGCACATTTTCGGGTCGCTGGAGGGCCGCAAAGTGCTGCTGCTGGGCACCGGCAAGATGAACGAACTTTCGGCCCGGCAGATGGTTGAAAACGGGGCCGGATCGGTGGTAGTGATCGACCAGTCGCCGGCGCGCGCAGAAGAGCTGGCAGGGAAGTTAGGGGGCACGGCCGCGACTCTGGCCGATCGCTGGAAGTGCATGTTGCGCGCCGACATTGTGATCAGTGCGACGGGATGTCCGCATATCGTGCTGAGCCGCGAGGAAGCGGAACGGATTGCGGTGGAACGCAACCGGGTGGCGCTGGTGATTATCGATATCGGCATGCCGCGGGATGTGGATCCGGATGTGCGCCGGGTGGACGGAATCCTGCTCTATGACCTGGATGGCCTGGAGCACGCGGTGGAGAGCAACGGGGAAGAACGCGCGGCGGCAGCCGCCCAGGCGGAAAGAATTGTGTCCGCGGAAGCACAAACATTTCGGAGCAAACTGCAGGCGGATACCGTGGTGCCGACGATCGTTGCGTTGCGGCGCCGCCTGGACCAAATTTGCCGGCAAGAACTGGAGTCCTTTATCGAAGAGCGCGGGCCTTTTACGTGGGAGCAGGATCAGTCGCTGCACGCCATCACAGCGCAGGTGATTCAGAAAATTGCCAGCTCCCTGGCTCGCGAACTT
>Ga0209415_10012456_pt1 | contig 14164 bp, 14 predicted proteins | sample PeaSoiSIISIP2007_FD_187696 | JGI IMG/M metagenome (GOLD analysis project Ga0209415, IMG submission 187696) | Peat soil microbial communities from Weissenstadt, Germany - SII-SIP-2007 (SPAdes) (version 2) | ecosystem: Environmental > Terrestrial > Soil > Wetlands > Peat | place: Germany... | reverse complement strand
GCCTTGAGCGAGGTGGTCTCCAGCTCGATCTCGTCGAGCCGGTTCTTGACGACGTCGCCGATGCTGACGAGGCCCGCGAGCTTGCCGTTGCGGAGCACCGGCAGGTGACGGATGCGCCGCTCGGTCATCAGCGCCATCAGATCCGCGACCCGGTCGTGGGGACCGCAGGTGACGACGGTCTTGGTCATGAGATCCTCGACGCGGCGCTCGAACAACGCCGCGCCGTGGCTACCGAGCCCGTGGACGATGTCGCGCTCGGACAGGATGCCCTGCGGCTCGGTGCCGTTGGCACTCACCACCAGCGCGCCGATGCGATGGCGGCAGAGAGCCTCGACCGCCTCGGCGACGGTGGCCGTCGGGCGGATCGTGACGACGGCGTCGCCTTTGACCTTGAGGATCGCGTCAACATTCATGACAGCGCCTCCCGCTTGCGGGGCTGGAGCCCGCGCGGCGTGCGCCCAACCCCGGGGCCCTTGACCCGCGTGACCAAGGCCTCGACTTCGCGATGCTCGACGTGATCCGCACGCATCACCAGACGGCCGATCTCGTCGCTTAAGAGTTCTTGCACGCCCGGCTCAGGGGCGGGCCTCTTGGGTTGCGCCATGACGCACCTCTCTGCCACCGCCACATGAGTGCGACGGCTTAAATCTCATTTAGGGTCTCTGGCCGTCTGCCCAAGGGCAGTGCGCGAATAAATCGATTCAATGTCGCGGTATAGGCGCTGCAATGCACGCGCCACCCGCGCCGCGAGCCGCTCTCGGCGTGGCGCACCGCACAACGCACGCTCAGAGGATTCGGCGCAGATATGCCTCGGCGCCGCGGGCGTGGTCCCAATCGCGGGCGTAGCCGAGCGAGACTTCCTGGAAGTGAACCCCGTCGGCGAACCGGCTGGCGCGCACGTGGAGGTGGCCATAGACCACGGCGCGGGCCCGGAAGCGGCGGTGCCAGTCGGCCGTGGCGCGGGTTCCACACCAGGGTGCGTAGCGCGGTTTTCTCGGCAGCACGACGTCCTCCGGCCGCAGCGGATAGTGATTGACCAGGATCGTCCGGGCATCGGCGGGGATCTCGCGGAGACGCTGCTCGCTCGCGACCAATCGGCTGGCGCACCACTCGGCGATGTCGACGAAGGGCTCGGGATGCAGGCGGCGCTCGTCGGTGGCGACGATGCCGGCTTCGGCGGCCCAGGCGAGGACCTGGTCGCGTGGGATCTCCGCGGGCCGCACGCTGTAGTCGTAGAGCAGCAGGAGCGGCGCGATCACGGTCTTGGGCCCGTCGCCCGGCCAGAGCGGATAGGGGTCCTCCGGGGTAATCACTCCGTAAAGGCGGGCCAGCCCGAGCAGCTCGGCATACCGCTGGGCGCCGCGCGACGCGCCGGGAAGCCGCGGATCCATCCAGAGCTCGTGGTTCCCGGGCACCCAGATGAGCTTGGCGAAACGCGGTCTCAGCAGCTCGAAGGCCAGCGCGAGCTCGGCCAAGCTGTCGCCGATGTCGCCAGCCAGGATCAACCAATCCTCGGGCCGCGGCGCAATCCGCTCGACGGCGCGCCGGTTGAGGTCGATGCCGAGATGCAGATCGCTGATCGCCCACAGATTCATGACCGCGATCTTATCGTCCTTGGCGTCGTGGCGTCTTGCCGGTTAAGAGTTGAGCCAACAAGACGCCAATCGGAGATCGGCGGCTTCGCCGCGAAGGAGAAAGCCATGGGCACCTACACCGTCTGTCTCACCTTCGATTTCGACGCGCTCTCGGGCTTTATTGCCCGGGGGCTCACGACCCCGACGCCGATCTCGCGCGGCGAGTTCGGCGTGGTGGCCTCGGAGCGGATCGTCGAGATGCTCGACCGGCACGAGATACCCAGCACTTGGTTCATTCCCGGCCATACCATCGAGAGCTTTCCCGATGCCTGCCGCCACGTCCACGCGGCGGGCCACGAGATCGCGCACCACGGCTGGACCCACGTGCCGCCCGCCAACCTCAGCCGCGAGCAGGAGGAATGGAACGTCGTGCGCGGCAACGAGGCGATCCGGATGATCACGGGCCAGGCGGCCCGGGGCTATCGGTCCCCGTCCTGGGACTTGAGCCCGCATACGATCGAGCTGCTGCTGAGCCACGGCTTTCTCTACGACAGCAGCATGATGGGGCACGACTATGCGCTCTACCGCTGCCGCACGGGGGACCAGATCGAGCTGGAGACCCCGGCCGTGTTCGGGCCCGAGACCGATCTCGTGGAGATGCCGATCAGCTGGTCGACCGACGACTATCCGCACTTCGAGTACATGCGCATGCCGAACATGCTGGCGCCCGGGCTCAACTGGGCGGGCGGCGTGCTGGAGAACTGGTACGACGATTTCGATTACATGACGCGCATCGGCGAGTCCGGCGTGCTCACTTACACCTGCCACCCCTTCGTCATCGGCCGCGGCCACCGCATGCTCATGCTCGAGCGCCTGATCGAGAAGCTGAAGAGCCGGGGCGCGGTGTTCCGCACCATGGAGGCGGTGGCGCGCGATTGGCTCGAGACCGCGCCGCCGCCGAAACGTTGACGCTCTTCCAACTCGGATGGAGACGCCCCCTCACCCTCCCCTCTCCCCGCCGGGGACAGGGTTGCGGAAGCTTGGCGAGCGAAGCGAGCTTAGCCGCAGCTGGGTGAGGGGGAACTCCTACACTTACGCGTGCGCCAGCGCCTGCTTCACACGCTCCGGCGTCATCGGCACTTGGCGCAGCCGCACACCGACGGCGTCGTAGATCGCGTTGGCGAGCGCAGCGGCAACGGGTGCGGTCGCGGCTTCGCCCGCGCCCACGGGCGGCAGCTCCGGGTGATCGATGAGCTCGACCACCACCTCCGGCACGTCCGGAAATTTGAGGATGGGATAGCTCGCCCAATCGACGCTGGTGACGCGATTGCTGTCGAAGACCGCCTCCTCGAAGAGCGCGCGGCTCAATGTCTGCAGAATGCCGCCCTCGACCTGATTCTTCACCGCATCGGGGTTGATCACCAGGCCGCAATCATGGGCGCACACCACGCGCTCCACGCGCACCGCGCCCGAGCCGCGATCCACCGTCACGTCCATGCCCATCGCGACATAGTTCTCGGCGTGCTTGTAGTGGATGTAGGCGACGCCGCGACCGCGTGCGCGTACATCGGACCCGGCGCCGCCACTCGGTCCGTTGCGCGGCTCCCATTTCATGATCTCTCCCACCCGCTTCAGCACCGCGATGCCGCGGGGATCGTCGATCCCTTGCAGGCGGAAGGCGAGCGGGTCCGCGCCGGCGGCGACCGCGAGCTCGTCGACCAGGCTCTCGACCGCGAAGGTGTTCGCGACCTTGCCGGGCGCCCTAAGGTTTGAGGGCCGGAGCGGCGTGTCCTTGAGCCAGTGCGCGACCACGTGCACGTTCGGCACGGTATAGGACGGGTCGGCGTTCTGCGTGATGAGGCCGGTGGCGATGCCCTGGGGCTGCGGCAGCCCCGCAGCCGCGGGCGAGAGCAGCGGAATGTTCGGCAGACCCTTGGTGGCGGCGGGGATCCACATCTCGGCGTTCCAGGCTGCGATCTTGCCGGTGTCGTCGAGACTTGCGCTCAGCTCCAGGAGCTGCGGCGGACCCTTCGGGTCCCAGCCGTGCTCGTCCTCGCGCATCCACTGCACACGCACGGGCCGGCCCGCGGCGCGCGACAGGATCGCCGCGTCGGCCGCAGCGTCCTCGTGCCCGTTCATGCCATAGCAGCCGGCGCCGTCGAGGTAGACGAGCCGCACCTGCTCGACCGGCAAGCCCAGGACCTTCGCGAAATGCGGCCGATACTTGTGCGTCGACTGCGAGGCTGTCCAGACCGTCGCCTCCTCCGCGCGCACGTCGGCGACGGCGCAGGAGGGACCCAGGGAGGCATGGCTCTGCGGCGGCCAGTAATAGGTGGCGCTCAGCTTCTTGGCGGCGCCGGCGAGCACCTGGGGCGCGTCGCCGCGCTGGATCAGCGCCTCGTTGCCCTCCACTGAGCTTTCGCGGATCGCGCGCTGCAAGCCGTCGCTGCCTGGCAGCCCGCCGCCGCCGCTCCAGCTCGCCTTGAGCTCGCGCGCGGCGCGCACCGCCGCCCATTCGTCCTGCGCGACCACGCCGAGGAAATTCTCGATCCGCACGACCCGCACGCCGGGAATGCCGGCGATCGACGCCTCGTCCACGGAGTCGAGCTTGGCGCCGATCGCGGGCGGATGGACGACGCGGCCGTGCAGCATGCCGGCAAGCTTGAAGTCGTGCATGTAGGTGTGGCGGCCCGTGAGCTTCGCCGGCAGGTCGGGCCGCGGCAGCGGCTTGCCGACCACCGCATAGGAGGCGGGGTCCTTGAGCGGCGCCTTGGCATCGAGCTTGAGCGCGAACGGCTTGCCGCCAATGAGGTCGCCGAACCGCACGCGTTTGCCGCCGGTCTTGGCGCGGATGGTGCCGGTCTCGACGACGAGCGCCTCCGCCGGCGTCTTGAGCCACTCGGACCCGAGGCGCAACAGCGCCTGGCGCGCGGTCGCCGCGGCCTGGCGGATCTGCACGCCGCCGCGCTGAATGCCGGTACTCCCTGCGGTCGGACCTTGGTCGGGCGTAAGCGCCGTGTCGCCCTCGATGAGCGCGATGCGCTCGACGGGGAGGTCCAGCTCCTCCGCCACCATCTGGCGCACGGCGATCCGGAATCCCGTGCCGAGATCCACCTTGCCGCTATAGGCCGTGACGGAACCATCGGGGTGAACGGCGAGAAAGCCATCGACCTCATCGGCATCGACGGTCTTGCCCAGATCGGCCTTGAGCGTGGCCGCCGTCTGCGCGCGCGTGGGCCAAGCGGCATCGAGGCTGAAGCTCACGACGAGAGCGCCGCCCGCCTTCAGGAGGCCGCGGCGCGAGAGGTCGGGCATCGCGGTCATGGGCCCCTCCTCACGCCTGGCTCGCGCCCAGCACCGCGCGCAGGATGCGGGTATGCGTGCCGCAGCGGCAGAGATTGTCGGCGAGGGCGTCTTTCACCTGCGCCGCGGTCGGGCGCGGCGTCTTGGCCAGCAACGCCTTCGCGGTCATGACCATCCCATTGGTGCAGTAGCCGCATTGCGCCGCCTGCTCCGCGATGAAGGCGGCTTGCACGCGATCGGGCTTCTCCGGCGTGCCGAGACCCTCGAGCGTGGTCACCGATTTTCCCTGTGCGGCGCTTATCGGCAACGCGCAGGAGCGCACGGCCTCGCCATCCATCAGCACGGTGCACGCACCGCACTGCGCCAGCCCGCAGCCGAACTTGGGCCCATGCAATCCGAGCGCATTCCGGAGGAGGTAAAGCAGCGGCTGATCGGGATCCCAGCTCTCGACCCGCTGCGTCTTGCCGTTGACGTGAAGAGTATAGGACGCCATCGCATGCTCCCGGAGATCGGATGCTCCGGGACTCAGTCTAGCGCGCGTCACTTAGGCGGCAAATCCGCCCGCCAGGACGAACACGGGTTTGTGACTGCGCGGCTCGCCTAGAGCTCCGGCCGGCGCTGGCGCCATGGCGTGGCGCGCTCGTAGGCATCGCCCAACTTGAGGAGCGTCGCCTCGTCGAAGCGGCGGCCCACCAGCTGAAGTCCCATCGGCAGCCCTGCCTTGGTGTAGCCGGAGCACACGCTGAGCGCGGGATGGCCCGAAACGTTGGCGGGCGTGGTGAGCGAGGCCCTCTCGTAAAACGCGAGCGGCCGCACCGCCTCGATCGGCGGCGCCGGTGCGATCGAGGTCGGGAAGAGCAGCGCCGTATGCCGCTCGAGCGCGCAGCCCATCTCGAGGGCGAGATGGCGCCTGAGGCGCGTCGCTTGCACATAGTCGGGACCGGAGAGCAATGCCCCCGGCATCAAGCGGTGGCGGAAGATGGCGCCATACTCGCGCCAGCGGGTCTTGATCGTCGGCTCGTGAATGGCGAAGGCCTCGGCAATCATGATCACGACGCAAGCGGCGTGATAGTCGTCCGCGGGTGAGAGGGCGACGTCCTCGATGCGCGCGCCGAGCTCGCCGAGCTGTCGGATCGCCGCGGCGGTGGCGGCGCCGACCTCGGGATCGAGACCGGGATCGCTCTCGTAAAAGCCGCGGACCACGCCGATGCTGAGGCCTTTGAGGTCACCGCCCAGCGCTGCCGCGTAATCCGGCACCGGCGCCCGCACGGAGGCGGGATCGCGCGGATCGGGGCCGGCGATCGCCTGCAGCAGCAGGGCGCAGTCGCGCGAGGTCCATGCCATCGGCCCGCAGTTGTCCAGCGAGAACGACAGCGGAAACACGCCGGCACGGCTGACCCGGCCGTAGCTCGGCTTCAGCCCGGCGAGACCGCAATGCGAGGCCGGCAATCGGATCGAGCCGCCGGTGTCGCTGCCGAGCGTGCCGAGCGTCAGGCCCGCCGCCACCGCGGCACCCGAGCCGCTGGAGGAGCCGCCGGTGAAATGCTTGGGGTTCCAGGGGTTGCGCGCGGGCGGAAACGGCAGATCGAAAGAGGGTCCGCCCATGGCGAACTCGTGGGTCGCGAGCTTGCCCAGCAGGATGGTGCCGGCCTCCGCGAGCTTGCGCGTGGCGGTCGCGTCGGTCTTGGGCACATGGTCGAGCTTGATCCGCGAATGCCCGGTGGTGCGGATGCCGGCGGTCTCGTAGATGTCCTTGAGCGCGATGGGGATGCCATGCAGCGGTCCGCGGCGTCGCCCGGCGCGAATCTCGGTCTCCGCCGTCTTGGCGGCGGCGCGTGCCTGCTCCGGCAGCGTCAGGACATAACTATGCAGCGTGGGATCGAGCCCTTCGATGCGCTGTAAGCAGCCATCGACGAGCTCGACCGGCGAGACTTGCCCCTTCGCCAGCGCGGCGCTCGCCTCGGCGATGGTCCGGTAGGGCGCGCTCACGCTTGCCGCTCCGGCGCCGAGAAGATGTGGGCGGGCTCGGCCTCGAAGGGAAGCTCGCGCGGCAGCCGGGCGGCCCAGCGCTGAAGATGACCCCAGCACTCCCAGAGCGCCTCGCGCTCGGCGTCGGGCAGATCGGAGAACACGCGTGCGATCGCGAGGTCGAACGCCTCGCGGGCGCGCGGATCGGTCGGGTCCGTCATGTCGGCAGCTCCCTCGCGGTGACCTCGGATGGTCCCGCGCGGGAACCGGCGCTGTCAACCGGCGAGAATGGGAACGCCGGTCATCGCCGGCGCCTTCAGGCGTTGCGCGGTCCAGTGCCGGACCCGCCGCCGCAGATGCTCGATGTCGAATGGCTTGAGGATGAAATCATTCCCGCCGGCCGCCAAGCCCGCGCGCACGTCCTCGGCGGTCTTGCGCGGGGTCAAGAACGCGATCGGCACCGCCGAGAGCTCGGGCCGCTTGCGCAGCTCGCGGCACGTGGCGAAGCCGTCCATCTCCGGCATCTGTATGTCGAGCAGCACCAGATGTGGCACGCAGCGGGCGGCGAGGCGAACGCAGTCCGCGCCGCTGGCGGCGCCCATGAAGGTGTAGCCCGCCGCGGAGATCACCGCAGCCAGCATCGCCAAGGTGTCGGCATCGTCGTCGACGCCGAGCACGACCTTGCCGCAGGCGGCGTCCGCGAGAGACTCGATCGTCGCCGTCATTGTGCCGCGCTTGCGGGCTCGAACGCCTCGGACGCCTCCGCGGGAAGCCGCTCGCGCATGGCCTGCGCGGTCTCGGCGTGGACCCGGCGAATCGCCGCGGCTTTGTCCTCGGCATCCGCCAACGAACCCGCGCGACCGGCCTCCTCGAGCCCGCGCGCCAGAGCCGTCAGCCGCATCGCCCCGAAATTGCCGGCACTGCCGGCAAGCTTGTGCGCCTCCTCGACGAGGCCCGCCGCGTCCCGTACTCGGGCCAGGCCGTCGATCCGTTCGACGCTCTCTGTCGTGTTCGCGATCCACGTGCGGAAGAGCTCGCGCAACGCCGCGGGGGTGATGATCTGCGCGAGATCCTGCAGCCGTGCGCCGTCGATCAGATCGAGAGACGCCGGGCCCGGTCTGGACACAGGCGCCTCACGGCTTTCGTCCGTCCAGCGCGCCACGATCTCGCGCAGCGCCACGGGCTTGAAGGGCTTGCTGAGGTAGTCATCCAGGCCGGCCGCCAGATAAGCTTCGCGCTCGCTCGCGATCGCGTGCGCGGTCAGCGCCACGATCGGCACTCGGCTGCGCGGTCCGCCGGCCGCGCGGATGCGCCGGGTCGCCTCGACGCCGTCCATGCGCGGCATTTGAATGTCCATCAGTACGAGGTCGTAGTCCGCCGCCAGGACCATATCGACGGCACGCGCGCCGTCCTCGGCGATCTCCACATGGCAACCCATCCGGCGCAGCATCTCGCGTGCGATCAGACGGTTCACCTCGACGTCCTCGACTACCAGAACGCGCTGTCCGGCGAGAGTGGCCCCTGCCCGGAGCGCTTGAGCGACGTCCGCCGCGCCTTGAACGGCACGCCGCGGCGGCAGCGTGAACCAGAACGTGCTCCCCTCGCCCGGCCGGCTGTCGACGCCGATCCGGCCGCCCATGAGCTCCACCAGCTGCTTGCTGATGGCGAGGCCGAGGCCGGTGCCGCCGAAGCGGCGCGTGATCGTGCCGTCGGCTTGGCTGAAGGTCTGGAACAATGCCTTCTGAGCCTCGGCAGAGATGCCGATACCGGTGTCCCTCACCTCGACGCGCAGGACCGCAGCGTCATTTTCGTCGGCGACATAGCGCGCCTCGACCGAAACCGCGCCCTTGTCCGTGAACTTGATCGCATTGCCGATCAAGTTCACGAGCACCTGACGGATGCGCGTGGGATCGCCGATAAAATTCTGCGCGACGGCGGGATCGATCTTGGTCTCGACCGCGAGTGCCTTTTCCGACGCTTTCGGGCGCAGCAGCTCCACCGCGGTGTTCACGACGTCGGAAAAGCCGAACACGATATTCTCGAGCACCATCCGGCCGGCTTCCAGCTTGGAGATGTCGAGCACGTCCTCGATCACGGAGAGAAGGTGCTGGCCCGAGAGCGTGATGATGTCGAGGTAGCGTCGCTGACCGTCGTCGAGCGGCGTGTCGAGCAGCAGGTGGGCGGCGCCGATGACGCCGTTCAAGGGCGTGCGGATCTCGTGGCTCATGTTGGCGAGGAATTCCGATTTCGTCCGGCTCGCCTGCTCCGCGACGAAACGCGCGCGATCGGCTTCCTCTTTCGCGAGCTTGAGCGCCGTCTCGCGCTCCTTGCGCCCAGTGATGTCGCGGGTGACGGTCACGCGTCCGCCTCGCGAGAGGTTCTGGCCGCGGATCTCGACCCAGCGTCCGGACGCGATCTGCTGCTCGTATTGGCGCGATTGCGGGCTGTGCAGCGCCGTCTCCCACTGCGCCAGCACCGCCGCGGGATCGCCCGGGCCGAAGTCGCCCCGGCGCACGCGCGCTTCGCGGATTGCCTTGGCGGGGTCGGGCGCGCCCAGAATTGTCTCTCGATCGAGATCGAACAGCTCGAACAGGCGCTCATTGCAGCTGATGAGCTTCAGATCCGCGTCGAGCACGAGGATGCCGTCGGGTATGGTCGAGAGGGTCGCCTCGAGGACATCCGTCTTCCGGGCAAGCGCGGCCTCGAGCTCGATACGACGCAGCTCGCGCAGGAGCAGGAACCCGAAAATCATGATCCCGGCGACGGTGCCCACCGCGAGCGGAGCGGTCGTGGCGTCCAGGAGGTCCTGCTCGATCGGTGGGCGCAGAATGAGCCGAGGAACGAACTGAAGGGTCGCCGCAAGGACGGCAAGGGGCAACAGATGCGCCGCTCGCAATTCGCCGTCGCGCCGCAGCGCCGCCCAGCGGACTGCGACACCCAACGCACCGGAGAGCGTGACATTCGCGACGCCGACCAGCGTGCCGAGGCCGCCCAGCCAGAAGCGGACGCCGTCCGCCAACACCGCCGCCAACACTGCCGACACCGGGCCGCCGATGAAGCCGGCGAGCGCCATCAGAGGCGATCGGCCGTCGATGATCACGCCGGGAGCGATGCGCGAGGGATCCAACATCCCCAGCACGACCACGATACCGAAGATCAGCCCGAGCACCGCCGCCGCACCGTGCTTCCCGAAGGGGAATGCCCGCTTGTGCAGCCAAGGAAGCGCCACCAACGCGAACACCGCCAGCGCGATGTTCTGCGCGAGATTGAGCAGCATTGGCCCAAACGCGAGGTCCATTGCCACAGGATGTGGCCAAATCCCCTAAGGGCACATTAACCGTGTGGGATTGCAAATTCCTATGAAAATTCAGTGCTTTATAGTGCCTGTCAGCTCCGCAGGAGCGCTTCCACCTCGGCTCGCCGAGGCATGGAGTTGGCGGCACCGAGCGCGGTGACCGAGAGGGCTGCCGCGGCCGAGGCGAAGCGCGCGGCCTCCAGAAGCGGCCGCCGCTCGGCGAGCGCGACCGCGAGTGCGCCATTGAAGGCGTCGCCGGCGCCGGTTGTATCGAGCACGCGGGGGATGGCGAAGGCCGGCAGATGAGCCTCATGCTCCGCGCTCGAGAGCACCGCGCCGCGCTTGCCCAGCGTGACGATCGCCGCGGCGGCGCCGCGGGCGCGGAATTCCCGGGCGGCGCGTCCGGCATCCTCCACGGTCGAGACGGGCGTGCCCAGCAGGCCCGCCGCTTCCACCTCGTTGGGCGTCACGACCGAGACCGCGGAGAGCAACGACGCATCGAGCTCCCGGGTCGGCGCCGGGTTGAGCACGACGGGCACCGCGGCGCGCCGCGCCATCGCGACGGCGCGCGCGACCAGCGGCATCGGCGCTTCCAAGGTCAGCAGGAACACGTCGGCACCGCGGATGGCGGGCTCGGCGGCATCGATCTCCGTCGCCGTCAGGGCCGCGGTGGCGCCGCCGTTCACGACGATCGCGTTATGGCCGCTGCGGTCGTCGATCAAGATGAGCGCCGTGCCGGTGGCTTCGCTGGTGCTGGTGACGAGATACGCCCGATCGACGCCCTCGAGGTCGTAGAGCCGCTTCGCCATCTCGCCGAAGGGGTCCGCGCCGACCTTGCCGATGAAGCTCGCGGAGGCACCCAGCCGCGCCGCCGCGATCGCCTGGTTCGAGGCCTTGCCCCCGGGCCCCAGCGTGGCCCCGAGCCCCTCCAGCGTCTCATGCCAATGCGGCAGCCGCGGCACCCGACTGGTCAGGTCCGCCGCGAAGAGTCCGAGCACAGCGATGCGCGGCCGAGGCATCCCCGCACGATAGTGCGCGCTTCATCCAGATAGAAGCACCCCCTCACCCAGCTGCGCCTAAGCTCGCTCACGCTCGCTAAGGCTTCGCAACCCTCTCCCCGACGGGGAGAGGGAGAAGTGAGAGGTATTACCCCTCGCCCCTTGGGGGAGAGGGTTGCGAAGCCTTAGCGTGCACCGGGCTTGTCCCGGTGGGAGCTTAGGCGGAGCTGGGTGAGGGAGCGCTGTCGCGTAACCCGCCTCTAATGACACGTATCAATCACGATATCGACGCGCCAGTTCTTCTGCCGTCCCTCGGGGTCGTCGCGCCCGTCGGGCGTCTGGTTGGGCGCGATCGGCCGCGTCTTGCCGTAGCCCTCGATCGGCGCATTCGCCGGCACGAAGCGGTGGCTGCTCAGCCACTGCCGCACGGTCTCCGCGCGCCGGAGCGAGAGCGCGTTGTTGTAGGCATCGCTGCCGATCGCATCCGTATGGCCCTCGATGGCGAGGGGATGCGCGCCAGCCTTCGCGATCTCCGGCCCGACCGCCCCGAGCGTCTCCTCCGCGTCGCTCCGCAATTCCGACTTGTCGAAGGCGAAGAGCGCGTCGCCGAGCACGCTGAGCCGCCGCGCACAGGGCTGCTCCTCCGCATGCACGGCCTCTATGCCCTTCGGCACCTGGATCTCGCCCGGCTTCTGCCAGGGTCCGGTCGGCTGCTGGATCTGCCCCGGCGTCTGCCACGTGCCCTTGGGCTGCTGGACCTGATAGGAGCCGCCGGACGATGTCTGCGCGTGCGCGGCGACAACCACGAGCACGCCAACCGCGGCCAGCGCCGCAATCCGAATGACCCTCATGATGCACTCCCCTCGTCGCGCGAGCGGGCGCGATCATCGCGAAGAAAGTCTTAAAGTATCGTGAGCGGTAAGGATCGATGGCTCGGCATCGCTCAATTGCACTCTGAGCGGTTTCCGAGAATTGGCTTCGCCGTCGAAAATTGGCTTTGAATTGGCTTTGCCGAGACTCGTGCCTTTGATTCATCTCAATAAATTGGCTTTGATTTGTAGATTTTGTTTTTCGCGCGGCAGCGCGTTCCCGCTCATCCGCGCCCCCTGCCGCCCCGCGCCGACATGGGAATTGGGTTCGTTTCGCAATTTTAATGTGCGGCATTGACGGCGCACCGCCGGCGAAATGCGCCTGACCCCGTCGGGCGCCCAAGAGAACGCGACCTTCGTCCCGCTGGTCATCTGTGAAGCTCCGAGCCTCGTCAGGTAGATCGCATTGCGACGACCAGGGTATACGCTTAAAGCGTTCGTGTCAATGCCGATGACGCCGTTCCATCTTGTTCAAGGAAACGCATAGTACGTTCGGATCAGACAAGTGCCGTGGCGGCGAACAAGCTCGCGGCCATCGTGACGGTCGCGATCAGGTGCCAACAGGCACAGACCTCGGTTATTCCCGCCGGATATTATCTGCCGACCAAGATCGCGGGTCCGATGAATGCGGCGATCGGCTTGACTGATTTCCCAAGCTTAGAGGCCTATGCGAGTTTTCGCGAGAAAATGGCTGCCGATGCCGAGGGGCTCGAGATCAGGCGGCGCGTGGAGGCCAGCGGCGCCATCCTCAGCGAGGAACGCTCGTTCCTGAGCTGTATTCCCGAGAGTCGGCGCTAGCACATCTCGAGGGGTTCGGGCCCGAGCAGGCGTCGGTGACGAGGCGCCTGCGCTCACGCAGGATCTTTGGAGCCTCGCGCTCTAGCGCTCGATCGCGGCTCAAGAGCGCAGCGTCGGAGGCGCAGGCGTGCTTCTAGTCTGCATCGCCGCGCGAACTGCACCACTGACTCTGACCCCAACTCTCATTCTCGCTCTGACTGATCCGATCTGGTAGAAGCAATGCCGAGAGGAGGACTGCCAATGTCGATCCTGCTTGGCGTCTTTATTGCCTTGGTAACGTCGCTCGCCGCTAATATCTATGTTGAATGGTTGCGCGTACCGAGACTCGTGCTTTCGGCGGAAGATCCACGCGACGATACATATGGCGCAGGTTTTCCGGCCAATCAGACGCGATCACTAACCCTAAAGCTGACCAACAGAGACCTGCCGCCACTAGCCAGATGGCTATTGCGTACGCCAGCGATGCAGTGCCAAGCAGCGATCACGTTTCACGATCTAAATGGCAAAGATCGCTTTGGTGACGCAATGGCGGGGCGTTGGGCCAAGACACCGGAACCCGTTCCTTTGAAGATAGTCGATAACCATGGCAATCCCGCAGGAACCATTGCGGACCCCGACAGGCCGACGTTTGGTTTCCGCATTGACATCTATCCGGGAGAAAGCGAGTCCCTTGGCCTTGTGATACGAGCAGACAACGAGACGGACTGCTATGGCTTCAACAACGAATCGTACGGTCATGGTTGGCGCAATCCAAAATGGAAGCTGCCCAATGGCACATATCTGGTGAAGGTTCTCATCAGATCATCTGGACGCAGGTGCGTCGGTTGCTTCCGGCTCGTCAACGGCACGTCTCGTGCCGAGCTACATCTGGAAAACGCAAGTGCCGCGGAGCGGAGCATTTTAGGATCGTAGGCAGCTTGACGGTGGGCAAGACGTGGCCGTCTACTCGGGGAAGGCTCTAGGTAGCTTGTACGTCAACTGTCAGGAGCTGTCATTGGCTCGCGTGCATAATGTGTCGAGAATTCGGATATGACAAAATCTGCCGATAGCAAAGGAACGATTAGGTTAACTGAGGAACAAATTCAGTTGGCATTGCGGCTTGAAAGCATCTTCATGCCGCATGCACGACGGCAGCGGAAGGAGACATATACGAGGCAAACCGGCGAGGCGAACTCTCGCAAGCCAATTCGATTTGCACACTATACTTCAGCAGAAGCTGCATTAAAGATCATCAAGAGCAAGCGAATTTTGATGCGTAACGCAACATGCATGGCAGACTATCGGAGCTATGGGCGAAAGTTGGTGACGGCATGAGGGGATAAGGCGGCGTATCGTGGGGGTGTTCGAAGCCTCCCACTT
>Ga0209415_10012455_pt1 | contig 14165 bp, 7 predicted proteins | sample PeaSoiSIISIP2007_FD_187696 | JGI IMG/M metagenome (GOLD analysis project Ga0209415, IMG submission 187696) | Peat soil microbial communities from Weissenstadt, Germany - SII-SIP-2007 (SPAdes) (version 2) | ecosystem: Environmental > Terrestrial > Soil > Wetlands > Peat | place: Germany... | reverse complement strand
TTTCGACTAGACCGAGGCAAGGCGATGGCTGGGCGGTTCTCGCGGGCTGTCGTCTCGATCGTGATCGTGCTGTTCGTCGTTGCGGCTGCCGCGGGCGCCGCAACGCTCTGGACGGTGGGCCTCGCCGCCGGCTCCCACGGCGAAGCACAGTCAGCCGCACTGCAGCTGGAGTCGACGGTGGGCGCCAACAACTGCTTCTCCAGCGCGTCTGGCGCGACCGCCTGCGCGAGCGGCTCCCCGGTCCCCTCGGGGCCGCTGTCCTCGTCCTCTTCGTCCTCGGTGACGACAACGCTCTCCTCGCCCGGATCGACCAATGCTTCCTCGGCGAGCGTGGCGTCGGCGTCGTGCGGGGTGGCCGAACTGGCCGACACCGGCTCGGACTCCAGCTGGAGCGGCTCGGGCTCGAATACCGCGCTGCCCCTTGGCGGGCTGACCTACCAGGCTTCCGGCCCGCTCTCCGGCCAGGCGATCACGACGAACGGAACGAGCGGTTGGGCGGAGACCGTCGGGCAGTACACCAACCCTGAGACCTTCACGATCCTGGCGTGGTTCAAGACCTCCTCGGCGACCGGCAGCATCATCGGCTTCTCGAGCAACCAGACCGCCCCGGCCTCGGCCGCCAACTACGAGCGGATACTGTGGGTCGACTCGACCGGGAACCTCGTGTGGGGCGTCAGCAGCGGCGGGGGCCAGACCGAGGTCAAAAGCAGCGGCACCAACTACGCCAACGGGGCATGGCACTTCGTCGCCGCCTCGGTGGGTAGCGCCGGCACGCTGCTCTACATCGATGGGGCGTCGGCCGGATCGTCGGCCAACACGACCGCACAGAGCTACAGCGGATGGTGGAGCATCGGCACCTCCGGGGTGAACAACGGCTTCTGGGGCGACGCGCCGTCCAGCGACTATTTCAACGGGTCGCTCGCCCAGATCGCGATCATCCCGTCACAGCTCACCGGGGCGCAGATCACGACCCTCCACGGCGACAGCACGGTCTCCACCTACAGCGCCGCCGTCAACGCGTTGAGTCCCGTCAACTACTGGCAGCTGGGCGACTCGGGCTCGACCCCCGACGAGGGATCGATCCCCGGCGCAACAGCGTCGACGACGCTCGCCGACGCATCCGGCAACGCCGACACCGCCACCGCGGAGGGCGGCGTGACACTCGCAGCCGGCGGGCCCTCCGCACTCGGCAGCGCCAGCGCGATCTCGCTCAACGGCTCAACGGGCTGGGGGCAGACCGCGAATTCGTACGCCAACCCCGAAGGCTTCTCGATCGTTGGATGGTTCAAGACGAGCAGCGCCTCTGGCGGCACGATCATCGGCTTCACCAACGCCCAGGGGAACAGCGGGCAAAGCGACACGGACCGCATGCTGTGGGTCGACAACAGCGGCAAGCTCGTCTGGGCTGTGTGGCCGGGGGTTGCGGATGAGATCACGTCACCGTCCGCCTACAACAACGGCGCATGGCACATGGTGGTCGCCGAGATCGGCGCATCGGGGCAAGAGCTGTGGGTGGACGGTAGTGAGGTCGCGAGCAACGGCTCGGTCACCTCAGCTCAGAGCTACACCGGCTACTGGCACCTCGGCTGGGCCGCCGAAGGCGGTGGGGGATGGGCCGACCCCCCGACCAGTGTGTACATGTCTGGCTCGCTGAGCCAGATCGCCGTCATGCCGACGCAGCTCGGCAGCCAACAGATCAACACGCTCTACAACGCCGGCAGCACCGCCGCCTACGCGATCGACGTCGGCACGCTCGCCCCGTCGGCGTACTGGCCGCTCCAGGACTCCGCCTCGAACGTCTGCGGCACCAGCGAGATCACCGTCCAGCAGACCGTCGGCGCGACCAACACCTGCATCTACCCCGCCGCCTCGGGGACGTGCGCCTCGCCAAGCTCCAGCTCGCTTCTCCCAGGCCTGGGCGTGCGCTCGATCACCGCGCCAACATCGAGCACCACGGTCACGATCAAGATCACGATGGAGCTCAGCTCAGCCTCACCAGCCGGCGTGCTCGGACTGCACGAACTGGCAAACATCAGCTTCGGCACGTCCAAATCCGCGACACTCTGGACAGCCCAGCTCGCATACCCCTACGCGACCTCGCAGCTCTAGGAAGGTCAGTCACGCAGAGTTCAGGCCGGCGTGGTGGGGCGCGTCGCTGAGCAGCTGCTCATGCCAGCGGCGCAAGTGGCCGGCGTCGGGGCCGATGATCGGCAGCCGGTGGGTCTTCCTCGATGGAGCCAACCGGGATCGAACCGGTGACCTCCTGCTTGCAAAGCAGGCGCTCTCCCAGCTGAGCTATGGCCCCTCGCGGCGGATCTTAACGGTGGGCGCCCGGCGCTCACCGCCGGGGCCACAATCGTTTCCGCGGCGGCCCGCGTCGGTGCTAGGCTAGCGCGCGTCTCGAAGGCCTCGTCGATGCGCCACACGAGCTCGATCACGTCGCTGTCCTGGATCCCCTCGGAGGCGATCGAGGGTTCCATGCGGCTCGCCTTCGACGCCGGCTTCACGCACTACGATCCGCCGCCACCGGACGTGATCGAGGACCTCGAGGCGCTGCGGCTGTCCGACCGCTTCCGCTTTGCGAACGTGCTGAGCGCCTGGATCGAGGTCGACGCGGGCGGGCGGATCACCGACTGCGGCTACGGCGGCGGCGGCTCGATGGGCTCGACGACGGTGAAGGTGGGGCCGCTGATGCGCACCTTCGAGGCGGTGGCGCTGCCGGACCTGCAGCTCGAGCCGCAGCGCGGGGACGGCTGGGTCCGCTTCGTGCAGACGGCCGGAGGACGGACGGGCCTCCCGGCGCCCCGGCGCGTGCGACGGGCGCCGTTCGTGCAGTGGCAGGCGCCGCTCGTGTGGACGACGCTGACGCTCACCCTTCACGCCGACGGGCACGCCGACGGCGAGGTGACCGGCCACAGCCGCTTCCCGCGCCACTGGATCTACGACCACGACGGGAAGCTGTCGCACAAGTCCGGCCTCGCGGACTTCAAGGACTGGTTCCGCAAGTCCTTCGGACGCCACACCCCGTGGGGCGACCAGGACTCCGAGGCGATGATCACCGTCGTCGAGACGGCGCTCGAACGCCGGCTCTCGGCCCAGGTGATGTCACAGGGTGTCAAGCCGAAGATCCGCAAGCTCAAGGCGGGAGACGCGCTCGTGCGCCAGGGTGATCTGGGCAGCGACGTGTTCCTGATCCTCGACGGCGTGCTGCTGGTCGAGAAGGACGGCGAGCGGCTCGCGGAGTACGGGCCGGGCGCGATGCTCGGCGAGCGGGCGCACCTCGAGCAGGGCGGGCGCACGTCAAGCCTGATCGCCGTCACCTCCTGCCGCGTGGCCTCCGTCGACGCCGCGGCGCTCGACCGTGGCGCGCTCGCCGAGCTGTCGCAGGGCCATCGCCGCGAGCACGCCGCCGACTGAAGCCGGGCGGTGCGAGCGCCTGGCGGCGGCGTGCGGTCGTCCCTTTTTTATAGGCGCGGGGACCGCGCCCATATCAATATCCCGGGGCTGGAACCAGGATGTGGTGGCCTTGGCGGATGTCGTGCTTGCGGCGCGGGTGCGCGTAGGCCACGACGATCACGTTGTCCTTGGTGACGCGAACGAACGTGCCGTCGCAGCGATCCTGCGTCAGCCAGACCGTGCCGCTGACCGCCGCCGAGCCGTAGCGGCCCTTGGTCGTGTAGTCGCCGTGCGCGTTGCCCCACAGCTGGCGGATGACGGTGGTGGGCTTCTTCTTCTTCTTCGCGGCGGCGATCAGCGCCGCGGCCCCGTGCCTGTTCGCCTTCGGCCGCGCGGGGCAGCCGGCGAAGCTGCCGCCCGCGAGCGTGGCGATCGTCATACCGTTCCTGCCCTGCGTGAGCACGAACTCGCCGCCGTAGAACTGGCCTGTCTGCGTGCCCCCGCCGGGGAGCGCGACGGTCAGCGAGACGGTCCCGTTGGTCGCGTCGATCGTCGAGCCGAGCGGCACGTTGATCGCCTTGGTGAGCACCGTGAAGGTGGCGCTCCCCGGCAGGCGGATCAGCACCGTGCCGGCGACCGGAGCCAGGTCGGCGGAGACCGCGAGGATCGCCGGAGCGACCGGCGCTGAGGCGATCACGCCCTGCAGGCCGATCACCGCGGCCGTCTGCGCGCTGGTGGCGAAGCCGCTGCCGGCGCCGTTGGACGCGGTCACGGTCACGCGCAGCGTGTCGCCCGCATCGCCCGCCGGCGGCACAAAGCTGCCGCTCGTCGCGCCGGCGATCGGCGTGCAGGCGTTGCCCGAGCCGTCGCAGGCGAGCCACTGGTAGGCGAAGGCGCTCGGCGAGTTCGACCAGGTGCCGGTCGAGGCCGAGAGGGTCTGAGCCTGCACCGCCTGGCCCGAGATCGAAGGCGGCGCGGTGTTGACCGGGGCGGCCGAGGTGACCGGGGCGGTCTGTGCGCTGGTCGCGGGGGTGCTGCCGGTCGCGTTGGTGGCGGTCACCATCACGCGGATCGTGTGACCGACATCGGCGCCGGACGGAACGTAGCTGCTGGCGAGCGCTCCGGCGATCGGCGTGCAGTCGGCACCACTCGTGTCGCACTGGAGCCACTGGTAGGCGAACGCGCTCGGCGAGTTCGTCCACGCGCCGGTGCCCGCCGACAGCGCCTGGCCCTGCCTCGCCGTACCGTTGACCACGGGAGCGGTGACGCTCGCCGGGGCGCCGAGCGCGGCAACGAGAAGTGTCGGCGCGCTCCTGGCCGAGGTCGATCCACCGGCGTTGGTCGCCGTCACGACGACCCTGAGGGTGTGGCCGACGTCCGCGGGACCGAGCTGGTAGGCGGCTCCGGCGGCGCCGAACACGCTCGTGCAGTTGGCGCCGGCGCCGTCGCAGCGCCACCACTGGTAGCCGTAGACGGTCGGCGAGTTCGCCCAGCTCCCGCTGAGCGCTCCGAGCGTGTCGGACTGCGCCGCGATCCCCGTGATCGTCGGGGGGCTCTGATCGAACGGGGCCGCGATCAGCACCGCGGCGGTCGGAGCACTGTCGGCGGAGGAGCTGCCGCCCGCGTTGTGGGCGGTCACCGTCACGACCAGCATGTCCCCGACGTCGGCCGCCGAAGGGACGTAGCCGCTCGCCGTGGCGCCGGCGATGTCGGAGCAGCCCTGGCCAGCGCTGCAGCGCTGCCACTGGTAGGTGTAGCTGTCGGGCGAGTTGGTCCAGCTGCCCTCCGTGGTCGCGAGGCCCTTCCCCTGCTGGGCGGTGCCCGAGATGACCGGCGACACTGTGTTCACGGGAACGCCCGCGACGATGTTCGTTGTGGTCGTCACCGAGTTGTTCGCGCCGTTGGGATCGGTGACGTCGGTGGCGTCGGTCACCGAGGCGCTGACCGACGCCTCACCGGGCGAGTTCAGGTGGACCGTGATGGACAGCGTGGCGCTCGAGCCGGAGAGCAGCGGTCCGAGGTGGCAGGTGACGGTCGGCCCCGCGGAGCAGCTGCCCTGGGAGCTGACCGCCGAGGCGAGCGACTCCTCGCTCGCGAGCGGTACCGTGACGACGGGATCGTCCGCGGCGTTGGGACCGTTGTCGGTGATCGTGTAGCCGTAGGTGATCGAATGGGCGACCAGCGCTCCGGCCGGCGCGCCGCTCTCGCCGATCGCGAGGTCCGCCGAGGGCGGCGTGCGCGCCAGCTCGACGAGCGTGCCGCCGTCGGCCTGGCCTGCGGCGTAGACGTTGGCTCCGTCCGGGCTGACGGTCAGGCGACGCGGCTGTCCGAGCCCGTTGACGTTGTAGGTCGGGCAGCCGCTGCCGTTCTCGGTCAGGCACTCGAACGGCGAGGCGATCTCGCTCAGCGCGCCGGTGATCGGATTGCGCTGGAACTCGTCGATCGCGTTGGACGCTCCCGAGGCGACGATTGGCCCCGAGGCGGATGCGTAGACGTTCAGCCCGTCCGGGCTGACCGCCACGCCCTGCACGCCGTTCAGCGCGCTCGCCGTGTCGGTGCCGCAGCCGCCCGGGTTGCCCGAGTCGCTGCTGATGCAGTCGTTCGGCGACGGGAGCTGTGACAGCGCGCCGGTCAGCGCGTCGCGGCTCAGCTCGAGGACCGCTGAGTCGCCGAAGGAGTTGAGGTACACGCTGTGTCCGTCCGGGCTGATCGCGATGTCCTCCTCACCGTTGAAGCCGACACCAGAGGTGTCCTCGCAACTGACGCCGGACCCCGGCGAGGTCAGGCAGTCGTTGGCCGGCTCCAGCTGGGTGAGCGCGCCGGTGCCGGCGTCGCGCGAGAACTCGGCCACGTCGCCGCCCGGGCCGAGCCCGCCCGCCGACACGTAGACGTTCGCGCCGTCGGGGCTGACGGCGACCCCGACCGCGTTGACGAGCCCAGCTCCGGCGTCGTTGCCGCAGCCGCCCGGGTTGAGCGGGTCGGCGCTGATGCAGTCATTCGGCGCCGCCAGCTGTGAGAGCAGCCCGCCGGAGGGGTTGCGGGCGAACTCGGCGATCGAGGAGTCATCGCCCGAGGTGACGTAGACGCTAGTGCCGTCGCGGCTGACGGCGACGCCGTTGGGACCGTCGAGGCCGGTGACCGCGGTGCAGCGCGAGTCGCCGTTGCGCTGACAGCCCTCCCACGTCAGCGCGCCCGTCGAGGGGTCGCGCGACAGGGTGACGAGCGCGTTCTCTGCGCCCACGACGTAGAGGTCCTTGCCGTCCGGGCTGAGCGCGAGGGCGCGCGGGTTGTTCACCCCGGCGGCGTCGGTGATCGCGCAGCTGCTCGCGCCATCGGTCAGGCAGCCCTCCTCCGTGAGCGCACCGGTCGCCGGGTTGCGGTCGAACCAGACGAGATCGCCCAGGTACGCGGCTGCGTAGACGTTGAGGCCGTCGGGGCTGACGACCGTCTGGTAGTCGGCGGTCAGGCTGGGCGCGATCAGCGTGTTGCAGCCGAAGGTCGCGCCGGTCAGGCAGTCGTTGGGGGCCGCGAGCGCGGTCAGCGCGCCTCCGACCGGCGTCGGCGGCGTCGTGGGCGCCGCGGGCAGGGCGTGCACTACCGGCGTCGAGGGGCCGTCACCGGCGGACACCTGAGGGTGGGTCGGGTCCGCCGCGAGCGTCCCGTCGGCGGCGATCGTGTAGAGGTTCAGGTCGGAGTCGCCGGAGTCGCCGACGTAGAGCTCTTTGCCGTCGCCCGCCAGCGCCAGGCCGTCCGGACCGCTGCCGGTCGGGATCGACGCGCTCGCCTTCGGCGTGAGCGCGCCGGTGGAGGGGTCGATGTCGTACTCATCGACGCTGCCTCCCTCCTCGGCGGCGACGAACAGCGACGCCGGCGTGGTGGCCTGGTCGACGACGAGGCCGGTCGGCCCGGCATCGGCCGGCGCGGTCGAGTCCTCCGTCAGCTCCCCGGTGGCGGGGTCGATCGTGTACTGGACGATCACGTCGTTGGCGACGTCGGAGGTGTAGAGGTAGTCGGTGCCGCCGATCGTCGCCGTCACGACCCGGCGCGGCTCAGCGGTGCTCGTGTCGCCGGCCACGGTCGCGGGAATCGACGCAGTGGGGGTCTTCGGCGTGATTGCGCCGGTGAGCGGGTCGACGTCGAACTCGGCGATGTCGCCGCCGAAGTAGTCGGCCACATAGAGGCTCTTGCCGTCGGGGCTGAAAGCGACACCGGTCGGGTAGACCAGGTCCGGGGAGGAGGCGGACTCGAACTCATTGACGAGCGTCAGCGCCCCCGTGGCGGGATCGATCCGAAGCTGGCTCACCGCCCCGCCGGAGGGGTCCGCGGCATACACCCAGCGGCCCGTCGGATCGACGGTCAGATCCTCGGGATTGGACCCCGGGAAATCCGTCACCGCGACCGTCGCGGGCGTGAGCGCCGTCAGGTCGCCGGTCGATGGGTCGACGGCGTACTGGGAGAGCGAGTCGCCGCCGTTGTCGTTCGTAACGTAGACGCGCGCGCCGTCGGGCGTGATCGCGATGCCGAACGAGCCGGCCCCCCCGGCGCCGGCGAAGAACGGCGAAGAGAGCGAATCGTCGAAGGCTCCGAACATGAACGCCGCGACGTTGCTGGTGGCCGCGCCGCTGCGCTGTGTGACCCAGAGGCCGGTTCCTGCGGCCGAGGCGTTCACCGCGCCGACCAGCAACGCGCACGAGAGCGCGGCGGCGACACTCAGGACGATTCGGCGACTCACCGGCGATGTGCTCCCCCACGGCCCGGAACACTGCACGTTTGGATGCAGCAGCTTAGACGTCGTGGCCCGGGCTGGTGGGTTGGTTTTCTCCGGCCGGCGAGCGGGCGGCCACGCCGCCGGGGGCCGGAGCGGGGACGGCCGCGGTGCGCGCGCCGGCCGCCGCGACCGCGGCGCCCGGGCCGGTCGCTACAAAATCGTTACGAATCGGCAACAGCTCGCGCCATATTGTCGCCGGATGCGACAGCGCGCCGGCCTCGAGGGAGGGCTCAGCCACACCGTTCGCAGCAATTCGGCCGTCGGGCGCGTGGTCGGCGGCTTCGCCGCGCTGACGGTGGGCGAGTGGGTTCTCGGCACCGCGGTGGCGATCCACGCCTACCCGGTCGGCGGCGTGCTGCTGGTCGGCCTCGTCGGCTTCCGCTTCTTTCCCGCCGCCGTCGCCGGGCTGTTCACGGCGCAGTTCGCCGACACCCACCGCCGCCAGCGGGTGCTCACCGCCACGGCTGCGGTGCGCGCTGCGACGAGCGGCCTGGTGGCCGTCTCGCTCGCGCTGAAGCTCCCGTTCGCGATCGCGCTGCTGCTCGTCTGGTTCGATGCGGCCGCCGGCACGGCCTACCGGCCCGCCCAGGCCACCTTGCTGCCGACGCTCGTGCACACGCCGACGGAGTTCACATCGGCGACCGCGCTGGCGTCTCACGCCAAGTCCTCCGGCCAGATGTTCGGCGCTCTCGCGGGGGGCATCCTGGTGGCCGCGTTTCCGGTGGCGATCGCGGTAGCGGCCGCGACGGCGCTGCACATGCTGTCGGCCGTGACGACCGCGGGCATCAGGGCGGCGGCGCCGCCAAAGAGTGCCCGCGTCGGCCTGGCTGCGCGCCTGCGCCGCATGCGCGACGGGCTGAGGGCGATCAACGGCGACCGCGAGGCGACCGAGATCGTGTCCTACGCCTGCCTGCGCTCGGCGATCCGCGGCGTGTGGATCTCGCTGGGCGTGGTGGCCTCGCTGCGCCTGCTCGGCCTGGGTACCGCCGGCTTCGGGATCCTGATGGCGGCCGCCGGGGTCGGCGCCGTTGCGGCGATCCCGCTCAGCGCGCTGCTCGTCGGCCGGCGGCGGCTGGCGCGCTGGCTGGCAGCGGCGCTGCTGTTGTGCGCGGCGCCGATCGCTGCGATCGGCGGCGCCGCCGCCGGCATTCCCGCCGTGGCATTCATGGTCGGCTGGGGAATGGGGATGGCGCTCTCCGATGTGGCCGGTCAGGCGGTTCTCAACAGGGTGGTCGCCCCGGCCTCGATCGCGCCGGTGACCGGCCTGCTGGAGAGCGGCAAGCTCCTGTTCGAGGGAGGCGCCTGCCTGCTGGCACCCGCGCTCGTCACCGCGCTTGGGATCCGCGACGCGCTGGTCGTGGTCGGGCTGGCGGTCGCCGGGATCGTCGCCGGCGGCGGGCGCGCCTTTGCCCGGATCGACGCTCGCGCCGTCGGCCGGGTCGACGTCGTTCACCTCCTCGCGGGCGTGCCGCTCTTCCGGCGGCTGCGTGTGGACCTGCTCGAGGGCGTCGTCGCGCAGCTGCGACCGCTTGCACTCGGTCCTGAAGAGGACGTGATCACGCAGGGCGTGCGCGACCACACCGGGTGGTACCTGGTGGACCAGGGCCGCCTCGAGGTGCTGATCGACGGCTTCGTGGTCAACGAACTGACACGTGGCGACGGCTTCGGCGAGCTGGCGCTGATGCGGGACCGTCCGCGTTCGGCGACCGTTCGCACGCGGACCGACGTCCGGCTGCTGGAGCTCGACCGCGACGCCTTCCTGACCGCGGTCGCGGGAGCCGACGTGGCGGTGCGATGGGACGCGAGGCCGACGCAGGCGCTACCAGCCGATCATGTGGAGCTGCTCGCCCGCACCCCGCTGTTGCAGGGCGTCGGGCGTCACGCGCTGGCAGAGCTCGCGCGCGGCGCGACGGTTCGCGAGGTGGCGGCCGGAACCGCGATCGTCACCGAAGGCGAGCCCGACGACCACTACCACCTGCTGCTGGACGGTCGTGCCGCGGTGATCGTCGCCGGCGAGCGCCGTGCTGAGCTCTTGCCCGGCGACGGCTTCGGCGAGATCGCCGTGCTGCACCGGGTGCCGCGCTCGGCGACGGTCACCGCCGAGGAGCGCTGCCGACTGCTGACGGTGACCGGGGACGACCTGCGCGCGAGCGTGGCGACCCGCGGCGGACTGGTCGGCGGCCTGGTCGCCGCGGCGCCTGTCGACGACCCCTCGGACGATGAACTCGGAGCATAAGATCCACCCGCCGCGTGGGAGAGGTTCACCGCACAGGCGGCCCATCCAGCGTTGATCGAGCATCGAGGAGGAAGGCCGTGTTCACCACAGTCGTCGTCGGAGCGGATGATTCGAGCACTGCCCGGGAGGCGGTGATGGTCGCCGCCGATGTCGCGGCGACGAGCGGCGGACAGCTGCACATCGTCACAGCCTATGACCCGAAGTCGGTGCGGATCGAATCGCTGCCGGAGGAGCTTCGCTACGCCGCGGGCGAGCACCCGGCTGAAGCGCTGCTGCGTCGCCTTTCCGAACTTGTTCGCGAGCGCGGGCTGGAACCGATCGTCCACGCCGCCGAGGGCGACCCGGTGGACGCGATCGTGGCGGTCGCCGAGAGCGTCGACGCCGACCTGATCGTGGTCGGCAACAAGGGCATGAAGGGTGTGCGGCGCGTGCTCGGGAGCGTGCCCAACTCGGTCGCCCACAAGGCGCCCTGCTCGGTGTTGATCGCCGATACCACCGGCGCGTCCTGATCGCGCGAACGTGAAGATCGGGCGGCGTCGCGCGGGCGAGCGCGCCGCCCACCCGACGCTGCACTAGCATCGCCACCGGCATGCGCCGACGCGCCTGGCAGAGACGCAAGCGAATACTGCTGGCGGCGGTGACCGCAGGCACGATCGCGCTGGGTCTTGGCGCCTTCACGACCGGCCTGCTGTACCCGCTGGAGGCGCAGTCGATCGACGCCCGCTTCTCGATCCGGGGAGCGCGACCGTCGCTGGTGAAGGACTTCGTCGTGGTTGCCGTCGACGAGGAGACGTTCAACCACCTCCGGCAGAACTGGCCGTTTCCGCGGCGCTACCACGCCGCTGTGATCGACCATCTGCTGGGCGCCGGGGCGAGGCTGATCGCCTTCGACGTCCAGTTCACCCAGCGCACGGACGTCGCCGACGACAACGCGTTGATCGAGGCGATCAACCGCGCCCACAACATGGTGCTCGCGACCGATGCGGTCAACCGGACCGGACAGACAGGGGTGCTGGGCGGCAACGCCGAGCTCGCGGCGGTCGGCGCGCGCGCCGGCAACTCGACGGTCAAGTCCGACTCGCAGGCCGTGTTCCGCGACATGCAGCACTCCTACCAGTCGATCGACACCTTCCCCGTCGCGATCGCCTCCAATGTCGCGGGTCACGAGATCAGCCCGAAGCTTTTCGGCGGCGCTGAGCACCCGGTGCCGATCGACTACGCCGGACCACCCGGCACAGTGCTGACCATCCCCTACTGGCGGGTGTACGAGAACCGCTTCCCGGCCGCCGAGGTGCGCGGCAAGATCGTGATCGTCGGTGCCTCAGCCCACGAGTTGCAGGACAACCACCCGACGCCCACCTCGGGCGCGCAGGAAATGCCCGGCGCCGAGATCCAGGCCGACGCCGCCGCTACCGTGCTCGCCGGCATCCCGCTGCGCGACGGGCCAGGCTGGCTGAACGTCGCGCTGATAGTCCTGTTCGGCGCAGCGCTGCCGCTCGCAAGCATCCGCGTCCGACTCTGGCGGGCGCTGGCGGCCGCGCTCGTGACGGCGGCGCTGTTCGTCCTCGCTGTGCAGCTCACGTTCGACAGCGGCACGATCATCACCTTCACCTACCCGCTTCTCGCGCTGATGCTCGCGATCATCGCGACGCTCACGATCGTGCTGCTGGGGGAGGCGTTTGAACGCCAGCACGCGCGTGACATCTTCGCCCGCTTCGTGCCGCCCGGGGTGGTGGACGAGGTGCTCGCCCGGACCGATGACGACTTCCGCCTCGGCGGTGTCGAGCGCGACTGCACCGTCCTGTTCAGCGACCTGCGGGGCTTCACGAGCTTCTCCGAGTCCCAGCCCGCGGCGAAGGTGATCGAGGTCGTCAACTACTACCTGAACGAGATGACCGAGGCGATCCTCGCCGCCGGTGGGACGCTGATCGCCTACATGGGGGACGGCATCATGGCGGTCTTCGGCACGCCGATCGAGCAGCCGGACCACGCCGAGCGCGCATTGGTTGCCGCTCGCGAGATGATGGGCCCCCGCCTGCGCAGCTTCAACGACTGGCTGCGCGACCAGGGTCACGACTCCGGCTTCCGCATGGGCATCGGACTGAACAGCGGCACCGTGATGGCCGGCAACGTCGGCTCGGCGCAGCGAGTGGAGTACACGGCGATCGGCGACACGACCAACACGGCGTCGCGCCTCGAGGGCATGACGAAGGGCACGCCGCACATGCTCTTCATCTCCGACACGACGCGCGAGCGGATGAGCGTCGTCCCGGACGACATGATCTTCGTCGACGATTTCGAGATCCGCGGCCGGGTGAACAAGATGGCGGTCTACTCGCTGGCCGACCGCGAGGAGGCGGCGGCGGGCGAGCCGCCTGAGCCGGCCGGGCCCGAGGACGAGCCGCCGGTCACCGACGGCGGCACTCCGGACGGCCCTCCGGCGGGGGCTACCGGGCCGCCGTCAACCTAGTGGGTCTTCCTGGAGCGTTGAACGGGCAGTGGCGAGTGGCTGGCGTCGTCGGGCAAGGACACAGCGAGTGGGCAATGGCGGGGCCATTGCCGCGACGGAGGACGCCGCCCGGCGGCGTCCAGACGCCGCCGCAACCGGATGTACGTTTCGGGAAGGCCCACTAGGACTCGTCCTCGTCCTCGAGCCAGTCGTCGTTGTCGCCAAGCACGACGCGGAACTCCTGCGTCGCGTCGCCGAGAACCTCGGGCGCCGCGGCCTCACCGCCATCCTCGGACTCGGGCTCCGCGGACGCAGCAGGCGGGTGCGCGGCCTCGACTTGGTGATCGGCGTCCCCGTTGCCCTGAGAGTCGGCCGCGTGGCGCTCGGCACGCTCCAGATCCTCGGGAACGACGATCGCGTGACCGCGCGTGACCGGCGCCAGCGCCTCCTGCTCCTCCCGCGCCACCTCGGCCGGATCGGCTCCCCGCCTCCGCTTCAGCTCCAAGTGTTCGCGGATCGCCTCATCGAGATCGCCCATCGACGGACAGCCTAACGAGTCCTCACCATCTAGACTTCCGTGGCGCGCGCCGCCGACCGGCGCACCACGGGGCTATAGCTCAGTTGGGAGAGCGCCTGGATCGCACCCAGGAGGTCGGGGGTTCGAGTCCCCCTAGCTCCACTTTGGAAGGCCCTGCAAATGGGCCGGTTGGCCGAGCCGAAGAGGGTTCGTTGCTGCCCAAGGCCGGCGAGGGTACTGTGTCCGGGTCCCGCTTGGGCCGTTTGCGTGCAGCGTTTGACCGTTCGGTTTGGGTACCGATGACGTAGAGATGCGGCGATCGATGTGCGGTTCTTTGGCCACGCTCTGCGTGCTCGCGCTGAGCGCCCAGGTCGCCATGGGCGTGCCGCTCGGCCTGCGTTTCGGAAGCGCTGCTCGCCCGACGTTACACAGCAAGCGTGGTGTCGCCTCATCCCAGTATCTGGGCTCGCATCCATCGAATCTATCGCAGCTGGGTGCCAGCTGGGCGTACGACTGGTCCGCGAGTGCTCCACCTGCCATGGCGGCACTGACGTGGGTGCCGATGATCTCGAGCGCAGGGTCGTTGACTCCCGCTACGACCACCCAACTCCGAGCCGCGAGGCGCGCCGGACGGGTTCGCTACCTGCTCGGATTCAACGAACCCGATTCGGCCTCGCAATCGAACCTCACACCCCAACAGGCCGCGGCACTCTGGCCGCAACTCGAGCGCACCGGACTCATCCTCGGCTCTCCGGCTCCTGCGACCCCGTCTGATGGATGGCTTGCCAGCTTCATGGCG
>Ga0209415_10012453_pt1 | contig 14165 bp, 8 predicted proteins | sample PeaSoiSIISIP2007_FD_187696 | JGI IMG/M metagenome (GOLD analysis project Ga0209415, IMG submission 187696) | Peat soil microbial communities from Weissenstadt, Germany - SII-SIP-2007 (SPAdes) (version 2) | ecosystem: Environmental > Terrestrial > Soil > Wetlands > Peat | place: Germany... | reverse complement strand
CCGGCGGGAGCCGTCGTGTTCATGCCGCCGTTTCGCGATCCGTTCAATTACAACTTCGATCCGCTCGTGGTGGAGGGCGTGAACCTGGTGGGCGCGGCGATGCATAGCCGTCTGATTGCCGCCGGCATGCCCGGCTCAGCGGAACGCGGCGCGTCGAATTATTCCACCTGGTGGAACGGCGGAATGCGCACCATCAGCTACTTTCACAACATGATCGGCCTGCTGACGGAGATCATCGGCAGTCCGACTCCGATGGAGATTCCGCTGGTGCTGGAACGGCAGTTGCCGAACGGAGACGAGCCTTTCCCGATCGCGCCGCAGAAATGGCATTACCGGCGGTCGATCGACTATGAAATGGAGTACAGCCGCGCAGTATTCGACGTGGCGTCGCGCTATCGCGAGACTTTTCTTTACGACATTTATAAGATGGGCAAGAATGCCATCGATCGCGGCAGTCGCGATTACTGGACCATCACGCCCAAGCGCATTACGGCTGCGCAAGAAGCGGCGGCGAAGCTCGCGCCGCCACGCGGTGAAGGCGGGGGGCGCGGCGGCGCGATCTTGCCGTCGTCGATTTACGAAACGGTATTGCACGATCCGAAGATGCGCGACGCACGTGCGTATGTGATCCCATCCGATCAGGCGGATTTCTCCACCGCAACAAAGTTCATCAATGTTCTGCTGAAAAACGGAGTAGCGGTCTGGAAAGCGACCGCCGCATTCCCGGTGAACGGCAAGACTTATCCCGCCAATTCCTACATCGTCAAAGCCGCGCAGGCGGCGCGCCCGTTCGTCATGGACATGTTCGAGCCGCAGGACCACCCCAACGATTTTCGCTATCCCGGCGGCCCGCCGAATCCTCCCTACGACATCACGGGTTGGACCGTCGCTTTTCAAATGGGCGTCCAGTTCGATCGGATTCTGGACGGCTTCGACGGCCCGTTCACCAAAGTCACTAAACTTGAGCAGCCCGTGCCGGGCGCGATCAGCGGCGTATCGAATCCGGCCGGATACCTGATCAGCCATCGCATCAATAATTCATTCACGCTGGTGAATCGGCTGTTGAAGAGCAACGCGGAGGTTTACTGGCTGAAAGGGGACGGCACCATCTGGGTTCCTCAAACTGCTTCCGCGCGTGCGGTTCTCGAACGCGGCGCGAGGGAGCTGGGCGTTCCGGTCAGCGCGGTCGCCAAAGCCCCCACGAGCGAAGGGATGAAGCTGAAGCCGATTCGCATCGGGCTTTTCGACCAATATGGCGGATTGATGCCCTCCGGCTGGACGCGCTGGCTGTTTGAGCAATTCGAATTTCCATTCGAAGTGGTTTATCCGCAGACGCTGGACGCGGGCAATCTCAACGCGAAGTTCGATGTGCTGGTATTCACCGACGGCGCGGTTCGATTCACCAACGGCAACTCCCGCGGCGGCGGGCGTGGAGGCGAGCGTCAGCCCGAAGCGGAATCGATTCCCGCTGAATATCGCGGCTGGCTGGGGCGAGTCACACAGGAAAAAACTCTGCCGCAGCTCAAGAAATTTGTAGAATCCGGGGGTTCCATCGTCACCATCGGATCGTCCACCAGTATGGCGGAGCTGCTGGGTATGAACGTCAAGAGTTACTTGACCGAAAAAGGTCCGGATGGCCGTGAACGGCCGCTGCCGCAGGAGAAGTTCTACATTCCCGGCTCCCTGCTTCGCGCGAAGATCGACAACACCAATCCGCTCGCTTATGGGATGCCTGACACCGCGGATGTCGTTTTCGACAGCAGTCCGGCATTCCGGCTTGGGGATTCGACAGCCGCGAAAGTGGCGTGGTTCGAAGGACCGAAAGTGCTCGATAGCGGTTGGGCGTGGGGTCAGCAATATCTGGACGGCGCAACGGCGGTCGCGGAGGCGCCGATCGGAGAAGGAAGAGTGGTCGTACTTGGGCCGGAGGTCGCGTTCCGTGGCCAGTCTCACGGGACTTTCAAGTTCCTGTTCAACAGCGTATATTACGGCTCGGCAAAAGCCGGAATCCTAAAGTAGTCTCAAGCATCAGAGACTGAAAGGACGTTGCGCTATGGCGGTGCGTTTGGTCGAGGACCTGTACGGGCAGCACTATGCCGGTCTCCATCGGTACCTGTTGCTGGCCGGATGCCAACCGGCCGACGCGGATGACTACTTGCAGGAAAGCTTTCTTCGCCTGTGCCGTTTTCTGGAGCAGGGCCACACCGTGCACAAACCCAAATCCTGGCTGATCCGCGTACTGCACAACATTCGTACGGACGACACTCGCCGGGAGCTCAGGTTATCGACACGCACTTTAGCGGATCTCGAAATGCAGGTCGCAAAGAACCTGGGTACGGCTCCCGATGCCGAAACCGTATCGCTGGAGCGCGAGCGTCTGGCCGCGCTGGTGAAAGCCACCAGCCGCCTGACGGGGCGTCAGCACCAGTTTCTGATCCTGCGCGCCGAAGGGATGAAATTTCGCGAGATCGCGAAGCTTCACGGCGTTACGATACAGACGGTAGCAGAAACGTGCGCGCGTGCGACGCATCGTCTCGGCCGGCTGACTCACAAGTGAGCGGTCTCAAGCCTGGTAGACAGTCGTGCCGCCCGTCACCGTGCGTACGATTTCGATATCTTTGATCTTTTCTTTATTAACAGTGTGAGGATCCTCCGCCAGGACGACGAAGTCCGCAAGCTTGCCCGGCGTGATCGATCCTTTGATCGCTTCTTCATGCGAGTTGTAAGCGCCGTTGATGGTGTTGATCCGCAGCGCTTCGTCGACAGTGACGCGTTGATTGGCTCCCCACGTTTCTCCGTTCCAGCCGGTACGCGTCACCATTCCTTGAATTCCCATGCGCGGGTCGAACGGCCCGGGACTGAAATCCGATCCTGCGGCCGCGGGAATCGCCGCATCCAGGAAGCTGCGAAACGCCATGCATCGCTTCATCAGTTCCTCGCCGTAGAAATGGAATTTGTCGGAGTTGTAATACGCATACGAGGTGAACGCGGCCGGAACAATGCCGCCCGCTTTCATGCGCCGCAAAATATCGTCGTTAATCAAGGTGCAGTGCGTGATCTTGTGCCTCGCGTCGACGCGCGGGAACAGGCGCTGCGCGCGTTCGACCGCGGTAAGCACCATATCGATGGCGACATCCCCGTTGGCGTGGCAGTTTACCTGGATCCCGGCTCGATGCACTCGCTCAATCCAGGCGTTGAGGTCGTCCTGCTTTTCCGTGATGTTGCCTTTGTAGGGCGGGTTGACGCCAATATACGGCGTGCTGAGCGCCATGGTGCGTTCGGAGAACGAACCGTCGACGGTGTGCTCCGACGTCGCGCCCAGGCGGATCCATTCATCGCCGAAGCCGGTCGAAATGCCGCCCGAAATCATCGCTTCCAGAACTTTGCCGCTGGCCTCGTAGCTCACACGATGCAGAAGATCACCGCGAGCCCGCACCTGTTGCAGCGCGAACAGATCCCCGCTTTCGTGATGTACACTCGTCAATCCATAGCGAACAAACTGCTTGGAGATGTACGCCAGCCCGTCGCGATTGCGCTGCTGCATCTGTTCCGCGGTAAACGTCTGCCGCTTGCCCACGCGGTTGATGGCGCCCGTGGCGCGATCCGTAACGCGCCCGTTGAGATCGCCGTTTGCGTCGCGATCGTAAGTTCCTCCCGGCGGATTCGGTGTGCTCTTGTTGATGTCCGCCATCTCAAGCGCCTTGCTGTTGTAGAACGAAGTGTGACCGCCGCGATGATGCACCACCACAGGATGATCCTTCGATACCTGATCGAGGTCATGCACATTGATCAGGCGATTGTCCTTCACTTTGGTGTCGTCGAAGAAAAATCCTTCCACCCAGGTTCCGGGCGGCGTCTCACGGGCTTTCGCCCGCAACTTCTCGACGATGCTTGCGATGGTCACGAACTCAACCACGTAGGGATTGCCGACCAGAACTTCGTACAGCAATACGTTGCCGGTCGCATGATTGTGGCAATCGATGAAGCCGGGCACCACGGTCATCTGCTTGGCGTCGAACGTCTGTGTCCGTTTGCCGATCAGCGCCTTCATGTCGCCGGTGCTCCCGACGGCAATGAATCGCCCGGCTCTAACCGCGAAAGCCTCCGCCCTCGGCATCGCAGCGTCGACTGTATAAACTTTGGCGTTGAAGACGACCAGATCCGCGTCCTGTGCGTCGGCAGCACGCGCGATTCCGAGCCATGGCCCGCCGGCAAAACCCGCGATTCCTGCACCGGTCAAACCTAAGAATGTCCTGCGGCTGTGATTCGTCATACACGCCATATTAGCTCCTCTGATCGACGGCGGCGTCCGGCCTGACCGGCGGACGGCTTAATCGTGTGAAGATTGTTCGAAGAGTCCTCATGTACCCGACCGAGGTCCTGGAGGCGGTCTGATCGCGGAGGCCAACTGACATGCAGCAGACCATCTTGCCCGGGAAACCGTATCCACAGGGCGCGACGTGGGATGGGCTCGGCGTCAACTTCTCTCTGTATTCGGAAGGCGCGACTGGCGTCGATCTGTGCCTCTTCGACGAGTCCGGAACCGAAGAGATCCAGACCGTCCGCATCCGCGAATGCACGGGCCACATCTGGCACTGCTTCCTGCCCGGGATCAGGCTGGGTCAGTTGTATGGTTATCGCGTCCAGGGCCCATACGAGCCGGAGCAGGGGCTTCGCTTCAACCCCGCTAAGCTTTCGATCGATCCGTACGTGAAAGCTCTCACCGGCGAGGTCGATTGGAATGCTCCCGTTTTCGGATACGAATTAGGCAACCCGGATGCCGACCTGAAGCGCGACGAAAACGACAGCGCTCCCGCGGTTCCCAAGGGCGTGGTGACCACGCCGCACTTCGACTGGGAAAACGACCGCCCGCCTTTGACGCCGCTGCACGATTCCATCCTCTATGAAGTTCACGTCAAGGGCATTACGGCAACGCATCCGCAGATTCCCGATCAGATTCGCGGAACCTACGCCGGCTTGACCCATCCGTTGATCGTGGAGCATTTGAAAAGCCTCGGCATCACGGCCGTGGAACTGATGCCGATCCACGCGTTTCTCGACGACAAGTTTCTGCTCGACAAAGGGCTGAAGAATTACTGGGGCTATAACTCCATCAACTTTTTTTCTCCGGAAGCGCGGTATTGCAGCAGCGGAGATCGCGGCGAACAACTGGGCGAGTTCAAGAACATGGTCAAGGTGCTGCATCGCGCCGGCATCGAAGTGATCCTGGACGTGGTCTACAACCATACCGCCGAAGGAAATCATCTGGGGCCGACGCTAAGCCTGAAAGGGATCGACAACGCCACTTACTATCGGCTGGTCGCCGATCAGCCGCGCTATTACATGGATTACACCGGCACCGGAAATACGCTTAACGTCCGGCACCCGCAAGTCCTGAAGTTGATCATGGACAGCTTGCGATACTGGGTTCTCGAAATGCACGTGGACGGATTCCGCTTCGATCTGGCGGCCGCCCTGGCGCGCGAGCTGCATGAAGTGGATCGCCTGTCCGCGTTTTTCGACATCATCAACCAGGATCCGGTCATCTCCCAGGCTAAACTGATCGCCGAGCCTTGGGACGTCGGCGAAGGCGGCTATCAGGTCGGCCGCTTTCCTCCCTTGTGGGCGGAATGGAACGGCCGCTATCGCGATGTCGGCCGGCGATATTGGAAGGGCGACGGAGGACAGCTCGCAGAGCTGGGATACCGTCTGACCGGCAGCAGCGATCTGTATCAGCGCGACGGACGGCATCCTACGGCGAGCATCAATTTCATCACCGCGCACGACGGCTTCACGCTTCAGGATCTGGTGAGCTTCAACGAGAAACACAACGAAGCCAATCAGGAAGACAATCGCGATGGAACCAACGAAAACGACTCCTGGAATCACGGTGCGGAAGGACCAACAGATGATCCGGCGATTCTCGAGCTGCGGGAGCGGCAGAAGCGGAACTTCGTCGCCGCCCTGTTGCTTTCGCAAGGCGTGCCCATGATCAGCGGCGGCGATGAGCTGAGCCGCACGCAGCTCGGCAATAACAACGCCTACTGCCAGGACGATGAAATCAGCTGGTTCGACTGGCAGCTGGATCCCCCGCGCCGGTCGTTCCTGGAATTTGTCCGGAATATGATCGCGCTGCGCAAGAATCACCCGAATCTGCATCGCCGGAAATTCTTCCAGGACCGGCGCATCGACCCGGAAGCGCCCATTCGGGAAGTGAACGGCCATCAGGAAGCAGACATATTGTGGCTCCGCACGGACGGGAAAGAGATGACCCAGGAGGAATGGCACGCCGGCTGGGTTCGATGCGTCGGCTTGCTTCTCAATGGCCGCACGCTCGATGACGTCAACGCGCTGGGCGAGATTATCCGCGACGATAGCTTCGTCATTCTGCTAAATCCGCACCATGAGCCGGTGCGCTTTACCGTGCCCAAGCCGCATGAAGGAATGGCGTGGGAACTTTGCGTCGACACGCGCGCCACGACGGTAAAACCGCGCGGCGTCCGAAAGTTCTTCCAATTGGCGCCACGGTCTCTGGTCGTTCTTCGTGAAGTCCCCATCCCTGCCGCGCGACCCGCCTGACCGGCATCAACCGCTTATTTCGACTTGGTCTCTTCCGCGCGAGCGCCCTTCAGAATATCCTGCAAGGCGTAATTCCCCTCGTGGCAGGCGTATTCGTAGATCGGCCCTGAGGTCGCGTTGAACGGCAGTTCGCCAGTCCACGGCTTGGTGTAGGTTGTAGGATCGTCAATCGTAAACCGGTACAGCAGTGTATTTGCATCCACCCGCGTCAACCGCTCTACCACGTGCAGATTCGCGCTCGACCCGCGAAAACGCGTCTTGTCGGTGAAGTTGGTGGTATCGATGACCAGCGTATCGCCCTCCCAGTGTCCGCGTGAATCCCCGGCCCACGCACGTATCGCCGGCGGCGAATGGGGACGCCCGTCAAGCGGAATAATGCGCGCCTCATGAATCATCTCGCTGAGAATCATGACATACCCCGGCGTTTGATAGATCTGATACGTGTTGTTGTAAGGACCGGGAAGCATCGGTGGACCCGTCGTCGCCCAAAAAATGCAGCGCTCGGTGAGCGACCGGTCTTGGGCGCGATCCGCGGGATGCAGCTTCGCCTCCTCCCGCAGCCGCTCCTGCCGGCTTTGCCCCTCGGGCGTCAACGCAGGAATCCTCCCATCCGGCGGATCGACGATCATTGACGTTCGAAAGCCTTGCCCTATGCGTGCCAGCTCGTCGCCGTGATCGAAAAACAGTTCGTTATAAGCGCGCGCCACATCGGTTTCGGAGCCACCGTCGCGCCGGTCGCGATTCCCCTGCACCAGCATTCGTTTCTCGTAAGCGACCGCTTCATCCTTGGTCAGCACCGGCTTGCCGCGAAACTCCTCCGCGCGCTCGAGCGGCGTGAGCGTCGAATTCGTCCAAATCCCCTGCAAATCCGGCTGCCCATCCGGAGTACGCGGAGCCCGCGCGTTCCCCGACGGCTGCGCGTTCAAAGTGACGGCAGCCACGATTGCCAAGCCGATTCGTCGACTCATGTGAACCTCCCGTCTTCCGGAATCTAGGAGCTTGTTGAAAAAGGGGACAGACTGCTCTGTCCACGCTCCTATGCTAAATCAGCGGTTTGCGGCTGGGGACAGAGTAGTCTGTCCCCTTTTTCAACAAACTCCTAGTTTCTCAAATCAACCGCGTGAACGAAACCGGTATCGATCAGTTGCTCGACACTCATTCCCGACGGGCAGAATCCTTTCTTGGCAAACCAGTCCAGCACTAATCGAATGCTATTTCGATCGATAGAACCGTCCAGCGTCTCGGCATCGCGGCAAGAGGCGCGCGCCCGTTGCACGTCGAATCCATTGTTTCGCGCAAAATCGTCCAGGAATTTAGGCGTGGTTCCACGCGCGAACTCGCGCACGCCCTTGAGAAACGCCTGCGAAAACCGTTGGCCCACTTCGCGTTGAGCGCCCAGCAGGTTCTTTCCGTACAACATGTGGTTGAACTGAAAACCAGGCAGTACATCCCCCAGGCCGACTCCACGGATCAGACGCGGATCGTCCGAGATCGGCTGCGCGCTGAACTGCTCGGTTGCCAGAAACGCGTCCACGCGCCCGCCGATCGCGGCGGTTATCGCCTCCGACGACCGGATGGTCTCGATCCGGAGGTCGTCCTCGGTCAATCCTGCCTTGTCCAGAAGCGTTTCCAGATAAAATTCCGATACGTTCGACCGGCTGTTCAGAGCCACGGTCCTGCCCCGAAGTTCCTTTAAATCCTGGACGCGAGCCAAGCCGCGTGGAAACCTGCTTCGGTTTCCATACACCGCGCCGGTGTCCGAGCATCCAGGTGTAATTCTGCGCCGCCCTGCCACAATCCGGATCTGCGCGCCCTTCGAAACCGCGCTGGGCAGCGAGGCACTCAGCGCGCCAAACGCGACGTCCGCTTGCCCTCCCGCCAGCAGAGCCACGTTCTGATAGAACTCTTCAACGGAAATAAACTCGACTTGAAGGCGCGCATCGGAAAAATAACCGGCTTCCTGAGCGAGATACAGCGGGGCCATGTACAGCGCCGGCCGTGACGAGACGTGGACCGTGTCCATCGTTACAGGAACGCGGCGGCGGGTGCATCCAGTCGCCAGAACCGCGCTGGCGCTCAGGAACGTTCTACGAAGCATGCATGCTCCGCGCGTCCTCCATCAGGTGCAGCGGAAGCACCTTCCCGGCCGGTGTGCGAATCGGTTCCGCGATCACCACCTCAATCGCATCCGCGTGCGCCCACGTACGCGCGGCCAGGGACCCGCCGTAAACGCGCCGCAGCTCGGTCAGAAAATGCTCGCGAGCGCGAGCTTCGGATTCGAGTTTCAGCCGCGGGCTCACCCGCAGCGTCAGCACGGTTTCTGGACCGGATGCGCGCTGCACCAGTTGGCAATCCCCGGGCGCTCCTCCCAGACGCCGCGGCAGCGCGTCCTCGATCAGTCCACTCAGGTCCGTGCCCAGAAGCGTGATACCCAGTCCGGTCAGCTTTCCGTAGCTGTAGATGTCGCGAATTTGCTCGGTCAGACCGGCCTCAGAATAAGCGCACTGGCACGACGCTCGTTCGATCACGCCGCAATCCTGCATGTCCACATTGATGAACACATGCGGAGCCGTGGGAAGCAACGTCGTGAACAGAATTGCGTCGACTTCCACGTCCGCAAACGACGCCCAGCGCCGGTAATTGATGGCGGCCACCGAATCGCGAAACAGGTGCACGCAGCTTCGATTTCCCATCTCCGTGCAGCCGCTTCCGATGTCGCCGATTTCGCTGATCCCGTATTGCGAGCTGGCCCGGCATCCAGCCTGTTCCAGCACCGCCCCTTTGGCGTCCGACAGCGCTTCGGCATTTAACAGGAACTCCGTGCCTCGGATGTCGAAACCGTGCTCGATCGCCGCGAGCGCGATCCGGACTCCCGCGCTGGCCGTCGCGCCGACGGCACAGGCAACTCCCTCCGATTTGCGTTGCGCTATCCATTTCGCGACCGGCGAGAAATCATTCCACGGCAATTGCCGCGGCATCGGCACGCGCCCGCCCAGTGCTTTGGCCCACGTCGCCAATGCATAGGTCGCGACGCGATAGTGCGCCGAAGAGCGCCAGCTTCCTCCGGGCACGAACCAGCGCTCCACACGCGTACCGTCCCGCGCGGCTCGGAGACAGGGATTCAGACCCGTCGTCGACGGAAGAATCGCCTTCACCTCCACCAGCGCGCGTCCCGCTAACGCGAACTCCCGTGCACGTAGTGCGCGATGCGCCTCGCGCGCCAGCATCTCGCCGACGCCGCGCGGACTCCGAGTCCCTTTACTGCGGCTTGCTCCGCTCGAAGCCTCGATCAAACCCTGCGCCAATGGATTCCGAAAGCTCGCACTAGTCGACGGGATAAGTTTTCCCGATCGCACAATGGGCCGGGTCCCTTTGAATTCGTCGTGGTCCAGCCAGACGCCATCGTGGCGTAGTCGATCGAGGGTCGCCTCGAGTCCGTGGCGGCGTACCGAATCCGCGAGATCCCCTGCATCGCACCCCGCCAATCGAAACATTTCGAAATATGGATTGCCGGGGTTCGCCAACACAGTCTTACGGACGGTATCGACAAAATTGTATTCGCGATTCTCTACATGCGCGCGGATGCTTTCTTCCGAATTGCGATCGATGGGAGCGCGCAGATAGTGTCGGATCCCGGCGCCCATGCGCGCGTAGTATCCAGCCTCGCGCAGGATCAGCATTATGGCTCCAATGTTACCACTGCTCTTATTTTTCAACGATGTAACGCGGACGACCGAGCCAAGTCAAGATTTCCCGCGAATAAGTGCACCCTAGCCCGTTCCCAAATCACGCTCTCATAGCCGGCCGTTTAGAGCAATCCAAATTTGGGATCATCTGCCTGACTCCCGAAAACCTGCACTCGGACTGGATTCGGTTCGAGGCTGGTGCTCTTTCCAAGACGTTGCAAACCACCTGCGTGTGTCCGCCACTGTACCAGAGCACGAATCATTTTCAACAGGCGTTCTTAATTTCGGATTCTCTCGCGCGCTGATCCCGCGACTCGAAGCACTCTACTGCACGGCGATCGGAGCGCCGGGGAAGGTCGGGTAGCCTTGATACGCGCAGTTGATCGGGTTGTCGCCACTGGGCGTCCCGGATGGAATAGCCAGGTTCAATTGATAAAGCCCAGGGCTGATCAGGTTGAGCGTCTCGGAGCTTGGCGCAACCGGGATTCCCGAAATCCAGCATTGAGGCGGATTCAGCGTGCCACTCTGCGTCGCCGATCCCGCCGCCGGTGCCGCACCGTTCGGCGCGCCCAGGCCGTAGAGAACCAGGATAATTTCTTCGCCAACGGTGGCCGGAGTCGATGCTCCCGGAAACAGAGAAGAAGGTCCCAGCAAATTGAAATTCAGGTGCCGCGCGACGACGTGGCCCGCTGTATCGTACCAGGGGAACGTCGGTGACAAGGGAGTTTCAAGCACCGTGAACGGGGCGCTTGAAACGCCGTTGTCGGTAACCACCACCTCGACCGGGTACGAGTACGGGCCGAACGAGGTATCGAGCGGCGCGAGAACATTGATCTGGTCGCCGCTGGTGCAACTTGAATCGGTAGTGGCACTGCAATAGAAATAGATGTACCCTGGCAGTCCGTTGACGGTGACACTGATCGGGCCGAGTTGCGTCGGCATCTGATTTTGCGCGAAGCTCGCCGCAGTGCTCCAGGTCACTCCAGCGGCGGGCGTGTTGGCGGGCGCGAGGTTCGTCCCGTTAATCTGAAGCCACGTATTGTAAGCGACATAGGGTGCTCCGAAAGCCGTCTTCACCGAGGTGATGACCGGCGTGCCGGGAGCCATGGTCGTGATCGTCGCAGGGCCGGTCAGCGTGAAATTGCCGGCGTTGTCTTGGCCATAGGTCAGCGAAATCGTTCCGGCGGCGCCCGCGAACGCTCCGGTGCCGCCGGCGATGTTGCCTGAAACGGACTGCCCCAGGTTGTTCACCGACGCGGGAAAGGATGTGTAATAGTCGAAGCCGTCCACAGGGTTCAACTGCACCGTCCCGGAGACGATCTTGTTGAGCGGCGGAGAGTTGGTGACATCGAGCGGGAAAGTCATGGTCCCGTTTCCGAGCGAGCCCGCCGTGCCCGACAAGTAGAACGTGTTGTACTCCACCGTGCAAGCCGGACAGTTGCCCTCAGCGGGAAAATTCTTCAGCGTCAGCGCCGTGGTGGTCCCTTGCGCGGTGACGCTCCCCGAGCCGGTGATACCGTAAACCGCGCCGTAACCGCCGTTCCCGTTGACGCTGTTCGCCGTCTGGTTGAAGCTCAGGCTGAGCGATCCGGTCGCGCCCGCGTAGGCACCCGTCCCGCCCGTGATCGTGCCGCCGGAAAGACTGAAGGTCTGCTCGGTCGGGATGTTGATATCGGTTACCGAGAAGCTGAGATTGATCTTCCCGAACGCCAAGTTACTGCCAGGCTATGGACTTGTTTTTGCACCATTCGCGTTTTCGATCAAGAACGAATGTCATGTTGTTTCAAGAAGGCAAGGCAAGCCGCGCTTGAACTCTAGCCTGACGACCGTCCCATTATTGACGCGGGCCAACTCGGCGAAGAGATCCCGTATCGCTTGCTTCAACTCGAACTCCTCATCGCTTCCCGACGTTTTGTCGCGTCCTTTAAAAGGCTCCAATCCGCCGATTTGCCCTGCTCTGACGCAGTCCTTCTCATAATCCTTGGACAATTGACTTGCGTTTTCTGTCGACCGGAGTGATGGATCGTCATGCGCGAAGCCCGCGCAGAAAAACTGCTTCAGACCAGGCGGAGGGGCAGCCTTTTTAAAGGGATCGTCAGAAGAAATCGTGGGTGCTTCTAGATGTCGCGGGCTAGTTCTTCCTTGCACAGCGGTCCGGCCGCCGTGAATGCTAGAATGCACGAAATGAAAGGGGACATTCGGCTCAGGCTTCTGAAGTTTTTTCTTTCACTCGCGCTCGCCCCGCAAGCCTGGGCACAGAAAACGCCAGGCACCGTTCCCGCCGCTGACGGCGTCTTCGCCGCCTTCGCGACCCATCCGCTCGTGGGCATAGGCGAATGGCACGGCCTCGCCCAGGAGACAGATTTCTACGCCGCCCTGATCCGCGATCCGCGGTTCGCCAGGGATGTGGGCAACATTGTGCTCGAAACCGGCAGCGCCAGCCAGCAGGCCGTTGTGGACAGCTATGTCAAGGGCGATACGGTGCTTTACGCCGAACTGCGCAGAGTGTGGAGCGACCAAGTCGGGTGGATTCCCACCGTAACGTATATCGGCTCCATCAATGTCTATTCTGCCCTCCGCGCCGTGAACCTGACGCTGCCTCCGGAGCAGCGCATCAAGGTGTGGTTGGGCGAACCTCCGATCGATTGGTCGCAAATCAGGACCAAGGATGACTGGGAGCCTCTAATGAAGGAGCGCGATAACCATCCCGCGGACCTAATCGCTCGCGAAATCCTGTCGAAGGGCAAGAAAGCGCTGGTGATCTATGGCGCCGCCCACATGGGACTCTTTGGCGCCAGTAAATATTTCAATTTGCGCGCCCAAATCGACGCGAAGCAGCCCGGCGCCTGGTTCGTCGTCGTACCTTATGTCGGCTACCTGGAAAAACCATGCACTGCGCGGTTCGAGCGCGACACACGCGCCTGGCGGGAGCCTGCGTTGGCGCAGGTGACGGGTGCTCTGAAAAAACGGCTGCTGCCTCCTGGCTGTAGCATCGTCGACCTGCCGCCAAAGGCCAACGAAAAGCAGCGCAAATCCTGGGAGGCCTACAACGCCAACTTTGCCGGTCTGACGGCCGACGCTCTGCTGTATCTCGGCCCACGTGCCAGCCTGACCCGTTCGCCCACACGGTCCGACCTCTATCTGGACCAGGATTTCCGGAGCGAAATTGACCGCCGCAACCGCATTATGACAGGCGAATCGCTGACAGAGTACACCGAGAAAGAGAATATCGCGGCCTCGCGGCCGTTCTTTCCTAACTAGGGATCTGCATTGTAAAAGGCTGTATGCCCGCAGCGCTCAGACGACCTGTCCGAAACCCAGTCTGTGCTGGAAGAACCGATTCTGGTGGCTCGTCGAGGATTACTCCCCATAACCGGCATAGCGTTTACCGGGGAGTCCAAACTGGTTCGAAAGGCAACTGGCTACGAAAGAAAGCCGACGCCCCACCGGCACCGGGTTCGCCGGCTACGCGAGCCGACCTTCCCGGCACCATTCGACTGTATCGGTGACCCACAGATTCCTCCGACGAGGCTTTTTAAAGGAAGGGACAAAACTAGTCGCGTGACTGCGCATCGCCTCAAAGAAAAGTATGCGCCGGACTTCACGGTTTTCGGTGGCTGTTGCATCCGGCACGGACCGGGCGTAGACTCAATCTGCGCTGATCATGTTTCTGGGCGAACACCAGTAGGCCTTGGTAGGGACGCCAAACCTGGATTTGTCTAAGTAGTTATTGCCTAAACTAATGCATTTGTGGAGCTGATCGGCGGACCGAAGCCGACTTTTCAGCACTAATCCCCGTCGGCCTTAAAATCACGCCACGTCTAAATTGCCGACCATACAGGAGTTAGATTCAGCACGAAACGCGGACGAGGCCGGCTCGGCGAGCCGCCGGAGTCATCA
>Ga0209415_10012452_pt1 | contig 14166 bp, 11 predicted proteins | sample PeaSoiSIISIP2007_FD_187696 | JGI IMG/M metagenome (GOLD analysis project Ga0209415, IMG submission 187696) | Peat soil microbial communities from Weissenstadt, Germany - SII-SIP-2007 (SPAdes) (version 2) | ecosystem: Environmental > Terrestrial > Soil > Wetlands > Peat | place: Germany... | reverse complement strand
GGGTACGGTGGCGGCCGATTGGGTGGTCGCAGGCGAGGGTTGGGTGATGGCGACCACAACCGCCGGCGGGGGAGGCGGGGATTGCTTTACTCCGAGGAAAACGACAATTGCCACGCCGCTGCCGGTCGCCAGGACCAGCCATAACATGACCCATGCCACTCGCCCGGAGGATGCCGACATCACTCCCGCCATGGTAAACATTGTAAAGTCATTCCGGAAATTACTTGACGTGGAGGGGTCGGGCGCGAATAATGCTCTTGAAGTATCGCCTTTCTTTCGGCGAGGCCGGCCGTGGTGATTTGAACTGCGGCAACACAGGTAACGGCCTTTGCTGCTCGTTGCGATAGGCAACACCTGATAATCGGCGTTGTGAACTGAATCGGGCATGTGAGCCGATAAGAGTTTTTCGCGTCGATTGTTAGAGGGTTTGGCGCTGTTAGCGCATGCCGTGAGATTTTCACGACATGGATTGACAACGCCTGAGCAAACGATAACATCTGCCTCCCCGCTGAAGTTCCAAAAGCTTTTGTTGGGCGCGGAAATTGACGGCAAATTCATTTGCCGCAATGATTTGCGATATTTGTTCTTTGACAAGTGAATAGTCGGAAAATCGCGAGGGTGTGTGTCCGCCAGCGTTGGTGTACATCGCTGTTCGGACGGATTTGGAATACGGAACTGAAATTAACGATTTCGGTTTCGGGATTTCAGATTTGAGACTGTCAACTCTCAAACATCCTTGTGGTTTCACGCAAAAGTGATCTTCCTTGATCTATTTTGAGTATGCCATCGAAGATGTTTGAGCCTTGCATCCCGATGAAGTATATCGGGATCCCGATGAAGTTTATCGGGCTGACCTCCTCGCCCAAGCCGGCGATGGGGCAGTAACAACCGATTGGATTGTCTTAATTCGATCGGCGGACGAACTCATTTCGAGGATAAACGCGGTTCCAGAAAGTGTCAGTCTCGGTCAATTCCGATTTATCGGAACCACACCGGGCTTCAGGATGGAACCGTGCCAAGAAATTTAATTGAAGAGTTTGATCCTGGCTCAGCCTGAACGCTGGCGGCGTGGCTAAGACATGCAAGTCGTACGGGTGTAGCAATACACCAGTGGCGGACGGGTGAGTAATGTATCGCTAACGTGCCCCGGATTCTGGGATAGCTGCCCGAAAGGGCAGGTAATACCGGATGATATATCCTTTTCGCATGAAGAGGATCTCAAAGGGAAACCGTTCTGGGAGCGGGCGATATCGTATCAGCTAGTTGGTAGGGTAACGGCCTACCAAGGCGACGACGCGTAGCCGGACTGAGAGGTTGGCCGGCCACATTGGGACTGAGACACTGCCCAGACTCCTACGGGGGGCTGCAGTAACGAATCTTCCGCAATGCACGCAAGTGTGACGGAGCGACGCCGCGTGTGGGACGAAGTCCTTCGGGATGTAAACCACTGTCAGGGGTTAGAAAGTTCTGATCAACCCCAGAGGAAGGCACGGCTAACTCTGTGCCAGCAGCCGCGGTAAGACAGAGGTGCCAAGCGTTAGGCGGAATCACTGGGCTTAAAGCGTGTGTAGGTGGACGGGTAAGTACCTTGTGAAATCCCCCGGCTCAACCGGGGAACTGCTTGGTATACTGCTGGTCTTGAGCAACCTAGGGGCGAGCGGAACAAATGGTGGAGCGGTGAAATGCGTAGATATCATTTGGAACGCCAATGGTGAAAACAGCTCGCTGGGGGTTTGCTGACACTGAGACACGAAAGCCAGGGGAGCAAACGGGATTAGATACCCCGGTAGTCCTGGCCATAAACGATGTCGACTAGATCGTAGTGCCTCTGACGGTATTACGGTCGAAGCCAAAGTGCTAAGTCGACCGCCTGGGAAGTACGGTCGCAAGGCTAAAACTCAAAGGAATTGACGGGGGCTCACACAAGCGGTGGAGCATGTGGTTCAATTCGAAGCAACGCGCAGAACCTTACCTGGGTTTGACATGCTTGGATTATCTCCATGAAAGTGGAGTAGGCCCTTCGGGGTACAACAAGTACAGGTGCTGCATGGCTGTCGTCAGCTCGTGTCGTGAGATGTCGGGTTAAGTCCCTTAACGAGCGAAACCTTTGCCCTTAGTTACCATCGAGTAAAGTCGGGGACTCTAAGGGGACTGCCGGTGTCAAACCGGAGGAAGGTGGAGATGACGTCAAGTCCTCATGGCCTTTATGCCCAGGGCTACACACGTGCTACAATGGGGTGCATAAAGCGAACCTAAAGCGCAAGCTCATGGAAATCGCAAAAATCACCCCTCAGTTCAGATCGGAGGCTGCAACTCGCCTCCGTGAAGTTGGAATCGCTAGTAATCGCGGATCAGCTACGCCGCGGTGAATGTGTTCCTGAGCCTTGTACACACCGCCCGTCAAGTCATGGGAGCCGGAAATAGCCGAAGCCGCCTCGCTTCAGAGGTGTCTACGCTAGGTTCGGTGACTGGGACTAAGTCGTAACAAGGTAGCCGTAGGGGAACCTGCGGCTGGATCACCTCCTTTCTAAGGGATTACTTAGAACCTCTTCCAGAGCAATCTGGTTTAGAATCTGTCAGCACAGCCTCGTTCGTCCCGAGCTAATCCGAGGGACGAGGATGCCGATGGCAACATCGGCGAACGGTTTCCGACTATTCACTTGTCAAAGACCAAACCAAAGCCCGGCCTGTTCACAGGCTGGGCCTTTTTTCTGCGCTCGATAAACGCCGTTGGCATTCAATTCGCGCCGGGATTATTCGTCAAAAAAATCCCCAGCGCCCCGACCGGATCGTCATACACCGTCGGCCCGCCCAGGTTGATCGCCTCTTGCTGTGCCAGCGTCGTCGCCCCCAGATTGCCCGCGTAGCTCGAAGTCTTGGCGTAAGAACAGGGGAACTGATTTCCAGCCAGCGACTCGGCGTGCCCGTCGGCGAAGCCGACGTTGGCCACCGTATTGGCTCCTCCCGGCCCGGGATGGCGATAGCCGATCCGGCAATTCTTCATGCCAACCTGATCCACCGACTGCCGCCCCATGTACACCCCGTCGGCTACTACGATGAGCAGCGACGAGTGCTTGATCTTCGTGGTCTTATGCAAGCCGATGTAGTTCCCAGCCGCATCCGGCCCGAAACCGATGGACGCGGTGTAAAACAGATCATTTTGCGGAATGTTCGTCACCGCGCCCCCGATCGGGTTGTACGCGTTGATCCAATAGCTGGTGCGAATGATCTTGTTGAATCCCTGCGCCGGCCAGGTCAGCGCAATTTGCGGATCGCTGTCGCCGTACGTCGGCCCCGCGAACTGCATCGGCCATTCAATCCAACCCCGCGGATTGGCCCCATACGTTCCGGTCTGGCCGTTGGCCATCCCGTTGATGTCCACCGTGTTGGGGCAGTAAAAAACCGTGGATACGTCCCGGGCCGCGCTCCGCACGAATCCATCCCGATCCAGAATGCACGGCCAGCCGTCCATGATCACGTTCGGCCCCGCGACGTAGTTCGTCCCCGACCCCGGCTGCTGCGGCAAATTGTACGAGGGAACAACCCACCCGTTGTTCTCTGCCGCATAGGCAAACAGCCCCATGGATATTTGCCGCAGGTTGGACATGCACCTGATCGAATTGGCCTGTTCCCGCGCCTTGTTCAGCGCCGGCAGCAGCAGCGCGACGAGTATGGCGATGATCCCAACAACGACCAGAAGCTCGACCAGCGTGAACCCCCGTCGCCAGGATCCCGGCAAGAATCGCGGCATAAAACGTCTCCTTCGAATTCGATCATTCAGGTTTTCGCTTTCGTTTCAAGTGCCGGCCTTACCACATCCGAAGGCGGGTGCGGCCACAATTTGTTGCGGAATCCAGCCTTTTCCCCCTCCCCATGTACTCAGGGGGAGGGTTTGGGTGGGGGTCGAACGTCGACGTCTTCTTGGGCTCCGGGCTCTCTTGCTATAATCTCAGCATGACAATTCCGCAGATTCAGAGATTGCGGGAAAAGCTGCCCATCCCGCAACGGCTGCGAAGATTATCTGCCGCGCGGGTGTGGGGCAGTGTCCGGTGACGATACCTGCCGATTCAGCCGGCTTTCCTCAGCATGGATTTGACGCCCTCGCTGAAAAGTTGTGATCGGGTAACGCGCCTGCGGCGAGCGAAGGCGTCCACGTCTTCAAGCAGGCCGCGCTCAATACTAATCAAAACACGGGTTGCCCCGCGTCCAATTCGCGGCCGGCCGCCTTTGCTCTTGGCGCGTTTCCACAACTTCTTCATGCGTGGGTCCATCGGTCTGGATCGCAGCGCGACATCGGGATCATCGCACTCGCGATAGACGCCTTCCTTCTCCGCGCGGGAAAGGGACGAGAATTTCTCGTATGGGGAGCGGGATTTACGTGTTTTTTTCATTTTCGTCTTCTTCTCAGTCGCTTCTTTTGACTCTCGGTCAGAGGCCTGGCGTGGATGACGTATACCGTGCCGTCCTCGTCCAGGACATAGATCACCTGGACAAATCGTCCGCCCTTGCCGCGTCCCATTACAAGCAGTTTTTCATCTCCGATCTGCTCCGGAAAGGGCGCGCGGGTTGAGTTGACGATCGATTCCGCTTCCTCGGCCGAAATTCCGTGTCTGGTCGCATGCTCCAGGTTCCATTCATTCCAACGGAATTCGGGCATCGCCGTTTAGTATATACAAAACCCTTGATTTTGTCCACGCGTGAACATGACATTTTCGCGGTGTACAACCGGGCCGAAGACAAAATGATCGGGTTCCGCGGACCGCCGACACCATTTGAGGCATTCTGCTTCGGCTTTTTTCTGCGCTTACCTCTCCGTTCGGTTACCCCGGCGCGTTATCATTTGCCAGATCGTGCAAACCCACGTCCCATGAATTCATCCACGCCCGAATCCGACCGCGATGCGCCCCAACCTCTTAATTACGCCAGTCCCGGCATTCGGCGAAGTCGCCGCGTTCGATGGTTCATGTGGATGTTACTCTCCCTTTTTGTTCTTACGATCCTCTGGCTACGGTTTGAACTTACCACGCACCATGGCGACTTCTCCGTGCGCGAATATTCTGCCTCCAACCTGCGCCGGATCGGGCAGGCGATTTTGCTTTACACAAATGACCACCAGGGAGAATACCCCGACTCATTTCAAACCATTCTTCTGGATGGAGATGGCTTTGTCTCCGGTGCCGTCTTCGTTTCTCCCGCAAGATCTGAAACGCCGGCCAACGGGTCCACGACGCGGGCGATCGCCGCTCAAATGGGCGCGGGCGGACACGTGTCATACATCTATCTGGGCCGAGGACTTTCGGCGAACATCGTTACGCCGAACACGATCGTGGCTTATGAGATGATCCCAAGTCCCGGCGGAGGAACCAACGTCCTCTTTGGCGACGGGCACGTTGAATTCGTCGGTCCAGTCACGGCTATCAAGATTAGCGGCCGCGCGCGAACGGCGCAGTACCCCGTGACGCTGCCTTCCGACGGCACTTGGGGCCAATGACAGTCGCGGCAATCGCTCTTCCTACCGCATCGCCGCCTGATTGCCCGCGGTCTCCTGGCTCGTGGCCAACTGGAGCCGCAGGATCAGTAGCGCCGCCGAGAGTTGCGGATCGACTTTGAGCACGTCCTGAAGCGTCGGCCGCGTCGTTGGGAGATTTCCGCCGAGTTTCAATCCCCAGGGGTTCAGCATGTCAAGCCGCAGCCGCGCGTAGTTCTTGTCGCTCATTTGCTGCGGCGTCATTTCGATGGTGACATCCGGATCGACGCCCCACGTCGTGCTGTTCTCCTCGCGATGAATGCACCGGCCGCTGGGAAGATAATAGTGGCTCGTCGTCAGCTTCAGATACGCGTCGCGCTTGCTGTCCAGTGGGAAGAGCATCTGCACGCTTCCCTTGCCGAACGTGCGCTGACCCACGATCAGCCCTCGATGCCAGTCCTTCAACGCGCCCGAGACGATTTCGCTCGCGCTGGCCGAGTATTGATTCACCAACACCAGCAGCGGCACCGTGGTCAGCAGGTCCTGGGCATCGGCATCCAATTCCGAGGGCGGATTGCTCGTCGGCCGGTCCGCGTGCGTGCTCACGATCACGCCGTGATCGATAAACTCGTTGACGACCTTTTTGGCCGTCTCCAGCAACCCGCCGGGGTTGTCGCGAAGGTCCAGAATGATCGCACGGGCCTGTTGTGATTTAAGCTCCTCCAGCGCCCGGCCCAGGTCCTCCCCCGTGCTCTTGCTGAAACCCGTCAGCCGGACGTACCCAATCCGTTCACCCGAATCCAGCATGTAGTTCCAGTCCCCGTCCGGCTTGGGAGTGCATCCCTTGACGCTGGCGACCTTGATGACCTCCCGCCGCAAAACGTAATCCTTCACCGACCCGTTGAGCGATCTCATCGTCAGCGTCACCGTGGTTCCCGTCGGTCCGGTGATGACCTTCACCGCCCCATCCGGCGTCAGCCCCTTGGCCGTCTTGCCGTTGATTTTGGCGATCACGTCCCCCGGCCTCACCCCCGCTCGCGAGGCGGGCGTATCCGGCAGCGGCTGCACCACCACGATGTCTCTCGTGTTCTCATCCGCTTCGATCTGGATCCCCACGCCGCTGAACTGCCCTTCCGTCGTCTTTTCCAGTTCCGGAGCGTCATACGGCCAGATCACCGTCGTGAATAGGTCCAGCTTGGAAAACGCCCCATCCGCGAACTCGCTGACGAAAACCTCCTCGGGAAGCTTGATCGTCTTGGCGTTCACGTCCCGAAGATCGGTCAGCGCCTCGACCACGACGCGCCCGGCATCGTCGGCGCCGGCCACTTGCGCCTTGGCCTTCCATTCCTCGATGTCGTTCACGAATCTCTTGCGCTGATCCGGGTCCTTCAGCCCCGGGAACGCATCTTCCAGCCCGTCGGTCGTCACCACCGTTTCCAAACCGTTCAATCCCCCTTGAAGCAGCGTCTGAAGCGTCACGTCGCGATAGTATTCCTGCGCCGCCAACTCCAGCGCGTTGTACAGCATGTCGAACTGAATCCCCTTGATCATGTCATGCCAATCCGTCGGCGGCGATTCATCGTCGGCCGCCACGTCCACGGACGGCTGCGTGGTCTCGCCTGCGCTGGCAACCGACGGCCGCGTCGTGCCGGAACCCAGCGAAACCTGGCCGCCTGGCCGGGTTGTGGCGCCCTTGGCAACCGTCGGCTGCGTCGTGGGATGAATCACCGCATCCGCCGCGTCGCGCTCCCGCCATTCGATTTCCTGAAGCTTCTTCATTTGATCGGGCGCATACTCCAGCAGCAGCCGCACCCGCAACGCCGCCACCTTCAGCTTGCTTTTCCAAATGGGGTTGGCCGGGTCGATCACGCTCAGGTCCTGGTACATCCGCCATGCCTTGAGCCACATCGCGCCGCTCTCATCCGCATCCGCCGCGGCCGCGGTTTCCTTGACCAGGTCATCCACCCATTTTTCATGCCGATATGCGTCCCGGTTATCCGCCAGCAAATACGCCTGCGCGACCTCGTCGATCGCGTACCCATCCATCTTGTGCCTCAGCAGAAGCCGCGCATTGTCCGCCGCCTTTTGGAATTGTCCGTGTCGTTGGCTGTCGAAAACCTGTCGCTGAGATTCAAAGTCCTCGACCCATTCCTCCATTTGCCGCGCTTCCGGATCGTGCGAAATCGCCTGGGCGCGCCCGAGCAATCGTTCGCTCTGAAGAAAATCCCCGCTCCGAGCCGCCTGTACCGCCGCCAATTCCATTCCGTACGGAGTCGTCAGCGACGGCTCAGTTGTGGATTGCCCGTCCGATAACCGTGCCGGTTGTGCCGGATCGCCCGCCGCCGCAACGGCCGCGCTTGGCGACGGCCGGCACGACAGGCCGAGCGTTAAGCAGATAACACACCCGATGCCAAAAAACACCCGGCTCAACATCACCTTCATTGATTCCACCTTGATGAGATTGGGCTTCCGAACCGCAGACTCGCCGTCCGTCATGGAGGGCTTGCCCTTCCATGGCGATAACGCGCGCCCGACGGCAAACCTTAGCTTCGCCAACTGCCCCGGTCAAACGTCAACTAAAAACCTCTATGCCCAGACGCTATCGGCAATTACCGCCCCATGGAGATAGCCGCCGCACCAATGTACCATGCTCCGCCGCCGCAATAGTTGCGGCTGACTGATTTTCACCGGCGAGGGCTTGCCCTTCACCATCGGTATATAAGAATGCAGGCTTTCTGAATTTATGCCCACGATCCTCGCCCAACTCGACCAAATCTTCCGAAACGCCATCCAAGACGCCTTCGGCATGGAATGCGACCCCCTCGTCGGCCTTAGCCAGAACGAAAAATTCGCAGATTATCAGTCCAACGCCGCGATGGGTTTGGTTAAAGCCCTGAGCCAGAAGACCGGCAGCAAACTCAGCCCGCGCGCCATCGCCGAACAGATCAAGTCCAAGCTGAATCTCGGCTCCATGGCCTCCGAAGTCACCATCGCCGGCCCGGGATTTATCAATATCCGGCTCTCCCCTGATTGGCTCGCCCAGCAACTCAACGCCATCGCCCCCGACCCCCGCCTCGGAATCCCGCCCGCCGCCGAACCGCAAATTATTGTCGTCGATTATTCCGGTCCCAACATCGCCAAGGAAATGCACGTCGGCCATTTGCGAAGCACGATCATCGGCGACGCCATCAGCCGGGTTCTGGAATTTCAAAAAAATAAGATCATCCGCCAAAACCACATCGGCGACTGGGGAACCCAATTCGGCCGAGTCGTCCTGGCCATCTGGTATCACGTCATGGCCGACCATTTCCACCAAACCGATGCCCTTCAACGGCTGGTCGTTGAGATGGGGCCGGCTGGGAACCAGCTGGGAAAGGATACAGTGGTGCATTTGCTGGCCGATTTGCACCGCCAAATGTTCCAGGCAGATCGCGACGGCACACACATCTTCCAGCAGGGATTGGAGAATCTTCATCTCCAGCTTTCGAGCCTCGAAACCCTCTATCAGTTTGTCTCCGCCACGACCGAGCACCCGGCCGCCAAAGACGAAATGATCGGCGGTCATTCCCTGGCCGATCTCCCGCGCCTGATCACGACCTTCATCCAAAACCCCAAACTCTCCCAAAACCGCCAGGAGGAACTCGCCTGGATCAAGGCCCGCGAAGTGACTCTCAAAACCTGCGACGAAATCTATTCCCAGCTCGGCGTAAAACTTCGCCCCCAAGACGTTCGCGGTGAATCCGCCTACCAGGACGACCTCCCCACAATCGTCTCCGAGCTAAAATCCGCCGGCATCGCCGTCGAATCCGAAGGAGCCATCGTCGTCGAGGTCCCGGGCTACGAATCCCCGCTGATGATCAAAAAATCCGATGGCGGATATCTCTACGGCACCACCGATCTGGCCGCCATCCGCTATCGAATCCTCACCCTCGGCGCGCAGCGCATCATCTACACCCACGACAGCCGCCAACAAGAGCATTTCAACAAAGTCTTCTGGACGGCGAGAAAGATCGCCTGGGGCAAAGATGTGTCTCTCGAATACGCCCCCTTCGGCACGATCCTCGGCGAGGACGGCCGCCCCTTCAAAACCCGTAGCGGCACCACCGTAAAACTGAAAGGCCTACTCGATGAAGCCGAAGACCGTGCCATGGCGGTCGTCACCGAGAAACAGCCGGACTTGCCCGAATCCCAGCGCCGCGCCATCGCCCACGCCGTCGGCATCGGCGCCGTGAAATACGCCGATCTTTCCAAGGATCGCGTCAGCGATTACGTCTTTTCCTTCGACAAGATGCTGGCGTTAGACGGCAACACCGCCCCCTATCTCCAATACGCCCACGCCCGCATCCGCTCCATCTTCCGCAAAGCCGGCGGCGCAAATATGGGCCAAATTTCCCTGCAATCCCCCTTCGAGTTATCCCTTGCCAAACACATTCTGCGTCTAGGCGAAGTGATCGACCTGGTCGCCCGCCAACTCCAGCCGCACCATCTCTGCGCCTACGTCTACGACCTAGCCGCGCGTTTCAGCGGCTTCTTCGAGAATTGCCCGGTGATCCAGAGCGAACCAGCAACCCGCGCCAGCCGTTTAGCCTTATGCGACCTAACCGCCCGCACCTTCGAACTCAGCTTAGACCTGCTCGGTATCGAGCATCCCGATCAGATGTGAGTTTAGCCGCCCCGCTCGCGGGGCGCGTCCTTCAGTTCCCCGGCTGCACCGGCATTACCGGAAACCCCTGCGCCATCGGCGGAGCCAGATGCTGCCGGATCGCCGTCAATTCGTCGAGTATGCGGAATATCACGATCAGCAGCTCGCAATAAATTCGGCACACCAGCGGCCCCAAAAAGATGTACAAAACTCCGAAGAGCACCTGCCCGCCGCCGCCAAACCTGGCTTGGGCCCCGGCCACAATCATAACCAAGCCAAAGATGATGCTAAACACGACGCCGATAATGAAAATGATCCGAATGAACGTCGGAGTGATCATTTGCTTGAAATCCAGGAAATCCTTCATGGCTTCTCCTTCGGTTAATGGGGTTTGAAAAATGATACCCGAATGTGAGGTCCGTTCAATCTGACTTCGCGTAACTTCGCTGCTTCGCTCCTTCGGGGTAAAAGTTTTTGGTTGCAGCCACGCCACGCTGGGCGCACTTCGCGGTGAATAATCCGAGTTAGTAAAAATGCCCAGAAGCATCAGATTCTGTCAGATTTTGTCAGATGATCTAGGCTTCTGATTTCAAACTCGGCGAAGCGCCAAAACCCGGTCATTCCCCGCCTGGTCCTTCAGAATGCGGATATCCGAAAACTCCGGATGCTCGGCCGCAATCCGGCGGGCCAAAACCGCCTGATCGAACGCAATCTCCAGGAAAACGTGCGCGCCCGGCAAAAGACGCGATGGCGATTCGGTCAGTATCCGCCGATGGATGGCCATGCCATCCAGTCCGCCGTCCAGCGCGGACAGCGGTTCGTATTCGCGCACGCTGCGATCCAGTTGCGGGATCTGGCCGGTGGGGATGTACGGGGGATTGGCCACCAGCAGATGGAACGGCTGGCGATCGACCATCCGATCCAGCGGCGCGAAGAGATCGCCCGCCTCCACCGTGACGCGCTGAGAAAGCCCCAGCCGATCGAGATTTTTGCGGGCCAGCGCCACGGCCGCGGGGCTGATGTCCGTCGCCAGCGCCACCGCGTTCTTGATGTTGTGCGCGATCGCCGCGGCAATGCAGCCGCTGCCCGTGCACAAGTCCAGAACCCGCGGGCTTTCAAGCCCGGGCTGGCGACGCACCAGTTGGATGACGTTCTCCACCAACGTTTCGGTATCCGGGCGCGGGATCAGCACGTCGCGCGTGACCTCGAATTCCAGGCTGAAGAAATGGGCCCGGCCGGTCAGGTAGGCGACCGGCTCATCCTCGGCCGCCCGGCGAACCAGATCGCGGTAGGCTTCCAACTGCCTGGCGTCCAACTCCCGCTCATAATCGGTGTAAAGCTTGATCCGCGGGATCGACAGCACGTGCCCGAGAAGCAATTCCGCCGCCAGCCGCGGCGAATCAACACCTTTTCGCTGAAAGAACGGCGTGGTCCATTCCAGAAGCCGGCGGACCGTCCATGTCCCTGTGTCTTCGGACATCGACGGGGAATTGTACACGAAACACGTATTTCCCAATCACCGCCTGTAGCCTAGAATTCGGGAATGAAGGCGGCGGCGGCCATGATCGCGGTATTGCTGGCGGCGATGGTGGCTCGGGCGGACATCATCAATCTCACCGACGGCACGAGGCTCGAAGGGAAAATCCGCAAGACGACCGACGGCTGGGCCGTCACTGAGAAAGACGGCACGGTCGTCAACGTCGATGCCGACAAGGTTGCGTCGATCGAAGCCAGCCGGACTGCCGACGCGGTTTCAATAGCGGAAGACCGGCTTCAGTCCCTGCGCCGCGTTGCCGACCATTTATCCGACATTTCCGAAATCGTCAGCCGATACCAGAAATTCATCGCCGAGACCGGCGATCTCAAGGTTGCCGCCGAGGCCAACAAGGATTTGCAGATGTGGCAGTCCCGGCTGGATCAGGGCTTGGTGAAGCTTGGGGACCAGTGGATCTCCGCCGAGGAGCGTCGGCGCCGGCGAGATCTGGCACAGAGCGAGGCCCTGCCGGCCAAGGATTTGATCGTCAATTACCGCTACAAGGAAGCCGACAAGCTATTGCAGCAGGCGATCCTCGACGATCCCGAATGCGCGACCGCGTTATATTTGCAGGGCGTGATGTTCTATAAGCAGGAGCAGATATCGCAGGCCCGAACGTCGTTCGAGGCGGGCAGCCAGCTCGTGCCGGATCACGCCCCGACGCTGAACAATCTGGCGGTCATCGCCTGGCGGCAAAAATCGTTTGTGGTCGCCATGAATTACTATGACGGGGCGATGATGGCCGCTCCCCAGGCCAAGGAGATTCTGGACAACGTTGCCGAGGCCCTGAACGTCGTGCCGCCGGAAAATCGCAATGCCCCGGTCGTGTTGCAGGCCGTGAAGCTTTTCGCCGAGCAGGACGCGATTCTACAAAAGCTGGCCGCCCAGCAGGGAATGTATCGCTGGGGCGCGACCTGGGTCAACGCCAAACAGCTCGCGGAGTTGAAAGCCGACGAGGCCAAGGTCAAGCAACAGATGGACGTCTTGCAGCAGCAATTCGACGCGCTTCAGCAAAAGGCGGGTCAGATCGATGCGGAAATAGACCAGAACAAACGGGAAATGGATCGCCTTCAGTCGCAAAGCATCTCTATGGACCGCTACGGAAATACGATTCAGTTGGCTCTGCCCGACCAGTATTACCAGTTGAAGCGAGACAACGACAATCTGGCTAAGGATAAACAGGTCATCCTTCAGCAGCAAGCCGATTTGCGGAGCAAGGCCAAGGAAGTGCAGGCGCAGATCCCCACTCCCAAATTCACGGGATTGCAGCAGATTATCGGGGTCGATGGCGTTCCGGTCCGGGAGACGGTCTCCGGCCCGACGACTGCCGCCAGTCAAACCAACTGATGGGGCGGCACGCGAAGCTCGCTGGTGTCGATTTCAATCGGCTCTTGAATGCACGAGGCGTCCAGCGCAATTCGTGCTTCGTCGCGATGGGTTTCCACCATCAGCAGCAATGCGTTGCGAAGCTTGCTGCGGCATTCCTTCAGCGACCTTCCATGGGTCATGGTCCCGGGAATTTCCTCGACCCATCCCACGAAAAACCCGGTGGACTCGGGTTTGATAATGGTATGGTAGGTTTGACGCATGGCATTATGAAAGCGAGAGTTGGCGGCGAGGTCAAGATAATTCGCTCAATCTGACAGGCTCCGCGGCTCGGGTCATGCACGTGGACGTTTTGGACCTGGAATACCCTGGAACTAGCGGCCGAGGCCTGCATTTTGACGCCAATCAACGATTTTGCTGCAACTTTACCTGCCAACAAAGGGTGGAGTGTTTAGAGAACCCAAGCGGAAAGGCTTCGGACGGGCGATGGCAACAACCTGACAATTAAAGATAAATTATTGTAGATTGCGACTGCGTCCGGCCGATGGTTTGGTGCAGTAAGTGGACAGATTCAGTTGATTCTGGGATGAGGTGTGGTATAAGATAAGATAGGTAAAGTTTGCAAGCAAGCGCTTATGGCGCATTTTCTCCCCTCCGGAAGACACCGTGCAGAAATGCCGGTGTCTTCTTTTTCCTCTCCGCGCAAAACCTAAACGCCGTTCGTGAAGGTTTTATTACCGACACATTTGGAAGTTGCGCCGATTTCAAATCGGCTCTCATTGGCAGGCTATCCGTCATTGATTGAAGGGGCTCGATATGTGAAGCCCTTCGGCGAGGAGCACGTTGCCCGTAGCGGCTTTCTGCGATCCGGCGACAAAAGTTCGCTGCCGCAAAAAAACTACATCGGTCCGAGTCGTTTGGACGCCAGCGGCCGATTGTCCTACCATTGCCCGAACACCGTGCCGGATCAGAAAACTTTCTACATCATCGATGGCCACGCCCAAATCTACCGGGCCTACTTTGCTCCGTTCCGCGATCTGTCAAGTCCCACCGGCGAGCCGACGAAGGCGACCTACGTATTTACGCAATGGCTGCTGAATCTGGTTGAAAACCGCAAGCCGCATTACCTGGCCATGGCAATCGACACCGGCGATGAATTCGTTTTCCGCAAGCAGATTTCTCCCGAATACAAAGCCA
>Ga0209415_10012450_pt1 | contig 14167 bp, 9 predicted proteins | sample PeaSoiSIISIP2007_FD_187696 | JGI IMG/M metagenome (GOLD analysis project Ga0209415, IMG submission 187696) | Peat soil microbial communities from Weissenstadt, Germany - SII-SIP-2007 (SPAdes) (version 2) | ecosystem: Environmental > Terrestrial > Soil > Wetlands > Peat | place: Germany... | reverse complement strand
GTGTTGTCTCGCGCTTGCTACCCCAGCGCTTACGCGCTGGGCTAATGAATGCCGTCGCTGCCGCGACTCCGGTGTTGCTTCGCGTTTGCTACCCCAGCGCTTACGCGCGGGGCTAATGAATGCCGTCGCTGCCGCGACTGGGGCCTGGTTTGCGGGAAAGGGAAAAATCGGCAAGCGGCGGACCGAATACCGGGCAGATCATTCCGCCCGATGCCCGGCGCGGCGATTTCCAGCGCCGCTGAGCGGCTTGGAAGGGATGAGTCGAGCTCCAGGTCGAGGCGAAAATTCCTCGCTCTACGGTCAACTAAATCGCCTTAGCTGCCGGATTTAAGTTGTCTAGTATCAGTTAGTTAGAAGGAATTTTATCCACAGGTGCGGGGCTCTGAAAATGACCGCGTTGCGGCAAGTGGCTGCGTTCTCACGGGTCTGGAGGAATTGCCCCAGTCTCGGGGTACGTCAGAGTGCGTCCCGAACCTAAAATTGGCCGAGCTAACCCTGTCCGACCTAACGTTGTCCGACCTAACCCTGGCCCACGGAAGCCGCACAGCGAAGCGGGTCAAAGTCCCACAGTTGAATGTCGGCGGCGACGCTCTCGATGCCGATCTCGCCCTGCATCTCGGTTCCGGGCTTCCCCAGCCAGACTACGCGAAATTGCGCGCTCGCGTTGCGGTAGCGCAGGTCAATGAGGTCGCCAGGTTTCAACTGCACATTCACGCCCTGTAGCGTGGCTCCGCGGCCGCTGATGGTGCGCAGGCTGGCGGGCTCGGTAAAGGGGCGGGAATTGGCGTCCATGCCCCAGATGTGGACAGGGAGTTCGACGAAAACGCGCGGTTGCCGGCGACGGTCCATGAAGTACCTCTCTGGGGGGTTGGCCGATGGTAGGGGAGGGGCGGAGGGAAACACAGGTAACCATCGTCACTGTACGGAAGTTCCGGAAGTAAGGAGACTGATTTAGCGGGGATGGGGAGTAACCTCAGCGGCGGAAGCCGATTCGGAAAAATGGGCAGTTACCGCAGCGCTGAAGAGAGGGCATGAGAACTTGTGCCGTCCCTGCCGGGACTCGTTCCTTTGTGTCCCTCGTACCCCGGACTTACGTCCGGGGCTAGTGAATGCCGCCCCTGCCGGGGCTGGAGTGCGAGGACTTACGTCCGGGGCTAATGAATGCCGTCCCTGCCGGGACTGGTTCCTTTGTGCCACTCGTACCCCGGACTTACGTCCGGGGCTAATGAATGCCGCCCCTGTCGGGGCTGGAGTGCGCTGATTTCTTCCCAGCTCGCCTGCTGAAAATCAGTTCTCACGCACGCGCTGAAGCGGTGCGCCACCCAATTGCGACCTTCCTGCGCTCTGCTAATTCATGTCGCGGAGCGAGCAGGAGCCGGGGCCGCGGGGATCGCCGCAGGATCCGCAGGCTCCGGCCGGAGATGCCGAGGGCGACGAGCTTTTGGCCGACACGGCGAATACCGAGAGTTGCGGTTCGAGTTTGGTCGTGTGGCATTTGGGGCAGTGGGCCATTTCCTTGCCGTAGACCAGGGCTTCGAAGTGGTGATCGCAGGCTTTGCAGATGTATTCAAAGATGGGCATGTTAGTCCTGAGTTGCGAGTCCCGAGTCCTGAGTTCCGAGCTGCACGCCTCGCGGCTCACGACTCGGGGCTCCGGACTCTTCCATTAGAATCAATTTGTGGGAAGTTCGCAAATCACAAATTCTACGGGCGTGGCGGGCGCGCGCTGGGACGGGCGCGCGCCGTTTCGTCCGCATCGCTGGCTGCGCGGCGGGCACGTGCAGACGATCGCCAGCTTTTTCCTGCCGCGGAAGATCCATCTGCCGCCGGCCGAAGAGCGGCTGATTGAAGTGGCGGCCGGAGTCAAGGTGCGCTGCTGGTGCCGCTGGCAGGATGATCGCACGAAAGCGCTGACTCTGATCGTGGTGCATGGGCTGGAGGGTTCCACCGAATCGCAGTACATGCTGGGAGTGGCGCGGCATGCGCTGTCCGCGGGCATGAACGTGGTGCTGATGAATCAGCGCAACTGCGGCGGCATGGACTACTACGCGCCGACCCTCTACAACTCAGGCCTGTCGGCGGACGTCGCCGCGGTGGCGCGGCAGGTGGTGGAGCAGGATCGAGTCACGCGCTTTGCCCTGGCCGGCTTTTCGATGGGCGGAAACCTGGTGCTGAAGCTGGCGGGGGAGTGGGGCAACGCCGGGCCGGCGGAGTTTCGCGCCGTGGCGGCGGTGTGTCCGGCGATGGACCTGGCGGCGTCGGCCGACGCGCTGCACGAGCCGGCCAACCGCATTTATGAATACTACTTTCTGATGCAGTTGTACCGGCGGCTGCGCGCCAAGGCGAAGTTTTTCCCGGACAAGTTTGAGGTTGGGCGGTTTCGCGGAGTTTCGAGCCTGCGACTCTTCGATGACCGGGTGACGGCATACTACTGCGGGTTTACCGGAGCGGACGATTATTACGCGCGGGCTTCGGCAGCCAGCCTGGTAGGCCGGATTGCAGTGCCGGCGCTGATTATTCACGCGGCCAATGATCCGTTTATTCGCATGCCGGTGGCGGCGCTCGAGCGGGTGCGGGGCAACGCCAACATCACTTACGTCGAGACCGAGGACGGCGGGCATTGCGCGTTTGTCGGCGAGCGCAACGGTGGCGGCGATGATGATGATGGACGCTGGGCGGAGAAGGAAGTGGTGGAGTTTGTGGGGACGTTCGGCTAGTGGCGCGACTTGAGTAGCGACAGTCTCTGCCCCCGACTTGAGGCGTCATCCTGACCGGAGCCGTTTTTCAGGCGGAGGGAAGGATCTCCCGCGCGTCGAGTCGCTTCCGGGGAGATTCCTCGCCCCGCTGGTAAAAGCGCGGGGCTTCGGGATGACGCCACCGACCCAATGCCAAAGAACCACTACCTCAGGATGACAGTTTAGGTTTGAGCCGCGAGCTATCGGTTCTGGCCCATTCTTTGAAATGCGTGCGGATGTAGGCCAGCGCCAGCATGGCTAGAAAAATCACCAGCAGGCCGACGGACGCGGTACGAATTCCCTGGGCGCGCTTGGGCAGGATCGAAAGGCGGCCGTAGACGAATTCGATGTGCACCCAATACACCAGCAGCGAGGCCTGGCCGAGCTGGATGAGCGGGCTGAAGCCGCGCACCGGCCGCGGCCATTTTCCGATAACCCAACTTCCGATAATCCAGTTTCCAATAACCCAGCGGCACCAGGCATAGGCCGCGGCCAGGATCATCAGCAACATTCCCAGGCGGATCAGAAAGAAGTTGGGACTGGTGTGCCAGTAATCGTAGACGGGATAGAGCTGGCGAGGCAGGGCGTCGAGAAAGCGGGCGAGTTCGACCAGCACGATGCCGGCAGCGCCGAGCGCCAGAAAGGACGCAGCTTCGCGGGACTTCGCCCACGCGCTTTGCAGGAGGAATCCCACGGCAAGGCCGGCGAAGGCGAAAGCGGTCCAGGGGAAGATTGGGAAGAGCCAGGGTTGTGGGGTGCCGAGGTTGTGCACTCCGTTGATGTAGGACTCGAGCGGCCAGGGGAGAAAGCGGGGGCGCCAGGTGGTCCAGAGGAGGGGAGTGAGGAGGGAGATGGTCAGAGATGTGCCGAGGGCGGCGAGGACCAGGATAACGGTCGGGGAAAATCCCCACTTCTCGCGCAGAGAACGCGCGAGAAATGGGGCACCCGCCTTGGTTGCGCTGTCGAGGAAAGCAGGTTCCTCGCTGCGCTCGGAATGACAAGACTGATTGGGAATCGAGGCGCTGCGCTCGGAATGACAAGATTTATCTGCGATGCAGGTGGCGATCCAGCAGACAACAGCCATCAGCATCATGGAGAGGCCGATGGTGTTGAGGATGTCTACGCGGAGCAGGTCGGATTTCGGGGCCCAGCCCCAGGCGATGAGGTACTCCTGCAGGCGGAAGAGCAGGCCGAAGGCGAAGATTTCGGCGCCGCGGCGCAGGGTGGTGCGCGCGATTTGAGCGGGCGGAAGATTTTTCCGGCGGAGTTTTTCGGTCACCAGCGCGAACGAGATGCCGGCCAGAAACAGAAACAGCGGCGCCGGGAACGTGCCGCCGAGTTGCGAGTACATGAGAAAGCGGCTTTGGCGCGCCGCGCCGCCGAGCCAGGAATCGTAGCAGTGCGTCTGAAACATCAGCAGGCAGGCCAGGCCGCGCATCCAGTCAATGTAGGTAAGGCGGGATTTGGCGGCATCCGGCGGCATGGCGGACGAGATTGGAGGAAGGGGAAGTATATGGCAGGGAGCAACTCCTTCGGCCGTCATCCCGAAGCCCCGCGTTTTCACCAGCGGGGCGAGGGATCTCCCCCAGCAGTTGATTTGCGGGAGATCCCCTTCGGCGCGCCTCAGGGCAGGCTCTCGCTCCGCCTGAAGAACGGCTCCGCTCGGGATGACGCCCAGGAAACCTAAAATGGGGGAAACAGCCGGGTTTCGCCCCGTTCGGCCGACTTTTCGGAGTCTTTTGCCGGTTTATCGGGTTCTCATACCAGAAACGCCGGGTCGGAAGCGCGAAAGCTGTTAACTTTCTGTCTACTGTACAACCTTCTGTCCAATCGCCCGCTCGAACAGGAGACAAGGCGTTGTAAAATCAACCACCGACCCATTCTTCCCGGAGCACGTATGCGAATTGTGAAGTCCCTTGTGCCTGCAGTGTGGACCGCCCTAGTCCTCTCCAGTGTTTTCTGCAGCGTTTTCTGCAGCGCCGGTTTTGCGGCGACGGCCGACCGCATCAGCGGTCCCGTGAGCGCGGCCAATATGGTCGAACTGCAGGGCCATGTGTCGCCGCTGGCGAGTCCGCAGTTTGACCGGGGACCGGTCGAGCCCTCGCGCCCGCTTCACGTCACCATGCTTTTTCTGCCCGCGGCGGCGCAGCAGCAGGCTTTGGACAAACTGCTGGCCGAGCAGCAGGACAGAGCATCGCCGAATTATCACAAGTGGCTCACTTCGGTGGAGTACGGTGAGCGCTTCGGACTAAGCTCGGGAGATGCGCAGAAGATCACAGAATGGCTTACCTCCCAGGGTTTTAAGGTCACCTATGTGGCGAACGGGCGCGACTTCGTGTCATTCGACGGGAATGCGGCGCAGGTGGACAGCGTGTTCCGGACCGCGATCCACTCCTTCAACGTGAACGGCAAAATGCACTTTGCCAATACGGCGTCGCCGATGGTTCCCGGGGCTCTGGCCGGCATCGTGGGCGGCTTCCGCGGGCTGCACGACTTCTTTCCGCGGCCCATGCACAAGCGGCCTGAGTACAACGTCACGATTAGCGGATTTGTTTACCATTTTCTTGCTCCCGGCGACCTTGCTGCCATCTACGACGTCAACCCGCTTTACAAGCTCACGCCGGTCAATGATGGAACCGGGCAGAAGGTCGTGATCGCCGGCCAGTCGGATGTCTACCTGGCCGATCTCCATGACTACCGCACCGCGTTTGGAATTTCGGACATCAGCTGCACTGTTGATGGTTCCGGAGTCATTCACGCAGGGGTCTGCAGTTCGGGAAACTTTCAGGTGGTTTACCCTACGGCGGGCGACCCGGGGGTGAACCCAGGCGACCTGGGCGAATCTGATCTGGACATCGAAACCATCAGTGCGGTGGCGCGCGGCGCGCAGATTATCTTTGTGACGTCCGCCAACGGCGTGGACGACAGCACGAGCTTCGCCATTGACGCGAATCCGCCGCTGGCCAGGGTGATCAGCTACAGCTATGGCTTGTGCGAAGGCTTAGTCACGGGAGGCGGAGCCATGGCCACGGAGGAAGCAAAATACCAGAAGGCAGCAGGGGAGGGGATTTCGTTTTTTGCCGCCTCGGGTGACGCCGGCGCCGGAACCTGCGATGCCGATCTCTTCGTACCTAATTATCCGGACCAACTGGGGCTCTCGGTCAGCTATCCGGCGAGCAGCCAGTGGGTTACAGGAGTTGGCGGAACCGAGTTTAATGAGGGCAGCGGCACGTACTGGAATGCCAGCAACACTATCCCCGGAGATGGCGGTTCGGCGATGGGCTACATTCCGGAGATCGCGTGGAACGACACCACCTTGAGCGTGTCCAACGGAAATGGTGCGGACGCAACCGGCGGAGGGCCGAGCGGCTGCGCTTCGGGTACCGGGGCGGTCGTGATTACCGACGGCGGTGGGAATCAGTATTCGTTCGAAGTCTGCGGTGCGAGCGGCGGGTTCCCGAAGCCGACCTGGCAGAACGGCATCACCCCAAGTGACAGCGCTCGGGACGTGCCCGACATCGCCTTCTCCGCCTCGAACGCCAACGACGTTTATATTGTTTGTGTTCCGCAAGAGGAAATTCTAAACAACGGCGTTTTTACCAGCACCTGCGCCAGCGGCATTACTTCTGCTCTGACGTCGTTCGCCGTACCATCGGCCTTCGGCGGCACCTCGGCGTCAACCCCTGTGGCAGCCGCGATGACCGTGCTGCTGAACCAGTTTTTGGGTACGGGCGCGAGCGGCTTGGGCAGCATCAACCAGCAGCTCTACACGCTCTATAAGAACAATCCGCCGCCAAACGGCCCGTTCCATGACGTCACGAGTGGAACCAATGCGAGAACCGGTGGGACTTCCGACAATATGGTGGGCTGCGTCGCTGGAACGCCTTCGATTACTGGTTTTCCCGCGACCCTGAAATGCCCGGGGACCGGTAAGTTCGGCTACTCGGCAGGTGCCGGCTATGATCTGGTGACCGGGCTCGGATCCATAGATTTTGACGCTTTTTTCAAAGCCTGGCAGGCGAGCGAAACCGGCATTACGTTGTCAGCGACGGCAGCGAGTCCTTCGCCGGTGGCGGCGGGGGGCAGCGTCACCAGCACGATTACAGTGGCGCCGACGAATGGGTTCAGCGGCGATGTGAACTTGAGCTGCCCGAATCCTCCGGCGGGAATCACGTGCACTAACTTCGCGACCAATCCGGTGACGGGCGCCAGCGGTTCGAGCGTAGTGACGATCCAGACCACGCTCGACATGGCCGCGGGTACGAGTTCCGTGACGGTGCAAGGGACGTCGGGTGCAGTCTCAAATACCACCACGGTGGGCGTGAACGTGACGGCTACAACCGAGACTTTCTCGCTGACCTCGAACTTGTCCGGCGGGACGCTGGCGGTGACTCAGGGGGCGAACGGGACGGTCAACCTGACGGTCGCCAGCAGCAACGGGTTCGTTACCGGCAGTGGCGCAAATGCTACTACTGTCTTGCCGGTGGTCTATAGCTGCAGCGATCCGGCGTCGGAATCCACCTGCATTGGCCCGTCGGGCGGAACGACGGCGACCGCGGTCAGCTTCCAGCTTACGACCATGGCGCCGAGCGCCGCACTGCACCGGCCGTTCGACCGGGGCTCGCGAATCTTCTATGCGGCGTTGCTGCCGGGGTTGCTGGGGATCGTGCTGACGTTTGGCGCGAGGCGCTCCGGGCGCGGAGTGCGCTTGCTGGGGCTGATCCTGGTGCTGGGATTCTCTACGATGTGGCTGGGCTCGTGCGGCGGCAGCAGCGGCGGGGGGAGCAGTAATCCCGGGACGCCCAAAGGCCCATACACGATCATGATCAACGCGAAAACTACCGGGGCCAACCCGATTAGCAATTCACTGACCTTCACTTTGAATGTGCAGTAGGGTTCGGGTCTGCGCGAAAATCGGGCGCTCCGCTTTGGCGGAGCGCCAGTTTTCTTGGCCCCTCCTTGGGGGTTGCGCCCCGGTGGCGACGGGGCTGCAGCCCTCGCAGAAAAGAAAGACCTGATCGGAGCGCTGAAAGAGTGGCGTGAGAACTTGTGCCGTCCCTGCCGGGACTGGTTGCTTTTTCCGACTCGTACCCCGGACTTACGTCCGGGGCTAATGAATGCCGCCCCTGTCGGGGCTGGAGTGGGATGATCTCAATCCACCTCGCCTGCCGAAATTCAGTTTTCACGCAGACAGTGAGAGCGCTGCCCGCCTGCCGAAATTCAGTTTTCACGCAGACCGTGAGAGCGCTGCCCGCCTGCCGAAATTCAGTTTTCACGCAGACAGTGAAAGCGCTGCCCGCCCAAAATCGAGTCTTTCGGCAAATTGTCAAAGCTGCTCCGTCGAGTGAACTCAGGTCGGCACGAGTGGGACTCGTGCCCTTCCCGATTGGTCATTCCCGAAAGAGAAATCAGGGAACCGTTATCCTCGCCGCTTTGTTTTTCCCATGCCATCTGCGAAACTGGCACTGGCTACTGATCAGTGATCGGTGATCGCTGATCAAGTCCACTGCCCCCATGGGACGCATCCACGTTCTTTCCGAGCAAGTTGCCAACAAGATCGCCGCTGGCGAAGTGGTGGAGCGGCCTGCCTCGGTGGTGAAGGAGATGCTGGAGAACTCGCTCGACGCCGGCGCTACGCGGATCAGGATCAGCGTGGAGGCGGGCGGAAAGAAGCTGATCCAGATTACCGACAACGGGTGCGGCATGGTGCGCGACGACGCCATGCTGGCCTTTGAGCGGCATGCGACCTCGAAAATCAAGGACGCCGAAGACCTGCTGAGCGTGGCCACGCTGGGGTTTCGCGGGGAGGCGCTGCCTTCGATCGCGTCGGTGTCGCGGTTGCGGCTGGAGACGCGGGCAGCCGAGGAGGATTCGGGGACGGTGGTCGAGATCAACGGCGGGAAGATTGCGCGGGTGGAAGAGGCCGGCTTGCCGCTGGGGACTGCGATCACGGTGCGGGATCTTTTCTTCAATACTCCGGCGCGGAAGAAATTTCTGAAAGCGGAGTCTACGGAGTTGTCGCACATCGCGTCGCTGGTGACGCATTATGCGCTGGCGCATCCGGACAAACATTTTGAATTGCATTCGGCGGCGAACGCCATGCTGGTCGCGCCTCCAGTGGCGGGTTACAGCGAGCGGGTGTACCAGGTGTTCGGGAAAGAGACGCTTGATCAGTTGATTCCGGTGGCGGCGCGGCAGGCGCTGGAGCGCGAGGGATTGCCGCAGCCTCCGCCATGGCGACGGAAAGAGTTGGAGCCGGGAGGTGGTCAACTAGACGGCGGCATTTCGCGGGCAGGAGTGCCCGCGCCACATGAACCCGTGCCACATGATTTTGGGGAGATGCGGGTTCATGGATTTGTTTCGAAGCCGGAAATTCAAAAGCTGAACCGGAATTCGATTTTTGTTTTTGTGAACGGGCGGTTGATCCGCGACCGGGTGGTGCAGCATGGGCTGACCGAGGCTTACCGGAACATCATTCCGCCGAGCGTGTATCCGGTGGTGCTGCTGTTTCTGGAGATGCCGGCGGGCGAGGTGGATGTGAATGTGCATCCGTCGAAGACCGAAGTGCGGTTCCGGCAGCAGACGGTGATGCACGATTTTGTGCGGGACACGGTGCGGGCGGCGCTGATGAAGGCGCGTCCGGTGCCGCAGTTCGTGACCGAAATGCGGGCGCACGCGACGGCGAGCACGTCGCTGACGCCGGGGTCGGATTGGGAGCCGTCACCGGGGGGAGATTCAAAACCCCCACTTCTCGCAAACGACGCGAGAAGTGGGGCACCCTGGGCACCCGGGGATTTTGCTGTGGGGGGAGGATTTGCTTTACAGGCTCCGGCGGCGCCTGCGGTTTCGGCGCGGTTTCAGTTTGAGGGCGGGATTGCGGTCGAGGCCAATGCGGCGATTCCGGTGGCGCGGGGGCTGGAGTCTTTGCCGATTGCTGGAAGCCGCGACGTGGTTCCGAGCGAGACCTGTACTCCGGCGCTGGATGTCGGCGAAGAGGAGCCGACCCTGTCGTCGCTGGGCACGCTGAAGCCGCTGGGGCAGATTCGCAATTCGTTCATTCTGGCCGTGAATGAAGATGGGCTTTGGATCATTGACCAGCATGTGGCGCACGAACGCGTGCTGTTTGAGCGCGTGCTGAAGCAGCGGGCGGCGCAGAGAGTCGAGAGCCAGCGGCTGCTGATGCCGATTGTGCTGGAACTGACTCCGGCGCAGCTGGCGGTGTTTTCCGAGATTTCCGACGAACTGGCGCGGAACGGGTTTGAGGCGGAGCCGTTTGGCGCGCGCAGCGTGGCGGTGAAGGTGGCTCCGGCAGGAGTGGAGGCGGCGGTGGTCGAGCATCTGCTGCATGAACTGCTGGATCAGTTCGCGCGCGAGGAGCAGGCTTTGAACCTGGAGAAGATTCGCGCGCGCATTGCAGCCTCGATTGCCTGCCATGCGGCCATCAAGGTCAACATGCCGCTGGAACAGAACAAGATGGAATGGCTGCTCGGGGAATTGGCGAAAACCGATCATCCCATGGCTTGCCCGCACGGCCGGCCGGTGGTGCTGCGGTATTCTGTGAAGGATATCCAGAAGGCGTTTAAGAGGATCTAGCTCTCAGCTTTCAGCTCTCAGCTCTCAGCAAAACCGCTGAGGCTGTTGTTTTTGAATTTACTGAAAGCTGAGAGCTGATAGCTGACAGCTGTTCGCATGACTGATCTCGAACTTCAGCAACTGCGGCGCGAGAAATGGCGGCTGGGTGGCAAGGCCATCCGGACGATGGAGCAGGCGCGCGCGTTTCTGGAGGAGGTGGGGTTTTGCCTGATGTATCCGCAGCGGCCGGCGCTGCTGGTGCCGACGTTTATCGGCGCATTTGTGGGATCGGACGAGCGGCTGCCGGAGTGGCAGCATGCGTTTAAGGATCCGCGGGCGGCGGAGGCGACCGAATTGATGGTGCGGCTGCTGCGCGAGCGGGCCGCGTTTGAGGCCAATCTGTTTGCGGAGAACAATGGATTCCTGGTGGCGGCTTCGGTGTTTCCTTATTTTTATGCGCTGATGGGCGAGCGCAATCCGAAGCTGGCGCCGAAGGCGGGGTCGCGGTCGGCTTATTCGGCCCTGGCGTGCGATGCGTTTGCGCTGATCCAGCGCGACGGGCCGATTTCAAAACAGAAGATGCAGGAAGTGCTGGGCGGGAGCGTGTCGTTTGCGGCGCTCGACAGCGCGCTGGGCGAGTTGTGGTCGAAGCTGCGCATTACGCGGGTGGACTACAAGGCGAGCGAGGGGTCGGTGTGGGATTTGCTTTATCGCTGGGCTCCGGAGGCGGTGAAGGAAGGTGTGGGATTGTCGGTGCCGGAGGCGCTGACGGCTCTGCTCTCGAAGTATCTGGATACGGTGGTTGCGGTGGAGCAGGCGGACCTGGAAACGTTCTTTGGGAACTTCGTGGCGCGGTCGAAGGTGCGGGACGCGGTGAATGCGCTGCTGGCGGCGCGGGAGTTGAGTTTTGTGCATGTGAGTGGGCGATCGATGCTGCAGATTACGCCGGAGAAAGTCGTGGTGGTGCCGGCGCCGCGCAGCGCGGCGCGGTAGCCCTCGTGTCGGCCGGGCAGGTCGCGGGTAAGTTTTGCGGCGGAAAGACGACCACGGGGGCTGAAGCCCGTATTCACACCGTGCACTTACGCGGCGCTGAAGCGCCGCTCTTCCACGGTAGCGCCGGTCTTCCACGGTAGCGCCGCTCAACCACGGTAGCGTACGCGTTCGCGGATTCGTTCAGAAAACGGCTGGCCGCCACAATTATGTTCGCCGAGGCCAATCTCAAATCCTATCGCGGGCGGTTGGCGCCTTCGCCTACCGGTCTGCTGCATCTTGGACATGCGCGGACGTTTTGGGTGGCGGCGCGGCGGGCGGCGGAGCGGGGTGGAGGGTTGATTCTGCGCAATGAGGATTTGGATTTGCAGCGGTGCCGGGATGAGTTTGTCGAGGCGATGTTTGAGGATTTGCGCTGGCTCGGCATTCGATGGGTTGAGGGTCCGGATTGTGGCGGGGCGTTTGGGCCTTATGTGCAGAGTGCGCGGCGGGAGTTTTATCTTTCGGCGTGGAAGAAGCTTCGCGAGGGCGGATGGATTTATCCGTGCTCGTGTTCGCGGAGGGATGTGGCGCTGGCAGCGGGGGCGCCGAATGAGGGGGATGATGAGCCGGTGTATCCGGGGACTTGCCGGGTGCCAATATCCCCACTTCTAGCGCAGAAGGCGCGCGAGAAATGGGGCACACGGCCGGACAGCCGAGGGCGGCTGTCCCTACAAAGTCAAAAGCTGGCGGACGAGGCGTCCGCTGCTCCATGGGATGCGCCGGCGGGGGTTAATTGGCGGTTTCGGGTGCCGGATGGGGAGGATGTCTGCTTCGACGATCTGCATCTTGGGTCGCAGGGGATGGTTGCGGGTCGGGATTTCGGGGACTTCATTGTGTGGCGGCGCGATGATGTGCCGGCTTATCAGCTGGCGGTGGTGGTGGATGATGCGGCCATGGGGATCACCGAAGTTGTTCGCGGTGCGGATTTGGTGAAATCAACGGCGCGGCAGATTTTGTTGCTTCGGGCACTCGGATTGGCTGTGCCGGATTACTACCACTGCGATCTGGTGCGGGACGAGGCGGGAGTGCGGCTGGCCAAGCGGCATGATTCGCTTAGCATTCGCAGGTTGCGGGAGCTGGGGTGGACTGCGGAGCGTGTGCGGGCGGGATGATCTGCCGCTGACTCATGCAAAACCTGGCGGACGGGGCGTCCGCTGCTCCGCTGGCGAAATCCCCACTTCTCGCGCAAAGTGCGCGCGAGAAATGGGGCACCCGGCGCCGGGATGCTCCGCTGGACAGCCGAGGGCGGCTGTCCCTACAAAGTCAAAAGCGGGCGGACGAGGCGTCCGCTGCTCCACTAACAAAATCCCTGCAGAGTCAGAAGCCGGGCGGACGAGGCTTCTGCTGCTCCACCGGGGCTCGCGCTTGAAGGTCGTGCCGAGCACCCGTAGACTTAAGACATGCACGCGCACGTTCATGGACATGGCGGGCCGACGCGGGTTCTGAAGATCTCGCTGGGGGTTACGCTTGCCTATATCGTGCTGCTGGTGGTGGCCGGCGTGCGGGCCCATTCCCTCGCTTTGCTGTCGGAGGCCGGGCACAATCTTTCGGATTTTCTGGCGCTTTTGCTTTCGCTGGTGGCGGTCTATTTCCAGGCGCGTCCGGCGAATGCGAAAAAGACCTACGGATATCAGCGGGCGGGAGTGCTGGCGGCGCTGGTGAACGCAAGTTCGCTGGTGGTGGTTTCGTTTTTCATTTTTTACGAAGCGTTCCGGCGACTGCAGCATCCCGAGCACGTCGAGGCCAGCGTGATGATGTGGGTGGCGGCGGCCGGAGTGGTGATGAACGGCGTGATCGCCTTGCTGCTCTACCGCGCGGGCGGCGACGTCAACATCCGCAGCGCGCTGCTGCACGAGGTGGGGGACACGCTTTCGACTGCCGCCGTGATTGCCGGGGGCTGGGCGATTTTGGTTACGGGAAACTACTGGATTGACTCCGCGCTTTCGGTGGGGATCGGGGCGTTGATCTTGTGGTCGGGGTTCGGGATTGTGCGCGAGACGCTCAACATACTGCTCGAAGGCACGCCGCGCGGCATGAGCCTGGAGAAGATTGAGTCGGCGATCTGCGCGGTTGAGGGTGTCAACGACGTGCACGATCTGCATGTGTGGAGCATCGGGTCGGAGACACATGCGCTGTCGTGCCACATTTCTATCGCTGATATTCCGCCGTCGGTGAGTGAGCGGATTCTGCGCGACGTCAAGGAACGGCTGCTTCATGACTTTCGGATTGACCACACGACGATCCAGTTCGAGCACGCGGTTTGCGAAGTGGCGCATGGCTGCGTGATTCCGGTGGCGGAGAGCGAAGAAGAGCACCATCATCACAGCCACTGACAAAAGGAGGATCTATGAGGCGCCATCGGATCCGGTTGCTGGTGTGTGGTGCATGCCTGTTGACTTCCCCGTTCACTTCGCTGTTCTCCGGGCCAGCGTTGGCCCAGGATCAGCCGCAGTTGAAAACTATTCCAGATTCGATCCACTTCATCTGGAAAGACGTGGCGCGGGACTTCGTCGCGCTGGCCGAAGCCATGCCGGAAGACAAGTGGAGCTTCAAGCCCACCCAGGGCGAGTTCAAGGGGGCGCGGACCTTTGCCGAGCAGGTCAAGCATGTGGCCTGCGGCAATGAGGCCTGGGCCAAGAAGATCGAAGGTGAAAAACCGCCCGAGCGGTGCGATCTGGGTGGGCCGAATCCGGCGAAGACGAAAGCGGAACTTCTGCGCTATTTGCGGGATTCGTTCGGCATGATGGACAAAGTAATCGCCGAGACGAATTCTGAAAATCTCCTGCATCCGAACGGCGGGCCGTATTGGGGTCCGAACCGGCTGTCGGC
>Ga0209415_10012449_pt1 | contig 14169 bp, 14 predicted proteins | sample PeaSoiSIISIP2007_FD_187696 | JGI IMG/M metagenome (GOLD analysis project Ga0209415, IMG submission 187696) | Peat soil microbial communities from Weissenstadt, Germany - SII-SIP-2007 (SPAdes) (version 2) | ecosystem: Environmental > Terrestrial > Soil > Wetlands > Peat | place: Germany... | reverse complement strand
GCCACGGCCTCCTCGCCGGTCGACTTCATGTAGAAGGAGATCTTGCCCTGGCGCTGGGTCTTCAGCATCCGGTCGTCGAAGAGCCGCGTCAGCAGCATGTGCCTGAGCCCCACCTGCAGCTCGGCGACATCGAGGCGCGGGTTCCACGGACCCAGTGCCCGGTGCTCATCGTCGAGCACGCGCACGAGGTCGATCGACAGCTCCTCGATGTCGGCGGCGGGGGCGCCGACGTCCGGCCGCGCCACGGCACCTGCCGGTGACAGGCGCAGATAGCTGAAATCCGGGGCCTCGCCGGGGCGTGCCGGTGGTCGCGGAACGTGCAGGCGGGACGGGCGTGGCATCCGGGGTCCTCGGTCGGTCCGATGCATCAGCGTAGCGCCGGCCGGCGGGAGAATTCTGCCAAAGCGTCTTGCCGGGCGGAGTGTTTATCGATATTTTATCTACGAGATCGCGCTTATTAGGAAAATTATACCATGACTATCGATCGAACCGACTTGCGGATTTTGAGTGCACTGCAAAAGGACGCGTCGCTATCGACGGCCGAGATCGCCCAGCGGGTGGGGCTGTCGCAGTCACCGTGCTGGCGGCGGATCAGCCTGCTTGAGGCGGACGGCGTGATCCGCAAGCGCGTCGCGCTCCTGTCGCGCGACAAGGTTGGCCTCGATGTGTTGGTGTTCACGCACGTCAAGCTCGCCAGCCACGGCTGGCAGTCGCTGCCGAAATTCAAGCAGAAGGTCGTGAGCTTCCCGGAGGTCGTGCAGTGCTTCATGGTGCTCGGCGACTTCGACTTCATCCTGCTGGTCGCGACGCGCACGATCAACTACTACAACGAGTTCATCCAGAAACGCCTGTCGCAGGTGCCGGGCGTGCAGGCGATCGAGTCGAGGATCGTGCTCGAGGAGGCGAAGAACACGACCGAACTGCCGCTCGAGCTGGTCGGCGGCGCGGTCGGCGACTGAGCACGCGGGCGAGGAGCACGCTCACTCCTCCTCCACCGCATCCGTCAGGACTTCCTTGCGCGCGGCGATGAATGCGAGCATCGCCTCGTCCGCCGCCGCCTCGATCCCCGGGTCCTGATACTCGGCGAGCATCTTCTTCCACACCCCGTTGGCCCGCTGCTCGGCCGTGAGCGAGCCCTCGGTCGACCACTGCTCATACGATGAGTAATCGGCGATCGTCGACTGATAGAAGGCGGTCTCGAAGTTCGCCTGGGTGTGCTCGCAGCCGAGGAAGTGGCTGCCGGGACCGACCTCGCGCAGCGCATCGAGCGCCTGGCCGCGGGTGCTTAAGTCCATGCCCTGCGCGAGCACCTGCATCATCGCGAGCTGGTCGGCATCCATGACGAACTTCTCGTAGCCCGCGACCAACCCGCCCTCGAGCCAGCCGGCCGCGTGCGTGACGAGGTTCACGCCGGCGAGCAGCGTCGGCAGCAGCGTGTGCGCGCTCTCGTAGGCCGCCTGCGCGTCCGCGCTCTTCGAGGAGCACAGCGATCCGCCGCTGCGGCACGGAACGCCGAGACGCCGGGCGAGCTGGGCGGTTGCGAAGATCATCTGGGTCGCCTCCGGCGTCCCGAAGGTGGGTGCCCCGGTGCGCATCGAGATCGCGCCGACGAAAGAGCCGAGAATCACGGGCGCTCCGGGCCGCACGAGCTGCGTGAGCGCCATGCCGGCCATCGTCTCGGCGAGGATCTCCGCCATGCAGCCAGCCGCCGTCACCGGGCCCATCGCGCCGGCGAGCACCGCCGGCACGACGATCGTGCCCTGGTTGGCGCCGGCGAACTCCCGCAGCGCCCCGAGCATCCGGCCGTCGAAGGTCAGCGGCGAGTTCGAGTTGATGTTGCCGAGGACCACCGGATGGTCCTCGAGGAAGGCCGAGCCGAACAGCGCCCGGGCGAGTCCGACGGCATCGCGTGCGTGCCCCGGGGTCTCCGGCGTCGCCTCGCACCCCTGGTCGCTGTAGCGGAAGAACGCGTACTGGACGTCGAGGTGGCGCTTGTTCGGCGGAATCTCCATCGGCTCGCACATGCACCCGCCCGAGAAGTGGATCGCCGGCGCCATGTGGGCGAGCTTGATGAAGTTATGCAGGTCCTCGAGCGTGCCGTAGCGCCGACCGCGGTCGAGATCGGTGACGAACGGCGGCCCGCCGACCGGCGAGAACACGGTGGCATCGCCGCCGAAGTGCACGTTGCGCTCCGGGTTGCGGGCGTACAGCTCGAACTCGCGCGGCGCCGTCTTCAGCAGCTGCCGCGCCAGCCCGCGCGGGATGTGGACGCGCTCGCCGGAAACGTCCGCGCCCGCCGCTCGCCACAGGCGCAGGGATTCGGGGTCGCGCCGGAACTCGATGCCGATCTCCGCGAGGATCGTCTCGGCGTTGGCTTCGATGATCTCGACCGCCTCGGTGCTCAGCAGCTCCACGACCGGGAGCTTGCGGCGGATGTACGGGTACTTGACGGCGCGCGCGCTGGCGCGCGCCCGGCGGATCTCGCGGCCGCGACGCGGCGCGGCGGAAGTGTCGCTCACGGTCTCCTCGCTCGGCCGATGCCGGTCCAGCGCCGGCAGCATGCCTTCGGCGGCGTCCGCGGCACTATGCCTCGCCGCCACGCGCGGCACAACGCACCTCGAGCGCGCGCATGATTGCGCCGCAGGGCGAGGCGCGCGCCCGGCGGCTCGTCAGCCGCGCGCCTCGTGCACCGGCTCGAGTCGGAAGCTCACGGTCAGATTGTTGGCGGGCATCCGCACGAGGCGGGGCGCTGCAAATCCGTGGCGCGCGGCGACGGCAGCGACCGCCTCGAGCTCGCGCACGCCCCATGCCGGATCTTCGGCGCGCAGCGACTCATCGAATGCCGCGTTCGACGGCGCCGTGTGCTGACCGCGCTCCTTGAACGGGCCGTACAGCACCAGGACTCCGCCGCTCGACAGCTGGCGGCGCGCCCCGCGACACAGCGCCTCGGTCGCCGCCCAGGGCGCGATGTGGATCAGGTTGATCGCGATCACCGCCGCGACGCTGCCGGCGAGCGGCCAAGGGTCGTCGAACACATCAAGGGCGATTGGCTCGCAGACGTTCGGGAGCGCGGCGCGCGCGCGGCGCCCGGCGATGGCGCCGAGTCGGGCGGGATCCGCCTCCGTCGGTCGCCAGGTCAGCCCCGGAAAGGCCGCGGCAAAGTGCACGACGTGCTGGCCCGTGCCGGAGGCGACCTCGAGCACCGATCCGGCAGCCGGGAGCCAGCCACGCAGCGCCTCCAGAATCGGTCCCTTGTTGCGCTCGGCGGCCGGTGAACTGGGTAGAAATTCGGTCATCTATCGTGCCGCTGATCGATCGCCCCGCGGCTGGCCCGGAGCCATCGCCGGCCGGAGCCCCGCGCGCGGTGGGTCGCTACGCCGCCGGGCGCTCGGCGAGCACTTCCTCGAGACTCGCCGTCAGCAGACTCACCGCCTCGTCAACGTCGTGCTTGGCGATCATCAGCGGCGGCATGAACCGCACCGTGCTCTGGCCGCAGGACAGCAGCAGCAGACCATTGCGATAGGCGCGGGTGATCAGGGCCTCGCACAGCGCCCGCGCCGGCGCGCGGCTCGCGCGATCGGTCACCAGTTCCATGCCGATCATCAATCCTTTCCCGCGCACCTCGCCGATCGCGGCATGCCGCGCCTGCATCTGCCGCAGCTTGCCGAGGAAGTACTCCCCGACGGTCCGGGCATTCGCCATGTACTCGGTCTCGACGAGCTCGAGCGTCGCGAGCGCCGCCGCGCAGCACACGGGATTCCCGCCGAAGGTGTTGGCGTGGGCGCCGCGCGTCCACTTCGACATGACGGTCTTCTTCGCGACCACCATGCCGATCGGCAGCCCCGAGGCCAGGCCCTTGGCCAGCGTCATGATGTCCGGCGCGACGTCCCAATGCTCGGACGCGAACATCTTGCCGGTGCGGCCAATCCCCGACTGCACCTCGTCGAATATCAGCAGAATGCCGTGCCGGTCACACAGCGCACGCAGTCCCGCCAGGAATCCGTCCGGGGGCACGAGGTATCCGCCCTCTCCCTGGATCGGCTCGACCAGAATCGCGGCGACCTCGCTCGGCGGCACGTTGCTCGTGAACAGCACATCCTCGATGTAGCGGAGCACCGCCTGGCCCTGGTCCGCGCCCGCGAGCAGCGGCCGGAAGTTGTTGGGGTACGGTACGTGGGTGACGCCAGGCATCGTCGCGTAGAAGCCCTTCTGCTGGGTGTACTTGCTCGCGGTGAACGACAGCGCGCCCATGGTCCGGCCGTGGAAGCCGCCGAGGAAGCTGATGAAGCGCGGCCGCCCGGTGACGTAGCGCGCGAGTTTGAGCGCCCCTTCCACGCTCTCGGTTCCCGACTGCGCGAAGAAGCTCATCGCGGGCTCCTTCATCGGCGCGAGCTCATTCATCCGCTCGGCGAGCCGCACCTGACCCTCGTGCCAGTAATCCGAGGAGATGTGCAGGAAGCGCTCCGCGGCCTCAGTGATGGCCGCGACCACGCGGGGGTGGCTGTGGCCGGTGCTGCACACCGCGATGCCGGCCGCGAAGTCGAGGAAGCGGTTGCCGTCGACGTCCCAGGCCTCGGCGCCCTTGCCGTGCGACATCACGAACGGGTAGTCGCGCGGATAGGAGGGCGAGACGACGGCTGCGTCCCGGGCCAGCAGCGCCTTTGCCTTCGGTCCCGGCAGGTCGGTCCGGATGTGCGCAGTCTTCATGATGCCCCTCGCTGTCGGCCGCTCGACCGGATGGCGGCGCGCGGCGGGTGTACGCAGATGCGTGGCTCGGGGACGCCGCGGGATGCTGTCCGCTCGCACGCGTGTGCGTCCACGCCCGCGGCTGTGATCCCAGAGCCGGACACGGCTGATTGTCCGCGAGCGGGGGCCCGCGCTCAAGCGCTCGTGCTGCTCCGCAGCAGGCGGCTGACGGCGGCGCCCTGGCCTGCGACGCGGCGCACCCGGACGGACTCTTCCTGGTCGACCGTTTCGAGCGCGGCCTCGATCGATGCGATGTCCCGTTCGATCTCCGGCAGCAGCAGGTGCTCGATCGCCCCGGCGCGCCGTTCGGTGCGCCGGTACTCATCAGCCAGCCGCCACAGCGCGCATTCGAGCGCGGCGAGCGGGGCCGCGAGGCCACACAACTCTCGGTAGAGCGCGCTCGCGCGCCGCGCCTCGACGGAGTCATCGAAGCTGGCGGGCTCCGGTCCCGAGTCGAGCCGCGCCTCAGTCACGACCGGCACCCCGACGCCGAGCACGCGCTGCTCGCGCCGGCCAAGGACCAGCGTGCCGGGCGCGACCGGGCGCGACTCGAGATCGCCAAGGCCGTGCCGGTCGAATGCGGCCCGCAGCGCCGCCTCGGCCGCGGCGAGGTTCGCGCGCCCGCGCCGCCAGCCGGTCTCGCAGCGCGCAATCAAGGACAATATCCGGCTCGCCAGCAGCATGCATTTCTCATCGAGCAGCGCATAGCCCTCCTCGGCCGTGCGGCGATCCTCGCCGAGCTCGAGCAGCGCGATCCGCGTCGGCGCCAGGTCGTGGTCAGCCATTGGAATCCGTCGCGAGGTGGGCGGCGATCTGGGCCTTCGACAGGCGGGTCAGCTCCTCGACCGGCAGGCCCGCGAGCGCCTGCCAGCCTGCCGTCATGCTGGCTTCGAGCGTCCGCGGCCCTTGCTGTGCGATCAGGTCGCGCTCGAAGCGCTCGCCGAACTCGAGAAAGCGCTGCTCGGCGGCGCTCAGGCCCTCGGCGCCCATCACGCTCGCGAGCACCCGCATGCGCACCGCGCGCGCGTAGGCGGCGAACAGCTGGTTGGCGAGCGCCGGGTGATCCGGTTCCGTGTACCCGCGGCCGGTGCCGGCCGACATCAGCCGCGACAGGCTCGGCAGCACCTTGACCGGCGGGTAGATCCCGCGCCGGTCGAGCTCGCGGTCGAGCACGATCTGCCCTTCGGTGATGTAGCCGGTGAGATCCGGAATCGGATGGCCGATATCGTCGGCCGGCATCGTCAGCACCGGTAGCTGGGTCAGGGTCCCCGCAAGGCCGCGAATGCAGCCGGCGCGCTCGTAGATCGAGGCCAGGTCGGAGTACAGGTAGCCCGGGTAGCCCTTGCGGCTCGGGACCTCGCCGTGGCTTGCCGACACCTCGCGCAGCGCCTCGCAGTAGTTCGTCATGTCGGTCATGACCACGAGCACGTGGCGGCCCTCGGTGAAGGCGAGGTACTCGGCCGCCGTCAGCGCATATCTCGGGGTCAACAGCCGTTGTGCGCTCGGCTCGTCCGCGCGGTTCAGGAACATCACCGTGCGCGCGAGCGCGCCGCTCCCCTCCATCGCCGCACGGAACGCCTCAGCCGTGTCGTGCGACACGCCGATGCCCGCGAACACGACCGCGAAGCGCCCCGCATCGGCGCCGCGCAGTCGCGCGCGCACGGCGATATCCGTCACGAGCCTGTCGTGCGGCAGGCCACCGCCCGAGAAGATCGGCAGCTTCTGGCCGCGCACGAGGCTGTTCATCAGGTCGATCGTCGTGATGCCGGTCTCGATGAAGTCGCGCGGCAGGGCGCGCATCGCGGGATTGATCACGCCGCCGTCGACGCGCAGCCGGACCGCCGCGGCCACCGGCGGACCGCCGTCGAGCGGCCGGCCCACGCTGTCGAACACCCGCCCGAGGAGTCCCGGTCCCAGACCGAAACGCAGCGGCTCGCCGAGCGCGCGCACGCGCGTGTCGGCGAGCCCGAGCCCCGTCAAGGATTCGAGCACCTCGACGACGAGCTCGTTCTCGCTGACCGCCGCGACCCGCCCGATCCGGTCGCGGCCGTCGGCGCCGGTGACCATGACCGCCGTGTTGACGCCGACGTTGACGGTCCGCGTCAGGAACAGCAGCGGCCCTTCGATTCGCCGTGCCGCTCCGCCGACCGCGATCTCAGCGCGCATCGCCCGCCTCCGCGGCCGCGAGCACCGCATCGAGCCGGTGGCCCAGCTCATCGATGCCGGCGAGGTCGTCCTCGCCGTGGTCTTCCCCGGCGCGGCGTAACTCGGCGAGCCCGGGGATCGCTGCAATCCGGGCGGGGGCCAGCCCGCGCGCCACCGCGCCCTCGGCGTGCTCGATGAATCCAATGATGAGCCTGACGAGCGCCGACTGGCGTGCGGGGGAACAGTACCGGTCGACGTCGGAGAACGAGGACTGCCGCAGCAGCCCCTCGTTGACCAGGTCCGCGAGCAGCAGCGTCACCTGCTGCTCCGGCGGCAGCGCGTCGCGTCCGACGATGCGCGCCATCCGCTCGAGGCGCGCCGCACGCTCGAGCAGCGCGAGCAGCCGCTCGCGGTGCTGGGCCCACGCGCTGTTGCCGTTCGCCTGCCACCAGGCCGCGAGGCCCCGCGCATCCTCGCTGTAGGACGTCAGCGGATTGATCGCGGGATAGAAGCGTGCATGGGCGCGCTCCGGGTCGAGCGCCCAGAACGAGCGCACGTAGCGCCGTGTGTGGAGCGTCACGGGCTCCGAGAAGTCGCCGGCCGGCGGGCTCACGGCTCCGATGATGGTCAACGAGCCCTCGAGCCCGCCGAGAGTCTTGACCCGCGCGGCGCGCGCGTAGAACTCGGCGAGCCGCGAGCTGAGGTACGCCGGGTACCCGGCCTCGCCCGGCAGCTCGCCGAGCCGTCCGGAGACCTCCCGCAGCGCCTCGGCCCAGCGGCTGGTCGAGTCAGCGAGCAGCGCGACGTGGCGTCCGAGGTCGCGGAAATATTCCCCGACCGTGACCGCCGTATAGATGCTGGCTTCGCGCGCCGCGACGGCCATGTTGGAGGTATTGGCGATGATCACGGCCCGTTCCATCAGGCGGCGGCCGGTGCGCGGATCCTCGAGCGACGGCAGCTCGTCGAGCACCTCCGCCATCTCGTTGCCACGCTCGCCGCAGCCGACATAGATGATCACATCGGCGTCGCACCACTTGGCGAGCGCCTCCTGCAGGATCGTCTTGCCCGTGCCGAATCCGCCCGGCAGCGCCGCACGCCCGCCGCGCGCCACCGGAAACAGCGTGTCGAGGATCCGCTGCCCGGTGATCAGCGGGCCGCTCGGGGCGAGGCGTGCCGCGACCGGGCGCGGCGTGCGCACCGGCCAGTCGTGCCCCATCGCCAAGCCGCGGCGTCCACCGTCTGGGAGCTCGAGCTCGACGAGCACGGCGTCATCCAGGTACTCGCCGGCCGGCGCAACGCGGACGACGCGTCCAGCAACCCCGGGCGGGGCGATGCACGGCTCGCCGGCGGCGCTTCCGAAGACCTGCCCGCCGGACAACTCATCGCCGACGGCGACCCGCGGCTCGAAGCGCTCGCGGTGAGCAATCGTCCCGCTACGGCCGGGTTCGAGCGTCACGACGCCCTCCGGCAGGGGTCGCAACAACCCGTCAAATATCTTGCCGAGCAGGCCGGGCCCGAGGTGTATCGACAGCGGCAATCCCGATCCCGTCACGCTCGTGCCCGGCTCGAGCCCGGTCGTGTCTTCGTACACCTGGGCGACGATCTGCCGGCCGTTCAGCTCAACGACTTCACCCGGCAGGCGCTGCGGGCCGACCGCCACCGCCTCGTGCAGGTGGAAGTTCCCGCTCGTCTCGGCCCGGATCACCGGGCCCGCCACGTGCGTGAGCCGTGCCTCGCTCATGGCCGCGCACCGGACGTCGGCGCGTCCCGGGCGGCGAGCAGCGCCGCCTCCACGGCCGCCGAATCCGCCAGCAGGCCTCGCGGTGTCGCATCGACCAGCGTCTGCCCCGCGCGAACCATTAGGCCCGCGTTCTGACCCGTGACGAGGACCTGCGCGCGCGCGCCGCCGCGCGCAGCAGCCTCGCCGAGCTCGGCGAGCTCCTGCGGGTCGAGGCCGGGTCCGACCTCGATCTGCCAGTTCCGGTCGACGAGCCGCCGCGCCGCGATGCCGACCGCGGCTTGCCACCAGCTGCGGCGGCCCGCCGGATCCTGCCAGCGCCGGGCGAGTGCCGCCGGCAGCTGCTCGCGCGCCTCGGCGAGCCAGCGTCGTGCGTGGTCAAAGTCGCTGCGCCGGTGCGCCGCGTCGAGATCCGCGAGCGCCTGGCGGCAGCGCTCGCGCACCCGGTCACGCTTGGCGCGCGCGGCCGCCCCGACCCTGCGCCGCGCTTCACTGCGCGCCACGTGCATGAGCCCGCCGACCTCGAGCGCCGCGGCTTCCCGCGCCTCGGCCGACAGAGCCTCGCAGGAGCGCTCGACGCGTTCGCGCAAGGTCGCGAGCTGCAGTGCGACCCGCTCCGTCACGGTCCGATCCCGAGGGCGGCGCGCGCGTAGCGGATTGCCGGCCGAACGGCCGGCACCTCAGCAGTCTCGTCGAGCACCAGCACCAGCGGCCCGGGCCCGCGCAGGGCCCGCGCCAGGATCGCGCGGGGCACGCGGGCCGCGAATCCCGCCGACAGCAGCACGAGCTCGGCCTCGGCCGCGGCCGCCGCCAGCGCCTCGGCGGCGAACTCGGGCTCAACGCAACGCACCTGCGCACCCCCGAGGCGCCAGCCCGCGGCCGCAAGGCGCTCGCACAGCACGACGACTGGCCCGCTGCGCTCGCCCGTCATACGCCGACCCGATTGAATATCAGCACCGCGACGATCAGGCCGTAGATGGCGATGCCCTCGGCGAGGCCGACGAAGATCAGCATCCGGCCGAACAGCTCGGGCTTCTCGGCCACGGCTCCGACGGCAGCGGCGCCGACCTGCGCGACCGCGTAGGCCGCCGCGGCCGCGGCGATCGCGGCCGCCGCGGCTGCGCTCGCGAACGCCCACTGCAGCACCGCCGGATCGGGCGGGGTACCAGGCGGCCCGGCGGCATGCGCCGGCAATGCGAGCCAGATCAGCGTCAGGCCGACAGCGAGGCCTGCGGCCAGGACGACCGCGACGAGCGGGAAGAACCGTGAAACCTTCATGGTGATTCCTTCATGGAGGGTGCGACAGGTTGTGGCAGCGGGCGGAACGGCCGCCCCTCGGCCTTGAGAAAGCGGACGAAGAACTCGAACAGCACGAGGCGCGTCGTCTGGATGCCGACGACGAGACCCTCGAGCGCGAGGATCAGCAGATTTCCGAGGCAGAGCGCCGCCATCCGGCCGATCGCGCCGGGGGCGGCGGCCGCGAGCCCCACCACCGCCGCGGCGAGGCCCGCGTGCGCGAGTGCGAAGGCACCGACTCGCGCGAAGGAGATCGTATTCACCAGCAGCTGCAGCGCCGACTCGAGCAGCTCGGCGAGCGCGCGACCGACGGCGGCGAGCGAGCGCTCCGCCACGCCGGCCGCCAGCAGCGTCCACAGCAGACCCGCGACCGCGAGCGCGAGTGCGCCCGGATGAAACGGGCTCAGCAGCAGCGCCACGTACAGCACCAGCAGGCCGGCACGCCGCACGCCCCACCGTAAACCCTGCCGCGCCCACAGGTGCTCCGCAGCCTCGAGCACGAAGCCGGTCAGCAGCACGACCGCCCCGAACCCGACGCTGATGCCGAGCATCGCGAGCGGCGCCGAGAGCGGGCGCAGCCACAGCGCCGCAATCAGGTCCTCCCGCGCGAACACGCTGCCGAACGCGACCCCGAAGGCCGCGGCCGCGAGACCGCCGGGAACCAGCAGCCGCAGCGCCGGCGCCCGCCGCCACAGCGCAGCCCCGACCGCGGCAACCGTCAGTCCCTGGCCAACGTCGCCGAACATGTAGCCGAACAGCAGTGGCGCGATGATCGCGACCAGCGGCGTCGGATCCGCCTCGGTGGCCCCCGGCGTGCCGAGGAGTCCCACGAAGGCCTCGAACGGCCGCAGCCAGGCGGGATTGTCGAGCACGATCGGCGCCTCGAGAGCGCGCGGCGGCTCCGGAAAGTGCAGCAGGTTCGGCAGCCCCGCGCGCGCCAGCGCGCGCTCGAGCACCTCGCCACCGAGGTCCCGGGTCCAGCCCGTGACGTAGGCGAAATGCTCGGTGGCCGGCAGGCGCGGCACGTGTGCGACCAGCCACTCCAGAAACCGGAAGCCGGCGAGCCGGGCCGCGAGCCGATGTCGGTCGGCCAACACGGCGAGTTCCTGCTCAACCTCGCGGCGCGCTTGACCGACCGAGTTTCGGCGCGAGCCGAGCTCGGTGAGCGCCGCGAGCGGATCCGCGGGCAGGCCCTGCGGCAACGGGATCACGCGGCCGTGGGCGGCGGCCACGTCGCGATCGAGTGAGGCGACCTCCGCCGCCTCGCCGACACACAGGCGGTAGTGATTCGGTGGCAGGTCGAGCTCGAGCGCGAGCACCGCTGCCGGCAGCTGGGTCACGGCGCCTTTCTCGGCCACGTACAGCCGCGCTGCCAGCACCGGCCCCGCCTTCGACACCGCCGCAAGGCTCGGCAGTGCCGGCCCCGCCGCGCGAAACACGCGTTCGATCTCGGCGAGTCCCGCCTCCCCCGTGACGAGCGCTTCGAGGCGCGCGATCGGCGCATCGGCGTCGGCCGCCCAGCCGCGCAGCTCCTTGAGCGCGTCCCGCGCGCCGGCGAGCGACTGTGGCGGGGCGATCGCCGCATCGACGCGGGGTTCGGGCCAATAGGGCGCGTAGCGCCGGGCGAGTTCGCGGTACTCGACCAATATTTCACGGTAGTCCGGGACCGCGGCGGCGCTGTCGCTCGCGCTCGTGACTTCGAGTTCCACCGCGCGCGTCGCGGCCAGGCATTCGAGCACGGCACCGAGGTGCTCACGGTCGGTCAGCACCTCGAACCAGCGCGCCGCCACAGGTCGCAGCGTCATGTGACGCGCTCCGCCACCGGCGACCCGGGTGTCCACAGGCGCGCCACGAACCCGCCCCGCAACATCTCGAACTCGAGCGCTCGCCGGGCGAGTTCGCAAAATCCCGCGGCAGCGGTTCCGGAGCTGCGCCTGAACAGCCGCTCGAGTCCGGCGCCCAGCACCGCCCGCCGCTCGTTCGCCGTCTGATCCCTGCCCGCCGCCGACCGGACCAGTGCCTCGAGCGCGAGCAGCGTCCGCCGGGCGACCGGCTCCCCCTGCGGCCAGCGCGCCCGCCACTCGCGGTGCCACGCGGGCAGGAGCGGCGCCCCCGACTCCCATGCACTGCGCAGCGGTGCATAGTCGGAACGCGCGAGGACCGTTGCCCGCTCGCGCGGGTCGGCCGCCGCGATTGCGGCCAGCGGCCCGTGCTCGACCTGCGCGCGCGGCACGGGAGTCGCGGCCCGCAACCCCTCGAGCAGCGCGAGATCGGCGAGCGTCTGGAACCATTCGAACGCGCTCTGCCAGCGCAGCGGGTGCCATGCCGCCACCGCCCGGCACTCGGCACGCCACAGGTCGCGCAGCCGCGACTCGAAGCTGTCGACGTCCTGCGCGGCGGCGCTTTCCGGAAGGCGCAGCCAGCCCGCGCCACGCAGTACCTCGAGGTAGCGGCCGAGTCCGCGGCTCGAATCGAGTTGCGCGCGCTCGGCTGCGCCGAGGCGGTGCGCATGCCGGGCGGCGAGCCGCGCCTGCGCATAGGCCTGGCGGGGTTCAGCCACTGCCGTTCCCCTCGCCGGCGAGCCAGGCGGCGACCCGCTCGACGACATCCTCGAGCGACTGGGCAGGCGCTGGCGGATCAGGCAGAGAGGCCGTCGCGGCGCGCGCCCGCGCCTCGGCGATGCGTTCGGTGCGCGCATGGATCGCCTGGGCAATCAGCTCGGCTCGGTCGAGCAGGCGGCGGGCCTCGAGCCGCGCGGTCGCGACCTCGCGCGCGCAGTCGGCACGGCAGGTCTCGACGCCAGCAATCGCCGCGCGCTCCGCAGCGATCACCTCATTCATTGCCAGCGCGACGGAAGTCCCGTTCTGCGACGCCCCCGCGATGGTCCGTTCCGGGCCCTGATCGCCCATGGTGGCGCCACCTGCCTGCCTCGCTCGGTGCACGCATCATTGGGCGACCGCGAGTGCCGCGACAGAGGTAGATCTACCTAGGCGGATCCGTCCGGCGAAACCCCGAGCGGCCGGAATTTCGCAAGGACCGCGACCAGGGAGCGCAGCAGGTTACGGAGCGGCTCCGCCAGGCTGTCCTCGAAGCTGTGACCGGACTCGTCCATGTACGCCGCCTGGGCGAGTTCGATCTGCACCGCGTGCACGCCGGCGTGCGGCTCGCCATAGGTCCGCGTGATGTAGCCACCCTTGAATCGCCCGTTCAGCACGTGGGTGAAGTCGCGCTGGGTCGCGAGCTGCGCCACGAGCCCGGCCGCGAGCAGCGGGTCGCACGAGCGGCCGTCATTCGTGCCGAGATTGATGTCCGGCAGCCGGCCGGCAAACAGCCGCGGCACTACGCTCCGGATCGAGTGCGCATCGAGCAGCACGGCAAAACCGTGGCGTCTGCGGGCCCCGGCGATCAGCAGCTTCAGCGCATCGTGATACGGCATCCAGTAGCGCTCGCGCCGCGCCCCGACCTCCGCGGCGGTCGGGGGCGAGGCCGCATACAGCGACTCACCACTGAAGGACGCGGGCGGGCACAGCCCGGTCGACGCCTGTCCCGGATACAGCGAGTGATCGTCGGGCGGGCGGTTGAGGTCGATGACATATCGCGACAGGCGTGCCTGCAACCAGGACGCCCCCGCGACGCGCGCGAAGCGGTACAGCCGATCGACGTGCCAGTCAGTGTCCTCCACTTGCCGCGCGCGCGGTGTCATGCGCCGGGCGATTTCGGCCGGGATCGCGGTGCCGACGTGCGGCAGACTGATCACGAGCGGCGAGCGGCCCACCGCGCGCTCGAACAGGACCTCGTTCTCAGTGCTCATCTTCAGCGGTTCGCCGCGGGCTCGATCAGTGGCCGGCCATCGGCAAATTGAGACCGCGCGCGCGGGCGCAGGCGAGCGCGTCCTCGTACCCCGCGTCGGCGTGGCGCATGACCCCGGTGGCGGGGTCGTTCCACAGCACCCGTGCGATGCGCCGGGCAGCGGCCGGCGTTCCGTCGCAGACAATCACGACGCCCGCATGCTGCGAGAATCCCATGCCGACACCACCGCCGTGGTGGATCGACACCCACGTCGCGCCGCTCGCGGTGTTCAGCAAAGCATTCAGCAGCGGCCAGTCCGACACGGCGTCCGACCCGTCGCGCATGGCTTCGGTCTCGCGATTGGGGCTTGCGACCGACCCCGAGTCGAGGTGATCGCGGCCGATCACGATCGGCGCCTTCAGTTCGCCGCGCGCGACCATGTCGTTGAAGGCGAG
>Ga0209415_10012448_pt1 | contig 14170 bp, 14 predicted proteins | sample PeaSoiSIISIP2007_FD_187696 | JGI IMG/M metagenome (GOLD analysis project Ga0209415, IMG submission 187696) | Peat soil microbial communities from Weissenstadt, Germany - SII-SIP-2007 (SPAdes) (version 2) | ecosystem: Environmental > Terrestrial > Soil > Wetlands > Peat | place: Germany... | reverse complement strand
CGGTACAGTTAACTATCTGAGTTTTCTTCCCGTTCTGTGGTGCGTGCGATTCCCGAGGTGTGAGGACGAATGGCAGCACCAAGCATTGCTCCGATTTCCGTTGCGTTAGAGGGGTTCTCCGGAACCGGCAGAGTGGCTACTCCAGCTCTGCTCAGCGCCATGCTGCGCGCCTCCGAAAAAATCAGCGACCTGATTTTTTCTCCCGGGCGCCCACCTCAGGTACAGGTCTATGGCCAGATGATTCCGGTGCAAGTGCCGGGGCTCACGTTCCTGACTCCCGACGACACGCGCCATATCGCTGCCGACCTGATTGGCGACAACAAGCAAGCCATCACCACCCTTCGTGAGCATGGAGCTTGCGACATTTCCTTCGGACTGCCCGGCCTGGCCCGTTTCCGGGTGAACATCTTTATTCAACGGGGCAGTTGCGCCGTCGTGATGCGCGTCATTCCCACGGACATTCCTGACTTCGCGTCCTTGCGTCTTCCCCCGCAGTTATCCGACGTGACCAAGCTGAGAGACGGAATCGTCCTGGTAACAGGAGCCGCCGGCTCCGGCAAGTCGTCCACTCTGGCGGTACTGCTCGACAGCATCAACACCGAGAAGTACTACCACATCATCACCATCGAAGATCCCATTGAGTTCCTGCACAATCACAAATGCTCCACCATTCATCAGCGGGAATTGCACAGCGACACGCCGAGTTTTGCCCACGCTCTGCGATCCGCGATGCGGCAGGCGCCCAAGGTTATTCTTGTGGGCGAGATGCGCGACCGCGAGACCATCGAAATCGTTCTGGAAGCGGCTGAGACCGGGCACCTCGTGTTCTCCAGCCTCAATACTATGGACGCCTCCAAGACAGTAGAGCGCGTCGTCAGTTCGTTTTCACCCTCGGAGCAGCAGTCGGTGCGCGAGCGGTTCGCCAAGTCGTTCCGCTACATCATTTGCCAGCGGCTCATGTCGAAGCATGATCGCAGCGGCCGGGTTGCTGCCTTTGAAGTTCTCAAAGCCAATGCCCGCACCCGCGAGTGCATCGAAAAGGGCGAGCGCGAAAACAAGAGCCTGCTCGATGCCATGAAGGCTGGCTCCTCTGAAGGCATGCAGCACTTTGATGGAGAAATCGCGCGGCTGGTTCAGGATCGCGTAGTCGATCTCGAAACTGGTTTATCTTTTGCGAGCAATCCCGCGGCTCTCGGCCAGGAACTGGCCCGCTAGACTGCGGCGGCGGCTTACGTCTCTAAGTCCGGGCTACTTTCCAGCACTTGCCGTGAGGCGGCGGATCGGTGTCGCCGGCTTCGGCTTATCCCCAGCGGGTTTATCGGATTCGATCTTGAATTGCGCGACCAGAGTGCGCAGTTGCGTTGCCATCCCCGCCAGTTCGATTCCAGCCCTCTGCAGCGCCTGCGCGTCCGTCGATGTTCCCATGGCTGCCCGCGCGACGCCTTCGATGTTGCGCGTGATCTCTTCTGATCCGCTGGCCGCGTTAGTGACGTTGCGGGTCATTTCGTTGGTGGTGGCGCTCTGCTCCTCGACCGCGGTGGCTATGCTGCCCGAAATGTCGTTCACTTGATGAATCACTTCGCTGATGCTGCCAATCGCCTCCACCGCTCCTTTGGTGTCCTTCTGAATGGCCGTGATCTTCCGGCTGATGTCCTCCGTGGCCTTCGCCGTCTGCTTGGCCAGTTCCTTGACTTCGCCGGCTACCACCGCAAATCCCTTGCCAGCCTCTCCGGCACGTGCCGCTTCAATCGTGGCGTTCAAGGCGAGCAGGTTGGTCTGCTGCGCGATCGAGGTAATGACCTTGATAACTTCTCCGATCTCAGCGCTCGACTGGCCCAGTTTGCCTACGGTGATGTTGGTGGCCTGCGCCGTCACCACCGCGTTTGAGGCCACCGTGGCGGCAGTGTGCGCGTTGCTGGCGATGTTCTGGATGGTCACGGTCATCTCTCCGGCGCCGGTGGTGACGCTCTGCAGATTCTGGCTGACCAGTTGCGTGGCTTGCGACACCACATTGGCCTGCGCGGACGTTTGCTCCGAGTTTGCCGTGATGTTTTGACTGGTAGCCGACATTTGCTCGCCTGCCAGCGCTACTTGCTCCACATTCTGCGCCACTTCGGAAACAATTCTGTGCAGTTTGTCCAGGAAGGTGTTGAAGCTTCCCGCCAGTTCACCCAGTTCATCGTGGGTCGTGACCTGCACTCGTTTGGTCAGATCGCCATTCCCCTCCGCGATATCCTCCACCATGTCGATGAGACGCCGAAGGGACATTGAGATGGTGCGCGATGTGGCCGCGGAAAAGACGCACAACCCCACCATCGTGATGCCCACCAGCAGGTAAACGATGATCTCAAGGTGATGAACGCGTGCTGCAGCCGCCTCGGCCTGCTGATTTCGCTTTGCCCCGAGTTCGTCCTGGTATCTCGAAATTGCCTCCAGCAATCGTTCGAACGCTGGATTCGACTTCTCAATGACCGCCTGATGCGACTCGGCGTTGTGCGCATGCAGCATCAGATCGGTCGCCTCGGCGTTGGCTTGCAGAAGTTTGTCGAAGGCCTCAAAAATGCTCTTGTCGTTCTCCTCGATCTCTTGAATCTTGGTCCGAGCTCGGGTCACCGAAGCCTCGTTCCGCTGCATCAACAGCTCAATGACGTCGGGATCGCTCTCCTGCACCATCCTCTGCGTCGCACCCTGCACCTTGACCACTAGATCCAGCAATTCGAAGGAAGCCTGATTCTGGGCGGCAGCCGTGGCCGCCAGTTCGCTCGATGCAGCCGAGGACACCCGCAACAGGTAAGACAGTCCCAATACCGCCCCCAGGGTAATCGCAACCGACGCCGCCAGTACCAGCCTGAGTTTGTAACCTATGCCCATCTTCATACGTGAGCCTTCTCCTGACGCTGGTCTTAGCGAAGTTTGTCCGTCCGCAACCCCACCACAAGGGATCCGATCGGCTTGCCACCTTCGAGCACGGGTAATCCCACCTGGATCATCTGCAAACCGGTGGACTCATCCAGTTTCTCCGTGCCTATCCACACATGCCCGCTCATCGGCACTTCGTGCTTGGGCATTCCCTTATGGGTCCAGTGTTCCGTCTTGGCGTCAAACCCGACCTTGCCGCCATCGGCGCCCGACACAAAAAGCTTGGCCACCACATCGTCCCGCTTGGTCTTGAGGTACTCGGAAAGATCGCTCTTGCCAATTGAACGCACAAAGGGATCGAACAACGTCAGGTCATGCCATTTTTCATTCGTCATGGCTTTTGCGTCGGACGAAGGTGGGGTTGAGTTGTAGCTCTTCACTGCGCTGACAATATGAGGGTCGGTGCTGAGAAGCTCGAGCAGTTTTATTTTGGTGTCCAGTTTCGCTTTGAGTTCCGGAGGAGCTTGCGCGAAGCCGGTTGTCGAGACCAAGATCGCCAGCGCAACGGTCAAGGCGCTCTTTCCTGCGGTAGTCATGAATATTCTCCCTTGTTAGGGTGCCGTCTCCATCCCGAGGCGGTTCCCTTACTCTCTATCGGCGCGTACTGAACGACCATTAAGTCCGTCTATGCTTCGAAGCTTCAGACATCAACCCGAGCCCTTAGTTTTCCACGGAGGGAATTGGGAATTCTTAATCCGCGAATTCGCAAACTCCAAGGCCACCGCACCGCCTCCGTCTCGTCGTATCATCTTTCCATGTCGGCTCCGCCCACGAATTCCATAGTCTTAAGCTTTGAGGATGCCCGCCGCGTGGTCGAGCAGCAGGCGGCGCTAATTCGAGCCAGTGAAGTTCAGGCCGGCGGCTCTCAAGTCAGGGGAACCGAATCCGTCGATCTGCTCTCAGCCGCGGGCCGCGTGCTGGCCGAGCCCGTAGTGGCTGATCGCGACATTCCTCCGTTCCCGCGATCCACGCGCGACGGCTATGCCGTGCGATCCGCGGACTTAGTCCAGATCCCCGCAACGCTCGCTGTGATCGGTGAGGTCAAAGCCGGCGAGAAACTCGACAAGATCCCGTCCAAAATCGAGAGCGGGCAGGTTGCGTCCATCATGACCGGCGCTCCCGTTCCCGCCGGTGCGGACGCGGTCGTCATGGTCGAATACACCTCTCAGCATGGCACGCAGGTCGAGATCACCAGAAGCGTCGTGCCTGGAGAAAACATTGTCCCCCGCGGCGCTGAAGCTCGCGAAAACGCGCTCGTGCTCGATCGCGGATTGCGCCTGAATGAGGCAGCCATTGCGGTCGCGGCATCGGTTGGCAAATCGCGAATTTGGGTATACGAACGCCCGCGAGTCGCCGTTCTGACGACAGGGGACGAAATTGTGGACGTTGAAGCTACTCCCGGGCCAACCCAGATTCGCAACTCGAACAGCTATTCCTTGGCCGCGCAAATTCAGCGCGCTGGCGGCGAACCCGTGCTTCTATCCATCGCTCTCGACGAACTGGCAGGACTGCGCCGCCTCATCGCCGAAGGCCTGAAGTCCGATCTGCTCCTGCTGACCGGCGGCGTCTCCATGGGCCGCTATGATCTGGTCGAGCAAGCGCTGTCAGAAATGGGAGCCGAGTTCTTCTTCACCGGCGCGAAAATCCAGCCCGGTCGCCCCGTCGTCTTCGGTAAATGTGGCACGGGCGAGTGTGGCGCGGACACTCCTGTCCGCGAAAGGCCGGTAACCTATTTCTTCGGTCTGCCCGGGAATCCGGTTTCGACTATGGTGACATTCGAACTGTTCGCGCGCCCCATCCTCGAAGCGTTAGCGGGCCAGTCTCCACGACAGCGGCGATTTCTCCACGCGCGCCTCAAGAGAGAAGTCCGCGTCAAGCCGGGCCTCAAGCGTTTTCTCCCAGCGATTCTCTCGGGCGAGTTCGAACAATCGCAAGTCGAACTGGTCGCATGGCAAGGCTCAGGCGACATCGCGGCCGCCGCGCGCGCCAACTGCTACATCGTCATTCCCGCAGATCGCGAGCGCATCGCCGAAGGCGAATGGGTCGCGGTGATGATGCGATGAGACGCTTGCCCACGCCTTTGGCCTTCATCCTGGTGGCGCTTCTTTCATTTCTGATCGCCAGCGTGGCCGCTGTCCTCGGGGCGATTGCGGGAATCTACTTGTACGACCGCGGTACCAGTAAGGGGAATGACCTGGCGGTTGCGCTAATCGGCCTCCACGCTGTGGGAACTTTCGCGTTCGTGGTTGTGTTTACGTTTCTTTGGGGCCGAAGAAGGAGCGCCTCGTGGAAGGTTCCCGTCGGGAGCTTTGCGGCCTGTCTCTGTGTATTGGCGCTCGATAGCGTGCTCTTCTGGTCGAGCTACGACGCGTACTTCGCCGTGTTTTTCTATGCCGCATGGCTGGCTGTGGCCTTCTCTGGATGTGTGGCAATCGTCCTGAGCCGATACATTCTGTCGCGGGCTGCGAGCCCAAAGAGTGGGGTCCACAGCAGTGGCGATTCCTTGTAAGATGATGGATCAAGATGTCCGGAAAACTTACGCACTACGACGCCTCCGGTCGAGCCCGGATGGTCGATGTCTCCGCGAAAGCTCCGACCCGGCGCGAGGCCGAAGCCAGTGCCTTCGTAGCAGTCAGCCCCGCGGTGCTCGCAGCGCTGCCCGACAATCCCAAGGGCGACGCCCTCGAAGTGGCTCGCATCGCCGGCATCATGGCCGCCAAACGCACCGCCGACCTCATCCCCCTATGTCATCCGCTGCCTCTCGCTCTCGTTGATGTCAATCTGCGCGTGTGCGAGAATGGCGTCGCGATTACCTCCAAGGTCGCAACCACCGCCCAGACCGGCGTTGAAATGGAGGCGCTCGTCGCGGCCAGCGTTGCCGCGCTCACTATCTACGATATGTGCAAGGGCGCGGACAAAGGCATCGAGATTCGCGAGATCGTGTTGCAGAGAAAGAGCGGAGGAAAGAGTGGCGAGTACCGGCGGGCGAAGTAACCTCAACCTTCATGGCGAATAACGTCAAGCTGCTGGTGGTGGACGACAATCCGATGGTGCTGGCGATGTTGCAACAGGCGCTGACTCCGTTGGCGCAGGTGACCACTGCGACCGACGCGGCAGACGCACTGTTGAAGGCAGTGGATGATGCTCCGGACTTGCTCGTTTGCGATTACAAAATGCCGGGCATGGATGGGCGGCAGCTGGTCGAGAAACTGAAGAGCCGGCCTGCGACCGCCAATTTTTCCACGGTATTGATGGCGAGCAAGGCGGACATCGCCGAGCGCCTCTCGCCGGCGGATGCCGCCGATGACTACCTGGAAAAGCCTTTTTTCCTGAAAGATGCCACGCGTCGCATCAAGCGCACCATCGACCGCATTGCGCTGGAGAAGATGGCGAAAACTGCGCCCAAGGATGGTGTGGTACGCGGCAGCCTCGCGCAGATGAACGTGATCGACCTGATGCAATCGCTCGAGATGGGCCGCAAAAGCTGCCAACTTTCGTTGAGCAACGAAGGCGACACTTGCGAGGTGTTTTTTGCCGAAGGTCAGGTGAAGCACGCGACGTATGGACCGCTGGTGGGCGACGAGGCGGTGTTTAAAGTGCTGCGCTGGACCGGCGGAAACTTCCAGCTCGACTTCGAAGGCAAGACCGACAAAGAGACTACGCAGCTCAATACCCAGGGACTGTTGATGGAAGGGCTGCGGTTGCTGGACGAATCCTCGCGCGATGGCTCTGGAGAGCCCGAGCCCGAGTCTGTGCCTGCCGCGACTGCGCCTCCGCCTCAAACTCAGGCTGCCCCCGGCGTGCCTCCCGCCGCCCATGCTGGGAAACGCAGGGAAGAAGAGGAAGATGTCCTCCTTGATGGCTGATGCGTTAGTGGTGAACTTCTGATGGTGATTTTCTAGTGGACGCCCCGCGGGGACTCACCGCCGCTGTGGTCACAGTCAGCGATTCCTGCGCTCGCGCGGAGCGCGAGGATCAATCGGGGCCGGCGGTGGCGCAACTCTTACAGAAGTTTCATTTCTCGGTGACCGTGCGCGAAGTTGTTCCAGATGATTCCATTCAAATTCAGAACCTGCTGATTCGCCTGGCGCGCGAAGTGCGGCTCGTGGTGACGACCGGCGGAACGGGTATCGCCGCCCGCGACCTCACGCCTGAGGCCACCACGGCGGTGTGCGACCGCCTGCTCGACGGCGTCGCGGAGCGCATGCGAAGCGAAGGCAGCAAGAAAACTCCGTTTGCCGCGTTGAGCCGGGGAGTGTGCGGCGTGCGAGGCATGGCCCTGATTCTGAATCTGCCAGGGAGTCCTGCGGGAGCAGCGGAATCGCTGCAGGCTGTGGTGGAGTTGATTCCACATGCGATCGAGTTACTGAGTGGCAAGACGGAACATTAAATGCTCATGTAGGGACAGCCGCCTTCGGCTGTCCAAGCCGCCACGGTTTTGGATCGCGGCAGGTTTAGTGGCTCGCCTTCGCCTTCCCGGGGCCCATCAGGGCCCGACCGGGACACACGTCGGGGACCAGTTTCCCTTCATCAATCACGGCCGTTCCTCCGACCAGCAGATAGTGGATGCCAACACTGGGTTCCATGGGTTTTTCAAACGTCGACCGGTCGGCGATTGTCTGCGGATCGAAGACCACGATGTCGGCGTCGGCGCCCTCCTGCAGGCGGCCTTTCCTGTGCGCGTCAGGCGTGGAACGCTCCAGCATCTGCGCGGGCATCAGCGTCATCTTGCGCAGCGCCTCCATCAATGTGAGCGTTTTTTTCTCCCGCACATATTGCGCGAGCACACGCGAGTAGGTGCCCGCGTTGCGGGGATGGCCTTCGGCTCCGTCGCTGGCGATCATAATGAGCGGGTTGGGAATGACGGCATCGACGATTTCCTGCGTGTTGGCGAAGATCAGCACCCATTGTGGCTTGCTGGAATTGTGCAACTCATCGAACCGCTTCTGGGTAAGGTGCTCGCCAGTATCGGGCACAACCAGATTGCCATAGTCGATCCCGAGTTTTTCACGCCAGCCGGGATTAAACACGGCGGAATTGATGGCGGTCATGCCAGCGATATAGGGATACGCTTCGGTGGTTACGTCCAGACTGCGGGCGCGCGCTCCTTCGATCAACGAAATGCATTCGAGCGAGTCGCGCAGGCAGGTACTGTTGATGTGAACAATGTGCAGCGCCGCCCCGGTGATGGCGGCCGCTCCGATGACTTCCTCAGTGGATTGAATGGCCGAACCGGGTTCGACGCGGCCGGCACTGCGCATGTGAGTGTAGACCGGCACTTTGCGCTCGGCGGCAGTGCGGAACATGTCGATGACTTCGAGTCGCGTGGCGCCGGGCGTGTACTCAATCCCCATGCCGATGCCCAGCGCGCCCGCGTCGAGTTCGTCGCGCAGGCGCTGCTGAATCTGCCCGATCTGCTCCGGTGTGGCGGCTTGGTCGGTGGCCGGTCCACTCTTCGGGAGGATCGTTCCCTCCGGCAGAGGCGCACCGAAAATCAGCGCACGCGCCGCCACATGGCTGGCGGTGGTGCCGTAATGAATGAGCGAGTGCCCTTCCTTCGCCTTGAGAAACTGGGCAACATCAGGGGCGCCGATCTCCATTTCGAGCGCCGAGGTCACGCCATCAAAGGCCTTGACCCGCTGGCTGGTTAGATCCTGGGCGTGCTGGTGCAGGTCAATGAAGCCGGGCGCGACGACGAGGCCCGCTGCGTGGACGATGCGCCGCCCGCTGAGCGGCGTGGCCACGATGCGGACGATTTTGCCGTCACGAATGCCGACATTGCGCACCGCGTCGAGGCCAGTTTCGGGATCCATCACGCGACCGCCTTCGAGCACCAGATCGTACTGTTGGGCGGCAGCGAGCGTGGTGCCAAAGGCCAGCAGGCACAGAGCGACGAAGAGATTACGCATAAGGGCTCCGAGGCTAGCGATGATAGCAGGAGTTGGCCGACACATTCCTTTCCCGATCACGTACACTAACTGTTTCCCTTGAAGAACATTACAAACATACTGGCGCGCTATTCGGCGTGGATCCTCGGCCTGATGAAGGTGCTCGGAATCTGGGGCCCGTTTGTGATTGCGTTTGCCGACAGCGCGCTACTGGGCATGCCGGTGGATTTTGTCGTCGCCACCTATGTGTATCAGGATCGCAGGCGTCTTCTGCTGTACATCGCGATGGCGTCGCTGGGTTCGGCGCTGGGCAGCGTCCCGCTATACATCGTCGGATATCTCGGCGGAGAAAAAGTGCTGCGCAAACGGATTTCAGAAGAACGCTTCCTGAAGATTCATCGTTCGTTCGAGCAACACGAATTCTGGGCGCTGATGTTTCCCGGGATGCTGCCGCCCCCGACTCCATTCAAAATCTTCGTGCTGGCTGCGGCCGTGTTTGAAATGCGGTTTCGTGACTTCCTGGTCGCTATTTTTCTGGGAAGGTTTGTCAGGTTCCTGGTGCTGTCGATGCTGGTGCTCTGGTTCGGCCCGCAGATTGTCGGATTGTTCGGCGGCGTCGTGACGCGTCACTGGCTCGCGGTTTTGCTGGCGATCGCAGTTGGAGTCTGCGTGTGGCTGCTGTTGCGTCGGCGGAGAACGGAGCGGGAGCGGTAGTCTCCGATGTTCATGTGGGGACAGCCGTCCTCGGCTGTCCTGGCCGCGACGCTTTTCGTCGCGGCCGTCCTATGCTAAACGGCAACCGGAGATTTACGCGGCCGCCGTATGGTCGCCAGACTTGTCGAGCCTTCCCGCAAGGGCGTGCACGACGACCGGAGCAGCAAACATCAGCGTCGTGAAGAGCATGTCCCCTTCAACGGCACGCCGGAAGAACGGCAGGCCGGCGTCGTAGCACGTCATCAGCCCGGCGAAGGTCTTCGGGTACATGTCGCCCCAGGCGGCCCACACCGCGAAGTTGCTGAACACAAAGAAAGAGACCGAGCCAGCCAGCGCCGCTCCCAGAATCCGCAAGACTCCCGCGTTCTGCTTGAGGTTGGTGCCCAGCCAAAGCATGGCGGCATACCACGCCCAGGCTACAAAGTGGTCCCAGGTAAAGGGATACTTGTAGACCAAGGTGGTCAGAATTACGTCAGATCCGGCCAGCAGCACGAGCGGCACCCACATCCGGTTCCGCGCTCCGCGCGCTCCGAAGTACAGCAGCGCTGCACCCACTGGCGTGAAGGCCATCGGATGGGGAATGAAACGGAATGCGATCGCGAAGAGAACGAATACATACACCAGCATGAATCACCTCGAAGACGAATTCTTATTCTGGGCGCTGGCGCGGCTGGCGTCAAGAGACGATCGTCGATCCCAGCGATTTTTCGCGATGGCGGAGCCAAAAACTCCCCACCGCGGCCAACCGCAAGCTAACGCTGCCCGGGTTCGGGGATAACCACCAGCCCTTTGCCCGTATCAAAAACATCACCAACCACACGCAAATTCTGGTCAATCTTCACAGCCCTGCTCAAAGCGCCTCGACTTCGACGGCCGACCAGAGGCCCCGCCACGCCGGCATACCGCAGGTCTCGAAAAAGGACGATCGAACCCTGCTGCGGCGCTTGCAGGGTCTCGGTCTCGGTAATGGGATATTGCGCCCAGTCCAGAAACACGCGGCCCACGTACGAATTCTTCGCCGCCAGTGTGACCGGAGTTTCCTCCGGCTTGTATCGAATTTCGAGCTGTCCTTCGGGGTCGACGTCGGGGCCCAGGGAATCAACCGGAGCGAGCGCGAAGAAAGCGGGAGTCTCGACAACTCCGTACCAGTGGAACGGGTCGGTCGGTTTGGGATACGCCGAAACCCTCACCGGGTCGGCTCCGTTGTAACTGCGGGCCTCAAGGGCGTTGACGGCGCGGCGGTGTTCGTAATCGCGGAGTCCCCACATCAACACAATTCCAACCAGCGCCAGAGTGGCTGCCACGCGGCCGCGGGGCCCGCGGCTGCGCGCGCCGATCTCCTTGTCGATCATCCCAAACAGCGATGGCGCGATTAATCCCAGAATCAGCAGGAACAGCATCACGGGTTCATAAATGAATACGATGTCCCACGAATACCACTTCCCGGAAAACGGCCAGAAGGGGCGAACGCCGTAGTTGTTAGTGAAATCGAGCAGAATGTGGCTGAGTCCGGCAAGGCAGGCATAGAAAAAGAGCAGGCCCCAGCGCGGGGGCAGTTTAGGATCTTTGATTTTTCGCCCGCGAATGCGCCAGATCAGATAAACGAAGCCAACCACCACCAGCGCGTCGAGCGGAACGCCGACGAACGAGTGAGTGAATCCGCGATGGTGTGCGAACCCAAAGGCCGAGCCGCGGAACGCGCCAATCACGTCAAGGTCAGGCGCCTCGGCGGCGAGTGTGAGTGTGAGCGTGGCCAGCGCGGTCTTGCGGTTGAGCCCGGCGCGTCCCATGCATGCGCCGGTCAGAAAGTGAGTGATCGGTTCCAAGCAGTTCGTGGAATTCTATCGCATGCGATCCGGCAGAGCGAAATTTCCCGGCTAACTAGCACCGCTGACGCGATCTCAGAGTGGCGGTGCAAGCAGGGTGAGCGCGTTGGGCACGACCGTGATGTCAGCCGGGAGAGTGCCCAGCAACTCGCCGTCCGCTTCGACATAAAGCTTGCGCTGATCTTGAGATGCGCTGGAAGACGTCGCGGCGTGCGGCTGGTATTGGCATGAAACTCGAGTACTGTGGGCGAGGTCGATGCCCGGGACCGTCCAGCGCAGCCGCAGCAGGCCGCGGGTTATGTATGCGAGATAGGCCAGACGGCTGCCCGTGCGGCAGCAGACCAGCCGCATGTCGTCCCGGTCAAGAGAGGCTCCCGGCGCCAGTTCCTGCACGACTCCGCCGAACTGTCGAATGCGGACCGCCAGCAGTTCACTCACTTCAGCGCGATGCAGCGCCTCCGAGCCAGTCTCAAGATACTCCGCCACAAATCGCGTCATGGGATACGTCAGCCACAGATTCCAGGCTTTCGCATAGTAAGCGGCCATGCCCATGCGCTGCTTGGTTCCGGCATGAAGTTTGTAGAAAAGATGCGCATCGACCCCGATGCCGGCGGCCACCACGAAATAGCGTGTCTTGGGATTGCCCCGCAGGTCCATACAAGCCACGCGCCCCAGCGCGATGCGACGCGGCGTGTATTGCAGTGACGCCTTGGCTGCGGCCACTACATTGAGCGGAAGGCCGAGATCATGCGCCATTGCGTTGGCCGTTCCCAAGGGCAGGATCGCCAGCGCGACCGGCGAGTTCGCCAGAACTTGCGCGATGTTGTGAATGGTGCCGTCGCCGCCGCATGCGAAGATGGTGTCGCAACCCGAGTCCACTGCCCGCCGGGCTTCATCCCCGCCGTGATGCTTGGATTGAGTGGGAACAAGTTCCGCCTCGACTCCACCGCTCCGGAGCACTGCCAGCGCGGATTCCAATTCCCGCTGGCGCCGCTGGCTGCCGCCAGAATCCGGGTTGTAGAGCAGGGCCGCCTTCCGCATAGCGTGGTCGAAGCTGGATTGTACCTGAGGCGGGAGGTACCTGAAGAAGGCTCAGCCGTTGATCAGCGCGAGCCCCACTCCCACATGCTGAACATAGCTTTTTGGGGCAGAGGATGGCCGAGTTGGCGGGCGAGCATCGTGATCTGGCCGCGGTGGTGCGCATCGTGCGCGATCAGGTAGCCGAGAAATCCCGCAACATCGGGGCGGAAGCCTTTGACGCGCCCGTCACTCTCCAAGGCCCGGCTCATGACGACGCACAGAGCGTGGCGGCTGGCTTCTAGCGCACGCATAGCCTGCGACGGCGTTACCGACGCGCGATCGAGTGGCGCCGGTAGGTCCTCGGCCTTCGCGGCTTTCAGCCACATCACGCGCACGTTGTGCATATGCGCGACGATGGCGGCAATCGTACGTCCCTTGACCGGCTTTGCCTTCCAGGCCGCGGTCGGAAGATTGTCGATCAGGTACAGGTTGATGCGGTTGTTGGTGTTGAAGGCATTCAGCAGCGCGAGAGGAAGTTGGCGGAGGTATGGATTCTTAACGGCGACCGCATCAAACGGGTCGGGGGCCTGCGGCATTGGTTCGCTTGCGAACGACTTGGCAAGAAGTTCAATTTGGCATAAGCTGGGCGCAACTCGCAAGGGCGTTTTTTCCACAGCCCGTTCTCAGTTGTTTGGGGCTCGAATTTTAAAATTGAATTCAGGAGGGTTGACCAGATGAAAACTCTGGCGCACATGCTGTGCGGTGCTCTTCTCTGCCTGGGCGCGACGGCGCAAGATCACGCTGCCCACATGCAGACCCACCCGGTCACGCTGGTGACGGGACTCGGCAATCTCCATCACCCGGTTTCCACCCACAATCCCCAGGCGCAGCAGTTCTTTGACCAGGGGCTGCGCTTCATTTATGCCTTCAACCACGACGAGGCTGCGCGATCGTTTCAGCATGCCGCCGAACTCGATCCTAAACTGGCGATGGCCTACTGGGGCGTCGCCGAGGCCGTGGGGCCGAATTACAACGATCCTGCCGATCCCGATCGTTACAAGCACGCTCACGACGCGGTCCAGAAAGCCGTGGACTTGTCTTCCGAAGCTTCGCCCGCCGAGCAGGCTTACATCCAGGCCATGGCCAAGCGCTTTCCCGCCGATCCGAATTCCGATCTTAAGAAAGCCGCTGAGGAATATCACGACGCCATGCGCCAGGTTTCGGCGCAGTTTCCCGACGACCTCGACGCCGCCACGCTTTTTGCTGAGTCTGGCATGAACCTGCATCCCTGGGGACTCTGGCATCAGGACGGCACGCCCGAAGCCGGCACCGAAGAAATCGTTGCCACCCTCGAATCGGTCATGAAGCGCGATCCCAATCATCTGGGCGCGATCCACTATTACATCCATGCGGTGGAGGCCTCGAACAATCCTGAGCGCGCCCTGGCGGGAGCCAATAAACTGGCCGCGCTCGCACCCGGCGCTGGACACATTGTCCACATGCCGGCCCACGTCTACATCCGCACCGGCGACTACGAGGCTGCGGTCAAGACCAACGAGCGGGCCGCCGAAGTCGATCGCGCTTATATCAAGGCGACCGGCGCGCAGGGCATCTACCCGATGATGTACTACAGCCACAACCTCCACTTCATCGCCATGTGCGGAGCCATGAATGGCCACTACCTCGAGGCCCGGAAGAACGCCGACCTGCTCGCCGCGAACGTCGGACCGCACGTGAAAGACATGCCGCCGCTCGAGGGCTTCATGACCATCCCCATGGCGGTAGAAGTTCGCTTTCATCATT
>Ga0209415_10012447_pt1 | contig 14171 bp, 13 predicted proteins | sample PeaSoiSIISIP2007_FD_187696 | JGI IMG/M metagenome (GOLD analysis project Ga0209415, IMG submission 187696) | Peat soil microbial communities from Weissenstadt, Germany - SII-SIP-2007 (SPAdes) (version 2) | ecosystem: Environmental > Terrestrial > Soil > Wetlands > Peat | place: Germany... | reverse complement strand
AGATCAATACCGAGCTAAGGAACACCCCGGTTGGTTATTGCCATTAATATCGGTTGCGCTTGGAGCATTAATCGCTGCTCCTATACTGGCAGTTGCTTATTCACTGGCGTATAGTGGAACGCCTCCATTGCAATCTCATCTCCAACTTCCGCCTCCAATCTGTAAGACCGCCGATTGCTTCCCTGTGAGATTAAAGGCGGCTTCCCCGGCACCGCCAATCGTAATCAATGCTCCGGGCGGAATCCCAATCGTTGGGAATAATGGGACCGTTAACAATCCCACAGTTATAAATCAGGTACCAAAATTAGAATTGACTCCAACTGAAACTATTGTGCCTTCTGACGAACCGGGATTCATTAAGACTTTGATAACCGTTGTACCGAACAAAGATGTCACACCCCCGTTCGATGTCATCCTGAAGTTTGATATTCCGCCTAAAAGCGTAGGTGTTTGGATTGCGGGGGCAGGTGTGATTTCCGCCGGAGGTCCGGGGGCGGTTTCAAGTGGTACTGACCAAGTTATTCCACTTGGAACAGGATTCACTCCGAAACACGCTCTGTTGCTAACGGTATACAGCGCGTCACCAATCAAGCTACTCGATATTCATCTTGAATAGGGTCAGGAGGCTTTCGTGAGTTCTTTGTATTCGAGGTTGTTGCAGTGACGAAAATCAGCCAAAAGAGTACCCTTTCCGCGTTGAGCGTTCCGTTTATATTACGGAATCTCACGTGGGGGTGTGTCGTATGCCGACCGCAAAGCAACTCAAGAAAGAGAAGAGAGAAAGAAATGCGAGAGCATTCGGCCTGTTGGCCTTTGGATTTGCTCTCGGCGAGTGGTGGTACAACGTGGTAAATCCAGAACCAAATATATGGGTGGGATCACTACTGTTGGCTGGCTTCATTGGCTCGCTAGTCGCTGCCTTTACGGAATACTCAGAAGCAAAAGGAACGGCTCGTATAGTCTTAGTCTGTCTAGGGGTGCTTCTGTTTGGTGGCGCGGACTACTATCAATATCATAAGCAGCGAGCACATCAATTAGAGCAAGTTTGGGAACATCTCTCGGCAACGGCGGAGTTCCCAACCTCGGGTAATATTTTCGATTCGACGTTTACATTAATAAATGGAAGTGGGAGCACGCTGACTGAACATGATCTCTCATGCACCCCAAAACTATTTAGATTTTCCAATGGAAGTACGTGGCATGGAGGCGGAACCGGGGATGTCAATGATTCCAAAACTCCACTGAAGCCAGGAAGTCCTCAAGGGGATAATTGCTTGGCGAATACCATAAAAACGGATGCCGAGATACTCTGTGCTGACGTTGTCTTCACAGTAAAATACGAAATAGCCGACCAGCCAGAAGTTAAACAGTCGAAGGATTTCAGATTTAGCGCTAGCAAGCGCATGGGTCTTGTTTGGCACCCGGAGCAAGCAGAGAATCGAGGGACGTATTGTCCTTAAAGTCGCATTGCGCTCAGTTAGGCTGCTTTTGTGAGCTCTTTATATTCGAGGTTTTCAGAATGAATGAGTTTCAACATCGTGTCGCGAAACAGGTACGGGTTCTTGCGGTTGTTGAATCGCCACGTCATTTCGTCGAGGTAGGCCATCAAGTGCTTCGCGGACACCCGATGCCATGTTCCCATGATCCCGCGCTTGAGCAGGGAGAAGGCCGATTCCACAGTGTTTGTGTGAACGTCGCCGCGAACGTAAACGCGCTCTTTGTGCTGGATAGTCTTGTGCTTGTGGTCTGGCACTCCGGCCCGCTTCATGGCAAAGGGATAAGAAACGAATTCATCCGTAACGATCACGTCAACGTCGTTGCTGACGTTTTCTTTGATGTACTGCGCCAGTGTGCCGGACTTCGTGTCCTCAGCGTGGAAGAACCGGAGATCGCCGCCACGTTGCCGAATACCGATCACGATTTCCTTGGCTTTCTTGCCAGCGTTCACGCCCCAGCCGATCTTTTTGCCGCCTACATAGGTTTCGTCAACCTCAACCGTGCCGTCCAACTTCTCAAGGGGCGGTTCCTCAGCCATGGCGTGCCGAATGCGGTGACAGAGATACCAGGCCGTCCTGTAATTGATTCGCAGCATCCGTTTAAGCTGGTTTGCAGACATTCCCTTACGGGACTGACAAAGCAGGTACACAGCAAGAAACCATTTCGTCAGGGCAAGGTGCGTGTCGTGGAAGATCGTGCCAGCCGTCACGGAGAACTGGTAGCCGCATGATTCACTATCGCAATTGTATTGATCGCGCTTTAGGATGGACGAGACACGCTCGCCGCTGCACTTGGGGCAGCGAATGCCAGCGGGCCAGCGTAGATGCTCAAGGTAATTGCGGCACTGCTGGTCATCACCGAAACGGTCTACTAACTCGCAGAGGTCAATGGCTTCTGTCATAAGGTCACCAATGCCGAAGAGTTCAAAGAAGCATCCGATTCACATGACGGACGAAGAGGCGCTAAAGCACCTGTTCCATCCTGAGATCGTAAAGGCCGTGCGTAAGCATTTGAAGGGCCAAACGAAACCAGTGGCGAAACGGAAGAAAAAGTGAAATCCATGTTTCAAACAGTACCACATTGGCAACCTTGTGTCAAGTGCATAATCTCGAAAATAAATTCCGGAAATTTGTCGGTACACCCCCCTCCAATTTGATATCCTAAACTTAAGAGTCGAAAAAAAGAAAAACTCTGAAGGGCGCGACGCAAATCGCGCCCTTTTTCTATTTTGGGCAGGCGGACGGTGTTGTGCGAAGAGATCCCAGTTTACGGGCGAGGTTGGTGACGGGAAAGGTGACGTAGAATCAGAGTAATCGTCCGAAGCAGATCGAGGAAGGCGACGGGAAAACGAACGGAACGCTGCATGGACATGAGCTGGGTCACGGAACGAGTTGCACTGGGTGGCGGGATCTGGAATGCGCGGAACATGGAAGAACTGGCGCAGGCTGGCGTAACCCATGTGCTCAACATGCAACTCGAGTTCGACGATCGACCGCTCGCGGAACCGCAGGGGATCCGCGTGCTGTGGAATCCGACTGACGACGATTTTCTGCCCAAGTCTCCGGAACTGCTGAAACGCGGCGTGGATTTTGCCTTGGAAGCGCTTGATGATCCGAAGGCAAGGCTTTACGTTCATTGCGCCGCAGGGGTGCATCGGGCTCCGATGATGACGCTAGCGATATTATGCGCGATGGAGTGGGAGCTGGATCCGGCCATGGTGCTGATCGAGACGAGACGGCCGGTGGTCGACTTCGCGGACGTGTATGTGGAGAGCGTGCGGCGATTTCTGGAGTCACGAGTTGAGAGCGGGCCGCGGAGTTCAGACTAACGGGATTTGGCGGGGGGGAATATGCTGGGTGCTCTTCGGATTTCCTCAGTGCGGTCGCGACAAAAGTCAAAGGCTTGAACCACAGGGGACACAGAGGAGCACAGGGGAAACCTGTAAGGCGCCGCTCGACAGAGCGGCTTTCTTATTGGCGCGAATCAGGGTTGTGTGTACTCACGAGGAGAGAAGGAAGAGATGCCCAGATGGTTGGCGTTGAATAACAAGCGTTTCTCGAAGGCGGCGGAGGTAGCGCTTTCCCTGATGCTGGCGCTGCTGGTGACGTTGGCGCTCTCGACCACGTTGCCGGCACAAGGGCCGGCGCTCACAACGGTCAGCAGCACGGTGTATCGGGCGGACGGGACTGCCGCATCGGGTACGGTGCTGATTTCATGGCCATCGTTCCAGACCGCGGAGGGAGACGCGGTGGCGGCGGGGAATCTGAGTGTAACGATCGGATCACTCGGTGCGTTTACCGTGCAGCTTGTTCCGAACGTGGGCGCGTCTCCGGCAGGAACTTACTATGTTGAAGTTCGAAACTCAGACCAGGGGTGGGGAGCCGGTTACAACGGCAACCTGATAGGTCGTTTTACTGGCAGCAGCTTTACGCTTACGCGATACGCGCGGGCACAAGGCTATTTCTTGAGGGGCTATGACGGCAGCACGCCGCCGAAGTATTCGCGGTATTCGGCGGCACTGCACGTCGACTATCCACTAACTTAGATCGGACGATCCGGCCATCCGGTGATTGAGAGTCAAAGGCTCTGGTATTTGAACTTAGGGGGCCCGATGACCCTAATGATCAGAAGGCCCGATTTCTAGTTCCGGGAACCTGCTGGCGGCACAAGATCGAGAGGAAGCGCGTGGCCTTCAAGCACCCAGACGTTCATCGCGAGTTGGTGGAGTACTCCGAGACCCAGAAGTTGCACATTGTTTCGGTGTATTCAAACCCGTACCGCTGGCAACGAAGACGAGAAGCTTTCCATGATTTTCGGTTTCACATGGAGGCCAGTCCGAACGTCGCGCTGCATGTGGTCGAGGTTGCCTTCGGAGATCGGCCGCACGAAGTCACTAGCCCAGACAATCCGCTCGATTTGCAGCTGCGGACCGACTCGAGCCTATGGATCAAGGAATGTGCGATCAATGAAGGCGTACGCCGGTTTCCGCCAGACTGGCAATACGGCGGCTATGTGGACGGCGATTTCCATTTCACGCGGCATGACTGGGCGCTGGAGGCAATCCACATGCTCCAGCACCATAGCTTTGTTCAATTGTTCAGTACGTATGCGGACCTGACGGGTGAGACAGCGACGAGCCACGTCGGGCATCGTCCTTACCGCATGAGCGCGAGTTTTGCGTGGAATTATATGCACCCAACCGAATTCCTGAGTTCCCGGCGAGCGCGGCGCGGAGGAAATGATACTTACTATGCTCCGCTGCAACCGTCGGACGCTTTCCCCTTCGGTCATGCTCCGGGAGCGACCGGAGGCGCGTGGTCGTGGCGTCGGGATGCGTTCGAGACAGTAGGGGGAATGTTGGACACGTGCATTCTGGGCAGCGCGGACTGGCATCAAGCTTTTGGACTGGTGCAAGCGACGAACGTGGCTGCCGAAATGAAGCGGTGCACGGGGCCCTACGTGGAGGCCGTGCTCCATTGGCAAGCGCGCGCTGCGAAACTGGACCAGGTCGAGGGCCGCTCCCCAATGGGGTGCATCGACAATTTCGCAACGCATGCGTTTCACGGCAGCAAGGCGCTGCGCGCTTATGGAGAGCGGTGGGCTCTCTTGCAAAAGTGGGCCTTCAATCCCGCAACCGACATCGCGCGAGATTACCAGGGATTGTGGCGCTGGACGGGAAACAAACCTGGACTGCGCGATGACGTGGCTCGATATTTCATCGAGCGCTCGGAAGATGGGCCCTTGCTGCTGGGGGAAACGCCGTTGGTTTCAGGAAATCGGCTCATCGGGCGATCGGGTCATCGGGTGATTGAAAGTCAAAGGCTCGGCATCTGAATTCAAATGACCCGATCACCCGATGGCCCCATTTCCAAAGCTAGCCGACTTCTTCGCTCCAGGTTTCGAGAGCCTTTTTCACGACAACCATGAACTGGTCGGCCATGGCGCCGTCGATAATGCGATGGTCGTAGCCCAGCGTTAGGTGAACGACGGAACGGATGGCGATGGAATCTGCACCGTCTTTATCGGTGATCACCATCGGTTGTTTGGTGATACCGCCAACGCCCATGATGGCCACATTCGGCTGGTTGATGATGGGCAAACCGAAGACGGCGCCAAACTGGCCGGGATTGGTGATAGTGAATGTCGCACCTTCCACATCAGCTGGCATGAGCTTCTTCGAACGGGCACGCTCGCCTAGGTCGGTGATGCCGCGCTGCAGTCCGAGGAAGTTTAGTTCGTCGGCGCTCTTGAGAACGGGAACGATGAGTCCCCAATCGAGCGCGACAGCGATGCCTGCGTTGACGTGCTTGTGGTAGCGGACGTTGTCGCCTTCGAGCGAGCTGTTGACGATGGGATATTGCTGCAGGGCAATGATGGCGGCGCGCACGAAGAACGGCATGAAGGTAAGGCGCGCGCCGTGGCGCTGCTCGAAACCGTTCTTTAGCTTGTTTCGCAAATTCACGATGCGAGTCAGGTCCACTTCGAACATGCAGTGGACGTGAGCACTGGTGCGGCGCGACTCGATCATGCGCTGCGCGATGATCTTGCGCATTTGCGACATGGGCACAAGGTCGCCCGGAATGACCGCTGGCGCAGGAACTGAGGCCTGACGCGATGGGGTGGCCGCAACCGGAGCCGCGGTGCGGTGTTCGACAAAATCAAGAACGTCCTGCTTGGTGACGCGGCCGCCGGTGCCGGTACCGCTCACTCTTGCGAGATCCACGTTGTGCTCGCGGGCGAGCTTGCGAACGAGCGGAGAAGAACGGACGTCGGAATCCTCCACATCCTCGGGAGCACTTGCGGGGGCGGGAAGCGGAGCCGGAGCTTCAGTCTTTGCTGATGCTGATGCTGATGCGGCGGGCGCAGCGGCTCTGGGGGACGCGCCAACGCCGTCGCCGATTACACCGACGACGGTGTTGACCTGAACGGTATTGCCTTCTGAGATCTTGATTTCTTGAAGTACTCCGCTGGCGGGCGCGGGAATTTCAGCGTCGACCTTGTCGGTAGAGATTTCGAACAGGGGTTCGTCGCGCTGAACCTTATCGCCGGGCTTTTTCAGCCACTTGGTGATGGTTCCTTCAAAGATTGATTCGCCCATCTGGGGCATCACTACGTCCGTCGGCATAGTTTCCCTTTCCGTGAAGCCCTGCGCAAGTCGCGGGGAGAGAGTAACGAAACATTATAGCGAAGCCGGAGTGACTCGAGCGCCCAGCGCACGAGTCCGCAAGATTAACGAGAAATGCAATTTCTTCTGGAGTGGAGCGCGATGAAGAGGCTTTTGGCGGTTCTAGTGTGTTGCCTTCCTGCCTTTGGGCAAGGGGCCTACTCGGGTTCAGGGTTGCACTCGGGATCTGCCAGATACGCCGACTCCAGTGGTAGTTGCGCAGCGCCAAACTTCTGCGCGTACAACGGAGTGGACCTGATTCCGGCTCCAACGCCGCCTAGTTTCAGCGTATCGGGAACGAACGGGTTGCAGAACAATGGTGCGACAGCCTATGACACATCCTACCTTGGGCACGCGAACTGGGACGGCTCGACCTTCAGCAACTCGGCCTATTTAAGCCCAGTCACCCGGATTACAGATGCTTACAGCGCTCCAGGCGAAACCCTGGTCAACTTCACCGCCGGAATGGGCGGTTCCGGGGTATTTACGCTATCCAACCTGGACACAAGCCTGCTCGGCATCGACGATACCTCGAAGGAGCGGGTGTGTCTGTTCAATACAACCGGAGCCTCGAAGGGCCACTGTTCGTCTATCCACTCAGGGATATTCATCACCACCGATCTGTGCGTTACCAACAGTAACTACACTTGTCCGGCAGGGAGTTCGGGTCAGACACAGGACTTCGGCTCGATCAGTTTCTCCCTCACCGACCGGACGAAGCTCTTCACTTTCGGCAACGATGCCTACGACATTTCAACACCCACCACGGTTTGCGCTTATTCCATCAATCCCAGCACGGGCGGCTATTCGTTGCTGGCTTGCGTGGTTGACTTCAAGTACGGACTGCCCGCCTACAACGCGCCCAACTGGACAGCCAGCACAAGCTACGCTTATGGCGCTTACATCATTCACCCGCTGGCGGCGGCTGAGATGTGGAACGGCACGGGCGCCTGGGTGGCGGGCGTCCCGGTGGTGGCTGGCGACATTGTGGACAGTTATCTGGGAGGCCAGAGCGGAAGCCCCACCACCCACTGTATGTACAAAGCGACGACCGGCGGCACCACCGGCGGGACGACGCCCGCCTTGATCAACACCGGGGGCCTCTGCAAAATCGACACCATCCGCGAATCGGATACGGGCGGCGGCGCCGTGGTTTGGACGGGGACCGCGTCCGCTCCCCAAGTTATTTATCAGGACACAGCGTCGGGCACGCACACTTCCGGCTCGACATTTGTCATTTCCGGGCATCCCGACTTCTTTTCCACTTTCACCGACTCGTCGATTATCTGGACCAATCAGGGACCGGCCTACGTGCCCACAACGGGCGCGCAACTCTGGAACGCGCTCGGGGGGATCAGCCGCGATGCTGCCTACGGCGGTAATCCATCGCAGTACGGCATAGCGATTTCGACCAACAGTTACGGCTATGCGGGTAAGTACAGCAACTTCAAAGCCACGCAGGGCACGGGCATCCGGGCCGTCGTCTATGACAACACGCTGTCCACCTTCCACTTAATGAACAGCGGGACGGGGATATGGACCGACTATACCTGCGGCACCGGCACCGGCCTGACCTGCGGCAGTATCACCGCCACCGTGGTAGGAACGCTGCAGGCGATTTCCCAGCCCTACGCGACGGGACAATATGGCACCAGCGGAATCTCTCCGACAACCCAAAACTGCCCGTCGTTTCTCCATAATTTGAAGATCACGGGCAACGGCCAGTACGCGGAAGTGGTGTTTACTCCCGAACTCTATTCCGCCTGCAATTCGCTCCAAAACTTCACCGTCTGGTCGCTGAATTCCTCGGCCTTCAATACCAACACGTCGCTGCAGTACGCCCACGATGGCATGACCCACTGGGCAACTGGAACGAACAGGATCGCCGCGTTTCACGGCTCGTCATTTACGGGCGGGTACAGTTCGGGAGTCTTCATCAGCATTTACAACGCAGCGACTGCGAACACCACGCCAGTGTTCGCCACTGGCTGCATCCGCTAGCGAGCCAATCCACGGCACAAAGCACGCCACCAGGTTGCTATGTGACGGTGGGCTCGACCACGAAAAGCCCGGACTGCAGTATTTCCGACGGCTTCGACTCGCACATGAGTTGGGTCGGCGATCCCGGCACAGACACCTATCCTATATGCGGTACGACCTACAACGCGGCTCCAATTTCCCCGGCCTGGAGCGCGTGGCAAGACATGGAGACGTGTTACCCAACCATCCCCACCTACTGTGACGCGGGAGTTGAAACCTGCCCGCAAACTACTCCATGGGCTTCGCCGGCAAGCTCAGGCAGCGTCAACCCAGTCTGGCAGTTCACGCACACCTGGACGACACGGACCAGCAATACGTTCGCTACTCAGTTCACGATCAGCCAATACTCGCAGGACGCGAATTGGTTATTTTGGTCGAGCGATTGGTTCTGCGGCAACGGTTCTACTACCGGGAGCCGACCAACGGTGTGGTCGAGCGGAACGTACTATCAGATGTTGATGGTTGCCCCAGTGCCGGCGAACCCGGCCAACCTTTGTGGATTAGCGTGGTCTCCGGGACACGCGTATGTTGCTGGCAACACCGTGAACCCCATCGAAGGCCTGACAGGCAGCAGCGCAAATGACGATGTGTTTCAAGCGCTTGAGGGTGGGACCAGCGGTCCGCAATCGTCTCTGCAGAGCACGCAGCCATCGTGTTTGGTATACGTCGGTGACACCCTCGAACAAGCGTCATGTTTCGCAAATACGAATCCGCCGACGGTGACTCCGCTCACTGTCACTGGAGTGTCAGAGGTAGGAACCACCGGAACTATCACTGTATCTAGTCCCGGTCTGACGTTGAACACCGGCGTCCTGGTTACGATCGCCGGATTTACGGGGTCGGGCATCGGATGGAACGGAACTTTCCCCGTTACTGGGACGGTTGGCACGAACTGTCCTGGAAGCGCTTGCGGGTCGGTTACTACATTTCAGCTTAGCGGGATGCCGAGTGGGCTATCGACGCCCAGTTCCTATTCTGGTGCAACCGCGACCGCACAAGGCGACACGGTATGCGATCTTACCAGCCCGGGGCAGGACTCCATCAATGCATCCAGTTGCTCGGGTGTTACTTGGGAAGATATCGGCCTGCAGACACAGCGCGGTGATGTGTTTGCGGTAAACCTCGGAAACCAGCACTGAAATAGAGCCACCGATGAACATCTCAGAACATTTCACTTCGGAGGAATTCTCTTTCTCCGAAACAGCGGCGCGGCAGGGACTGGACAACACTCCACCCCCGGCCGTCATTTCAAATCTGGGTCTGGTGGCGGCGGTCATGGAAGGAATTAGAAACCTGCTCGGCGGCAGGCCCATCGTCGTGCACAGCGGCTATCGTTCAGCCGTGTTGAACCAGGCTCTGGGCGGCGTGACGACGAGCGCTCATTGTTCCGGCTTGGCGTGCGATTTCGTTTGTCCAGCGTTTGGCACGCCGACCGAAGTCGCGCTGGCCATCGTGAAGTCCGCCATCGAATACGACCAACTCATCCTCGAGTACGGATGGGTTCACGTCGGCTTGGCGCAGGCGGGACGTCCATCTCGCCGGGAAGCCCTGACGAAGCGTTCGAAATCATCGGCGTATGAGTTCGGCATCAGGACGTGACCGTTTTCACCCGACTACTCCAATCGACATAGGAGTAACGCCACCACAAGGAGATCCTATCTTGAAAAAGTACGCTGCTTATCTGCCTACTGCTGTGTTACTGCTTACCGCGATCGCGAATGCCGCGACGCCAGCGATAGCTGCATTCTGGATGAACCATGCTGGTACCGCGGCGATCTTTGCGCCACTGGCCGTTATTGTGACGCATTGGCTGCCTTCGCCGTATACCGGCGCCGACTCGAAAACGGACCCAAGATCCGCAAGGCCATGATGCTGCTACCGGAGATTAGCCCCGCTTTCTGGAGCACTTACGGCGCGGCTGCGATTGCATTCCTGGGCTTCCTGATCAATGGCGTCCTGGCATTTGGGGCGGCGCAGAAGCTGGTTGGCCAGCGCGAGGAGCAGAGAATCGAGGATCGGGCGTGGAAGAAGGAACACGCGTCGCAGTCCAATGTACGCGATATCGCTATCGCGGCGCTGCAGGCCATGGGAAACAGCAATGAGGCCACGGTGAAAGGCATTCAAGGGCAACTACTGCTCATCCAGACGGAGCTGCAGGAACTCCGCAACCGAGCCACCGGCGGCGGGCACTTCTCACGTAAGTAAGGAAATCAATCCCGAAAAATCAAGGAGAACCATTTTATGAAGAAAGTTCTTGTCGTTGCGCTGTCCCTTGCAATGTTCTGTACGGCATGTTCGACGGCTTGGGTGACGACGTTAGATGCGATTTTGGCGGCGGCGGCGCCGGCGCTGATCAACATTCTGCAAATTGTCGCCGTGGCCAATGGCCAGCCGGTGAACGGCAACCTGGCAGCGAAGATCAATGCCGACGCTACGGTGATCAAGACGCTGGCTGCGGACTTCGCCTCGGCCTCGTCGGGATCCGCACCCCGCGTCTGCCAGGAGTTACAGGCAGCGGTCAACGCATACCAGGCCGATCAGCAACTTGTGCTTCAGGTGGCGCAGGTGAGCGATTCGAACACGCAAACGAAAATCACACTGCTTGCTGAGTTGGTGGCGGGCACAGTGAACGCAATTACGGCAGCGATTCCATCCTGCACGAATGGAGCTTCATTCCAAAGTATGAAAACCGCGCCTAATTACAGCGTCTCGAGCTTCGCTGACCATTACAACAGCATCCTGGTGGCGAAGACGGGTAACGCGGCTGTGGATGTGGCGACCCTAAAACTGAAACTTCACCGCCACTCGAAACTTGTGCGGGTGGTGACTTTCGGACGACTCCAGTGACCGTGGATGCTTCGAACAGGCGCAAGTTCGGCGCGGTTCGCGATGTTCACGATGTGCGGGATCGGATGTACCGCCCTGCTTCGCCGGCGCGGCCGGTCCCGCAACATGTGGATCTGCGGGAGTGGGGCGGACCGATCAAGGATCAGGGCGAGGAAGGCAGCTGCACTGGGCATGCCTTCTCGTCCGCGCGCGAGTGGATCGCACGGAGGTATGAGAAGACTCCGCCGATCCTGAGCCCACAGTTTCTGTATGTCGAGGAGTTGATTGCCGGTGGTTTGTTCCCGAAGGACGAAGGCGCGATGCCGCGCACCGGTTGCCAGGTGCTCACCGCGAAAGGTTGCTGCGAGGCGTCGCTTTATCCGTACGTGGCGGGCATGTTGACCGCCCCGACGGCGGCTCAGGCGCAGAACGCGCTCAAGTACAAGACGGGCGCTTATCACCGCATCGGAACCTTACCTGACTTTCTCAGTTGCTTAGCTGACCCAACACCGTGGCCGGTGCTGGTCGGATTTGTGGTTTACGAGTCGTTCATGAGTCAGCAGGTTGCGGACACCGGCATTATGCCGATTCCCACACGCGGCGAACAGCGACAAGGCGGCCACGAGGTGCTCTGCCTGGGTTATGACCTGGCGAAACAGCTGGCGCTTATCCAAAACAGCTGGGGCGACGGTTGGGGACAGCGGGGGTACTTCTGGATGCCGTTTGAGGTTATTAGCTCCGCGGACACCGATCTTTGGATGGTACATACCGGCGGACCCTGGCAGTAATCTGGCAGTAATAGTGCGACAATGCAGTGCGCGGCGATTCCCGCATGAGTGCTTTCTTGCCCGCTGCTCATCGGTCTCGAATCTCTTGGTGATCTTTAGCATCCAAGAAATTGATAAAAGATCACAGGAGGCAGGAACAATGAGCGAAACGCAGCATGCTGCCGCGCACTCAACCAAAATCTCCGGCGAGGCACTGGACCAGCTATTCCGCAAGGCACGCACACATTCAGCATGGCTTCCTAGACGCGTGTCCAAAGAAACGCTGCGCGAGGTTTATGATCTGGCGCGCATGGGTCCGACCAGCGCGAATTCCACTCCCGCCCGTTTCGTATTCCTCGAAAGCGAAGCGGCAAAGGCGCGCCTGGTGCCCGCCCTGGCTCCTCTTAATGTTGAAAAGACGAAAGCAGCACCGGTCACCGTGATTGTCGCTTGGGACACCGAGTTCTACGAGAAGCTCCCCCAGCTATTTCCTCACGCCAACATGCGCTCCTATTTCGTGGGTAATCAGGCATTGATCGACGAGACGGCCTTCCGCAACGGTTCGCTGCAGGGGGGGTATTTCATACTCGCAGCGCGAGCCGTTGGACTTGACTGTGGCCCGATGTCCGGCTTCGACGCGGCGAAAGTGAACGCTGAATTCTTCCCAGACGGCAAATGGAAGGTCAACTTCCTCTGCAATCTCGGCTACGGCGATCCGGGCAAGCTGTTTCCCCGCAGTCCGCGGCTTGATTTTGACGAGGCGTGCCGTGTGCTGTAAGAAGACGGCGGAGACGGGGCAAGCCTCGTCTCTACCAACCAGACGCCTATGATCCCGATTTTTTCTGGATCTTCTTCTCGACCTTCGCCCAAGTATCCTTCAGCGCCACGGTGCGGTTGAACACAAGATGTCCGGGTCTGGAATCCGGGTCGACACAAAAATACCCGAGGCGTTCGAACTGATAGCGGCTTTCGACTGGCGCATTCGCCAGCGACGGCTCCAACTTGGCCCGCGCGATCACTTCCAGCGAGTTCGGATCCAAGTTGGCAGTGAACTCCTGGCCTGCTTCAACCTGATTCGGGTCTTCCTTCGTGAAAAGCTTGTCGTAGACACGCACTTCGGCGTCGAGAGCATGCGCGGCTGAGACCCAGTGGATGGTCGACTTCACCTTGCGTCCATCCGGCGCATTGCCGCCGCGCGTGGCCGGGTCATACGTGCAATGCACTTCAACCACTTCCCCACTGTCGTTCTTCACCATCGTCTTCGCGGTAATGAAGTAGCCGTAACGCAGCCGCACTTCGCGCCCGGGCGACAGGCGGTAATACTGCTTGGGCGGGTCTTCGCGGAAGTCGTCCTGCTCGATATAGAGCACCTTGGAAAATGGAACTTTGCGTTTCCCGGCGCTTTCGTCCTCGGGATTATTGACCGCATCGACTTCGTCAACCTGACCTTCCGGATAGTTGTCGATCACGATCTTCAACGGACGCAACACGGCCATGACGCGCGGCGCACGTTTGTTCAGGTCTTCGCGGACGAAGTGTTCGAGCATCGCGAGTTCCAGCGTGCCATTGGTCTTCGAGACCCCGATGGCCGCACAGAAATTGCGGATCGCCTCCGGCGTATAGCCGCGGCGGCGAATGCCGGAGAGCGTGGGCATGCGCGGATCGTCCCAGCCGGTGACGCGTTTTTCCTGCACCAGAGTGAGCAGCTTGCGTTTGCTGAGCAGTGTGTAGGTAAGGCTGAGGCGATCAAACTCCATCTGCTGGGACGGGAAAATACCGAGTTGCTGAATGAACCAGTTATAAAGCGGTCGATGATCTTCAAATTCGAGCGTGCAGATGGAGTGGGTCACATGCTCGATGGAATCGGACTGACCGTG
>Ga0209415_10012446_pt1 | contig 14172 bp, 7 predicted proteins | sample PeaSoiSIISIP2007_FD_187696 | JGI IMG/M metagenome (GOLD analysis project Ga0209415, IMG submission 187696) | Peat soil microbial communities from Weissenstadt, Germany - SII-SIP-2007 (SPAdes) (version 2) | ecosystem: Environmental > Terrestrial > Soil > Wetlands > Peat | place: Germany... | reverse complement strand
CGAAGCTACGAACTCAAGCCCCAGTAAACGGCGGCGGTAACTATAACCGTCCTAAGGTAGCGAAATTCCTTATCGGGTAAGTTCCGACCTGCACGAATGGCGTAACAAAGGTCCCGCTGTCTCAACCAAGTGCTCGGCGAAATTGTGGTACGAGTGAAGACGCTCGTTACGCGTGGTTAGACGAAAAGACCCCGTGGAGCTTTACTGTAACTTGACATTGTGTTATGGATTTGAATGCGTAGAATAGCTGGGAGCCTTTGAGGCAGGGGTTGTGGCCCTTGCGGAGGCGCAACGTGAAATACCAGCCTTTCGGGTCTGTGGCACTAACCGACGGCCGTCATCCGGCCTCGGGACCGTGTCAGGCGGGCAGTTTGACTGGGGCGGTCGCCTCCTAAACGGTAACGGAGGCGTTCCAAGGTTCGCTCAGGGCGCATAGTAATCGCCCATAGAGTGCATTGGCAGAAGCGAGCTTGACTGCAAGGCCTACAAGCCGGGCAGGGACGAAAGTCGGACAAAGTGATCCGGTGGTACCTCGTGGGAGGGCCATCGCTCAACGGATAAAAGCTACCCCGGGGATAACAGGCTGATCTGGTCCAAGAGTTCACATCGACGACCAGGTTTGGCACCTCGATGTCGGCTCATCGCATCCTCCCGCTGGAGCAGGTGGGAAGGGTTGGGCTGTTCGCCCATTAAAGCGGTACGTGAGCTGGGTTCAGTACGTCGTGAGACAGTACGGTCTCTATCTACCATGCGCGTTAGGAAACTTGAAAGGAGCTGTCCCTAGTACGAGAGGACCGGGATGGACGAACCTCCTGTATGCCAGTTATCACGCCAGTGGTATCGCTGGGTAGCGGTGTTCGGAAGGGATAAACGCTGAAAGCATCTAAGCGTGAAACCCTCCTTAAGATTAGGTTTCCCTGGGTCGCAAGACCCCTGAAGGGCGCAGGAAGACTACCTGCTTGATAGGCTGCGAGTGTAAGGTCAGCGATGGCTTAAGCGAAGCAGTACTAATCGCCCGTGAGGCTTGGCCGTATTCTTCGATCTGTTCCGCCGCTGGCGGAACGCGTAGAAACGTTTGTTTGTTTGCGCCGTTATTGCTATAATATTTTAGATGGAGTTCGCCCCGCATAGGAATCGGGGCGATGGCGTCGCGTGAGCGTCGTTCAACCAGACTCCTTCCTGGCCCGAATGGGCCTGATCCGGTTCGAGAGGATAATGAGATCGGTGATATTCCCGGCAGGGAAACACCCGTTCCCATTCCGAACACGGCAGTTAAGCTTGTCAGGGCCGATGGTACTAACGCCCAACTCGGCGTTGGGAGAGTAGGTCGTCGCCGGTCTCATTAACCTCTCGAGCCTCTTTGAGCCGCATGCGTCGAATCGACGTTGGTGGCCGACCTATGTCCGGGCGGCCGCCGTTTTGTCGTTTCCAGCCGCGACGCCGGCGAGCGACCTATTTGAAGCACCGTCCATAAAAGACCGAGGTTAATCCGGATGAAACTGACGAAGAAGGAAAAAATCGAGTCCTCGAAGGCCCTCGCGGAGAAGCTCAAGACCGCGCCGCACCTTTTTTTCACCGAATTCCAGGGCATGAAGTTCGTCGAACTCGACGAGCTGCGCGCTCAGTTGAAGCCTTTGAAGTGCCGCCACGCGGTCGTCAAGAGCTCGCTGGTCCGGTACGCGCTCAAGAATGCCGGCATCGACGGCGTGGACGCGAAGATGCTGAAGGGCCCGGTCGGCCTCATCGTCGCGGACAACGACGACCCCGTCGCGCCCGCGAAGGTCATCGCGGCCCTCGGCAAGAAGTTCCCTCACCTTAAGGTCCGCGCCGGCTACGTTTCCCAGAAGTGGATGTCGCCGGCCGATTGCGCCGCTCTCTCGAAGCTGCCGTCCAAGCCCGAACTGATGGGCAAGATCGTCAACTTGGTGTACACGCTGGTCAGCCAGCCGCTGGCCATCGCCCAGGCCCCGACGCGCGACGCCGTCCTGGTCGTGAAGGCGTTCGGCAACAAATTGCAGGAGTCCGGCGCGGCTGCCGCCTAAAACGCAGTCGGTAGTCCTCGAAAGGGGATAAATCCCGAAGGATGGGAGCTATCGAAAAAAGGAGAATGAAATGAGCACCACCAAGTTGTCGCCCGCGCAGCTCGTGGACGCCGTCGGTCAGCTGACCGTCCTCGAGGCCGCCGAGTTTGTCAAGCTCGCCGAGGAGAAGTTCGGCGTGAAGGCCGCCGCCGCAGCGCCCGCCGCTGCCGCCGGCCACGCCGCCCCCGCCGCGGGCGGAGCCGCCGCCGAGGAGAAGACCGACTTCACCGTCTTCCTCGCGAGCGCCGGCGGAAACAAGATCAACGTCATCAAGGTCGTCCGCGAGCTGACCGGCTTGGGCTTGAAGGAAGCCAAGGATCTGGTCGAGGCCGCGCCGAAGGCCGTGAAGGACGGAGTCGCCAAGGCGCAGGCCGAAGAGATGAAGAAGAAGCTCGTCGAAGCGGGCGCCACCGTCGAGTTGAAGTAAGGATGCCGTCGACGAGGTAATTCCGAAGACGAAGACCGCCCCCTCCGCGGGAGGGGGCGGTCCCGTCGTTTTTTGCCGTCAGCAAGAAGAGCACGGAGAGAGCGCGTGAAACAGATCAAGTTCGGCAAGATCCCGCAGGCGATGGCCCTTCCGGACCTGCTGGAGATGCAGAAGAATTCGTTCCGCGACTTCATGCAGCTCGGCGTCGAGACGGAGGACCGCAAGCTTTTCGGCCTGCAGGCCGCGTTCCTCGACGTGTTCCCGATCGAGTCCGCCGACGGCTCGATGGTCCTCGACTTCGTCCGCTACGAATTCTCCGCTCCGCGCTACGCGACGCCCGAGGAGGCGCAGGCGCACGACTCGACGTGGTCGCGCCCGCTCAAGGCGATCCTCCGCCTCTCCTCGCGCCAGCCCTCCGGCAAGCTCAAGGAGATCGTCGAGCAGGAAGTGGTGCTCTGCGAGATCCCGATCATGACGCAGACGGCCTCGTTCATCATCAACGGGGCCGAGCGCGTCGTCGTCAGCCAGCTGCACCGCTCGCCGGGCATCATTTTCGAGGAGGACGACGAGAAGAAGATCTCCGCGCTCGGCAAGAAGCTCTTCCTCGCGAAGGTGATTCCGTACCGCGGCGCGTGGATCGAGTTCGAGTTCGATCTCAACAACATCCTCTACGTCCGCATCGACCGCAAGAAGAAGTTCGAGGCGACCGCGTTCCTGCGCGCCTGCGGCATCGAGTCCGACGCGGACATCCTGAAGATTTTCTACCCGTACGAGACGCTCGAGGTCGGGCCGGCCACCATGGAGGGCCTGCTCCATCGCATCTCCTGCGAGGACGTCGTCGATCAGTCGACGGGCGAGGTTCTGCTCGAGGCCGGCAAGAAGGTCACGCACGAAGCCATCAAGCGCATGCTCGACAAGAAGGTCGGGAGCATCAAGGTCCTGACCGGCGACCCGGAGAAGGACGACCCGACGATCCTCGAGACGCTGCGCAAGGACAAGATCAAGTCGGTCAAGGAAGCCCAGCAGGACATCTACAAGAAGCTGCGCGGACAGGAGTTCATCGTCCCCGGCCAGGCCGAGGCGTATCTCGACAACCTGATCTTCAAGAACCTGCGCAAGTACGACCTCTCGAAGGTCGGCCGGCACAAGATCGCCGTCAAGCTGCATCACTTCCTCTGGAAGCTCGCCACGCGCCGCGACGTGATGCCGCGCCCGGACAGCCGCAAGCACAAGCACTTCGCGCTGCCCTCGTTCACGCGCCGCACGCTGTGCCTCGAGGACGTCATCGCGACGATGCAGTACGTGATCGCGCTCAACTGCGGCGTCACCCACCTCTCCGACGGCGCGGCGAAGGCCTCCGCGATGCCGGCGCGCAGCCCCCAGTACGACGGACTCGCCGACTACAAGGCGCTGTTCGCCGAGTACGCGAAGAAGATCAACGGCGAATCGCTCGGCCAGCTCGCGCTGATCGACCTCCACGAGAAGGACGGCGACGACGACGTCGACATCACCAAGCAGGGCCTCAAGAAGGACCGCTTCTCGTTCAGCGACTTCTCCGGGGCGTTCACCGCGTGGAAGGGGGCCGTTCCGAACCTCCTCGACCGGAACTTCCCGGTCAAGCTCGACGACATCGACCATCTCGGCAACCGCCGCGTCCGCGGAGTCGGCGAGCTGCTCGAGAACCAGATCCGCGTCGGCCTCGCGCAGATGTCGCGCGTGATCCGCGACCGCATGTCCGTCCAGGACAAGTCGATGATCACGCCGCGCAACCTGCTGAACACGGCGCCGCTCGTCGGCATCATCCGCAAGTTCTTCGGCACGTCCCAGCTGTCGCAGTTCATGGACCAGATCAACCCGTTGTCCGAGGTCACGCACAAGCGCCGCCTGTCGGCGCTCGGGCCGGGCGGTCTGAACCGCAAGCGCGCGGGCTTCGAGGTCCGCGACGTCCACTACACGCACTACGGCCGCGTCTGCCCGATCGAGACGCCCGAGGGACCGAACATCGGCCTCATCGTCTCTCTCGCGTCCTACGCGAAGATCAACGAGTTCGGCTTGATCGAGTCGCCGTACCGCAAGGTCGTCAAGGGCAAGCTCGGCGAGGTCGAGTACCTGAACGCCGACGCCGAGAGCGGCATGATCGTCGCGCAGGCCAACACCCCGCTCGACAAGGACAAGATCGCCGTCGACACCGTCTCCACGCGCTCGCGCGGAGACTTCCCGGTCGTCGACCCGGCCCGCGTCGACTACATGGACGTCTCGCCGATGCAGGTCGTCTCGGTCTCCGCCGCGCTCGTGCCGTTCCTCGAGCACGACGACGCGAACCGCGCGCTCATGGGCGCGAACATGCAGCGCCAGGCCGTTCCGCTCCTGCTGCCCGAGCCGCCGCTCGTGGCCACGGGCATGGAGGAGCCGGTCGCGCGCGACTCGGGCTCCTGCGTCGTCGCGCGCCGCCCCGGCCGCGTGATCTATTCGTCGGGCGACCTCATCGCGGTCGCGTCCGACGGCGCGAAGAGCAAGAAGGACTCGATCGACCTGTACGTCCTGCGCAAGTACTCGCGCTCGAACCAGGACACCTGCATCAACCAGACGGCCACGGCGGAGACCACGTCCTACGTCAAGGCGGGCGACGTGCTCGCCGACGGCTCCGCCTGCGCCGGCGGCCAGCTCGCGCTCGGACGGAATCTTCTCGTCGGCTTCATGCCCTGGGAAGGCTATAACTTCGAAGACGCCATTCTTTTGTCCGAGAAGCTCGTCAAAGAAGATGTCTTCACGTCAATACATGTCTCCGAGTTCGAGGTCGAGGCCCGCGACACGAAGCTCGGCCCCGAAGAGATCACGCGCGACATCCCGAACGTCGGCACCGAGTCCCTCGAGGCGCTCGACGAGACCGGCGTCGTGATCCCGTCCACCGTCGTCCGCCAGGGCGACATCCTCGTCGGCAAGGTCACGCCGAAGGGCGAGCAGCAGCTGACCCCCGAGGAGCGCCTGCTCAAGGTCATCTTCGGCAAGAAGGCCGAGGACGTCCAGGACGCGTCGCTGCGCGTCCCGCCGGGCGTCTCGGGCAAGATCATCGGCACGCGCGTGTTCGTCCGCCGCGAGAAGCTCGCGAAGGGCGAGGAGCGCAAGCGCCTCGACGCGATCCAGGAGAAGCTCGACGCCGACCTCGCGACGCTGAAGACGCACCGCAAGGAGTCGTTCGAGGCCCTGGAGTCCGTCTCCGCCGCGAAGCGCGCGCAGGAGAAGGACCGCCTCGAGCTCTTCTACGAGGCGATGGAGGACAAGCTGCGCGCCGACGCCGGCCGCGAGCGCGACAACGTCAAGCAGGGCGACGAGCTGGCCGTCACGGTCAACAAGGTCGTCAAGGTCTACATCGCGTCGCGCCGGAAGATCCAGGTCGGCGACAAGCTCGCCGGCCGCCACGGCAACAAGGGCGTCGTCGCGAAGATCCTGCCCGAGGAGGACATGCCGTTCCTCCCGGACGGCACCCCGCTCGACGTCGTGCTCTCGCCGCTGGGCGTGCCCTCGCGCATGAACATCGGCCAGCTGCTCGAGACGATGCTCGGCTGGGCCGGCCAGACGCTCGGCGTGCAGACGATCAACCCCGTCTTCGACTCGGCCACCGAGGACGAGATCCACGACCAGATTCGCGCTGCGAAGAAGCACCTGCGCGATCAGGGCGTCCCCGAGAAGTACCTCCCGAGCGACGACTGCCGCATCACGCTCTACGACGGCCGCACGGGCGAGCCCTTCCACGAGAAGGTCTCGATCGGCTACATGTACATCCTGAAGCTGAACCACCTCGTCGAGGACAAGATCCACGCGCGCTCGACGGGCCCCTACAGCCTCATCACGCGCCAGCCGCTCGGCGGCAAGGCGCAGTTCGGCGGCCAGCGCTTCGGCGAGATGGAAGTGTGGGCGATCGAGGGCTACGGCGCGGCTTACATGCTCCAGGAGCTCCTGACCGTCAAGTCCGACGACGTCCAGGGCCGCACGAAGATGTACGAGTCCATCATCAAGGGCGACGCGCCGACCCAGCCCGGCGTGCCCGAGTCCTTCAAGGTCCTCGTCAAGGAGCTTCAGGCTCTCGGCCTCAACGTGGAACTCTTGAAGCTCGGACAAAACGGCGAGTCCGAGCATCAAAAATCCGCTGATAAAGAAGACGAGAAGGAAACGGCGAGGAAATAACCCATGACCTTCATCGCGACCCAGGACAAGAAGCTCTCGCTCGGCGGCAAGAAGAAGAGGAAGTCCGACTCCCTCGACTTCTTCGATTTCAACGCGATCCGCCTCTCGATCGCCTCTCCGGAGCAGATCGCCACGTGGTCGTACGGCGAGGTCAAGAAGCCGGAGACGATCAACTACCGCACGCTGAAGCCCGAGCGCGACGGCTTGTTCTGCGAGCGCATCTTCGGACCCGCGAAGGATTTCGAGTGCGCGTGCGGCAAGTACCGCTGGGTCAAGTTCAAGGGCATCGTCTGCGACCGCTGCGGCGTCGAGGTCACCGAGTCGAAGGTCCGCCGCGAGCGCATGGGCCACATCGAGCTCGCCGTGCCCGTCGCGCACGTCTGGTTCCTGAAGAAGACTCCGTCTCGCGTCGGCATCGTCCTCGACATGAAGACGAGCGACCTCGAGCGCGTCGTCTACTACGCGCAGTACATCGTGCTCGAGGATCTCGTCGATTCGTCGGGCCGCACGATCTACAAGCAGGGCGACCTGCTCAACGAGGACGAGGTCCGCAAGGGCCGCGCCGAGTACCGCTCGAAGCTCAAGGTGGACATCGGCGCCGGCGCGATCCACACGCTGCTCTCCAAGGTCAAGCCGAAGGAGGAGAGCGAGCTCATTCTCGGGACGCTGGCCAACGTCACGTCCGAGGCCGAGCGCGCGAAACTGATCCGCCGCCTGCGCATCCTGCAGGGCTTCCTCGAGTCCGGCAACGAGCCGCAGTGGATGATCCTGACCCAGCTCCCCGTGATCCCGCCGGAGCTGCGCCCGCTCGTGCCCCTGGAGGGCGGCCGCTTCGCGACCTCCGACCTCAACGATCTCTACCGGCGCATCATCAACCGCAACAACCGCCTCAAGCACATCGAGGCCCTGCGCGCGCCGGAAGTCATGATCTTCAACGAGAAGCGCCTCCTCCAGGAGGCCGTCGACGCGCTGTTCGAGAACGGCGCGCGCGGCCGCGTGGTCGTCGGCGCCGGCAACCGGCCGCTGAAGTCCCTGTCCGACATCTTGAAGGGCAAGCAGGGCCGCTTCCGCCAGAACCTGCTCGGCAAGCGCGTGGACTACTCGGGCCGCTCGGTCATCGTCGTCGGCCCGAACCTCAAGCTCAACCAGTGCGGCCTGCCAAAGGAGATGGCGCTCGAGCTCTTCCGCCCGTTCATCATCCGCGAGCTCATGAAGACCGAGAGCCTCACGCTCAAGGCCGCCAAGCGCATGTTCGAGAAGGTCCGCCCGGAGATCTGGGACATCCTCGAGTTCGTCACGAAGAGCCACCCCGTTCTTCTGAACCGCGCGCCCACTTTGCACCGCCTCGGCATCCAGGCTTTCGAGCCGAAGCTCATCGAGGGCAAGGCGATCCAGCTGCACCCGCTGACCTGCGCGGCGTTCAACGCCGACTTCGACGGCGACCAGATGGCCGTCCACGTGCCGCTGTCCCAGGAGGCCCAGCTCGAGGCGAAGCTCCTGATGATGGCGTCCAACAACATCATCTCGCCCGCGTCCGGCAAGCCGATCGCGGTCCCGTCGCACGACATGGTCCTCGGCCTCGCCTACCTGACGAAGGAAAAGATGGGCGAGAAGGGCGAGGGCATGATCTTCGGCGACGTCTCCGAGGTCGTCACCGCCTACCAGAACCGCAAGGTCGACCTGCACGCGCGCATCAAGGTCCGCGCCGTCAACGAGATCATCGAGGAAGGGCTCGCGAAGGAAGACCGCATGAGCGCGAAGGCGTGGAAGGACTTCACGACCGTCGGCCGCGTGCTCTTCAACGAGCTCGTCCCCGTCGAGCTCCGCTACATCAACAAGTCCCAGGGCAAGAAGGAGCTCTCCCAGCTCGTCGAGCGCTGCTTCAAGCTCCTCGGCCACTTCCGCACCGTCCAGCTCCTCGACGACCTCAAGCGCGCCGGCTTCCATCACGCGACCGCCGCCGGCCTGTCGATCTCGGTGTCGGACATGCACATCCCGAAGATCAAGAAGGACGAGATCCTCGAGGCGCGCCGCAAGGTGAAGATGATCGAGACGCAGGCCAAGAACGGCGTCATCACCGAGAGCGAGCGCTACAACAAGATCATCGACATCTGGACGCACGTCACCGAGCGCATCTCGGACGTGATGTTCGACTCGATGAAGGACGACGAGCGCAAGAACTTCAAGGCCGGCGAGTCCCGCTTCAACACGGTGTACCTGATGGCCGACTCGGGAGCGCGCGGAAGCCGTCAGCAGGTCCGCCAGCTCGCGGGCATGCGCGGCTTGATGGCGAAGCCGCAGAAGAAGCTGACCGGCGGCGTCGGCGAGATCATCGAGCAGCCGATCGTGTCGAACTTCCGCGAGGGCCTCACGGTCCTCGAGTACTTCATCTCCACGCACGGCGGACGCAAGGGCCTCGCCGACACCGCGCTCAAGACCGCTGACGCCGGCTACCTCACGCGCCGCCTCGTCGACGTCGCGCACGACCTCGTCATCACCGAGGAGGACTGCGGGACGATCAACGGCATCCGCATGGGCAGCCTGTCCGCCGGCGACGAGGTCATCGAGTCGCTCGACGAGCGCCTGCTCGGACGCGTCGTCCTCGAGGACGTCACGACGACGATCCCGGACGGAAAGAAGACGGTCGAGAAGCTCATCGTCTCGTCGGGCGAGTACGTGAACGCCGAGGCCCAGGCCGAGATCAAGGCCGCGGGCATCGAGATGGTCCGCGCGCGCTCCGTGCTGACCTGCGAGGCGCGCCAGGGCGTCTGCGCGAAGTGCTACGGCATGAACAACGCCAACGGCCGCCTCGTCGAGGTCGGCGAGGCCGTCGGCATCATCGCGGCCCAGTCGATCGGCGAGCCGGGAACGCAGCTCACGCTGCGCACGTTCCACATCGGCGGCGCGGCCTCCCGCGTCACCAAGCGCGCGCAGGCCGTCACCGTCAAGGGCGGCTCCGTCGAGCTCAAGAACGTCCGCACGATCAAGAACCGCGACGGCCAGATCATCGTGGTGTCGCGCGCGGGCCTCGCGGTCGTGCACGAAAAGGCGACGGGCGCCAACGAGGAGCACAAGATCCCGTACGGCGCGCGCCTCAAGGTCGAGGACGGCGACAAGGCGGCCCCGGGCGCCGTCATCGCCGACTGGGACCCGTACACGATGCCGATCGTCTCCGAGCACGAGGGCTCCGTGGTCCTGCGCGACGTCAAGGAAGGCGTCTCGCTGCGCACCGACCTCAACAAGATCACCGGCATCGTCGAGCGCCGCATCATTGAGCAGGAGACGCGCCGCGGCGAGCGCGGCGAGGGCGGCGTCAAGCGCCTGAACCCGCGCGTCATCATCGAGAAGGGCGGCAAGGAGGTCGCGGCGTTCCCGCTGCCGACCGACACGACGCTGATCGTGGCCGAGGGACAGGCCGTGCACGTCGCCGACATCTTGGCCAAGATCCCGCAGGAGGTCACGAAGTCGAAGGACATCACCGGCGGCCTCCCGCGCGTCTCCGAGCTGTTCGAGGCGCGCCGCCCCAAGAGCTCGGCGATCATCTCCGAGATCGAGGGCGTCGTCAGCCTGGGCATCGGCCCGAAGAACCAGGTCCAGGTCTCCGTGCGCAACGAGGAGACCGATATGGTGCGGGAATACCTCATTCCTCAGGGAAAGCACTTGGTCGTGTACGAAGGCGACCGCGTCGGCGTCGGCGAGCAGCTCACCGACGGCGCGATCAACCCGCACGACGTCCTGCACGTGAAGGGCATCAAGGAAGTCCAGGAGTTCCTCGTCAACGCGATCCAGGAGGTCTACCGCCTGCAGGGCGTGACGATCTCGGACCGCCACATCGAGTGCATCGTCCGGCAGATGCTCCAGAACGTCAAGATCGTCAACTCCGGCGACACGCCCTTCCTGAAGGGCGAGATCGTCAACCGCTTCTACTTCGCCGACGAGAACCGCCGCACGAAGAGCAAGCACGGCAAGGAAGCCCAGGCCGAGCCCGTTCTTCTCGGCATCACGAAGGCCAGCCTCGCGTCGAGCTCGTTCGTCTCGGCCGCGAGCTTCCAGGAGACGACGCGCGTCCTCACCGAGGCCGCGACGACGTCCAAGATCGACTACCTGAAGGGACTCAAGGAAAACGTCATCATCGGCCACATGATCCCGGCCGGCACGGGCCTTCAGGCTCGCGAAAAACTCATGGAGATCGCCGCGCAGGCCGCGCTGGCGGCGCAGCAGTAAGGAGACACGAAGTCATGCCCACGATCAATCAGCTCATCCGGATCGGCCGGAACAAGAAGAAGGCGCGCGCGAAGGCGCCGGCCCTCCAATCCTGCCCGCAGAGGCGCGGCGTCTGCACGCTCGTCAAGACGACGACGCCGAAGAAGCCGAACTCGGCCCTGCGCAAGATCGCCCGCATCAAGCTCACCAACGGCATCGAGGTCACCGGCTACATCCCCGGCGTCGGCCACAACCTGCAGGAGCACTCGATCGTCATGATCCGCGGCGGCCGCGTGAAGGACCTGCCGGGCGTGCGCTACCACATCATCCGCGGCGTGCTCGACGCCGCCGGCGTCGACGGCCGCAAGCAGGGCCGCTCGCTCTACGGAGCGAAGCGCCCGAAGGAAGCGCCCAAGTCTTAAGAATCTCAGAGAGGATTAGAACATGCCCCGCAAAGGACTCCGCCCCCGCGACCGCCGGCCCGCCCCGCCGGCCGATTTCAAGTTCAGCTCGGTGCTGATCGCGCGCCTCATCAACAAGCTCGACCACCAGGGCAAGAAGTCGGTCGCCGAGCGCGTGATGTACGACGCTCTCGACATCGTCGCCGAGCGCACCAAGCAGAACGCGCTCGACGTGTTCACGACGGCGATCGAGAACGTCCGCCCGCTGCTCGAGGTCAAGGCCCGCCGCGTCGGCGGCGCGACCTACCAGGTCCCGATCGAGGTCGCCCCGAACCGCTCGACGACGCTCGCGATGCGCTGGATGCTGGACGCGGCGCGCGCGAAGGCCGGGAAGCCTCTCGCCGAGCGCCTCGCCGAGGAGATCCTCGCCGCCAATAAGAAGGAAGGCATCGCGTTCAAGAAGCGCGAGGACACGCATAAGATGGCCGAGGCCAACCGCGCCTTCGCTCACTACCGCTGGTAAATCGGATTTAAAAAAATTAAACGGATGAACCACAGAGACACTAAGACACAAAGAACGAACGGAAAGAATGGGAACGGCGCCGCCGTTAACCCCTCTTTCCGTTCCCTGCGTCTCTGTGTCTCTGTGGTAAAAAAATAATATGCCTAGAGAAACGCCGCTCGACAAAGTCCGCAACATCGGCATCATCGCCCACATCGACGCGGGCAAGACGACGACGACCGAGCGCATTCTCTATTACACCGGCCGCATCCACAAGATCGGCGAGGTGCACGACGGCGCGACGACGACGGACTGGATGCCGCAGGAGCGCGAGCGCGGCATCACGATCACGGCCGCGGCGACGTTCTGCAAGTGGCGCGACTGCGCTATCAACATCATCGACACCCCCGGCCACGTGGACTTCACGGCCGAGGTCGAGCGCAGCTTGCGCGTCCTCGACGGCGCGGTCGTCTGCTTCGACGGCGTGCAGGGCGTCGAGCCGCAGTCCGAGACCGTCTGGCGCCAGGCCGACAAGTACCACGTGCCCCGCGTCGTCTACATCAACAAGATGGACCGCATGGGCGCCGATTTCTACATGTCGTACAACTCGATCATCAAGATGCTCGGAGCCAACGCGGTTCCGATCCAGCTTCCGATCGGCGCCGAGGCCGACTTCGTCGGCCTCATCGACCTGATCAAGATGAAGGCGCTGATCTGGCACGGCGAGGAACTCGGCGCGAAGTGGGACGAGGTCGAGATCCCGGCCGACATGAAGGAGAAGGCGAAGGAGTACCACCACAAGATGGTGGAGAAGATCGTCGAGTACGACGACGCGCTGATGGAGCGCTACCTCAACGGGGACGAGAAGTTCACCGAAGAGGAGCTGCGCAAGACGCTGCGCAAGGGAGTCCTCCAGTGCAAGATTTTCCCCGTGCTGTGCGCGTCCTCCTACAAGAACAAGGGCGTCCAGCCCATGCTCGACGCCGTCTGCGACTTCCTCCCGTCGCCGCTGGACCTGCCCCCGATCAAGGGCCACGACATCTACGACAACGAGAAGATCGTCGAGCGCCACTCCGACGACAAGGAGCCGTTCTCGGCGCTGATGTTCAAGATCCAGACCGACCCGTTCGTCGGCAAGCTGATCTTCTTCCGCGTCTATTCCGGCACGCTGAAGGCCGGCGACACGGTGATGTTCGGCAACAACCGCAACACCGAGCGCATCGGCCGCATCCTGCGCATGCACGCCAACCAGCGCGAGGAGATCAAAGAGATCTACGCGGGCGACATCGGCGCGACCGTGGCCCTCAAGAACGGCCGCGTCGGCTACACGATGTGCGATCAGGAAAAGCCGGTTCTCCTCGAGCAGATCACCTTCCCGGAGCCCGTCATCTCCGTCGCCATCGAGCCGAAGACGAAGGCCGACGAGGAGAAAATGGCCAACGCCATGCAGCGCCTCGGCGAGGAAGACCAGACTTTCCGCATCAAGACCGACGTCGAGACGGGCCAGACCATCATCTCGGGCATGGGTGAGCTGCACCTCGACATCATCGTCGACCGCATGAAGCGCGAGTTCAAGGTGGAAGCGAACGTCGGCGAGCCTCAGGTCGCCTACCGCGAGACCATCCGCAAGAAGGTCCGTCAGGAAGGCAAGTTCATCCGCCAGTCCGGCGGTCGCGGCCAGTACGGCCACTGCGTGATCGAGGTCGAGCCCCAGCCGATGAACAAGGGCTTCGAGTTCGTCAACGACATCTCTCAGGGCCGCATCCCGCGCGAGTTCATCCCGGCCATCGAGAAGGGCGTGCGCGAGGCGCTCGAGGGCGGAGCGCTCGCGGGCTTCCCGATCGTGGACATCAAGGTGACGCTCGTCGACGGCTCCTACCACGAGGTCGACTCCAACGAGATGGCGTTCAAGATCTGCGGCGCCATGGCGCTGCGCGCCGGCTGCAAGGCCGCGAGTCCGACCATCCTCGAGCCGATCATGAAGTGCGAGGCCACCACGCCCGAGCAGTACATGGGCGACGTCATCGGCGACCTCAACAGCCGCCGCGCGAAGATCCAGGACATGGGCGACCGCGGCCACCTGAAGTTCGTGCGCTGCACGGTCCCGCTGTCCGAGATGTTCGGCTACGCGACCGTCGTGCGCTCCATCTCGCAGGGCCGCGCGTCCTTCACGATGGAGCCGAGCCATTACGAGGAAGTCCCCGGAAACGTCCTGAAGGCGATCGTCGAGAAGTCGAACGCGGCCATCGCGGCCGGCGAGAAGAGCACCCGCTAACCACACCAGGAGAGATCAACAATGTCCAAGGCCAAGTTCGAGCGCACGAAGCCGCACGTGAACGTGGGGACGATCGGACACGTCGACCACGGCAAAAC